>Ga0187866_1000285_pt1 | contig 64160 bp, 49 predicted proteins | sample June2016WEW_11_1_3_FD_133013 | JGI IMG/M metagenome (GOLD analysis project Ga0187866, IMG submission 133013) | Peatland microbial communities from SPRUCE experiment site at the Marcell Experimental Forest, Minnesota, USA - June2016WEW_11_150 | ecosystem: Environmental > Terrestrial > Soil >... | reverse complement strand
TATATCCCTACTAAGGAGAGAGGCTCGCCGCTTGACAGATCAAGAGTACTACGAAGAGGCGGCAATTAAACTCCGAACGTGCCTTCAAATGGAATGCGATACCGTGAAGAAAGCGCCCATTCTCGGCAACATTGGCTACTGCTTTCTAAGACTGGGCTGGTATGAGGAGGCTGTGAAGGCATATACCCAATACCTCCAGATCTACCCATCCAACAATGACGCCAGATTCTTTCTGGCCAGCGCCTACGCTTCGTTGAAGTGGACAGACGAGGCAATCACGGAACTGAAGACCATCCTGAGATCTGATCCAACCGACGTCCTGGCCCGTCACGATCTCGGTTTATGTTATCGAGATAAGGGATGGCTCAAAGAATCCCTGGAGGAGATGAGGATGGCCAACGAGTATGCGGTTACCTATGGAAACGCAGAGGAGAAGGAGATCATCAATTCCAGCCTCGGTCATATCGAGGAAGAGATTCAAGACGGAGATGAAGATGGGACAAAGGAAACCTTCTTACTCCTCATTTTGTTGGCCACCGTGATGAAGAGGTCAAAGCTGAAGACAAGAAAACCACCGAGGGGATAGGTATGAAAAATGCTCACCGGCTGGTGGCCCAATAAGATTCACTGTTCAAACTGCAATTATGAGGGTCGAGCCAAGCTAAAAGGCACAGGCTGCTTAAGCTGGATCATTCTGCTGGCTCTGCTCCTTATTTCATTTCTGTATTGGCCTCTGTTTGTTATCACCGGTTTATCGTTCTTTTATCTCCTATTAAGGCCGTCGAAGCAAATCTGCCCAAAATGTGGATGGGAATTTCCGATCCCATCAGAACTCTCTGGGAAAATGGGACCAAGCTGATGACGCCTCATCCTCTTTGTTAGGTAGAATTTTCATGCTTGACGACATACTTCTCCTCCAACTGCCCAGCATATACCTTGAGTTCGGGGTTGAGGGTGTTTTGATTTTTGATTGAGACAAGCACTTTCTCCAAATAAGCGACATGTATGCGGTGTCGCACCGACGCCGCCAACGAGCCGAGCACAGCGTGCAATGCCGGGCTCAGGGCACTGTTTTGTTCAGGGACAAGGAAGACCACATGACTATCTGAATGTGTCGCCAACAAAGAAATGTTACGTAGCAGTTGGTAGTATCGACAGAACTCTTTGAATTCAAGCAATCGCTTGTCAACGAGTCCATGGAGCCTGGGGGAGTAGATCTTATGGAATTTTTTCTCATGTCTCTGATCGGGTTTGGCACTACCGAACTCAGACTCCGATAGTTTCACTTCGCAAAATGCCCATGTATCACCAGAATTTTGCCAAGCAACGTCCACGTTGGTCCCTTCTTCCGCATCGGGGACATACTCAAAGCGCCACTCCCGGATATTGCCAATCAGGCCGAGTACTTGAGCTATCAATCTCGCGGCTTCTCCACCAGTACGTAGGTATGGATAGAACAGGTTGAATGCGAGGGCTTGAGAAGAATTGAGGTGGTGAAAATCGGGATGCAGTCGAACCGTAGGATTATCACGCAAATATTCTCTGAACTCTGAACGAATTGATTCGAGGAGGTTGAGGTAACGAAGGGTAGAGGGTAATAAGTGCTGGTAAGCGCGGCCAGTCTTACGATAAATCCCTGCTTCTCGAACTCCAAGGCGGTTAGCCTTGTAATCCGCCAGGTGTTTTCTTAGGGCCATTTGATATGACTTCATTCTTGGATCCTCCCAAACATGTCTTTATATTTGAAGGCTTTCTCTGTATGACCGTAGCTAAGTAAAAAAAGGATCATATAGACCTTTGAGTCATAATTTACCGATTATAAGACTTGAAGTCAAGTATTTAATAAACTCGACTTTGAGTCACTTCTAAATAGCGGCCAGTTGAAATATCCTCCCTCTCAAAAAGGAGACGATATGGCCGGCATCAAAAAGAAACTTGGGATGAGGATATCTCAGTTGAGACTGGGAGCTGGTATGACACAAGCCAAACTGGCTGAGAAATCAAACCTCAGCATAGACTCCATAAGCAGAATAGAAAGAGGGGACAGAGCCCCATCCTTAGAGTCTTTGGAAAAGATTGCCGAAGCGTTAGGGATCGATCCAGGAGAACTTCTAAACTTCAAGGGGAAGGAATTCAAGGCATTGGCCGAAGGCCCACCGGAATGTCTGGAGCTGTGGAACCTGTTGAGAAATAAAAAGAGGGACCAGATTAAAAAAATCCATGACATCGCTAAAATAATTCTAAGTTAGAATAGGCCATTCCCCCCGTAACCATTCCTATATTATATCAACTAACCGAAATCATTATACAATCTCGGCAGACCTCCATATACTTGATCTCCATTAGTTTCACCTCAGCTTTTTGAAAAAATATCGTTTGACATTTCCTTCAGGTAGTATTAAAATAAAATAAAAATCAAAATAAAATAAAAAAGGAGGAATTCCATGGAAAGTCCTCTCATTCAAATCCGAGAAAAATTCGGATTGAAAAAGCAGGATTTTGCGTTGATGCTTGATATTAGCCTGCCAACCCTAAACCGAATTGAAGCCGGCCTTACCAAAATCCCAGAGAAATGCTTCCATGGACTTCGTGAGCTCAAACAGGATCCTGAAAAAATTGCAGGAGATCAGCTTCTCTTTATTCAAGAGAAAAAAAAACAAATACTAAAGTCTTTAAAATTCTGAAAGGATTAATGAAGGAAGCATAAAATGAAATCAGATTGTGGAAATCATGTCTTTGGCTACCGGGTTGATGGAATTTTGGTATGCCCCTGGTGCATTGAGAATCTCGGACAGACTGCCATGGAGTCTTTTACCGCCGCTGATTGGTTTGATGCTCACTTTGGCAAATGCGATCAATGCGGATGGCCTCTGTTGGGCCTCTATAAATATGAGAAGTATTTGGAGAGAAGACAACTGGTTGAGAAGCAATTTAATATTTCCGATGACTTATCCGATTTAGAAAACTCAGTTCCTAAAGAGGAGATTGAATTGGTAAGTCTACGGGTCTATAATACCGACTGTTCATTTTTTAGAAAAATTATAGGTGGGGAAAATGAAAGCGGTACTTTATTGCCGAGTTTCGACTGGTAAGCAGGTTGAAAAAAATCTTTCAATCCCGGACCAATTGAAGCAGCTTCGAGAATATTGCGAAAGCCAGGGTTATGAGATTCATAAGGAGTTCGTCGAAGACGGCGCCTCTGCCACTGACGATAGACGGTCAGCCTTCCAAGAGATGATCGCCGAGGCAATGCAAAAAGATTGTCCGTTTTCGGTAATTCTGGTCCTCACTACCTCTCGCTTCTTCAGGGATGCCTATCTGGCCAAGTTTTATAAAAGGAAGCTGAAGAAAAGGGGAATCAAGGTTAAAGCCATCCACCAACCGGTCTCCGAAGACCCCAGTGGGGAGCTGGTGGAAAACATTTTTGAAGCTTTCGATCAACATGAATCTCAAATGAACGCCTTTCATACTCTCCGTGGGATGAGAGAAAACGCAAGAAGAGGTTTTTGGAACGGCTCCACTCCAAAGTTCGGATTTCAGTGCGAACCCACGACCGACGAGAGGGGGAATGTCAAAAAGAGGCTTGCCTTAAACCTGTCGGAAACGCCTACCGTGCAAGAGATTTACGAGCGGTATCTCTCTTTAGAGGGCGCTAAGCAAATTGCAGAGATGTTAAACAGGAAGGGAGCAACCTACAGGGACAGGCCTTGGACTAAAAACAGTGTCTTGAATATTCTTTCTGATCCCGCATACCGAGGCACTCTTTACTTTAACAAATTTGATCACAAGACCGGAACCCCCAAGCCAAAGGAAGAGTGGATCAAGATCGATATCGCTCCAATTGTGGCCGACCAGATTTGGGAAAGGGCCCAGGTGATAAGAAGGGAAAGGGAACCTAACACAACAAATCCAGCCATTACAGGATCCAAGACCCTCCTTACAGGAATCTGTTTTTGTGGCATTTGTGGGAGAGGGATGCAGATGGAAACCGGCAAGGGTGGAAACTATGTCTATTATAATTGCAGCGGTTATGTTCGTTCCGGAAAATCTACCTGTCGTGGGCAAAGGGTTCCCGCTCAAGAGCTGGAGAATGCTGTTTTGAATCATATGTCTCATCGTCTTTTTACAAAAGAGCGAATTAAGAGAATCCTGGCGGGCGTTATTTCTAAATCCAAGTCGGTCATTCGGGGGAGCGACAACCTGAGGAACAGATTGGCTCAAGAAAGGAAGGATATCGAGAAACGGCTTCAACATCAATACGACGCTATCGAAAGAGGGCTCGTCAGTACATACGACGTTTCTGAGAGGATAAGGGAGCTTAAGAAAAAACGGGATCAGATTGACGACCAGCTCAAGAAAGCTCAAGTGCCCGTTGCCCCCCCAAGCGTTTTTACCGACCGTTCCATCGAAAATTTTCAGAGTAACGTTAAATATTTTTTCCTGAACTCGGATAGAGACTTCACCAAACGCTATCTTAAATTGTTTATAAACAGAATCACGGTTACTGGAGGACAGGTGAGGATTGAGGGAAAGCCGGCTGCCATATTGGCCACCATGCAAAGTAAAACAGCTGTAGGAAACGGAGTTCCCACAGCTGTTATTGACTGGCTCCCCTTCGTGGACTCATATCGAACCTTTATCGTTAGTCCCCCCAAGGACATTTTGGAAGTTTTTGAACATGTTTCGTCTATGTGACTTCTGGTAAAGATTAACCTGAAATGGCCGCAACTAGGCCAAGAAGGGATGCAGGGTGTGAGGTGTGCGGAGTTCAGTGTTATCAGGCTGTGACGAGGTCGTCTGAAATAGGGCAAAGGTATTCGTGCCATTTGCTTGAATGTACCTTGATAAGAAGACATCGATTTGTGTTGCCTGACGACCGTATGGCCCACCGTGCAGTTCCAAACTACAAAAACTTCCACCCCTTGCTAATTACCTTTAAGGTTTTCCCTTTACCCTGACCGAACTTTAAGAAAACGCATCAAAAAATGGAGGTTGGAATAATGGCTCTTCAAAAGGGATCTGGCCAAGATGGTCGGTGTCAATGAAATGACGATAGTGAATTGGGAGAAGGGGAGGACTAATCAAACGAGGAAGAATTTGGAGAGATTAAGGATAATATTAGAATTTAGGGAGTCGCCCCACTGATTACAAAGGGACTTCTTGGTTTTATCGTAATCTCCCAAATGTAAAGAGGAGTAACTTAATTCAAAATAGCTCTTTAATCATCTGAATTACAAAAAACCACTCTTGGATTTTATTACCCCTCTTGATAGGCTTTTAATTTGTTAAGTAAAAGAGTCTTTGCCTTTTCTCGCTGACCTGCTTGCAGAAGGTGAATTAGTGAATCTAAATTGAGCGCCTCCTGCCAAATCTTCGGTTCTACAATGATTCCTTTCTTTTTTATCGCTGAGCGGATTTCTCCGATGATGGATAATAACGGACCATATTCTTTTCCGAAACTTTTTTCAAGTTTCGTCCGGATTTTCCTGGCAAGGGCTGGACTCACCCCTGCAGTGGAAATGGCAACTGTTAAATTCCCCTTTCTAAAAAAGGAAGGGATGATAAAATCTGATGGTCTTGGATCATCTGCCACATTGACCAGAACCCCTGCTTCCTTTGCATCCACAGCCAGTTTGCGATTAACTTTTTTCACATCTGTACACGCAAAGGCAATGGCAGCACCTCCAAGATCTTCCTTCTCGTAATCCCGCTGGATGAAGTGAATCGCCCTTTTCTTAGATAACTTTACTATCTCAGGATGAGGCTTTGGGCAGATCATTGTAACATTTGCCCCACAGTCTAAAAGCACCTTGACCTTACGAAGGGCAACGTTGCCTCCTCCAATGACAACACATCTTTTGCCTCGGAGATTTAAAAATATCGGATAATAAATGGCAGATTTTGATTTTTTTTTATTCATGCAGGAAATTCTATCAAACTTTACTTCAGCACAGGGATCATTCCTCTTTTATTTATCAAACCAACGTAAATATTTCCGGAGTTGAACAACGCCACCCACCACCACAACGGATGGTGGCTGAAGGTTTACTGACTTCACTTTTGAAATGATATCTTGGAGTGTTCCAGTCACGCATCGTTGACGGTTTGTGGTTCCATGAGTAATGACAGCGACAGGGGTGGAAGGGGGTTTGTTGTTCTTTATCAATTGATCCACCACATGGGTTAAATTTCCTATTCCCATCAGGATCACCAGGGTATCTGTACCGGTAGATAATTTGTCCCACGCAATATGGGGTTCTCCACTTTCAGAAGCCTTGTGTCCAGTGACGACGGTGAAGGAAGAGGAGACTCCCCGATGGGTGACTGGGATACCGGCGTAGGCAGGTACTGCCACAGCTGACGACACCCCTGGCACGACTTCGAAGGGAATATGGTTTTCAGCCAATGCCTCTGCTTCTTCCCCGCCTCGTCCTAAAACAAAAGGGTCGCCCCCTTTTAACCTGACGACCACCTTACCTTCCCGAGCATTTTGGATAAGCAGGTGATTGATCATTTTCTGTTCCAAAGTGTGATGGCTTGACGCTTTTCCCACATATATTTTTTCAGCCTCGGGACGGGCTTCATTGAGGATGTTTTCATCAACGAGGCGGTCATAAATCACAACATCAGCCTGTCGCAGGCAATCCAACCCCTTGACGGTCATTAAACCAGGGTCGCCTGGACCAGCACCCACCAAATAAACTTTTCCCTGTTTCATTTTCCCTGACCTAAATCATCATTCGGATTCTACGGGGAGTGATCATGATATTTTACTATCCAATGCGTCTTGCTCTGGAAGGTAGGATTGAATCCTTTGTGAAACCGTTGTAATCGCTTTCTCCCTGCCTTCTCTTATTTCCCAGATAGGAACGATTGGAAAGACTTTTGTGAAGAGGGTATAGAGGAGCATAAATAAAGAGATGCAGCCTGCCAGGATCGACCATTCAACCCAGGTTGGGATATAAAAGGCCCCCTCCACCGGCATTCTCTGTTTAGTTAATGTGGGGACAATAATGACAAACCGCTCCAACCACATCCCTATGATGATAGAGATCGAAGCCACGACCGTCTCCCGGATCGTCCGAAATTTTTTTACAGCCAGGATCGGCAAAGGGATGACGAAACACAAGGTAAAGTGGAGCCAGAAAAGAGGGGCAAACTTTCCCGTCAGTTTGGACCAGAAGATGGCCATATGAACTGGCTCATTACCATAGACGATTGTGATATTCTCAGCGAAGGTAAAATAAAACCACAAGAGGGTCATGGCCATGAGGAAGATACCGATGTTGTTAAAGTGAACCGGTTTAATGTAGCTTTCGAGGTGGTAGGCCTTTCGGAGCACAGCCATCACGACAATCACGCTCGCCACCCCGGAGAAAATAGCGCCCACCACGAAATAAGGACCGAAGATGCCACTATGCCAGAGCGGCTGGATGGTCATGGCAAAGACAAATGAAACAACGGTATGGACAGTGATCATGACGGGTATGACGAGGATAGACATGGAATTAATCGCCCTCTCCAACCTTCGGTGCTGACTTTCCGTCCCGGTCCACCCTAAAGACAGAACCCGGTAGAACCATTCCCTTCTTCCCCCCAAATCTCTGAGGAGAGCAATGTCTGGAATCAGAGCAAGATAAAGACAGATAGAACTGACTGTAAGGTAGAGTGAAATACTACATACATCCCAGAGCAGAGGAGACTGAAAATTAGCGTACCGGATGGCGTAGAGCATCCTATCCGGTCTACCCAGATCGATCAGAACACTTCCGACACCAAACATCAGGATAAAGACGGTGGTGAGTTCTGAGAGCCGACTGATGGGCCTCCGCCATTCTGCCTTGAGAACTCGGAGGACGGCGGAGATAAACGTCCCGGCATGGCTGATCCCGATGAAAAAGACGAAATTGGTAATATAGACTCCCCAGAAGATTTGTCTTGAAAGCCCGGTCACCGTGAGGCCATTTCGGTATTGTGTGATATACGCATACAGTCCCAAGAGGACGAGGGCGCCGAGGATGGAAACCGTAATGTAAAAACCCTTTCCGGTCTTCCAGATGTGTTCAAAGAGAATCCTGTCTTCCCCAATGATCTTTTGTCTTTTGTCTACCATCTCCTCTTTCTGTTGGGCCCGCCTGTCGACTTCTATCTCATAGGATGTAAAAAACTTTAGGTTTCGTACCCAGTTCAGGCTGCCGTTGATAGATCATCCTATTCTGAAGGGCTTTCCTGACCTCTGACCCAGGATCTTTCAGGTCACCAAATACCAGCGCCTTTTCTTTGCATGCTTCTACACAAGCAGGAATAAGACCCCGGTTCAGCCTTTCCTCACAGAAATTGCATTTTTCAACAACCCCTTTGGTTCTGGTTGGAAACTCTAAATTGACTTTCTTGATAAAGGGCCGGGGGTCTCTCCAATTGAAGCTTCTCGACCCATAGGGACAACCCGCCATACAGTATCGGCATCCAATGCAGCGGTGAAAATCCATCATTACGATTCCATCTTCTCTCTTCCATGTCGCCCGTGTGGGGCAATACCTCACACAAGGTGGATCATCGCAATGATTACAGAGGAGGGGAATAAGTTTGTGCCGATGTTCTTCCCCCGAATATTCAAACTCGTGTTCCGGAAAGACCTTGTCATAGGGAAACGTCCAGATCCACTTGATCTCTTCCTTAAGGGTTCCCAAATCAGGGACATTATGGATGCGATGGCATACATCGATACAATCCTTACATCCTTCCTCGAGCCAGCACTTCTTGAGGTCGATTGCCATGCCCCATTTTTTCTTAGCTAACGTTTCAGGAGTCGGCGAGGGTTCAGAGGTTTCAATTTTTGAAAATACATCCCATCCCGGCTTTGCCACCAGTCCCAGCGCTGTAAGCCCAGCAATCTTTAAGAACCCTCTTCTATCAAATCCCATTTATCTCATCCTTTTTCCAACTGTTTAGGATAGATGTGACAATCCCAGCATTTATTGGTTACTCCCATGTAATGGTGGCACTGATCACAGAATTCGGCTTTATCTTTGTGGCAGTTCATACAGGTACGATTCAGACTCATAATATAAATCTTTTTGTTACTTGCTATGTAGTTCCGACCACCTTTCCGGACCACCGATTCTTTCCAAGCGTCCAACAAACTCTTGTGGTTGATTCGAATGTAATTCTTGGCCTCAACACACTCCTTCTTGTCGGGTGCAATTTTGGGTTTGGGTACATAACCCATTTTTCCGTTCGCTGCATTATGCCAGAATGGGTAAGTCATTAAGGCCAGGAAAATGATGAGACCCGGAATAATTTTCTTTCCATCATACATGTTCTTCTTCCTCTCTGCTCGTGAGAGGCTCACCACGGAGATTGGTCGTTCTTTCTTTTTCCCCTTTCAGAACCAATGCGTTTCCAACGAGTTCATGGACACCCGCCACCTCAACTCCGGGCACCCAATATTCCAGGAGTGGCGGAAGGGTCGCCCGATCAATTGCACAGATACAGGTCAGCAGGTTCACCCCGTACTGCTCCTTCACATACTTGACGGCATTTGCTCTCGGAAAGCCCCCTCTCAGACGCATCTCCATATTCTCATCTGAACCCAATCCAGCCCCGCTTCCACAGCAAAAGGTCCGTTCTTTAATCGTGTTTTCCGGCATTTCATAAAACTCCGTGCACACATTAAGAAGGATGTAACGAGGCTCCTCAATAAGTCCCATCCCTCGGGAAGGATTACAGGAATCGTGATAAGTGACCTTCCATTTATTATTTCGGCTCGAATCTAATTTTAGTTTATTGTTCTTGATCAGATCAGCAGTAAACTCGCAAAGATGAACCATCTTGGTTGAACTTGCGTTCTCGAAATGAGTACCCGTAATGGGAGAGACAGGCTCATCTAAGAAATCAGCCGGGCCATTGAAAGTATCCATATACTGATGGATGACCCTCCACATATGACCACATTCTCCTCCCAGAACCCATTTCACTCTGAGCCTTTTCGCCTCACTGTAAATCTTGGCGTTCAGTCTCTTTGCCAAGTCTGTGGAGTGGAAAAGACCGAAATTTCCACCCTCAGAAGCATAGGTGCTCCAGGTGTAGTCCAGTCCGATCTCATGAAACAGGAGGAGATAACCCAAGAAGGTGTACCAGTGGGGGCTGGCAAAATAGTCAGCAGAGGGAGCGATAAAGAGAATCTCCGCCCCCTTTCGATTAATGGGAACCTCTACCTGAATGCCGGTGATCTCCTTGATCTCATCGATCGCAAAGTCTACGGTTGACTTGAAAGCGTGGGGAGGGATGCCGAGGTGATTTCCGGTCCGATAACTATTGGAGGCCGGCTCGACAATCCAGTTGATGTTAAGACCTAGTAGATTAAGCAGCTCCCTGGCCATCATGGTTATCTCACAGGTATCGATCCCATAAGGACAAAAAACGGAACAGCGACGGCATTCGGTACATTGGAAAAAATAATAGAACCATTCCTTTAGAACTTCCTCTGTAAGCTCCCTGGCTCCAGCCAGTTTACCAAAAACCTTTCCAGAGAATGTGAAGTATCTCCGATAGATTGAACGGAGCAGTTCGGTCCTCAAGACAGGCATATTCTTCGGATCCCCCGAACCGATGAAGAAATGGCACTTGTCCGCACAGGCCCCGCATCTCACACAGATATCGAGGAAGAGACGAAATGAACGATAACGACCCAGACGGTCTTTCATTCCCCTCAGGATGATTTCCTTCCAGTTTTCGGGTAGCTTCCAGTCCTTATCCGTTGGCTGCCATACTCCGGGATTTGGAAGGTCGAGATATTTTTCATGTTTGGGTGCCGCGGGGTAGCAATAGGTACCCTTCCGAAATTCAACCGTTGGCTCCATCCAGCTCTTGATAGGAGGCGTATAGTCAATCGTTAAAGGTTTTTCTTTTGAAACTTCTTCTGCCATCTCTATCCTTTCTCTACCGGCAATCCAACCTCTTTCATCGGTTCCCGAAACTCCTCTTCGTACTCTTCGTAGGTATGGACCTTAACAGGATGATCCCAGGGATTGAAATGCCGATCGTTTCGACTAGTATTTCTCAAGTTTTTAGTAGGACTCAAGAAAATTCCTGGCATATGCATCAGCTTGCTAAGAGGGAAGTATGCAATCAAAAGACTCACAAAAAAGAGATGGATATAGAAGAGCAGGTTTACTCCCTTCGGAGGCATGAGGCGGAAACTCAGCATGGCCATGACCCATTCCTTGACCTGCACTAAATCAACCTTGAAGATGAGCCGCATGAGGACTCCGGAGAACGCGATCCCAGCAATCGTAAGAAGTACAAAGTAGTCCGAGGGAAGAGAGATATACTTAACCTGCGGGTAGATGACTCGCCTCAAGAAGAGATAGGCCAGGGCGATCACAATGATGAGATCGCTGATGTAGAGGATCGGTAAAAGATTCTGAAAGATCGAATCGACTCTCTGGAGGATCACTATGACAGAAGGAACAGGTTCGAGAAAGAATCTCAAGTGTCTCAGAATGATAATAAGAAAAGACCAATGAAAAGCCATGGCCCCCAGCCAGAGAAGGACGCTCGTCCTGAAGAGGAGTCTGTGAGGTGCATCAATCTCGACCTTTTCGTTCTTCAGCAAAGAGCGGAAGAGAAGGATTTCAAGAGCTAATCTCTTCACCACACCTCCTGTGGTAGAGGGGCTATCAATATTGTCTGCTTTAATCCATGGAAGCGACTTCTGCTGTCCACAGACTGTCGGGATATGGAATGGAACCGGTGAACTCGCCCATTTCAAAACTCGGTAAATAAAACCGATGACGAAGAGGAGAACGGCCACATAAGGAATGAAAATGGCGAAGAGAGAATATAGACCTATTCCTTCTATGCCGATAACGACAAAAAAGATAAGTAAAACAATCCCTGAAATGGCGTACCAGAGGCCCATACTTTAAAAATCCTTTTTAAATTTGAAGCACGAAATCCGAAATTCTAAACAAGCACAAATTTTCAAAATAGGAATGACTGAAACGAACAGAAAAAATTTTTGAATTTTAAATTTGTTTCGAGTTTTGATATTCGGATTTCGGATTTTATTTACTTCAATCCTCTTCTTTCAATCGTTTTTCTTTCGGATGGGTCATCCTTGCTATCATCCGAAAGGCCATCTCTTTCTCAGTCTTTGCCTGATTAACCCGGATCTCACAAATCTTCTCCCGACAATCCATATAGATGTCAAAAGCAAAGAGAGCAAGTTCATCGATTTTAGATTGAAATTTCAGCCATTCATCCATGACCGACTCTTTACAAATTTCATTCTTCAGCGTCTCTCCAATGGCTCTCTTCAACAAGAAGATAAATCCCACCGCTTTCGAAGGAGAGAAATCTTGAACCGACCTAATTTTAAGAATCGAATCCAAAGAGGCCCGGCACTTTTCATCCTGGCTGCCTTCACAAAGGTTTTTAAAGAGAACTTCTATCTCTCGAGAGAGAGTAGAACCCACGGGATTCGTAAACTGATTCTTATCTTTTCTCATTATGGTTGCTGTATTGGTAGGATAGGTTTCCAAGATAAGATGAAACCACCTTTCTAAAATGGCCGCTTTATTTTTTTTGAGTAAATCTTGCATCATTATAAGTTTACTTTTAAAGGGCAAGGACATCGTTATTTAAAATGAGATCTAAAATTTCATCCATCGTGGCCAATCTTCCTACAGCGATCTTATTCATTAGCTCTAATTCTCTTACGCATAATTGTCCTGCTAAAATATTTATGCCCTTTCTTCAAGGCGTTTCAAATGGACCAGCAAGGGAGACCCTTCAGCCATTAGTTTAACTGCTGTGTTCCAACAGATGATGGCAGCAGGTCCATCGTCCCTTTTTGAAAGGGTCTCTAAAAGGTTGACCAGAATCTCAAAACCGAGGGTTTCATCCCCAATGCCGATACTTTCCGATCCCAAGATCAATACTTTTCTTTTTGGTCCGTTCGAAGTCTTCTCCCTCTCCATCGAAAATCGATCAATGCCATTCCCATTCGATGAAGGGCTTTTTCATATCGACCATGGCATTCGTCACCAGTTCCACAAGACCTCCGTAATAAATGCTATGTTTTTCCCATAAACCATTACTGCTCAAGATATCTCGGATGGCACCTTTGCAATTGGAACAGGGCGCGCACACATATTTTCTGATAGCTGGGTCCAGAACATCGTTGAAGGTCTCAAGGATCTGCTTCAGTTTCATCCGGCTGGAGATATTTTCCCTCCATTCTTTGAAATTCATAGAATTCATGATCGCAAATCCACTTCCTCCACCACAACAGTAGTTTTCTACCCCATGGGGCTCCATTTCTCTGAATTGGGGACAGATTTTTTTCAGGATGCGCCTTTGAGGCTCCACGATTCCCATCAGTCGTACGACATTGCAAGGGTCATGGAGGGTGACGGGAAAATTATTTTTCTGAGGGTCGAGTTTGATTCGGTCATGGAGGATCAGATCTTCCAATAAAGGCAAAAAACTTTCCCTGGGAAAATTCATTTCATCCATCAATATCCGGTCAGCAATCACGATGAGACCCTTGTGAGCATGACCGCATTCTCCCATCACCATCTTCTTGACCTTCAATTTTCGCGCAACTTTCACCTGTTTAAGGGCGATCCTGGCAAATTGGACATCGTCGTACCATGTCCCGTAATTGGTGGCCTCATATCCATAGATTTCACTTGATAGCGTCCAACTCAGGTCTGCCGCCTCAAAGAGGATGGCAAAAGCCACCGGGTTTTCAATCCACGACATGAACTCGCCGGAATTATGAATGAGCAGAATGTCTGCCCCTTCCTTATCTACGGGAATCTTGATCCTCTTGCCCCATTTCTCCTCGATCTCATCCTCCATAAAGTCGACCATACCCTGGAAAGCCGCAGACGAAATCCCCGTGCTTGCCCCCACTCTCAGCTGTTGAACAGTACCTGAATCGTGGAGTTCCTTTGGAGCAATCCCCATCTCCTGGCTGAATAATTTTCTAAGCTCTCTACCGATCAAGCCATTATCACTTCCAAGAGGACAACGTTGGGCGCATCGCCGGCAAAGGCTACATCGATAGGCCAATTCAGCTAATCGGGCCACGGTCGGCCAGTTCAACTCGATATCGTCTCCCGTCAATTTGGAAATGATTTTTCCTCGTTTTTTGATATATTTGTTAATAATCTTCCGGAGGATCTCTGATTTGTAGGTGGGGCGGTATATTTCTTGATTTCCGCTGGAAACATAGACAGGACAAGCATCACTGCAGGTCTGACATTGAACACAGCTTTCGAGGGATTGAATTAAGGGCTGCCAGAAGAGCCAATTATCGTCCTGTGAGAGCAATTTTTGGAGACCCCGAAGGAACCCTCCCACCAGTTTCTCCTCTTCCTCTTTGCTCTTCGGTTTGGGAAGTGAAAGAGCTGAAACGCCATCGAGGGAGCATTCGAAACTCTTCTTCTGATTTTCAGACAGAGGTGAATAAGGAGCTTTCTTCCCCTGTTGGTCTAAAGGAGGAGGAAGTGGCATCAAGTCATCCGCCGTCACTGTAATGAGGGGCTCATCCGTGCGAATGCTGATATCCTTTAATCGAATTTTTTTCCTTTCAGCCCTCATTTATTTGGATCCTGTTACAGGGGTTTGTTGCAGTTCTGAGGCAACCTCTCTCCATCGTTTTCCTGACTGAATGTGGGGAGCAGACCAGGTTACAGGCCGCTCCAGATGTTCCTTGATTCTCCTTCCGATTTCGCTTCCCCTTACGTTTGGGACATCATCCCATCGAAGAAAGTGATAGTATCTAAAAAAGAGTTGAAAGACATGACTGAAGGGCAAGTAGACCAACCACACAGAAGCAAATAGAATATGAAGGGCGGGTGCCAAAGCCGGGTTAAGTTTGTGCTCAAAATTTTGAAAGGTCACCTGCTCTCTCACATACTTTAAAAGGGCGGGCATACTTGAATGAAAATGGATATCCACGGCAATGACCCCGCCAACCAAGGTGAGGAGGAGGAAAATCCATTTGAGATAATGGATGGAAGGGTAATAGACCTTCAACTCTTCATCTTTCATTCTCATGATGAAAATGAAAAGCCCTCCGATAAAGGTCAGGAGAGTGGAGAAGGTCCCCCAAACCCATCCAAAAATAGAAACGGTTTCAATGCCTCCAACCACCGAACGGATGAAAAGCCAAGCATGCCAGAGAATAAGCAAGTAGAGCCCGATATGGAAAACAAATAGAGGGTACCAAAATCTCCTGTTTCGATGATAAAATTCTCTTAAAAAGAGAAGATCCAGAAGCATAGACCAAAGTTTTTTACCAAAGGTGTTGTGAGTTTTTCCCCACCACTCTGTTAATTCGTAGACTGAACTCCCTTTGTAAAGTTCCCAATGTAAATGGACAGGGGCGTTGACACACTTTCTCACACGAAGTGCCACGGCAATAATAAAAAAAAGAATGCTCCCATAAAAAATAAAGAGGATCAAACCACCCATAGGGATCCTTCTCTGACCTTACGCCCTTTCTATAGACAACAAGAGGGAACGATTCAGAAACCTGAATACAATCACCCTTGAAAATTTAAATCATACGCAGCCGGTCGGCTTGGGCAACCCTGCTACCTTACAGGCTCCTTTGGCCGGACCGCTCGGGAATAACTGGTAGATTTTTTTGAGATCGATTCCTGTCTGTTTAACAACCATCCGGATCGGCGGAGCAATTCCAAACTTCAGATAGTAATCCCGGAGATAATTGACCAATTTCCAGTGATCCTCGTTCATGGGATAAGCATTCTCCCCTTTGGCCAAATCCTCTGCCAAAGCCTGACTCCATTTTTCTGGTTCCTGAATGAAACCATCCTCATCCACTTCAATTTCAATTCCACCCAATACAGCCTTTGCCATCTTCTCCACCTCCTGAATTTGAATCAATACCAATTCGCACTTCATTTCTATCGAAAAAAGGCGAATGCACTGTGATCTATGGTTTGCCCCCTTTCAGCAAGGCCATGAAGGAGATCCTCAGAATACCCCCTATTGTAAAAGGTTCGTTCTCGGTTTACCATTACCCGAGAGAAGCCCCCTCCTTTGCATTGGGGTTCTTCCGACTTCCGCTCTTCTCCTTTGATGCCAGTGATACAAAACCCATAGCCCACTCGGGTGTTCCCAAAGCGTGCAGATGGATATAAGAGGCAAAGAGATTTTTATATACGATTCCGTCTCTTTTGCCGGTCATTCCCTGCCCTCTCAGAATCCGATAAGCAAACTGAAGACCGTTAAGATTCACAAGGCTGGAATGATGGAATTCGTGGCCACGAATGGTCAGCCCCACGGGGAAAATCGGATTTTCAATCATGACTTCCGCGACAACATAGCCGTGCCCCTCAGGCTTCTCAGAGAGCTGTACCTCCGTGGGAATAATTCCCACCATTTTGTAGGATCGATTCTGCCAAGAAATGCTCCGGCATAAATACATCACCCCTGCACATTCAGCATAAACCGGCAGACCCTCTTGAACAGCCTCGGCGATATCGTGCCGTAATGAGCGGTTCCCTTCTAATTCCTTCAGGAAGAATTCGGGGAATCCACCCCCGATATAAAGTCCATCCACCTTGGGTAAACGATCTTTGAATGAATCAATGAAGAGGAGCTCAGCCCCCTCGTTCACTAAAGCCTCAAGATTTTCCGGGTAATAGAAATTAAAAGCGCGGTCGCGTATGATTCCGATCCGGACCGTTTTGGTCCTCCTCACTTTCACCTCGTCCCTTATCTTCTCAAGGGGAGAATTAGGATAAGCAGTGGGGTCATCCGATGTGGTTTTGAAATTGGTTTTGAAGCTCCGAGCAATTTTGAATATATTGTCCAGGTCGAGTTGTAACTCGAGCTTACGGCCGATACGTTCTACCAAGCACTCTGCTTCGCCGGATTCCGATGAGGGGATGAGACCCAGGTGCCTTTCAATGATGCGAAGATCCTGATCTTTGGGAATGCTTCCAACAACAGGGATCCCGCAATATTGTTCAACAGCATCTCTTAGCTTCCGTTCATGGCGGCGGCCAGAGACATAATTGAGGATGACGCCCACGATGGGGGTATCTTTCTGAAAATGTTGATACCCTGCCACCATGGCTGCGATGCTGCTTGTCATCCGTGTTGTATTGATCACGAGGAGTATCGGAATATTCAAGAGGCGGGCGATCTCGGCCGTTGTCCCATGGGAGTCCAAACCATCATAAAGTCCCATCGCCCCTTCAACGATGGCTAAATTCACTCCTTTACAGCTCTGCTGAAATGAAGGAAGTAATCTGTCTTTGGGTATTAAAAAGAGGTCTAGATTGCGGCAGCTTCGGCCCGCTGCCACGGTGAGCCACGATGGGTCTATATAATCGGGACCTTTCTTAAAGGGCTGGATCGAAAGGCCCCGCCGTTTGAACACATCACACAAACCGACCGTAACAATGGTTTTACCAGAATGACCCTGGGGCGAGGAAATAAGCAGACGACCGAAATGTTGATCGCTGGAGCCGACACGACCACCCATAGCCATTACGCTCAAGTCTCACTCTTTCCAGGGAGGGCCACGTAGGTGATGCCGCCAAAGCTTCGATATTCAATCTTTCCTTCTTTCGCCAATTCCGCAATCGCTTTATCTACCAACGGTTTTTCCATACCAACAGCCCTCGCCACCTCCTTATTCCTGGCCTGGCTCACTGTCCCCAAGTATTTGAGGATGCTCTCTTTCACTTCTTCACTCATGGTGTGCCTTCCTTCTTACCATTTAAATTGGGTAGTGGTTCTAAAGGTTTCTCTCGCATAAGTAAAGTCATCGATATGCTGCTCGGTAAAAGGTATCTCCGTTAGTCGGAAGAAAGTCTCCCAACCTATTCTTTCGATCCACTCCCCCATTCTTTCGTATTTCCGAGCATTGCCTGCGTAGACCTCGACGATCTTCTTAATCGTTCCCACGACTTCAGGCCACCGGGGCGGATGATTTGGAAGATAGGGAACCACCAACCGTGAAAACATGGGCGGTTTTCTGGCATTGGACACTTTGCCTCCCGCATAAATCGCCACGCCGTCTCCTTCAGCATCGGCAAGAGGCATGGCCGGGCAGACAGTGTAGCAGTTACCACAGTACATACACAAGTCTTCTTTAACCACAACGCTCTTAACATCTTTATCAGGATGCCGGCGGATCGCTCCTGTTGGACAGGAGGACATGACCGTTGGAATCTCGCATATCGCCATCAGCTTTTCATGATTGACTTTCGGAACTTTCGTATGCACTCCGACAATGGCCAAATCTGAGCAGTGGACAGCACCGCACATATTGATGCAGCAGGCCAATGAAACCCTCAATTTGCCTGGGAGTTTCATGCTGGTGAAGTAGTCGTAGAGTTCGTCCATTAACGCTTTAACGATAGGGGAGCTATCCGTCGCCGCACTGTGGCAGTGGGCCCAACCCTGGGTATGAACAATATTCGAAATGGCGTTGCCTGTGCCGCCCACCGGGAGACCGAGTTTCTTGACCTCTTCAATGAGGGGATCCACTTTCGTTCTGTCCGGAGTCATGAATTCGATGTTGTATCGGCTGGTAAACCGGAGATACCCATCACAATACTTATCGGCGATATCACAGATGTCCCGGATAAAATCGATGCTGACCAATCTGGGTGAACCCACCCTCACCGTAAATAACTCATCTCCCTTCTCAGACACATGCCGGAGAATCCCTGGCTTCATTATTTCGTGATATTTCCAATGTCCGTAATTCTTTTTTATGACCTCGGGTAACATCTCTTGAAAATTAGGGGGTCCAATATCTGTCTTTGACATAATAACCTCCTCCTTTAACGCTATGCGCATAGCGCTAAGCGCTCGGCGTTTTTAAAAGAACACATAGGGGTTTGTTCTCGGTGCCTTGATCATCTGCGGGGTCGGCTTGATTCCGATGACTTTGAGAAACGTTCTCATGCCTACCCTCTCGATCAACTCACCTACTCGCTCTCTGGGCCTACCGTTTTCATCCCACCAATCCCAGATTTTTCGGAGAAGATCTTTGATCTCGGTATAGGGAGGTTCCACCTTCATAAAGGGAACGATGACTGAAGAAAGCATCGCTCCTTTCAGAATAGGTGCCTTCCCTCCAATCAGAATCGTGGCCCCTTTATCATCTCCCGGTCGGAGGGCCTTGGTCATTTTGTTGATGCAATGCATACACCGGACACAATCCTGAGGAATGAGCCTTAGTTCCTGTGCTTTCTCATCCCATTCCAACGCATTGGTTGGGCATCTCGCAACGATGTCTGTCCTGATATCCATTCCACTTTTCACATATTCTCTGACGGCTTTCTGGTCAATTTTTAGGCTATCCTTCCAGGTTCCAATGATCGTGAAATCAGCCCTTGCAATAGCGGCCACGCAATCATTCGGACATCCGGAAATCTTGATCTTGAATTTATAGGGCCAGCGGGGCCGATGGATTTCATCTTGGAATTCCATGGTCAGGTCATGAACCAACGCAAGGGTGTTAATGTTCGTCCATTCACACCGGGCTGGTCCGACACAGGCGGTAGGTGTTCTTAAGGCTGAACCTGATCCCCCAAGGTCAAATCCTGCCTCCGTCAAATCATTAAAACATGGTTGGAGATGGGCAGTTGTCGTTCCGAGAAGAATAATGTCACCCGTGGAACCGTGCATGTTGGTTAAACCGCTTCCATGTTTTTCCCAGACGTCGCAAATCTTTCTTAAAGCCTTCGTGGTGTAGAACCAACCCGCAGGATGATTGACTCTCATGGTATGGAACGACTCGATGTTGGGGAACTTATCCGGGACATCGCTGTATCGCCCGATGACGCCTCCGCCATAACCAGTGACCCCGACGATTCCTCCGTGCTTCCAGTGTGTGACTCTGTCATTGAATGAGAGTTCCTGTACCCCCAGAAGGTCCTTAGCCGCCACATTCTTTTTGGCAGCCCGTTTTATTTCTTTCACATAACTTGGCCAGGGGCCCTTCTCCAGTTCATCCACTTTTGGAGTTTTATCTGCCATCGATTTACCTCCTTAGGAATTTAAATGATGCTGCAACATTTTCTTGGTAACTTCAATAGGTTTCCGTCTTCGAATAGCAAATGAAATAACTTTTTTTACCATAATTTCTTCACGCAAGCAAGAAAATCTGTATTGAAAATAGGACTTGACCCGCTTTTATCTTTTTAGTATAGTTTTTTCTCAAGATTCCTTCGGGTGGGAGCTTTTCAAAAAAGTCTACTTGTATCTTTTTAGCAATAAGGGAAAGACAAGTCAAGGGAGGTGGAAAAAAGCGTCAATTTGAGGAATTAAAAGGAAGCTAAGGAAGTAATTTTTTAGTGTTTGTCATCAATTTAAAAAAGGGGGATGCGATTATGGAAGTGAAGAAAAAACCGTTAACTGAAGATTGGCTATCTTTATGGATTGGTCTTTTCATCTTTGTTCTATCCCTCGGAGTGTTTGTGGGAGCAGATATCCTGGGATTTGGGATAACGACAGGTATGTGGACTAATTTATCGAAAGCATTGAACCCCATATCGAAAGCCTATGCAGGCTTGGGAGGGATAGGATCTTTAATTGTAACGTATCTTTTCTTAACCATTATTATGACCATTGGTGCAGCCATGTTAAAAGCCAATGTGAAGAAGTTTATTATAGGCTTCACGCTGGTATTCTGGATCAGCTATATATGCTGGATCATAGGGAGTTGGGCCAATATTGCAGCTACGACCCCTGGAGATCTAAAAAAGTTTGGAATTACTTGGTCTTTGAAATTGACACCGGAGGCAGGATTTATAGTTGCCCTAGTTGTTGGTTTGCTAGTTGGAAATTTTTTCCCTGGATTTGCAGCGACTATCAAAGAGGCTGTAAGGCCTGAATTGTATATCAAGACCGCTATTGTTATTCTGGGTGGATTTTTGGGTGTTATAGCAGCCGAAAAGTTAGGGCTCGCAACTGCGGTGATGTTCAGAGGGCTATGTGCCATTGTTGAAGCCTATCTTATATATTGGGCACTTGTATACCTTGTCGCAAGGAAATATTTTAAATTTAGCAGGGAATGGGCAGCACCCCTTGCATCAGGCATATCCATTTGTGGTGTATCCGCGGCGATCGCCACAGGTGGGGCCATCAAGGCAAGACCTGTCGTTCCGATCATGGTATCTTCTCTGGTTGTTATCTTTGCAGTGGTTGAGCTCTTAATCCTTCCTTTTATTGCGAACAAATTCCTCTGGAAAGAACCAATGGTAGCAGGGGCATGGATGGGGCTTGCAGTTAAGACAGATGGCGCTGCCGTTGCCAGTGGCGCTATCACTGATTCTCTTATAAGAGCAACGGCACTGGCAAACACTGGTGTAAATTACAAGGAAGGCTGGATGATGGGGGCTGCCACGACAGTAAAGGTGTTCATCGACATCTTTATTGGTATTTGGGCGTTTATCCTTGCATGGATATGGGCTTCCAAGATTGAGGCGAGGCCTGGAGAGAAGGTCGGTGGTGGTGTGATATGGGAGAGATTCCCAAAATTCGTTATTGGATATGTGGTTACCTTCCTCGTGATATTGTTTATTAGCCTCAGTTCTCCTGGTTTGATGAATAAAGCAAAAGCAGCCATGGGTGAAGGGAATGTTTTCAGGGGAATATTCTTCACGCTAACCTTTTTCACCATTGGCGTCGTCTCAAATTTTAAGAAACTCTGGGAAGAAGGCATAGGTAAATTAGCAGCCGTTTATCTGTTATGTCTCTTCGGGTTTATCATCTGGATAGGATTGTTCATCTCGTGGATATTCTTTCACGGAATAAAACCACCATTGGCAGGGTAGCAGGGAATGGCATCTAAGTGATGTTAAATCGGAAATTATAAATTTCAGAATTTTGCATTCTACAATGAAGAAAAGGGAGGAGGTATTTATGCCTGAACAACCAAAAGTAGCAGAAGAGATGAAAAAGATTGAGTACGAACCTTTGCTTCCTGTGGAGAAAAAGCTCATTGGATGGAGTATAGGCCTGGGTATTGTCCTGCTGGGAATACTGATTTTCATAAGCTACACATTCTTCCCAGGACAGTAAAGAGGTTCTCCAACTTTTAGTTATGAAGGCCGTGGGCGGATCTCGTCCATGGCCTTTTTACTTTTAAGTTCTAACAATGACCCGCTTTGTAAAGCCAGCAGGTCCCTGTTCGGTAACTAGACTCCGAGGATTTTGTGGCAGGTTTTGCAAGGCTCCGGTGGCTCTGGAAGGAAGGTGCTACGAGAATCCCTCATCTCTGAACTATCCCAGGGCGCGAAATACAATTCTCCCAACTTCTCTTTCCTCTTGATAAAACAGTTTCTGAAGTTTTGGTAATTGTGGCTGTTCCAAATCCGGGAGAAGGATTCTACAAAGACGTTGCCGAAGGTCACCCTTTCTACATAGTACTCTCTGCCACAGAAGATCCTTTTAAAAGGCGAAGGAAGCGGTGGATAGAGATAGACGCATGGTGAAACTTCCCCGTCTGCGGAAATGTATAGGTTACCGAGCGGATTCTCTTCACACACAGGTACATCAATGGCAGATAGAGATGGCCGTTTGAGTCTAATCTCTAACCTCCCGGCATTTTTTTCTGCCTGCTTCACGATCTCTTCGTAACGATTCTTAGCGCTCTCCCAGACGAAGACCCTATTCTTTTCCTGCCAAACATTTATACAGTGGCAGATGTTCGTAAGAACTACCTCATCAATTCCTGCTTCTTTAGCAAAAGAGGGAACCGACGGGACCTCCGAGATATTGTCTTTGACCATGAGGAAAACGAGGTGCATTTTGGGCCGCAGGAATCCCTGGCGTTTTTTCTCTTCATGAAAAAGACGGATGGTCTTAAGGACCTCCGGAAGATGGGAGTTGACCCGGATGGCATCGTGTGTTTCAGACGTTGTGCCTGCGATCGAGAAGCCCACAAAGTCAAGTCCTGCTGCGATAAGTTCAGACACCCGAATCTCTGTTAGTCCCATCCCACATGTTACGAACCCCACTTGAGAACCCTCCTTCTTGACAAGCCTTATGCATTGAGGAAGATCCTTGTGAAGTAAGGATTCACCCCAACCTTCGAGAACAACGGTTTCAACATCCTTCAGATAGGGAAGAAGTTTCTTAAAATGTTCTAAAGGCATATCCTGGTATTGCCAGTCAGCGCTTTCTGTGCGGATGCACATCTTGCATCGGAGAGGACATCGAGTTGTCAATTCAATCTGCCAGGCTGAAAATGGCCTCCTCTTTCTTCTTCGCATGAACTTTCCAAAAATCTTCTCAATCATTGTCTTTATAGCCTCGGGAGAAGTATATCCATAATCTCTTTCCCTGAAGGGTAATATAAACAGAAGCTGTAAGGAAGAAAAACCCTTCCGCCCCACTTTTTTTTGAAGAAGGTGGCACCCGGATTGATCCCCAGACCCAAGTTAATATATTTTTTCCCCTCTCTTTTTGACTGCTGTACCACTTCAGAGAGGAGAAGATCGGAGGCGCCGGGAGCATAAAGAGCGTCAGAACTAAAATTAAACATACAGATCGTATAGCACCTTGCCCAGAATTCAGCAACATCGAAAGCAGCAAGCTCACCTGTGTTGTTTCTCGCATCGAAGATCCATGCAGTCTTTGATGAGGAGAGATATTTATCGATTCTTTGAAAGATGAACCGGGTTGCCTCATCGACCGGATGGGTCTTCAGGAAGTTGTCAACCATCTTCCTGTGTTCCTCATCAAAGTTTCTGTTTCTTCCCACAGAGAGTTCTCGGCCTGCCCGATTTAACATATGCCTCACCTTCTGAGAGATAGAGAGAGCTGAGAGGTCTATCCTATAGTAATAGTCAGAGGGAGGATGCCCGCAATCGTCTACGGAGGATGGAATGGCGGGGGTTGTGAGGGCAACAGTCTCCGGCTTGAAGCGTTTGATAGCATCCTCAAGGCTCTTTCGCATCTGTTTTTCTTGAAATGTCTCTTTTAAAGGATAGCCGATGAAAATTAAATGATCTTCCCTCGTGTAAGCAAGAAAGTCGCCGAGGAGGAAGGGTTCAGTCTGTGACATAGGAGTCACATACTGGGGAACATGTTCAGGCACGTAGGCGTGATCTTCAATATAGTCCTGTTGCGCAGCCGTGATCATGCCTTTTCCTGTATCACCCGGTAACCTTCATCGAGAAACATCTTCCGGATCCCTGGAATATGGGCAACCCCTACGAATGCAGCCGTTTTGCCTTCTTCGAAGAAGGTTTTTATCCTTCTAAAAAATATGGGGTCGCGCTTACCGATAATTGACGCACAGCGAGTGGGAAATTCTCCTGTCATGGATACGAACTTTTCCAGATCCCCTGTGAGGAAAGCCCTCAAGAACAGTTCCTTATATTTTTTCCAGTGTTCGATGTGATTGAGATAGTTCACAATACGTTCAAAAGGTATTCCATCGAGAGCTGCCAGTTGATCTTCAATGGTCTCCAGATACTGGATCTTTTTCCCAAGCTTCTGGGCGGTATGGAAAGCCTCCACATCCATCGAATATTTCCAGCTTAAAAGGGCGGACCAGATGGTAAAAAAAGCCATCCAGGGACGGACTCCCCGTGTGTGGACCTCCAAAAAATCCAAAGTCGTCGGATGGATGAGTTCCATATAGGAACCAGCAGTCGTACTGGCCTCCAACCGAACGCCCAATTGCTTATTAATCTCTTTGATCGCTTCAGGATTGAGGGCCTTATAAATAGAGGGGCTATTTTCTCCCTGGCGGCCATATTGGACCACGTTAGCCATGCTCCCTTGATCGAGCGGGCCTTCGAAGACGGTTGTCTCAACATTCTTGATCACCATCGTAAGGGCCTTTTTGAAACGGTAGGGGGTGAAGTGGGCTGTCCCGACAAGGAGGGAAGATTTTCCATCTTTCTCAACCCTCCACACTGTCCTCAGACGTTTTCCCTTCCACCATAGAAAAGACATTGAGTCCCCTATAGGTCTATTTATAGTTTCCCCCAAATATCTTTATTAAGGTTGCTCTAGTGTAGCCATAGAAACACTCGCAGAATTCATAGTTGAGATATGGAATGCCGCCCCACTTTTCCTTAAATCTTCGTATGCCCTCATTTACCCCGAGCCCTAAGTTGATGGTGTTTTTCCCGTGTTCGCGTGTGAGTTTGATCATTTCGTGAAAAAGAAGATCCGAGGCATGAGGCACATAATACTTTTTTGAATGGCAGCCAAGGACGTAGTTAGAAAAATTCTTTGCCCCAAGTTCGACGACAAAGAAGGCACAAAGTTTCCCAGTTTTATCCCGCGCGTTCAGAGTACAGGCGCTTGATGAATGGGCAACATAATCGGGCATAGCATGGTAAAGCTCTCTCACTCTCGGTGGCAATTTTTCCCTCTTCAGGAGCTCATCAATGAGCGCTTCGTGTTCCTTGGATATAGAGTGGCCCCTCTCCACGGTTATTTCTTTAAAGGCTTTTTCGGCCATCCGTTGGAGAGAAGGCTTCAGCTTTGTCTGATCGAGGTCAAGCCTGTAATATCGGTCTGTCTCCCTTTCTTGACAGGCGTCCAAAAGAGAAGCAGGGATCTCAGGCCCGATGAACCAAAGGTACTCAGGTCGGAATGTTTCGACTGCCTGCTTTAAAATTCTCTCACATCTTTCCAGAGAAAAGCTTCCATCGAGGGGATACCCTACAAGGATGACCCAGTTGTCCCTAACAAAACCTAGATGGTCTTCCATGAAGAAGGGCTCCCCTTTTGAAATAGGGACCATGAGGTTCAAAATGTGTTCTGGAACATAAGCCCTTTCCAGGACGTATGCTTCATCTTCAGGGGTAATCATTTTCTTCCCTGCCGTATAAAATTCATTTTATATCAGTTTTGTCCAAATTTCTAAAAGATTTTAGAGATCTGCAAACACCTTGGTCCTGGGGGAAAAAGATTTTTTGCAGGAGTGAAAATCCAGACAAATTCGCTTATCTATCATGTATCTTCCTTTTTATCAATCTGAAAATTTTCTAACCAAAATACGGACGCATTTGTTTGGCTATTTCCTCAGGCGGTTCTACGACGAATCCGTCAAGGAGGATACTGGATGAATACCAAGTATCGCTTACCGGATAAGTTTGTACACTGGATCGAGAAATTATTTTAATTGTGTCAAAGTGCCAACCCCAAAATTTTTAAGAAAATAATCTTTCTCCAATACTTGTTCTTTATTAATCCACAGAAGGCTTTGGAGTACCTGTGGAAGTAGATTTTCTTTCCCTTCAAGGACGCCCTCTCCAGCATTTTGTTTCAAGAATAGGCACAGGCAAGTTTTGAGATGGATTGTTGAATCGTAAGAAATCCAGGAAAACCACTCTCATCTAAAAGCCTGTTGCCAATTTCAAGAATTCTAATATCGAGAGTGAACGGAGTTCTTCTTCAACAGGGCTTCAAAGACAAAAAAGGAGTCAGGAAATGTCTCCTAACCCCTTGAATTTAATGGCTCCCCTTCGTAAACTCATATCGAACCGAACTTGCTATGCCCTCTGTTCAGATGCAGGCCACTTTCATGGTGCTTCAAGATTTAACCCATCCGTAATTTTGGTAATCAAAATGATTTGTTAGTATCCGCCAGTCCAGTTTACTTTGCATAAGAACCCATATATAATACAAAGCCTAAACCAAGAATAGCCGAATTTTAGCACAAATGAGCACTGGAATAAACAACAACAATGACGACATTTTGGAGGTTGAAAAAGAGCTCTTTAAGGGTGCAGAAAGAACCGCTGAACGCTATGGAGTTAATGCTGACCGCATCATGGCAGTCTATAAGCGCTACCCGGACCTCGGTATCACTTCTCCAAGTCTCAACATCACCCAACTGGATCGACTAATCAATCAATTCGATCAGGCGATTTCCGTTCTCGGACCATCCAAGGCATTCAAAGTTTTCGAGAACGAAGACGTTCAAAAGTTAGCTGATCGTGTTTTTTTAGTTAACTACTTGAACCACTACAACGATATACTTCTGTGTTCTCTCGATCAATTGGCACGTTTGATAGAAGAGTTTATTTCGTACTTATTAAACAATCGGGTAGACCTGATCGAAGATGGGTATTCTCGGACGTGTTTTTTGCGTTCCCTCTTTCTGGACTGGCAATTAGCGAAACTTTACCATTTCAACTTTCCAATCGCGACTGAAGCTCCATCAAGCGAAGACAGGGAGCGATTAATAGCGGGCCGGGGTAAGCTATTTCGCCTCAAGATTGCAGTCATACAGGAACTGCTTCAGGCCATTCGGCATCAAACCCCAGCTAATCTATGGGAAAAGTGTCTTCCATTATTGACTGAAGCAATTTCTGCAGACGATGCTGAATTTTATCTCCGTATGGACCGCCTTTATATGGGTCATGATGCTGTCCACAAAGGACAGCCAGTGGAAATCCCTAACCTCGATCGTCCTGGAGGATTGACAGATCTATTAGAAGTCATCGGGCATTGTGAAGAGGAACTTATCCTTGGAGCATTTGTAAGAACACGTAAACTTTTAGGAGAACTGGTAGCATTCGACGTACTTAAACGGCCAATCTTAATCTTCGCCAACTATTTCGAAGCGGCCATACATCCATTGAAAGACGTTTTGGATTCTGCCCTTGATCTATTTTCATCCTTTGAACCTAAAGTGAGTGATTTTTGGGAAAATTATGTAAATCGTGTGAATCAAGCTCTCCAAGCTGAGTTTTACGTAGAACCCATCAATGGAGTAAAAGTAAAGCGTAAAATCATGCTTTCGTATGAGCTACTACGGACTTTCCTTTTGGAACCAGCCAAGTCTCATTTTGAAGCCACCGGGAAATTTCCCTGGGGTCCACCCCCTTACTCTGAAGAGTCTAAACCACAAAAAGATTTCGTTTTCCGCAGGCGTCGTGATTTTTGGGAGATCATTTACGAAGGTCAGCCATGTGAGCTGCTCAAACATCGAGATGGACTACAGTACATTGCTTATCTGTTGGCTCATCCAAAGGATGGGGTGTATGTAGAAGACTTATACAACATATATAAAGCCAAGCCCCTCCCCAACACGGGCCACACTGGAATTGACGAAGAAGGACTGGCTCAGGGACGTTTCACGATATCAGGGCCCCGTGATGCCGGGACAAAGCTCACCCCGAAGACAAGAGCCCAATATAGAAATCGCCTCAAAGAACTTCAAGAAGAACGGGAAAAGGCCGAATCCATCAACGATAAAGGGAGGCTCGAAAACATTAACCGGGAAACTGAAGGAATTGCTCAACAACTCAAATCCGGCGTTGGTCTCCGAGGGCGCCTTCGCAAGGATGGTGATCTCGTCGATAAGTATCGTAGGGCTGTTGCCAATTCCATCACGCGTGCTCTCAATGAAATTGAAAAAGAAAATAAAAAGCTTTGGCGCCATCTCTATACCCACATTAAAACCGGAAGATTCTGTTCCTATACCCCTGAAAAAACCATCCCTTGGGAGCTCTGATCGTCACCTCGGCTCATTTGCCATCCCGCTTGTAACATTGCCACGTCAATTGTTGCGCCCCCGTTCTTAGATATACAGAGAGATCGAGTTTGGGGCGCACGGCAATGAAGCATGTCAAGTCAGACCCAGTTGATAAAACAATCCGTTTATGGAGGCATCGGACCGGGGGGCCAGTCTCTCCTGAGGATGCCAAAGAAATGATTAATAATATCGCCGGGTTCTTTCAGGTTCTTTCCGATTGGAGCTGCAAAATCCACAACGAGGATGCCCAAGCCGAAGCGCTGATTTCATCCCATGCCGATAGGAGAATGCGTGGTGGAAAAAGGACTCGATAAGATTTTTGAGGCATTAACAGCAAACGCAATCCGGTTACCTGTGGAAACAAAGCGAAGGTCGTGCAGCGGTGTGTATCTGACTAAAAACTGGACGTCTACACAGCAAAAACTCAATCATCACATGGAGTTATTAAGCTGTGTGTAGACGTGTTGCTAATTTATAGGTCGGGAGGGGGAACAATGTGTAAAGAACTCGCTGAATTCTTACCCAAACTAAATGCTGAATATTGTCCCTTCGGTGATTCTATCATCAGCTTCATTTCCTGTTTTGAAATTTACACACAGGGCCATCAGTACTTCGATTACACTACGCACGTGAGCTTCACAAGTCCTTACGATTTTGCAAATTGCCAAATGGGTAATATCTTGGAGGCCATCGGTTTTGAACCCCTTGTCACAATATTTTCTGATCTTTCCTCCCGGTTGCGGCCCCTTAACAACCATAAAAAAGGGTTCCGAATTGTATACGCGGAAAAAAAACTCCGCCATTCCGAAGATTTTGAAAGGCTCTGTAACTGTGTCCGTCAAACGTACCGCCAAGAAGAAAGCAATTTGCCTATGGTCATTATTGGTCGCAGTGGACTCATCGACCACACAATTCTAAATCGAACCATTTCGCTCTACTTACCACCATTTCTAAATCATGTACCACCATTCTCCTTTGGAAAAGTCGAGAAAAAAGTTAAAGAGGCAAAGGGGCTGATCAAGGAGTTCTGGGATAACCACTCAAATAAAATTAAAGACTGTTATGAAAAGTTTGAGAGAATTGACTGGCTCAAAAATCAAGACGAGGCGCTATGGACGCCAATTCTTACTATAGCCAAATCAATCTCCGACCTTTCGGGAAATCCCACCTTTCTACAGAACATATTGATGTTAGCTGAACAGCTTATTACCTCTAAGAAACACCTGGAGTCCACGTTCTACAAAGAAGGAATGATTCTTCAAGCAACCCAGGCTTTCATCCAGGATGAAGACCCTGTTGCTATCATCCAAGATGAAGACCCTATTAAAGAACCAAAGAAGTTCTACCGTGGGGATAAGTTGCATACCTACGTCCGAAAGATGCTTGATCGGCCAAGGCTATCTCTATCGTTCATTTCTCAGATCTTGGGGAACCATCATATCATTGCAGACTCCTATCGTGACCGATTCGAAGTGGAAGACAAGGAAAAATCTAAAGGGAAAGAGAAAGTTAAGAAAGTTGTTCAATATCAGTGCTATCAGTTTGATGAGGATAAACTGACAGCGGCCACAAATCACTATATGAAAGGAGATAAACATGGACACTAACACCATCGACTTTTGCGAGAAATACCGGCCAAGAAAATTTGGTGAGATTCTCGGAAATAAACCCGCAATCCAATACCTAAAAAATTCAGCCTTATCAGGAAGAATCACCAACAGCCTTATTCTTCATGGAGAAACAGGAACGGGGAAGAACACCCTTGCCCACGTCTTCACCAAATCGATCACCTGCGAAAACTTTCAGGGCGAGCCATGCGGAGAATGTGACTCATGCAAAACGCTGGAGGCCTACTACCCCCATGGGTCCACTATTTCTGGTGTCTCTTTATACGACTGCACCAAGCTTGACGAAAAACGTATGGACGAAATTATTAATAGACATTTAGGATTCCACTCCTTAAATAGAATAGACAGAAATATTTTTATCTGGGACGAATTTCACCAAATCACGGATCGCTGGAAAGATAAACTCTTAAACCCGGAAAGTAAGCGTGATATTTTTATATACTGTCTGATTGACCTTTCGGTCGTTTCACGCGCTCTCCAGGGGCGAGCGATAGTCTTGAAAACCGAACGTCCCGAGATGGGAGAAATTATCCCACGGCTGCGTCAAATATGTGAACTTGAAGGCATCATAGTGAAAGACGAGGATGCTTTAATTACTCTTGCAAGAGACGCTGATAGGCTCACACGCGAGTGCATTAAGTTCCTTGAGACATCCGCGGTATACGGCGAACCGTTGACCGTCAATCTTGTTAAGAAATTCTTTAAACACAGGCGAAGTATCGGGAATGAGGATTAGGCGACTGATCTTCGCATTTTCATTTTCTGAGCTTCTATGACATAGGGAGAAAACCATGAAGGCGACATCAGGATACGAAATAAAACCCAAAAAAATTTCAATGGAAGAGAAGTTGAAAATACTCGGAATTTCTGACCACGAATTTCAATTCTTCTTTGAATTATTCGTGCAGAACCCTCAGCGCTACATGATTAAAAAGGACGATGAACCTTGGCAGGTAATCAAAAGCAAGACTGGCAAATTTATTAAATTACACGACCACGTTGTCGCCTACCATCTTTTAGGGAAGTATTGGCTTGGCGTATTGGCGCCGGAAGTGCCATGGTACCTTTGCATCGATATCGATGCTTCCGAAAGTCTGCCATCCATTTATAGAATCGTTAGTGATTGGGTATCTCATCCCATCGTATTTCAGTCCAGCGACAGTAAAGGCCTTCACGTTTACGCCTTCCGTGATTTCTATTTTCCCATCAGTGCGAACAAGCTCATTCGTATAACCTCAACGGAACTGCAAATTCGAGGAGTAAAAACGGCTCCGGGGATTTGCGAGGTATTTCCAGCCCCAAACAAGTTTTTGAGACTCCCTTTAGGCAAGGGTTCTTGCCTCTTAGATCCGAACACCCTTATACCCATGGATTTAAGTTTGAGAGAATCTATCGAGTTCATAAGGGAAAATCTCCGGAGACATAGCTTTGAAGAATTATTTCCAGGTCTATACAGGAAGATTGGACGACCAAATGCCAAGTTTTAGAAAAGAAATAGCGACTATTCTGAAAGATGGTATCAAGGAGTATGGAACCCGGTACTATACTCAGTGCAAACTGGTCTACCACTACTGGTCCCTGAACTGCACCAAAGAGGAATGTTATGAGTCAATCCGTAAATGGTATCTCTCCCACGACCATCAGTCTAAAGATTGGAGGAATAACCCAGATCGCGTGTTGAAAAATCTGGAGAGTGCAATTGAATGTCTATATCGCAATGCCCCGTTTAAAGGATACCACCCTTACCCAAAGTACAAGAAACATCTGAGAGCGGCGGATGTACGGAATATCGTTCAGATGACCCCCGACTATAGGAAGCAGAAATTCATCTTCTCCCTTCTGAGATATGCTCTCAATGCAAAAGACTTAAGAGCAGGGTTTCGGCTCCCTAAGAAGGCCATCATTAAGTTTGATGCTTGTTCCAATACATCCTATCAGGGAAAGATATCATTTTGTGAGTCAATTGGTTTAATCGCGAAGATTAAGGAACACTCTAGGGAAGATCATCGAGCAAGGACCTACCGTCTAAATTATGAGTTTTTTGATGACGAAGAGGTTGTCGAAAGTTTAGAAGATGGGTTGAAAAAGATTTTCAAATTACGAGACTTGAGAAAAAAGTACAGCAGGCACTATTTTCACCTCATTACGAAAGATGGAACTTAATGTCAAGGATGGTTAATTTTAGAACAAGTAGAGTAATAAATGTTAATATATATAGCCGTATTAGATAGTAAACCATATAAAATACTAAAAGTAAGTTATTCAACCCAAATTAATCGAACTTCCCAGTCAATAGTACCCGCAGTACACTTCCTTTATCAAAGCAATCCATCAATGCATTGCTTCATATCCAATTAGAACGGTTTCGACTACCCGCCCATGTAAACCTTTGACCGGTCCATCGGGTTTGATAAACCCCCAGACAGCATCCAGCTCTCGAAAAAGTCCTTCTGACGTTCATGCCGAACCCGCCAAACTGATTAGGTGTTGTTTTTGTGGCATATTAGGGAACGGGAAACAGGTTTGATTTTTGTTTGTATTTTTGATAGATTAGACTATCCTTACCGGGTGGGCATTTTAAATTTCTTATAAAGAATGGCAATTAAAACCTGATAGACAGAATTATGCCAGCAATCGCATCTCTTGAAGATTTAAAAGCTGCCCAGAAGGATCTTCTGGAAGCAAAAGATATTATTGAACTGAAATCTGTGTTCAAGAGATGGCGTCGTATTGGTTGGAAAAACGTCTGTAAGCTATGGCTTCAGGAGCGGACACCAGAACAATTGAAAGGTGAAGGTGGATGACCCTTTGAAATTGCCGTTATGTTGTTTTTTTGGTATATTGAGGGCGGTTGTTCTAATCTTTTTGAAAAGTATTATAAAGAGAGATAACTATGGCTCGGCTCGAAGATTTGAAACCGGGGGCATTGGTTAAGGGAATCCGGCCCGAAGGTCCTGTTTCAATTATTAATGTGACATGGCATGGCGATTCTGTAGTTGAAGTAACCTACAAGGATGCTCTCGGCCGTCCCTACAATGAACTTCTTTTCAGGGACAGGGAGCCGACACTAGAAATAGTCAAAGAGGGCCAAACCTGGAGTTTTGATGCCGATGCTGCAATGCTACGCCTTGTTTCTGAGGCATACCGTATTCGCATGGCATATCTATTCGATCCTCATCTCGCAGTCCACACTTCTCTTATCGACCCCTTACCTCATCAGATTACTGGAGTGTATGAAGATATGCTTCCCCGTCAACCCCTCAGATTTCTTCTCGCCGATGACCCAGGTGCTGGAAAAACAATTATGGCCGGATTGCTCATCCGAGAATTAATGATACGCGGAGATCTTGAGCGTTGTTTGATTTGTTGTCCAGCTAATCTGGTTGATCAGTGGCAAGATGAGCTTTATCGGCGCTTCCATATGCCCTTTGAGATCATGACCAATGATCGATTAGAAGCTGCCCGCACTGGCAATGCCTTTCTCGAAATACCACTTGTTATTTCCCGTCTCGACAAGATGAGTCGAGATGAGGATGTTCAGAATAAGCTCAAGCAAAGTGAATGGGATCTTGTTGTCTGCGACGAAGCTCACAAGATGTCTGCCTCTTTTTTCGGCGGTGAAATTAAGGAAACAAAACGCCGTAAACTTGGCAAGCTTTTATCGGAATTGACACGTCATTTCCTTCTGATGACGGCAACTCCCCACAATGGGAAGGAAGAAGATTTCCAGCTTTTCATGGCTCTGCTTGATGGAGATCGGTTTGAAGGACGTTTCAGAGATGGTGTGCATGTTACGGATACGTCTGATCTCATGCGTCGAATGATGAAAGAACAGCTAGTGAAGTTTGATGGTACCTCACTCTTTCCTGAACGGTTTGCTTACACGGTGGCCTATCCACTGTCAGATTCGGAAGCAGTTCTCTATGAACGGGTAACCAATTATGTGAGGGACGAATTTAATCGAGCCGATGCACTAGAAAATGAAGGTAGAAAAGGTACTGTAGGATTTGCCTTAACAATTCTGCAGAGAAGACTTGCATCTTCTCCTGAAGCCATATATCAGTCTCTACGTCGCAGGCGCGAACGCCTGGAGAAACGCCTTAGAGAAGAAGAACTCTTAAAAAGAGGAACCGAAGCGCGTCTTGGACTTGGTGATGAACTTCCAGGTCTTTCAGAGGACGATCTTGAAGATTTCGAAGATGTACCAGATTCTGAGTCTGAGGAGATGGAAGAGAAGTTTGTCGATCAAGCTACTGCCGCACGCACGATTTCTGAACTTAAATCAGAGATAGGAACGTTAAAAGATCTCGAAGAGCTAGCCCTGAAGGTCCGTCATAGTAAAACGGACAGGAAGTGGGAGGAATTGTCCAAGTTACTTCAAGATAACCCTGAAATGTTTGATATGTCTGGCTCCAGAAGAAAACTGATCATTTTTACAGAACATCGTGACACCCTGAACTATTTGGCTGATCGCATCAGAACCCTTCTTGGCCGGCCTGAAGCAGTCGTTACAATTCACGGTAGCTTGGGACGTGAGGATCGGAAAAAAGCTGAAGAAATATTCAAACAGGACAAAACTGTTGAAATACTTGTGGCGACTGATGCAGCCGGAGAGGGCATTAACCTTCAACGTGCACATCTCATGGTGAATTACGATTTGCCTTGGAATCCTAATCGCATCGAGCAGCGGTTTGGCCGTATACATCGCATCGGTCAAACTGAGGTTTGCCATCTCTGGAATCTGGTGGCTGAAGAAACTAGAGAAGGAGATGTCTACTTAACCTTGCTTCGAAAATTAGAATCTGAACGTGCTGCTCTTGGTGGTGTTGTTTTTGATGTCCTTGGAAAGGCTATTGGAGGTGCCGAGCTTCGGAAATTACTTATCGAGGCAATCCGTTATGGAAACCAGCCAGAAGTACGTGCGCGGTTGACCCAGCAGGTTGAAAACGCCTTAAATCGTGGACGACTTAAGGAGCTATTGGAGGAGAGGTTCTTAGCCCATGATTCCATGGATGCCTCCCGCGTCCGCCAGATTCGTGAAGATATGGAACGTGCTGAGGCTCGACGTTTACAACCGCATTTTATCTGTTCATTTTTTCTCGAAGCTTTTAAGCTCCTTGGGGGAAGCCTCCAAGAACGAGAAGCTAAACGCTATGAGATTAATCACGTGCCTGCGGTCATCCGTAATCGTGATCGAGTGATCGGTTTTGGTGAACCTGTTCTGACGCGGTATGAAAGAATCTGTTTTGAAAAAGAGTTAATCAATCCTCCCGGCAAACCCCTTGCAACATTTGTTTGTCCTGGCCATCCCTTATTAAACGCCGTAATAGATCTAATCTTAGAACGATATCGGACTCTCCTTAAGCAAGGAGCTATATTCCTCGATGAAGATGATCCAGATGAGGAAATGAAAGCGCTCTTTTATCTGGAGCATACTGTACAGGATGCAAGGATTGATAAGCATGGCCAGCGCAGAGTGGTATCATGCCAAGTTCAATTCGTAAAGATTGACGAAAGAGGGAACGCAAGGAATGCAGGATATGCACCCTACCTAGATTACCGGCCGTTGAGTGACGAAGAGAAAACATTGATTCGACCTTTTTTGGAGCAAAAAGGATCCAGATCCGATCTGGAATCACAAGCCAACACTTATGCCATTACCAATATTGTACAAAAGCATTTTAACGAAGTGAAAGCACGGAAGGAGGAATTGGTTGATAAAACGATTGCCGCGGTCAAAGACCGTCTCACAAAAGAAATAAACTATTGGGATCATCGTGCAGAAGAGCTCAAGGCTCAGGAACTGGCAGGAAAAGTCAACGCCAGGATCAACTCGGGGAAAGCTCGCGCAAGGGCTGATGAACTGGAAACCCGTCTCCAAAGGCGTCTGGCTGAGCTGGAACAGGAACGTCAACTCTCTCCTCTGCCACCAGTAATCATTGGGGGAGCTTTAATAATCCCAAGGGGACTTATGGAGAGGCTTAAAGGATTCCGGAAGGAAGTTCCAGAAATATTTGCTCGAGAAACAGATCGAGTGGAGCAGTTGGCGATGCAGGCGGTTCTGGCAACTGAGAAATCTTTAAATTTTATTCCAAACGATGTGAGTTGTGAGAATTGTGGTTATGACATTGAATCATCCATTCCGGAAATGGGAAAACTTCGGTTCATTGAAGTAAAAGGGCGCATAAAGGGGGCAACCACGGTCACCATTACGAAAAATGAAATTCTCACTGGATTTAATAAACCCGAAGATTTCATTCTGGCATTAGTTATGGTTCCTTCCGCGGAAACAATCTCAAAGGGTGTCGAAAAGGATTTGAAGGAGCAAGTAGCAAATCACGATGTATTGAAAGCTTGTGAGGTTTTTTACATCAGAAAACCTTTTCAACGGGAACCAGATTTTGGAGTGACAAGTGTCAATTATAGTGTAAGTGATTTATTAAAGAGAGCCGAATCTCCAAGATGAGCCATCTGCCATCACAATACTTTGTTGGTGTTCAACAAGATGCAAAAAAGCGATGGGATCAACTCGATGCCGATCCCGTGTTGGCCGGTCCGTGGCGCCAACTGTTTCGCCAGGTCCAAAGTCCCCGTCATGTTCTCTCGGAATTGCTTCAAAACGCAGATGATGCTAAAGCAACCTGGGCTCGCGCAACAATTAATAACAATTTCTTTGAGTTCACTCATAATGGTGAAGACTTTGATGAAGAGAGTTTACAATCTCTCTGCCAGTTCGGACTTTCCAACAAGAGGCATCTCCATACCATTGGGTTTCGCGGAGTTGGATTTAAATCGGTTTTTTCTCTCGGACCACAGGTAGAGATCATTACACCCACCTTAACCTTTGGATTTCGTCACAAACGGTTCACCGAACCAATGTGGCTTGAATTATCCACAATTAGTAACGGAGAAACTATAATTAGAGTCGCTATTGACGACGGGCAGAAGGTTAACACCCTTCAAGGGGAATTCAATCGGTGGGTCAAAAGCCCAATACCCCTCCTATTTTTCCATTACATTGAGCGACTTGAAATCCATCACCAAGTTATTTGTAAGGAGGTTTTAAGGCATGGTCCTGTTAACAATTCAGAATACATACGCCTTTCTAACGGAAAGAAATTAGATGTATTGGTGCTCAATTCTGAACCTTTGCAATTCCCCAAAGAGGCATTGGAGGAGATAAGAGATGAGCGAGGATCAACAGAATTAGAACTTCCACCCTGCACTGTTCAAATAGTCCTGAATGAGGGTCCTGACCAATTTTTATATACTGTGCTGCCCACTGATGTTAAACCATTGCTCCCCTTCTCATTTAATGGACCATTTATTCAGGATCCATCGAGAAGGGAGATTAAGCATCCGGTAAATTCCCCCACAAATAGGTGGCTTCTTCACAGAGTTGGTCAATTAGCTGCAGAGACTATGACGACATGGTTGGAAAATCAGAATCTAACTTTGAAGGAACGCGCTCATGCTTATGAACTTTTGCCAAAACTCACTGAATTGGAGGGAGAAATAAGTCAAGTTTGCGTTAGCATTGTTGACGAGGAGCTTAAGAAACATTTTGATCGTCAGCCTAAAATTCTTCTCGGACACGGTGGCACATTATCTTCAAAAGATACTGTGATTGCCTTGCCAGATGCAGTTCTCCAAACATGGACCCCAGAACAAGCCTTGAATATTTTTGCTCCTCAAAGAAGAACGGTGCTCTTTCCGGAAATCCCTCAAAAATTTCTTGAACCCTTGAAAAGTTGGGGTTTTATTACCGAGCTCGACCGGAAAGCCATTGCGACGAGATTAATTTCAACGAGCGAATCAAAACCTTCCTGTCCTGAGCCCTTAAGAGGGTTAATTTATCTGTGGGCATATTTGCAACCTCTCGGATTGGGGGAATTCAGAGATAAAATACGTGAATTGGCAATTGTTCCTGCTGCTGGCAAAAAGGAGCTTTTGCCAGCGACTCAGGTAATGGTATTAGGTGGTAAGGAATGGGATATTTCCGGCGGAGAAAAAACTTTCCTTATGTCTTGGGTGGACATTGTTGACCCGGAATGGGTCAAACTGATGGTACACCGAGATGGAGATAAAGCAGAGCAACACTATGATCATGCCAGCGATTTATTCAACAAACTGAACCTGAATCAGAGGGTTGGTATGGAACAGATCATAGCTGCTGCTGCCAAAAAGATTTTCAGTGTTCTTGATGACCCCGGCGAAGCCGGTATAAAATTGGCCCAGATTGCAGCTGCTTCGGATGCCAGAATTCAGAATGATTTTAAATTTCTCTGTCAGGATGGATGTTGGCGGCTGGCTAGTAACGAGCTTCTCATTCAGTATAAGGCAGATCTTGAAAGTCTGCTACCTGCCAATATTTTCAAACAAAAAGTGATATCATATGATTATGAAAAAGGTCTCTCTTTTAAGGACTTGGAAAGTTGGCGTGACTGGACGCGGGACTTTGAGAAAAGTAAGCTTTGCAGTTTTCCAGTACCATCTCCGATAATACAAAGGGTATGGAAATATCACTCCGATATATCAACATTTTGCATTGAAAGAGGTGGAAACGCTCCCACTTGCTTTCCATACGAAAGCCGATACTTTAGAATAGAAGATTTTGATTGGGGGGAATCCATATGGGATGAATGGAAAGATATTTCTGACGAAAATCCTGATTTTTTAAGAGAGATTCTTCTTGCAGTGTTTCAAACCTGGTCGAAACTCTGGGAAGACCGATTAAATGCAAAAGTCTTTCAGGAGGGGCAAAAGTATTACCGGCCTGTACCCGGGGGTAATCTTCGGTCTGCATGGTTACAAAAACTCCGCAATCTTGCATGCATTCCAGATATTTTCGGCCAATGTCATATAGCCGTACAATTGTATCGAAGGACGCCCGATACAGAACCTCTTTTCAACGTAGAAAGTTTTGTGCATCCTGACTTTGACAAACCAGAATACGCCAAAATTCTTGATTTGCTCGGTGTTAGAAATCAACCTATGGGGATTGAACCCCTATTAGAACGCCTCAAAGCTTTATCTAAGACCAAAACACCACCAATAACCCATCTGGTCGACCTTTATCGCGCGCTAGATCGGGTCCTCCTGAGAATGGATGCAAGAGAAACCCATGCATTAAAGAGGATTTTTAACGAGGACCCTCTAATTTTTACTGATGCCTATGATTGGGAGAAATTGAAAAATGTCTTTAGGGAAAACCCAGAAGATATTCCTGGCGTCCGCCTGATCCATCCAGAGGCGCTTAACCTAGCTATGTGGGATCGTATGGAGGTTGCCAGGCGACCAACACTCCAAATGGCGATTGTATGGCTTAAAAGCAAACCATTAGGAGAATCGCTGAGCAAGGCAGATAGACAAAGGGCCATACAGATCCTTCGCCGGGCATCAGGACAAGCTTGGAATGAATGTCAGGCTTGGCTTGATGTAACAGGTCGTTGGCTTTCCAGAGATGATCTTAAGTGGTATACGAGTAGCAGTCAGATCGTATCTGGATTGTTTAGCTCCTTTAAGAAACAAACAGCCGATCTTTCCATGTTGGATGGTGCGACCCCAGATTTTTTTCTCAATGCAGGCATAATACCTTTGGATAAGATCCTTGAGCACAAACTACAAGAAGATATAAATATTTACCATAAAGTTGAAAACCCCTCTTGGTTGGTTAAGTTGAGTGATATTTTAATTCGACTCCGAAGACCTACGGGGAATGAAGTAGCTGAGGCCACTAAATCCCTATACGAATCAGACCATAACCTCGCCAATCGCCTGAGAGAAACAAAATGGCAACCTGTTCTTAATTTGAAAGTGGTACCATACATTGATGGGCAACAGGCAGGTACACCTATTGAACGTAAGGTGATCTGGCAAGGAGGCACCATTTATGTTCAGGGCAGCCCTCCCACGCACCATCGTGAACTTGTAGAGGAATTGTCGCGGCACTTTCAAACCTCGGAGGTGAAAAAAATCATTGCCGACTGTGTAGATCGGAATCCTGAATGGATTGAAGCTTATGCAAACGAGAATCTTGATTTGGAAGAGGCATCTACACCCGAAGCGAAGCCCCTCGAACAGACCGGTGAAAAGAAAGATGGCAAGAAACAAGATGTTTCCATTACTATCGTTAGAGAAGAAAAAGAGCAGTTACCAGAAGAAAAGCAAACCCCTGATGATGGTGAGGGAGATCACCCCGAAGAGGGTAAAGACAATATTCAACCAAGACCTCCTCCTACTGGGCGTGAGGATTTCGTTAAGAAGGGTTTTAAATCTTTCGTTTTAGGAAGGGGGTTTGTTTGGTCTAAGCAACATGAGTATTACGTAAGTGCCGATGGAAGTATCATCCACAAAGCGGAACCACCTTTTAAATGGGTAGAATATAATGCTTCAGGTGAAAAAATTGGAAGTTATTGGATCGGTCATGGGTCTATGGAAGAAGGAATTGAAATTCCTGCTGAAATCTGGAATCAAACACCCACAGAAAATCAAGAGATTTATCTCATTTTGATAGATAAGGAATTAGTCTGCAGGTATGGGTTATCCCAACTTCGAGAGAAGGCAAAGACAGGGGAAATTGAATTATATCCTTCTCGAATGATCATTCGGTTTAGAGGACAATAATTTATTTATATTGAAGATTAGATACTCTTACATCTCACTGATCATGGGATTTTCAAGTTATGGACACAAAGAGGAAAAAACTAATCGAGGTTTCACTTCCGTTAGAAGCAATTAACGAAGCAGCTAAAGAAGAAAAGTCAGTTCCGAGACGTGGTCATCCTCAGACACTCCATTATTGGTGGGCAAGACGACCATTGGCTGTTTGCCGTGCAGTGCTATTTGCATCTTTGGTTGACGATCCATCAAATGATGCTCATAAATTTCCAACTTCAGAAGCTCAAGATAAGGAGCGTCAAAGGCTTTTCAATATCATGGAGGAACTCGTAAAATGGGAAAACTTAAACAATGAGCGTGTCTTAGAATCTGCAAGGGCAGAGATTAAAAAGTCTACTGGTGAAAATTTACCTCCAGTGCTGGACCCATTCTGTGGTGGTGGTTCAATTCCTCTTGAAGCCCAGAGGATGGGGCTTACCGCTTATGCCAGTGATTTGAACCCAGTAGCGGTTCTAATCACAAAAGCACTCGTTGAAATACCTCCGAAATTTACGGGCAATCCTCCAGTCCATCCGGGAGGCCAAAACTCTTTTCATTGGCAAGGTGCAAAGGGGTTGGCAGAAGATGTGCGTTATTACGGAAAATGGGTGCGGGATGAGGTTGAAAAACGAATCGGCCATCTATATCCTAAGGCTCAACTTCCAAAAGAATATGGCCATGGAGAAGCTACAGTCCTTGCTTGGCTTTGGGCCCGTACCGTGAAATGTCCAAATCCAATATGTGGGGTGCAAATGCCTCTTATACGCTCATTTCATCTTTCCCATACGAAAAAGAAAGATATTTGGGTGGAGCCTGTGATAGACAAGCAAGCAAAAAGGCTAGACTTTGAGGTAAAAACAAGTGGAGAAGTTCCTTCAGGAGGTACGGTCACGCGTCGTGGAGCAAGGTGTATCGCTTGCGGTTCGGTTGTCCCTTTTGCTCATATAAGAACTGAGGGCAAGGCCAAACGAATGGGGGAACAGTTGATGGCTATTATGGCAGAAAATCAAGGAGGACGTATATACCTTGCCCCTTCACGCGATCAAGAAAAAATCAAAGATAAAATAGAGCTAAAAAATATACCGGAAAGCAATCTACCTGAAACTGCGCTAGGGTTTCGTGTACAACTCTACGGTATGACGAAATTTCGCGATATTTTTACTCCCCGTCAACTCATGGCAATTTCTACATTCTGTGACTTGGTAGAAGAGGCAAGAGTGAAAGCACACAAGGATGCTATCGCTGCAGGCATGGTTGATGACAGGTTATCACTTTGCAATAATGGAGTGGGAGCCCAAGCTTATGCTGAAGCGATTTCGGTTTATCTTGGATGTGCTCTAAGTAGATTGCTTACTTATAACAATACTATTTGCTTTTGGAATATCAAGGGCGGCAGTGTAGCCCAAATTTTCGCTCGCCAGGCCATACCCATGTCCTGGGACTATATCGAAATAAATCCTGTCGAGAAAATGAGTGGCAACTGGTTAGGCGGCATTGACTGGATTGGAGATGTTATTGAAAATCTGTTATTTAGAAATGAGACTTTTGTCAAACAACTAGACGCCACTTCCGCGATCAATGGCGTAATCCATCCGCTTATTTCAACAGACCCCCCTTATTATGACAACATAGGTTATGCAGATCTCTCAGACTTTTTTTATATTTGGCTTCGTCGATGCCTGGAAAAAGTTTATCCAAATCTTTTTAGTACAATGTTAACTCCCAAAACTCAAGAATTGGTAGCTACACCATATCGTTTTGGTGGTGACAAAGAAAAAGCAAAAAAGTTCTTTGAGTCAGGTTTGGTAAAAACTTTTACCAGAATGCGTGATGTCCAAAATCCAAAATATCCACTCACAGTCTACTACGCGTTTAAGCAATCGGAAAAAGGCGAGGAGGGTGACGAGAAGGAGAATAACTTTTCGTCTATCGTGTCTACTGGATGGGAGACAATATTAGAAGCACTTCTAAAAGCAGGTTTCACCATAAATGGAACTTGGCCTATGAGAACAGAAAGGCCCAGTGGCGTGAAAATAGCGACAAATGCTCTTGCCTCTTCAATTGTTCTTGTCTGTAGAGCTAGGCCTGAGAATTCACCAATAACCACCCGGCGAGATTTTCTTAACACACTTAAGAAAGAGTTGCCTCAGGCCCTTAAGACACTTCAGCAGGGTAATATAGCACCGGTAGATCTCGCGCAGTCAGCAATTGGTCCAGGGATGGCCGTATTTTCACATCATGGCAAAGTCCTCGAAGCTGATGGAACTCCTATGCGTGTCCGTACAGCATTAGGGCTAATTAATCAGGTTCTAGATGAGTACTTAACCGAGCAGGAGGGAGAGTATGATGCGGATACGCGATGGGGTTTGGCCTGGTTTGAGCAAAATGGGTTCGAAGATGGTCCTTTCGGCGATGCCGAGACTTTATCTAAGGCAAAAAACACTTCGATAGGTGGGTTAGTAGAAGACGGCATCCTATTGGCAAAGGGAGGCAAGGTTCGCCTATTGAAGCGGGATGAATTATCTCAACATTGGGATCCAGATAAGGACAAAAGACTGACAATCTGGGAGGTAACACAACATCTAATCCACAATCTTGTGGATAAGGGGAGTGAGGAAGCTGCAGCTTCTTTACTTCGAGAGGTTGGTGGAGTAGGAGAGGTGGCAAGAGATTTAGCCTATCGACTTTACACGATTTGCGAAAGGAAAAAATGGGCTCAAGAGGCCTTGGCATACAACACTTTGGTGGTGGCGTGGCCTGAATTAGTTAAACTGGCTGGCCAGCAGCCAACAAGTGAACCAACCCAAACAAAACTTTTTGATAGAGGATGATGAATTATGGCACTCAGCAATAGTGAACGCATTGGGAAAGGTCTTGAACTACTTCGAGATGGTCTTGTTCCTTTTGTAGAAAGAGAGATGAAGGCAGTTTACGGAGATAAATGGAAGGAGATGGCGAAGCAGAGTATCTCCAAGGAACGGGATGGTACGGTCCAAGATGGCAAAGTCCAGTGGGATGCTTATCTTGTCCTGCTTATTCTTTGGAACAACTGGAATAATGTCTTTAAGCGCACATTGGGCCAAGCCGAACGAAATTATGTAAGCGAGCTTCGTGAAGTAAGAAATCAATGGGCCCATCAAAATCCTTTTAGTTATGATGACACCTACCGCGCTCTCGATACCATGACACGCTTCCTCTTGGCAGTCTCAGCACCTGAAGCAGAAGAAATAACGAAAATGGCGCAGGAAACTATGCGAGTTCGCTTTGCAGAACAGGCTCGTCAAGAGATTCGGCGAAAGAGTGTTGTGCCTGTATCTGGTAGTCCTATGGCTGGATTAAAACCCTGGCGCGAGGTGGTAACGCCCCATCCGGACGTGGCCACTGGCCGTTATCCACAAGCGGAGTTTGCCGCAGACATGGAGCAAGTTCGATCCGGAAGAGCAACCTCAGAATATGGAGATCCTAAAGAATTTTTTCGACGAACTTACTTGACAATTGGTTTAACAGATCTTTTAAAGGACGCTTTTATCCGTTTGACAAACAAAGGTGGTGCACCTGTAGTAGAACTGCAGACAAACTTCGGCGGCGGAAAGACACACTCCATGCTTGCCCTATACCATCTTTTCTCTGGGGTTCCTGCTAATGAATTGGCAGGGATTGAGCCTATCCTTCAAGAAATGGGAGTTACAAAAGTTCCTCAGGTTAATCGGGTAGCTCTTGTCGGAACAGCGCTTAACCCAGGCCAGCCCCATGCCAAGCCTGATGGAACCAAGGTCAAAACTTTATGGGGAGAACTTGCGTGGCAACTTGACGGCAAGAAAGCCTATGCTTTGATAGGAAAGAATGATGCGAATGGTACAAGTCCCGGATCAAGGGAACTGAGCGACATATTTAAACGCTACAGCCCATGCCTGATTCTGATAGACGAATGGATTGCCTATGCAAGACAGACTTATGGAAAAACCGATCTTCCCGGGGGAAGCTTCGATTCCAACATAACCTTTGCCCAGGCCATCTCTGAAGCGACCCGTGCCACTCCGGGGACATTGTTAGTCGCAACGATTCCAGCCTCAGATATTGAGATCGGGGGCGAGGGTGGAAAAGAAGCTTTAACCAAGTTGCATAATACCTTTAGCCGCATGGAATCTACCTGGCGTCCAGCTAGCGCAGAAGAAAGTTTCGAAATTGTAAGACGGCGACTCTTTGAACCCATTACAGATCCTGTCGATTTTGCCGCAAGGGACGCAGTCATTCGGGCATTTGGTCAATTTTATCATTCATCAAAGGAGGAATTCCCCCAAGGATGTGGTGAAGCTGAATATGAGAGGCGTTTGGAGAAAGCTTATCCAATTCATCCTGAACTTTTTGACCGTCTCTATGAGGATTGGGGTAGCCTTGAACGTTTTCAGCGGACACGCGGAGTTCTCCGATTGATGGCCGCGGTGATCTCTGAACTATGGGACCGCCAGGATTCGAGCTTGCTTATTCTCCCGGCCTCTGTGCCCATGGATGCTCCTACTGTTCAGTCAGAATTAACAAGATATCTTGAGGACAACTGGCGGCCTGTAATGGAAAAAGATGTGGATGGGCCTGAAGCATTACCTTTAAAAATTGATCGCGAGACACCCAACCTCGGACGCTATTCTGCTGCCAGGCGAGTGGCAAGAACAATCTTCATGGGGTCTGCACCTTTGGCCAGAGCAAAGAGCCCGGGCATTGATGACAGGCGTGTAAGGTTAGGATGCGTTCAGCCTGGAGAGAACACCCCCACCTTCGGCGACGCCTTGCGTCGCTTAACGGATCAGGCAACTCATCTCTACGTGGATGGGAAACGTTTCTGGTTCTCCACCCAACCCAGTGTGACACGCCTTGCTCAAGATAGGGCAGCTCAACAGATTATAGATGATGTGTGGGTGGAATTAAAACGTCGCTTGCGGGCAGATAGACAACGGGGTGATTTTGTCGGAGTCCACCAGGTACCAGAAACCAGTGGAGATGTTCCAGATGAAATGGAGGTTAGGTTAGTAATCCTGGGGCCAGAAACACCACATGTATCCAAAGCTAAAGATAGCCCTGCCCGAATTGCGGCTGAAGAAATCCTTAGTAAGAGGGGGAATAGTCCGCGTCTTTACCGCAATATGTTGGTTTTCTTGGCGCCCGATAGGGCTCGACTGAATGATTTGGAACAGGCTATTCGACAGTATCTCGCTTGGAAATCAATTTGTGACGAACGGGAATCATTAAATCTAGATGCTTTTCAGTCTAACCAGGCAGAAACTAAACGAGGCCACGCAGATGAAACAGTTACGAGTAGGATTATGGAAACTTACTGTTGGGCCTTAATTCCAACCCAACCTAATCCTCAAGAACCAATGGAATGGCAAGAAAGTCGTCTTCAAGGACAGGACGCTCTGGCAATAAAAGCCAGCCGTAAACTTAAGAACGATGGAATTTTCATGACACAATTTTCACCGACCAATCTACGCCTGGAATTGGATCGTTTTCTCTGGAAGGATGTTGACCACCTGGGCCTTAAAAAACTCTGGGAATATTTTGCCACTTACCTTTACCTCCCGCGTCTCAAAGATAGCCATGTCTTGATTCAATCAGTTCAAGAGGGTGTTCAACAGATTACTTGGAAAGAATATTTCGCCTATGCAGAGGGATGGGATGAAGAGAAGAAACGTTATTTGGGCCTAAGGGCAGGACAGGTATCTTCGGTTTTGTTAGATAATCGCAGCCTGATCATTAAACCCGAAATTGTCATGAGGCAATTAGATACTGATAGGGCGCAATCTCAGAAAACTCAATTTGAAGGGGGAACTGTTGTAGTAGAAGTGCCTGGCGGTGAAGTAACAATTCAGGCTGTGGAACCAAGAGAAGCTCGAAAACCTCGCCGTTTCTATGGCTCTGTTAAGTTGGATGCCAAGCGTTTAGGGCGGGATGCTGGCAAAATTGCCGAAGAAGTCGTTCAGCATCTTTCCACTCTAGCCGGTTCTAAGGTCGAAGTTTCCCTCGAGATCAATGCGGAAATTCCTGATGGCGCTCCTGATAATGTTGTTCGAACAGTAACTGAAAATTGCAATACTTTACATTTTACATCACACGGGTTTGAAGAGAGTTAGGCTTATTTCGGGTACCTAGACGAAAATTCAAATTGACTTGTAAAAGACTTCGTATTTCTTCGATGGCGACATGGCCTTGAAGCCAAAATGTTTTCTCCTTCAACATCGAAAGGAAAGGTTTTAAGATGAGTCTTTACATTTCCCGGGTTCAAATAAGTAACTTCAGGAATTTCCATGCACTTGATGTTTGTCTTTCCGAAAAAGCTGTAATCGTTGGCGAAAATAAATCCGGAAAATCTAATTTCATTCATGCACTGAGACTGATCCTTGATCCTGATCTTCCGGATTCAGCCCGCGAACTTAGAGATGAGGATTTTTGGGATGGTCTCGAATCACCCACAGAGAACGGTATCGAGATAAGCATCTCCATTTATCTAAAAGGTTTTGAGGACAACAAATCACTTCTTTCTATCCTTTCGGATTACCTAGTCGAAGGTGAAGAACCCCCCACAGCACGCCTTACATATAAGTACATGCCTCTCCCAAGCCTTCGTAGTAAAGATGGAGAACCTAGATATGGTTTCACAGTTTATGGTGGCGATGATCCTACGAATTTGTTTGGTTATAAAGAGCGTAAATGGATGCCTCTTCAAGTACTCCCTGCACTCAGAGATGCCGAAACAGATTTGGAAGGCTGGAGAAGATCGCCATTGCGTCCTTTAATCGATCGCCTGAAGATTACAAAACAAGACTTGGAGTCTGCTGCAACCAAGATTGAGGAGGCAACGGACGAAATACGCAGTCTAGATGAAATACGTTCTCTTAGCAGAGACATTGAGCAACGATTAGAGGAAATGATTGGTAAGTTCCATTCTGTTTCTCCTTCGCTGGGCGTAGCTTCCACAGATGCACTGAGGCTATTAAGATCACTGAGATTGTTTGTGGATGGAGAGCGGCAGCGCTCGATTGGTGATGCGAGCCTAGGTATCTGCAACGTACTTTATCTGACATTGTTAATGCTAGAATTGGAACGTAAAGAAATAGCAAGTGAACGAGCCTCAACAATACTTGCTATCGAGGAGCCTGAAGCTCACCTTCACCCTCATTTACAAAGATTGGTGTATCATGATTTTCTAAGGCGGGAATCTTGTCTACTTTTGACAACCCATTCGCCCAATATTGTAAGCGTTTCGCCAATTCGATCGTTAGTCCTTATTAGAGACACTGGGGTTCAGGACGGTTCAAAAGCAAACTCTACGGCAAAAACAGAGTTTAACGAAGAACAGGTTCAGGATCTGGAGCGTTATATAGATGCTACACGCGGGGAAATACTATTTGCAAGTGGAGTTATATTAGTGGAAGGAGATGCTGAATTGTACGTTATTCCGGCTTTTGCAGAAGCTCTTGGGACCCCGCTGGATGAGAGGGGCATCTCTGTATGTAGCGTTCAAGGAACAGATTTTGCACCATATGTTAGGTTGCTGGGAAACTCAGCCTTAGATATACCCTCTGTCATTATTACTGATGGAGATCCGTATATTAAGCAAGGTGAGATATTTTTTCGCGGAGTTCGCAGAGGAATCAGTATCTTACAACTGAAAAGACCAAATATCACAGTGTCTCTAGATAAGTTGTTTAAGGAACAAAAATGGGACAGTCTTCACAAGCTCTTTAAGCGATATGGGATATATGTCGGGAAAAACACCTTGGAAATTGATCTAGCCACATCTGGAAATAAAAAGAAAATGTTGACGACGCTCAATGAGTTAGGAGCTGGACAGCTTCTTTTAAACAAATTTGAAGAGGCTCTATCGAGCCCAGAGGATAATGCTACAGATATTATCAGAATAATCGAAATTTATGGTAAAGGGCGTTATTCTCAAAGATTGGCAAACAAGTTGAAGAATACAAACATCCCAGAACATATTGAGGGGGCAATAAAACAAATTGTCAAATTGGTCGGAACAAAATAGCAATGAGTTTTCTCCAACAAGAACTTGCAAGACTGATGAAAAATGAACGGCAGCGCGAGGCCTACCTTTGGGATGACCACTGTGTTGTACAGGCGGGCCCGGGTAGCGGTAAAACAGCAGTTTTAGCCCTCAAAATCGTTAGATTACTCACAGAACAAATTCCTGCCCCAAGGGGCCTTGCATGTCTTACTTTTAATAATGAGGCTGTGCGTGAATTTAGAAATAGACTGAAAAAGATGGGTTTGCAGCCCCGGACTAACGTCTTTCTTGGCACAGTTCACAGTTTTTGTCTCGCCTCAGTAATTAAACCTTTTGGGAAAATGTTCAACCCAAAATTACCTTTCCCCTTCCGTGTTGCATCTGAAAAGCTCCGTGGAAAGTGCCTTCAAAAAGCAATGGATAAGGTTGGAATCAAAGAACCCATTTGGCAATTTCAGACAAGGTTCGATAGATATCGACGTACTAATTTGGACCGAACATGTAAAGAATGGTTGAGTGATGAAGAGTCTGCAGAAGCCATCGAAAGCTATGAAGCTATACTTCGTTCAAATGGATATATCGATTTCGATGACCTAATTCTTATCTCATTGCAGATTGTTGAAAAGGAGGCTTTTGTTCAACGATGCCTGTCTGCTCGATTCCCCTGGATCGTTGTAGACGAATACCAAGACTTAGGTTATCCATTGCATCGTATCATCGTTAATCTAATGGAGAAGACAGATATAAAGATTTTTGCTGTGGGCGATCCAGACCAATCAATTTATGGGTTTGCTGGTGCCGATCCCAAATATCTTCAGGAACTTTCCCAGCGGGGTGATGTCAAGCCTATCAGACTTGAACTTAATTACAGGTGTGGTCAGAAAATTATAAATGGGGCAGAAATAATACTGTCTCCGCCAAGTCCTAGAAACTACAAATCAAGCCGTGGGAACAATGAACCCGGGGAGATATATTTCATTGAACGCTCAGCCGGTCTGGAAAGCCAAGCAGTCATGGTAGTTGAGGAAATTCTTCCACAACTGATTAAAGCGGGATATGAGCCAAAAGAAATCGCAATACTGTATATAGACCGCAATGACGCAAACGTGATAACCAAAGTTCTGGATACAAAAGGCATTAAGTACGCAGGAGAAAGAGATCAACGTTACAGGCGGACTCCAGTAACACGCTGGATAGAGGACTCAGCTCAATGGTGTTGTGGTATTGCGGAAAAAGAAGGAGGTCGTTTCAAAGAGATCCTGGATTTTTGGACAAAACTTCTTGCAGAAACCAAGACTCCTATTAGAGATGAGGAACTTCTCTTGAATATGTGTTATTTCTTTGAGGCACTATCTCCCTTAAGAAACGCTGAGACACCACTTCTTAAATGGTTATCCGAATTAGATAAAAATCTTTCATTGAGAAAAAGACTATCTTTATTAAAAGAGATGCCAGAAGAGTTGGAATCATTTGACTTAATGCTCTCTGCCTGCCAAGAGGGAAATCCTTTGGCAAAATTTACTGTCGCTGATCTATGCGGTTGTGGACCAAATTCCAATGTATTGTCATTAAATACACTCCATAGTAGCAAGGGTCTTCAATTTGACGTAGTAATAATTCCGGGACTTGAAGAAGGAAGGCTACCTTCCTGGAGTGCCAGATCCGATCATGCCTTAAGAGAAGCACGCAGAACTTTCTACGTTGGATTTACGCGGGCAAGATATCTTGTTTACATTTTATTTTCTGGTTGGTACGAAAACCTGAGAGGTGTTTTCGAAAACGGGCCATCACGTTTTGTAATTGAGCTTGAAAATGCACTCTCTTGAAAAAGTATTTAGCCAAAAAGAGGCCCTGGGGACGTAGTTAAGTTATTTAAATAACTTAACCATTCTGTCGAAGGTTTGAACATTTGGGGGCAGACTTAAATATTGAGTTTAGGTGTCATCCCTAAAAAAGTTGGCCCCCTGTCAATTTATGGTTAAATCATCGGGTGGATTTGCTAAACGACTACTGGCCCACCGTCTTTTAGAAAAATAGGTTTTGTTGTCCTGAATCAGTTAGCCTCCAACGGAAATTGTAATACAAGGAGTCAGGTCAACAAGCTCCTTGAATGCAATAAAGAAGTTGCCGTCCCAACAAACCACCTCACCGCTTCAGAACTCCCCACATATATAGAGAAGCAATTCAAACCTCACTCTCGCTATATTTTGTGCATAGCAGCCTCTCATTAATGAGTTTCCAGGTTTCCTAAGCGGGCATAAAAGGGACAATTATTTTTCCTGACAAGATAAAGGCACTATGCCCCCATGCCACAGCCGTCTTTAAACTGCCCGAATACAACACTTTTTATGCCAAGATAGGCAATCTCAACCGAATTCTGGGCATAGGCCACGCCCGTGTCATCAACAACATTCTGAAGAGCCACTCCTGCGACTATGCCATCTGTGATAAATTCGGAAATGAGAAGCATATCAAGACCGCTATGCCTCCTCATTTAAAGGTTCTAAAGCTCATTCAGCGGACTCATGCAGAGGACGACACAGCAGTAGCTGCGGCCTCCATTTTAGCCCGCGACGAATACGTGAAAAGACTCGAGGCATTATCTGCCAAGTTCTCTATAACTCTACCTCCAGGCGCATCTCAGAAAGTCATCGATGTTGGCAGAGAATTTATTTCAAAACACGGACTGGATAAACTGGGAGAGGTGGCCAAGCTCCACTTCGTCACAACTCAGCACATATTGAATCCTGAGATGGTTAGAGAAGAACAATTGATCGACATCACTCCTGAAGACTTCGCCCTCGAAACCAATGACTAAGTGAAGCCAGTGGAATTTATACATTGCTTCTTAAAAAGATAATCGGAGGCAAGGCAATCTCAGTGGGCCTCTGTATTGAACATCGGATATTATATCCGGCCTCATTTGCTCTCCTGCAATTTTTCTTAGACCCAAAAACCTCCTCTTGGATATTCAATAGCTTGCTTTTTAATCCCTAAGAAATGCGATCTGCATGAGCAAGAAAGCCGCCCGAGCCGATATCCATACTACTGTAACGATAGAAGACAAAATCAGACAATCCTTTGGACACTTCAGAAGAAGCTTGTTCTTAATTCAAGACGGGCTGGTTGTGAGGGGCTAGGCTCTACTCATATCAACGGATGTCGAATTGAGATGGCGAGAACGGCCTGCTTTTGCAAATAGGCTGGAAGTAAGGCTGTAAGTAATTGCGAAGATTGAACAACTTGAACTTCAAATTGTTACTAAGTCAAGCAACAAAAATTAGTGGGCGTTGAACGGGCGAACATGAAGGATCGATAGTAAACAGCCAGGGCCACCGGATAAAAGGCAGCTGATAATTTGATGGACGTGAACCCCTTTGATAGAACACAGAGGTTGAACAAAACTGATTTCCCATTGTTTCTAAAGTATGACGGTAATGAGTAAGTAATAGACGAGTAGATAGAGCATGTAGAGGTGCTTTGAAAGGAGGATGAACAATGCCTTTAGAGAAACTTTTGCGAACTCTCGTCAGAAACCATACCGAGTGGATGCGAAAGCAGCTACTCGAAGACCATAACGACCTTCACAGTCTTTGGGCAGAAACATTCTCTCATGAGATCCCGTTTAGAGAGAAACTCCCAATCCTCCACGAAATGACGGTCAGGAAACTTAAGGCTCTCGGAATAGATCATGACATCATGGATAGTCTTGACCAGTCTCTACCGGGGGAACTTCAGAAGACCATGGAAAGTTCCGAACCAGGGTCTAAGCTTGTCGCAGTTCTGATGGAGGGCCACGAGAAGGACCCTGTCGGTTTTGTCTGGTCTAAGGACAACCAGTTTCTTCTTCAGTCCACTGACCGAGAGGCCCTCAAAGCCTGGGATGCTCATACGAAGGACGTTTTCTGCATCGATTCGAAGGACTCTGATCATGGCCTAACGATCCGGACGAGAAAGCCTGAAACTCAGGATGACTGCCTCTGGGCCATCAATGCCTCTCTCTTTAATACCTCTTACTGGATCGACACTCCTCAGGAAATAACCAAGACCTGGTCGGAGGAGGCAAGAGCCGCTTCTCTCGAAACAAGGCGTCGAAGGAGGGCTGATCATGAGGCCATAGCGAAGGTCAGACGCGAGCGTTCACAACCTTATCCTCAAGCAGGCCTTCAGAAGGCTGACGAGGCAACTCAATACGTCTCTCAAGGCTTCTCTGTGGACTATGCGAAGCAGGTCATGGCCTCCCTTCCGGCCAAGGACCTTAGCAATTCCGACATCGACACGATTATTGTCCATGGAGCGGATTCGTGGGATAAGCTTTCTTCCCTTGCACATCTGACCAGCAAAGAGGGAGGGGTCTTAATGCTAACGCCTCGATCCATCACTGGGGAGAAGCGCGGTCCGGAAGCCGGCAAATTTGAACTCAATCTGAACGGTTCTGCCAGTGGAAAAGCTCAGCGTTTAGCCATCTTGATGGCGGTTGGCAGGCAGCAGTTGGCTGACCTTGACCCAATTGATGCCCGAAGGGTTTACGACTTTTTCCATAAGGACAGGACTGGCTTTAGCAAACGCTACACGGCAGCCTACGCTATGTACGCTACCGGTGAAGGTTCCAGGGCTAAGCTTGCCGCTAAGGAGCCTGTCATCTATTCCTATTTTAAGTACCATTTTGGCTCCTCTGAGAAGTCTCTTATAAGGGCCATGGTGGCTTGAAGCCCGGAAGAATGCGAAGACCCGGGAAGAGTTTCTATTTTCACACTTATTGGGTCCACGAAATGCAAAAACGTGACATGACTCACGGTCGGAGAAATCAATTTGGTGACCGCACGATGAAGTCTGAAGGAATTACTAAATCAGGTTTACAGACCCTGCTGTCAAAGATATCCCGACCCTTCACAGCGTTCGACCTCACGCTTTCATGTCTATTTTTGCCGTCATGCACATTGGCAGCAGAGTATCTAGGACGGTCTTCGTCTCATTAGGATTTGACATTGAAACCGTAACTTATTCAATCCTTATGATTTTGGCAAGATATTCACTAATCATGGGTTAAGAAATTTTGCTGCTTACTTTTTATTACCGTTTTTTTACCTCAAAATACATCTTTTTGCATCAAGCGTACTGCAATAGTACTGCAGGAATTTCACGTACACCCTCTCTGAACGTCTGTATTTAAAATAATTACTGCAATTGTACTGCAGATATACTGCAATATTAATTCTTAATCGAGAGAATACTCAATTGGCAATTGGTAATTGGTAATGCATATAAGTATCTGCTCTTTTTCCCATCGATATAGAATCCAGGGTAGCCCTTGTCTGCTTTTAAGTTTTCATATGTCTTCCATGAACTAAACGCTTCGCGTAGTTTCATAGTGAATGGGTGTGTGGGTTAGCTTCTACTTGGCTCCGAAAGTTTTTCCTCGCAGTTGGATCGATTTTCGAGTAAGGTTTTCCTCAAAATCTTTCGTCGAGAAGGAGGAAAACCATGGGAAAGCTACAGGACCAAGTGAAGACCGATCTTTTACTCAAACGCTACAGCCCCCATACCATCCGAGCCTACCTGAGATGCATCCGTGACTTTGCCAAGCACTTCATGCGCTCACCTGCAGAGATAGGCGAAACGGAAGTACGTCAGTTTTTACTGCATCTCACTCAGGAAAGGAAAATATCTTCAGGACTGCAGACGACCTACGTTTCGGCACTCAAGTTTCTATACCGGAACACCCTTCGGCAGCCGGAGGTTGTCAAACACCTTCCTTACCCCAAAAGACCCAAAACCTTCCCCGTGGTGCTCACGATGGAGGAAGTCCTCACCCTCTTTGCCGCCATTCGATCCCCCAAATACAAAGCCATCTTCGCCACCGCCTATGGAGCCGGGCTGAGGATCTCCGAAGTCTGCGCCCTCAAACCCACGGATATCGACAGCCAACGCATGCTCATCCATGTCCGCCTGGGAAAGGGGAATAAAGATCGGTATGTCCTGCTCGGCGAAACGGTGTTAGCCTTGCTGCGAGACTACTACAAAACCGCTCGCCGGAAAGGAGTCTATCTCTTTCCCGGATACAAGCCGGGGAACCCTCTCTGTCCCGCTGCGGTCCGTAAGGTCATGAAGAAAGCACTTCGCAAGGCCGGCTTATCTAAAAAAACCACGTTCCACACCCTCCGCCACTCCTTTGCTACCCACCTTCTAGAAAGTGGTTGCGACCTCCGGGTGATTCAAGCCCTCCTCGGACATGCCTCCATCCAAACCACCCAACGCTATACCCATATCACCAACCGACTCCTCAGGCTCATGCGCAGCCCCTTGGACCTAATCCAGAAACGGCAAAGCCCTCTACCCGATCTTCAACCAAAGTAGGACGCCATGGAAACATCTACCTGGGCGGGTACAAGGCCCTCGCTGGAGGTCATGGATATCTTTCACCTCCACGGAGAAGAATATAAAAATCGCTATCCTCTGTCTCTGGAACAGAAAAAAGCCATGGCCGAGATCACCCGGTGTCGGACAGCAAGTTTAGGGGGACACGTCGATGTCTGTGACCAGGATTGCGGGTTCATCCGTATCTCCTACAACTCCTGCCGTAACCGCCATTGCCCCAAATGCCAGAGTCTGAGCCAAGCCAAATGGCTCCAAAGCCGGAAACAAAGGCTCCTCCCGACCCATTACTTTCATATGGTTGTCACTCTTCCTCATGAACTGAATCCTTTGGTCCTGCAGAACAAAGAAGTTTTATACGATCTCTTCTTTCAGGCCGGCTCCCAAGCTCTTCGAGAGTTGGCCTTAGGGTATCCACGACTCAAGGCCCAGTTAGGCTTCACCGCTGTCCTGCATACTTGGGACCAGGATCTTCAGCTTCATCCCCATCTTCACCTGGTGGTCACCGGCGGGGGACTCGATCCCTCCGGAGATCGCTGGGTTGCTTCAAAAAAGAACTTCCTCCTCCCTGTCAAAGCTCTGTCCCAAATGGTGCGAGGCAAGTTCCTCGACGCCCTGCAATGGGCTTTCCACGAAGGCAAACTCTTATTCCGGGGAACCACGGAAGGTCTAAAAGAGGAAACGGCCTTCGATCGCTTTGTCAAAAAACTAAGACGGCAAAAGTGGATCGTCTATTCCAAAGAATCTTTTGGAGGCCCCCAACAAGTCTATACGTATGTCAGTCGCTACACCCACCGAGTAGCCATCTCCAACCATCGCTTAGTCAGTTGCCAGGACGGCCAAGTAACTTTCAAGGCACGGGATAATAGCAACCCGCAAAAGCCCAGACGGGTTACCCTCCCAGCCCTGGAGTTTATCCGCCGTTTCCTCCTCCATGTGCTCCCAGCAGGCTTCGTCAAAATCCGACACTATGGCCTCCTTGCCCCCTGCAATGCCAAAACCAAACTCGAAAAAGCTCGCACGCTCCTCTTACAGATGAATCTCACGGGCGAGAATCAGCAAACGATGGCCAAACAACGGGCGGAATGGAAAACTGTCTCTCAAACCTGGCAAGAGCTTCTCTATCAACTCACGGGTCTGGATCTCAGAACTTGTCCCCAGTGCAAAGTTGGAATCCTCGTCCGAAGACCCCTCGCTCGTTATTCCCCAATTGAAGTTCTCCTGGACTCCTCATGAACCGCCCCCTTTCCCTTAAAAAGCCAACCCGCAAAGATCTCTTTCAAGGGCTCACGGGAAAGCTATGCCTTAAACCATTGCCTCAGGGTTCTGATCCCTGCATTACGCTCAATAAAAACACTAACAGGAGATCTCACCTGAAGAAAAGATTAAACTCATCCCAAAATTTAGCGCCAGATACTGCTTCCAACCCCAGCCCTGAAAGACTCCCCCGCATAGAATCCCCATAGCTAAAAATCATCCTAACCCGCAACTCTAGCAAGGCTTAGTTCATGAGGCCGCTTATGAGAATGCGCTTCCCGACTCTCATAAGCGCCTATTCCAAATCGCAACTTTTTGGAATGTACGTCTAGTGGCAGACTATCTGGCTGTCGGGGAGAGGAAGCACTTTCAACTCCATCGTGCGTGTTCCTTCCTCTTCTTAGGAAAATAGTCAAGACTTTTCATGGTACCCTCTGTTAAAGCTATGATTGGTTGTGGTGTTACTTCAACCGTAAACCTTTGCACCAAACCTCTTTTGTTCTAGGAAATGCGCAGGGTCTCCCAGTTCCCCAAGAAAACTGCAGCATAAAGAGCCCCTATGCCAGGAATGCTGAGCACGGTGCTTCAGAGATCTCTTTGAGCATTTTTTTTCATCTGTTGATCAATTCCCTTAAGGGTCCGAACCGTTCGTTTCACTTCTTCCAAAGACATCTGGGCCCGACATCTGTTAGCACTGCCAATCTGTCTGAGCCCAATGCTCTTTGTGGCTGCCTGATAGAGCACCGTTGCCTTTCGGAGTGCGCCTGCTTTCCTTCGTGAACTCTGCACGATACAATGCCCGGAAATTTTCTTCTTGACAAAAAATTGAAATAATGCAATAAGGAGACAGGTATTGCAACCATGTTGCACTATTTGCAAAAACACGAAGATACTCACCCTTGCCTTGAGCGGTTTCTTTGCCGGAATTTCCGGTGGCCTGTATGCTCACACGATGAAGGTCGTAGGTCCCACAACCCTGGAGTTCATTTTTTCAATCTATCCATTGATATGGACGGTCTTCGGAGGACCGGGAACCATTTACGGTCCTGTCATCGGAGCTTATCTGCTTTACTTTCTTTCAACAGAGCTATTGGTCATCGTTCCTGAAATAAGAATGGCTCTCTTTACGGCCATCATCATCGCTATGATTCTCTTTATGCCCGAAGGGATTAGTCGATGGGTTAGGGATAAAATTGAAATCATTTGTCCAAGATGCAAGTTCATCAATGTTGCAACAAGAAAAACCTGTAGAGTTTGTGACGCAAACCTTCATCGGGAGAGGACTAAAAGATAGGCTGCGGAGATGAATGTTTTATAATCTTCATGAGGTTCATAGGAGGGGAAAATGGACTTTAGTTTAACGCCGGCCCAACTCGATATAAGAAAGGCGGCGAGGGAGTTTGCAGAGGGAGAATTTCCAAATATCGCCAAGGAATGTGATCTTGAGGAAACCTTCAATTTTGAACTATTTAAAAAGGCTTCCAAGTTGGGATTTGTAGGGATTTTTATAGATGAGAAATATGGGGGAGGAGGATTCGGATATTTAGAAAATGCCATCATTATGGAGGAGTTTTGGAGAGTTGACCCGGGTTTGGGTGGGCAGCTAATGTGTTCATGCTTCGGAACTGAAATGATACTCCTTAAGGGGTCAGAAGAACAGAAGAGGAAATATCTTCCCCCGATATGTAAAGGAGAGTTGATCAGTTCGGTTGCGGTGACGGAACCTGATGCTGGCAGTGATGTCTTATCCGTCTCCACCAAAGCCGATAAGAAACGGAATGGATATCTTATCAATGGATCAAAGATGTTTATATCCAATGGAGATATTGCGAATATTATGGTGACCCTTTGTCTGAGTAACCCCGATGTGGCCTCACCGAATGAGAGGCACAGTGTGATTATTGTTGAAACCGATCGGCCCGGCTTAGAAAGGAATAAATTGAAGGGAAAGCTGGGAATCCGGGCACATGACACAGCAGAGATAAGCTTTAGCGACGTATGGGTACCCGAAGAGAATCTTGTCGGGGAGGAGGGAAAGGGGTTTAGTTGCTTCATGGAATTCTTTAATCGTTCAAGGCCTGGCACGGCTGCCCAAGGTGTGGGGATTGCTCAGGGGGCCCTGGAGATGGCTTTAAAACATGTAAAAAAACGTAAACAATTCGGGCAACCCCTCTCATCCTTTCAGATGGTACAGGGTAAATTGGCTGAGATGGCGACATGGATAGAAGCTGCAAGAAATTTAGTATATAAAGCAGCGTGGAGCATAGACAATGGTCAAATAGAGCCTGCGCTCATATCGATGGCTAAATGGTATGCGGGGGAAGTGGGAGTAAAGGTCGTCAATGAGGCCTTGCAGTTGCACGGAGGATATGGATACTTAGCTGAGTATGATATCAGCCGTTTTTATAGGGATGCTAAAATTGTAGAAATCTATGAGGGGACGAAAGAAGTGGAGAAATTAGTCATCGCACGTCAGTTGCTAAAAGGAAGGGGATTATATGTTTGAGCCGTTGAGTTGGGATAGCAAGGAGGAAAAGAGCATATGAAAGATAGAGATTCTGTGATTGTTTCTGCAGTGCGAACACCTATCGGCGATTTTGGTGGATCCCTCAGGGACCTATCGCATACAAGGCTCGCAGCCCTGGTCATGGACGAGGTGTGTAAAAGGGTTAACTTCCCCAAGGGGGACCTTAACGATGTATACTGGGGCGTGGTGATGGTCCGGAGCGATGAAAACGGATTAGCGCGCTGTGCTGCTTTAGAGGCAGGAATCCCTGACTATGTATCTGCTGTTCACGTAAATCGAGCATGCTGTTCGTCTATGGAAGCAATCCGTATCGCCTCGATGGCTATCCACCTGGGAGAAGCCGATGCCATCCTGGCGGGTGGCGGTGAGAGTATGAGCAATGTTTCTTACTCCATTAAGAATGCGAGGTGGGGACTCAGGCTCAGACATCAAGAACTTTCAGATTTGTTTCTTGACAAAATATTTTGAATAGTGTACAAGAGGTTTAATGATTGCAAATATGTTGCAATATTTGCAAATACTAATTCTGAGATAACAATGAGAACTTCAAGTATTAAGCCGAGCCAGGAATATAAGACTCTTAAAGATTTAGCTGAAATTACCTCCCTTTTTAATACGCTTCAAATTGAAGAAAGGAGTGTGACCGAAATCTCGAAAGCTCTCGGTATGTTGCCGAGCAAAGTATCGCGCATGATCAGAACATTAGAGAATGAAGGATTTTTTGAAAAGAATTTGGAGAATGGTAAGTACCGTCTGGGGGTGCAATTTTTCGAATTAGGGATGGCCTATGTTTTTAACTTCCCGTTAAGGAAAGTGTTACGCCCCCATTTAGAGGAAATTTTCAAAGAACTCAACTTCACAACAAGTTGGGGAATGCTTAAGAACGATAAAATTGTCGTTGTGGACCGGATCCAAAATTTGAATATTGACTTGCTTACTCATCGGTTGGGACTGAATATACCGATTCATAGTAGCTCTATTGGAAAGGTCTTATTGGCCTACTTACCTGAAAAGGAGCAAGATAGGATTTTAAAATCAACAAATCTAATAAGATTCACTGACGCAACCCTTACTGATCAAAAGCTGATAAAGAAACATTTAAAACTTATTCGCGAAAGAGGGTTTTCCACTGATGAGGGAGAGACACACGCAGATTTAAGCTGTATGGCTGCTCCGATAAGAAACGGTAATGGTGAAGTTATCGCCGCCATCAATTTGATGGATGAAAAGTCAAGAACAAGCGCGGAAAAATTATTTGGATTTGTCAATTACTTAAAAGAAAAAGCCTTATTCGTCTCCCGTCAGCTTGGTTATAGATCTGATCTGTAAGAAACGAATCGTTTTTCTACGTTGGTTTTTTTGCTCAAATAAAGCACTACACCTTTACGTATACATAATTTCAGGAGGTAGTTATGGCTGAGAAGAAAGTCTTAAAAGGAATTGCACGATCTAAAGGTTACGCGGCAGGTGAGGCATTGGTGAGTGAACAGCCCCTGAGTTGGGCTCCGTTTACAATACCAAACGAAACCGGCATCATCAGCATGTTTGGTCACAAGCTCATCGGCCAAAGTGTCAAGGATAAGATTGTTGTCTATCCCACGGTGACCGGCTCCACTACAGGCTCCATAGGTCTTTTCTTCAAGGTCAAAGAGTCCAAGGTCGGTCCCAAGGCTATCATTTGCCGGAATGTCCATCCCATTGATCTTGGCGGGGCAATTGCGGCTGAAATTCCTGCTGTGGACAGCTTGGACGGTGATCCCATCCAGGAAATCCAGACAGGGGATTGGCTGGAGATCAAGGCTTATGAGGTAGGCAAAGAAGCTACGGTCACAATTACCAGGGGAAAATGAACTTCTTCTAGAATCGGAAGAAACTCAATCCAAAATAGGAGGTGAACAGATGAAACTGACTCCCTATGAGCAGGATATGCTTGACGGTGCACACGGCGAGGCCAAACGTATTTCCATGGAAAAGCTCGTGGAATTCGGTGTTGCAGTCGATGCAAAGGAAATGGCGAAATTGTCTAATGTGCACTTTGCTGCGTGCGTCCTTATGCCACGGTCCACGCCTGAATATTCGAAGTATGAATATGGGCACACCCCCCTTTTCGAACCGTTCATCAAAATGGGGGCCATGATCACAGATGAACCAACCTGCATCTGTACTACCGATCCCCATTTTCTCCAGATAGACAAGTATGAAGAGGAGGGCTACCCCTGGAACCATCGTCACTACAAGATGCCAAAGGTCATCTATGAGGCTGTTGTTCGAGGTTACGAAGCAAGCAAGAAGATGGGCTTCTTACTGTCACAGTCCTGCACCCCCCAGTTCAACACCGTGATCCTCAAAATGGGGGAATACGCCGTATCGGTGGAGTCCAGTTACGCGGCTTATATCAACAGCATCCTGGGTGCCAGGGCCAACCGGGAGAACACGGTGACGTTGATCTATGCAGCCATCACCGGTGTGCACCCCAAATACGGGACGATGCTTGATGAAAACCGAAGGCCTCAAGTGATCTTTGAACTCGCGGACGAAGTCAGAGAGAACCTCTTTGATTCGGCCGACTGGGCCGCCCTTGGCGCCACTATGGCCATCAAGTCCAATAACAGGGTGCCGGCCGTTCTGAACTTGCCCAAGCCCTTGACTAACGAGGCTGCAAAACTGCTCACCGGGTGCGCTTCCCCAGGCATGAACGACCCCATGTTGCACCTCATTGGTATCAGCCCTGAATCGCCCACAATCGAAGCCGCCTTCGGTGGAAAGATCCCAAAAGATGTCGAGAGGTTCACCATTACCCTGGCCGATGTGAAGGAAATCTACCAAATGTTGTGTTCGGCCAAGAGCGACAAGGTGGATATCGTTCACATGGGATGTCCCCACCTGAGCTACGGAGAGATCCGTCAGATCGCCCGACTCATCGAAGGGAAGAAGGTGAGCGAGAATGTCTACTTCTGGGTACAAACGGACACGCCTACCTATTATCTGGCCCACCACCACGGGGAAGCCCACGTGATTGAAAAGGCCGGCGGCAAGATTTTCCACTCCACCTGCTTCGGCCTGCTGCCTCTTCGTGACTGGGGGAAAAACCTCAATATCGCCACGAACAGCTTCAAACAAATCAAGCTTTTCGGAGGCCAAGGCCAGGGGTGGATGTTCGGTGCTATGGTAGACCTGATTAACGCAGCGGTGACGGGCAAGTATGTCTCAACCCGGTGGAAGTAACGATTATTATGTGGAACCCGTTTGGCCCCCGCGTTAATGCGTATACGCGATTGGTTCACATGGGGGACGGACGCAACGAACGATTAACACAAGGAGGTTGTTCTTATGATGGCTTTAGACGAATTGCTTGCGTACGGTGATGGTAACCCCAGCCCAGCCGTCGATCACTGGAAGAACAAGGGCAAAAAGGTCGTTGGCTACTGGTGTTCTTATATTCCGACAGAGATCATCCACGCTGCCGGTGCTTTGCCGTATCGCGTCAGAGGTTCGGGGGCTACAGGTACGGACAAAGCTGATCACGACATGTCTCCGGTGTGCAACTGTTCGTTCCCCCGCGCCGTCTTGGACCTTGCCCACAGGGGTGTGTACAATTTTCTTGATGGTATTATTGGCATGAACGGATGTGACCATACTCGTCGCGCTTTTGAGTTATGGGTTGAGAGACTGCATCCATCCTATCACCATTTTGTGTATGTACCCAGGACCAGAAAAGAGATTTCCTTGAACGAATACGTGCTTGAGTTGGAGAAGCTGAAGGCGAGTTTGGAAAAATATTTAGGGGTGAAAATTACTTCTGAATCCTTGTCGCAGGCCACAAGTCTCTTCAATGAGAACCGCGGCCTGCTCAAGCAGGTGCAAGAACTCTTCAAGAGAGACCGCCCGCCGCTCACCGGGACGCAGCGTCATCGTATCATCAACGCCTCGGTGAGCACCCCGCCAAAAGAGCTAAACCAATTGTTGCATAAACTGCTTGAAGAGGTGAACCACATCGACGGTCCAGGCAATCACAAGGCGCGTATCATGATCGTGGGCTGGGTGGGCGACGACACGTTATTGCATCGAGTCATTGAAGAGTGTGGTGGTCTGGTGGTCATGGACAACTGCTGCTTCGGTGCGCGGGCATTCTGGGATCCGGTGGGATTCGATCCCAATCAACCCCTGCCTTCGCTGGTTCGTTCCTATCTGGCCCGTGTAAGCTGTCCTCGTATGTTTGCCACCTTCGGTGAGCGCTACGGCATGCTTCAGAACGCAGTTAAGGAATACCGGGTGGATGGTATTGTTCGGACACGCTTGCAGTTTTGCGACCTTCATGGTGTCGACAATGTCCATTTGCATAGGCGGAAAGATCAAATGGGTGCCCCGATGAGTGGTCCTCTGGTGCTTGACTACATCGGACAGGACGAAGGCCGCGTTCGTACCCGTATAGAGGCATTTATCGAACAACTCCAGCTGTAAGTAACCTGCTTTTTACAAAAGGAGAAACCCTATGTCGGAATACAAGGGATATCAATTCAAAACCTTTGACTTTTCTAAAAGACTGGACACCCACATCGATCTCATAGATCTGCTCGATAAAACAGTGGGTGCAGCTTTAAGGAAACAACCGGAACCTGTGGGTTGGATTTTCGAACCGGTTCTGCAGTTAATCGACGAACTTCTTGTCTTGAAGGAGAATCCGGACAAGATGGTATACCGTCATTTTACCTTTTCGCCAGAAATGGTCTATGCGATGGACTGCATTCCCTTTGCGCCTGAAGTGCTCACGTTCATCATGCCCACAGAGTATCTCTGTGCCCTTGTGGATGAGGGGCGTGGAATGGATATGCCGGACCACTTCTGCGGGTTTCTTGGCGGGGTGCTGGCTCCAGTTCTCGCAGGCCGTCTCCCTAAGCCCAAGGCCATCCTGCACTGCAACCAACCTTGCGACAACAGTGTAGCGTGGGGGACCGTATTGGCCGAGAGCTTTCCAGGAACAGAAATGTTCATCCTGGATAATCCGTATGGTGATAATGAAGAGGCCGTGCGGTTTGCTGCTGAGCAACTCCGGGAAGGTTTCAAGTATCTTGAGCGCATGACGGGCAAGAGGCTCGACCTTGATAGGTTCCGGGAGGTCATGAGCAATTCGGCGAAAGCCTACCGGCTCATGTACGAGATCAATGAGTACAAGAAAGCCAT
>Ga0187866_1000278_pt1 | contig 65653 bp, 69 predicted proteins | sample June2016WEW_11_1_3_FD_133013 | JGI IMG/M metagenome (GOLD analysis project Ga0187866, IMG submission 133013) | Peatland microbial communities from SPRUCE experiment site at the Marcell Experimental Forest, Minnesota, USA - June2016WEW_11_150 | ecosystem: Environmental > Terrestrial > Soil >... | reverse complement strand
GACGGGCTCCTAGCATGGATAGGCGGAACATGGCCGCAATTGCATCACTGTTAGCCGCTCTGCTCTTCTGGACCGCACCGGTTCAGGCTCTGCAAAAAACTGCCGTATTTGTCACCGCGAGCTTCGTCGACAAAAACCGTTTGTACGTGGAGAATCTGAAACAGGATGAAATCCGCGTATTCGAGGACGGACAGCCGCGCGAGGTCGAGTTTTTTGCCGGCAAGGAAGTCCCGATGGCCTACGGCCTTCTTCTCGATCGTGTGTTGCTGCCGGAGCCGTTTGAGGAATCCCGCCCGTACCCTGATAATATTTCAAGTTCAACGTCGGCTCTCAACGTGGCCTATCAACTGCTGGATCAGTGCTTGAGAGGCCAGGCCGGATGGGCGGCAACGTACGACGCGGAGATGCATCTTGTCATCGACTTCACCCAGGATGGAGGAATGGTCAAGCAATCCATCCAGCAGCTGCGCTCCCGCCGTTCCCTGGATGAATCCTCGCTCTACACCGTCCTCTTCTCGGCAGTTCAGAAGATGAATCAGCGCAATGAAAAGCGCCGCATACTTGTGACGTTTCTCGATGTTCTCGACCGGAATACGGGAGGGAAACTCAAACTGCTGAAAAATCTCTTGTCCGCATCCAACGTGGAACTCTTCATCGCCGGCTTCGCCTCAAAATCAGGCTCAGGCCGCGGCATGCCGCCGTTCCAAAGCGAGTCCTCTCTTCGCGATCTTGCGGGAGTGACCGCCGGCGACGCTTGTTTCAGCGCCATGGAAGGCATTGAAGGATTGGGGCGCCGCATTTCCAATCAGATCCGGACCTTTTATACGATCGGTTTCGAATCGGAAGCCCCTCCTGACACGCCCGCCCGGCTGACGATCGAATGCACTCGGCCAGGCGTAAAGGTAAAAACGCATCCGGTCACACCCACCCTGCGCTGATTTGCGCATGGATGCGGATCATATTCCCTACGATTCGAAATCTGCCGCTCGCGGATAAAGTCCACCATTTTGCCGGTCGATAAGGCAGGTGGCCCCAACGAGAAACTGAATGAGCTTGACCAGAAACAGGCTGTGGACCATTGGCAGCGGGAAGGGTGGAGTTGGCAAGAGTCTCTTGACTGCTTCCATGGGGATCGCTCTTGCCCGGGCCGGCCGCTCGGTCATTGTCGTGGACGCGAACCTGGCCGCACCAAACCTTCATGCCTATTTCGGGATCAAAGCGCCCGCATGTACGCTCCTAGACGTACTGGAAGGACATGCCGGCATTGCCGATGCCCTGGTAGCGACACAGGAACCTCGCTTGCATTGTCTTAGTTGCGTCGGCGATGATCTGGGGATGGCTGATATCACGCCGGCCATGCAACTTGAAATGTCGGGGCGTCTGGCAGGACTGGAGACCGATTTCGTGCTGATAGATGGGGGCAGCGGCGGATCGCTCAGCGTGCTGGATTGGTTCAATCTCGCGGATGAGGGCATCGTGGTGGCTTCGCCAGATCCGGCGGCGATGCAATGCTCGTACGCATTCATCAAAAATGCGATTTTCCGCCGGGTCCAGAAGAAGTACGAATTCCATGAGGAAGTGGGCGCCGCGCTTAAGCAGATGCAAGTTCGTACAAGCACGGCCAAGCCGCGTACGATGACGGATCTTTTCGAGTTGCTGCGGCGGATGGCGCCTGATACGGTCGAAGACGTGGCCGCCGACGTCAACTCCTGGCATCCGATCATGATCATCAACATGGCGACATCAGAGCAGGACCAGCGCATCGCGGAGATCATCCAGACGGCCGCCAGGAAGTTTCTCAACGTCGACATCCAATTCTATGGATCAGTATCTTTCGATGCTATAGTTCGAAAGGCAACGCAGCGTGCAAACCTCATGGACGGCAGCGATCCCGATTCCGTGCCGGCCCAGCAGATGAGGCAGATCGCCCTGCAACTCGCGGACGACAGGGCTCTCGCGCCCGCCGTGGTCCCGGTCGTGCCGACTGCACAATCCACTACCCACGGGGCCACGGGGCTCAATGACAATCTCGTCGTCATGGGCAAAGAACTGCACGTCCAGACGGAAGACCTCGGTGCTGAGGGTGGAGGAATTATCACGCAAGTATTCTGCGATGGGCGGGTCTTGCTGTCGACGAAATCCGAGTATTCACAGGCATTGCGGGACTTGGATGCCGGTGACCGGCTGGCCGAGTCGATGCGCGCCCAGCATTACCATGTGATTCGTGAGATCGAGACCCGAAGAACGAAGTTAGCATCAGCTCTGGCCGGATAGTCACGATGGAAAATACTGCTCTTCTCGACAAGATACTAATTGTGGATGATGAGGCGGAGATTCGCTCGCTGCTCGTGCGCGGCCTGGCGGACGCATCTTGCGAATGCGTTCCCTCGTCCAATGCATTCGACGCGCTCCAAAAAATCAGAAAAGACCACTTTTCCGTCGTCATGAGCGATGTGTGCATGCCGGGAATGTCCGGACTCGAACTCTTGCGCTTCATCAAGAGTCACGATCCTGATGTTTCCGTAATCATGATTACGGGGGTACTGGACCTGGCGACCGCCGTCAATTCGCTCCAATTGGGGGCATGCGACTATCTCACGAAACCGTTTGATCTGCTGGTCGTCCGTCGCGCCGTGGACAAAGCCCTGGAAAGACGCCGGCTCACACTCGAAAACCGGTGCTATCAGCACGAATTGGAGCGGCTCGTGCACGAGCGCACCTCCGAGCTGAATGGAGCGCTCCGTGATGTGGAGGAAAGCTACCGGTTCACGCTTGAGGCCTTGGCTGCGGCTTTGGATGCTCGCGAGCACGAGACGCGAGCACACTCGCATCGCGTGCGCGAGTATGCATCTACATTGGCTCAACAGCTCGGCTTGCGCGGTAACGAACTGATCAACATCGGACGGGGAGCGTTGCTGCACGACGTCGGCAAAATCGGCGTGCCGGATTCCATTCTCTTGAAACCGGCGAAACTAACGCCCGAGGAGTGGGTTCAGATGAAACGGCATCCCCAGGTAGGGTACGAGATTTTGCGGGGCATCAGTTTCCTGGTCTCGGCTGCCGAGATTGTCCTTACGCACCAGGAGCGCTGGGACGGCAATGGCTATCCCCAGGGACTTTCCGGCCTCGATATTCCACTCGGGGCCAGAATTTTCGGTGTCGTCGATACGCTCGACGCCATGACCAGCGACAGACCCTACCGCAAGGCCCAGTCATTCGAAGCCGCCCGGGAAGAGGTGCGCCGCTGCAAGGGCACTCAGTTCGACCCCATGGTGGCGGAAGTCTTCCTGAGCATTCCACCCGAAACATGGAAGAGCATCCACGACCAGATCAATTCCCGGCACCAGGTCCAGAACCCGATCGGCGTTCAATGTCCGAGCTAATCGTTCAACCCCTCAGTCTGGCTGACAGGCGCCTCGTCATGAACTTGATGACCGAGGAGGAGCGTGCCTGGCGGCAGGAACTCGACTGGGATTTTGCTCCCATCCGCCGCATCCTCTTCTCTTTCCTCGAACAGCGCCTGCTCCCCGGTTTTGTTGGCATGAGCGGCTTGGAAGCGCTGGGTTATGCCTATTTCCTGATCTCGCGCACCAAAAGCGTGATCGGGACTCTCTATGCTTCCTCGCCAAAGGCGCAGATCGCCGCGGAAACAATCCTGACGCAGGCAATCGACAGCCTCAAGAGCAATGTCCGCCTGCAACGCATCGAAAGCCAGATCATTCCTCTGAACGGCATCGACCTGTCCGCGACTTTTCTCCGCAACGGATTCCAGACATTTCGCCGCCATTATATGGAGCTGGATTTGACAGTTCATGTACCAGCCGACCCAAGAGAACGACCTGGCTTTCTCGCACCGTGGCATCCCGGTTTTTTGTCGGCGGCGGCGGCAGTGGCTTACAGCAGCTATCGGCAGGAGATTGACGCAGTCATTTGTGACGATTATGCCTCGCAAACCTCATGTGAGGCCTACCTCCGAAGCCTGGTAGACAATCCGGGCTGCGGCATATTCCAATCAGGCTCCTCGTTCGTCAGCCTGGACGGCCAGGGTGCGCCCTGCGGCTTCATCCTGACGTCTAAAATATCCAAATCCTCTGCCATGATCCCTCAGATATCCATACATCCAGCGCACCAGGGTCGAGGTGTCGGCGCCGCCCTGATCCAATGTGCCCTGCGTCGTCTGAAATCGGAGGGTTATAAGACGGTCCGCCTGACGGTCTCGCATGAGAACCGGCGAGCCTACGAATGGTATCTGCGGTTGGGCTTCAAGCCACGGCGCGATTTCAACGCTTACACCTGGCAGCGGGATCGATTATCGTGACGCAGTGAGGGAAAAACGCCGGCTGCCAATCGTTGCCGGTCTTCTGTTATCTGGGTTCTGCGCGCGACACGCCGGAATTCAGGATAACGATGTCGATACGGCGGTTGTGCGCGCGCCCGGCGGCTGTGTCGTTGGTGTCGATGGGATGATACTCTCCGTAACCGGCGGTTGAGAGCTTTTCTGGAGTAAAGCTGAATTGCTGGATCAGGTAGCAAACGACGGCCGTGGCCCGTGCGCAAGAAAGCTCCCAATTGGTATGGAACCTGGGGGTATTAATCGGCACATTGTCAGTGTGCCCTTCAATGCAGACCAGATTCGGCATCTGCAGCAGCTCCGGGGCTATGTTTTTGAGCACATCGTATCCCTCAGGCCGGAGTTGGTCTGATCCCGAATCGAAGAAGCTGCCATCAAGGCTGATCACGAGTCCCCGCGTGTCCTTGCGCGTGTGCACCTTGTTGCTGATGCCTTTCTGCTTCACCATTGTCTCGACGTCTTGCCGCAGTTTGGTCATCGCCAGGACTTCACCCTGGGGAAGCGCATTGGGGACGAAGTTCGTCTTGAGTTCTTTCAGATTTTCAACCGAATACTCTTTGATTGCCTTATCCTTGGGGGTTTGAATGTTCTCCACAAGATCACGACTGAGTGCGGAACCCGCGCCTTCTCCCTTGCTCAGGCTCAGTGTGTCGGTTCCCGGCGAGAAAACGGCGCCGTCAAAGGATGCTCTCATGGAAAGAACCATTCGGCCCATTTTTTGAGCATCCACCGTGGAGATCGCGTACATCGTCGTGAAGAAGGCGAAGAGCAGCGTCACAAAATCTGCGTAGGACACCATCCACCGCTCATGGTTCATGTGTTCCGCAGCTTTTTTCTTCCTCACGCTGGAGATCCTCGTCAGGCAGCCTTGGTTTGCGCGCGGTCGGCGTCAGTCGATGCGGCGTTCTGTGTTTTCTGATTCATGAAACTTCTGAGCTTGTCCTCGATCAAACGCGGATTCTCACCCTCGAGAATGGAAAGAACGCCTATAAGTATGATCTCCTTCGCGACCATCTGGGCACGGTGCTGAAGCTTGAGCTTGCCGGCGATCGGGAAGTAAATCAAATTAGCCAGCGACACTCCATAGACGGTGGCGACGAATGCAACCGCGATTCCGCCTCCCAGCTTGCTCGGGTCGGTCAGGTTTTCCATCACATGAATCAATCCAAGCACGGCGCCGATGATTCCGATGGTTGGAGAATACCCGCCCATGGCTTCCCAAAACTTGATCGGGTGTTCTCCTTCCTCCTCCATGTTGGACATCTCCATTTCCATGGTTTCACGCAGCGTCTTCGGTTCGATGCCGTCGATTGCCATGTTGAGCGCCTTTTTTAGGAATGGATCCGTGATGTTTTCGACCTCCGACTCCAGGGATATGATCCCTTGCCTCCGTGCCTTGTTGGCATACCGGATGATTTCGGTAATGATCTCCCGGTTGTCGACTTTGGGAGGGAAAAAGGCACGCAAAGCAGATTTGAGGCCGTTGATGAATACTGTAAGAGGAAACTGGACCAGACAGGCGCCGATCGTGCCCCCGAGAACAATGATCGCCGCCGTCAACTGCAACAGCGAGGCGACGTGTCCCCCTTCAATGGCTTGGCCGGCCAGGATTCCGCCGATCGCCACCACCAATCCGATAATCGTGCCTAAATCCATTTGCGTCCCTTACTCGCCGCGCGGTCAGACCTCAGCCAACTTGCGTTCCCGCTCCGCTTCCACTAACCCGGCTAGCGCGCGTCGATAGCAGATCACCTTGTCGATGATTTCATTCATGCGATCCTTGACAACGAATTTGTCGTTGTTGGTCAAGGTAATGACCGTATCCGGAGTCTCTTCGATCCACTCGATCAAGTCGGAATTCAAGACAATTTGACGGCCGTTGAGCTTGGTCAACTCAATCACGAATTCTCCTTGGTCTGATGAACCAGTGAATATATCGGCGCGACGCGCACGATTCCTTAGACTCAATGGATGGAAATTGGCATCCGGGCGAGAGAAGGCGCCCCACGGATCGATCACGGCGGCCTCACGGACGACGGATCACATATCCTGGTTCGTAGGCCGCAGCGCCTCCCGGCTTCAACGGGGAACGGTATTCATGCGGAGCAGTTCGAGATATTCCTCCAAGGGTACCGGAGAGCAGCCTTCCGGGATTCCTTTGATCAGACATTCCACAAATGCGAAGTCGGCTGGAGTGTCCACGGTGATCCACACGTCGGGACGCCTGAGCGCCGCAGGTGGATCGGCAAAGCAAGTTCTGAATTCATCCCGATGTTCTTTGACATAGGTCGTTACATGCTCTCGATGGTGCTCCAGGCCACCCAGACGGTCCACGGTTTCCAGGGCAGAGCGTGTGATGGCCTCAGTTGCAGCCCCGACGGGCAGGTCTACCTCCACGCAGTAGTCGAGATTGTCGGCGATGACCCGGCTCACAATTCGGCCGGTAGTCCCAATGTCGATCAGCGGGTTGTCGGCCGTGGCACGGACAATGATGTCCGGCCGAAAAAGGTCCGCGGCCTGCCTGAACCTCGCCAGGACATCGAGATCCGGCCCGCGAAAGACAGGTGCGCCCAGCATGCTCGCTTCCTTCACGATGGCATCATCTTCGTCATGATGGGTGGTGAGGACCACGACATCGTCCAGGCCATCAGCGGCACGCAGCCGCTCTATGGAGCGCTGAAGGATGGATTTGCCTTGGATGGGCAGCAGCGCCTTGCCGGCGAGGCGCGTGCTCCCCATGCGTGCCTGCAAGAATGCCAACGTCAGTGCCACGGTTCTCTCATCTCCTAAGCGTTGCTCTGTCCAGACTCCCAGCCACCCACTCGACCTGCTCCCGAGACATGTCAGGGTAAAGTGGAAGGCTCAACAATCGGCGTCCGAGAGCCTCGGTGACGCCCAGATCGGACGCCGGCAGCGCGAGCTCTCGATAGCCTTTGAACAGGTGCGTGGGCGGATAGTGGATGCTGGACTGCACGCCCTCTTCCTTTAGATGCTCCATGATCTCCGCGCGCTCCGATCCCTTGGACAGCACAATTACAAATAAATGGTGCGCCGACTTCTCCGGATAATGGCTGAACGGGATGATCCAGCGCGGGTCTCCCGCCAGAAGTTCGCGATACCAGGCAACCCGCTCCGCCCGGCGGCGGTTCAGTTCCGTCAGCGAGGACAGTTGAACCCTGAGGATTGCAGCGCGCAGGTCGTCCATACGATAGTTGAAGCCGGGTTCCGTCACATCATACGAGAACTGGTGTCCCCGATACCTGTCCCAGGTGAGAGAGCTCATGCCGTGTGAGCGGAGTGCCCTGATCCGCGAGGCAATCCTTTCGTTAGTGGTCGTGACCATCCCGCCTTCGCCGCATGTCACGTTCTTGTTGCCGAAAAAGCTGAAGCATCCCACATCCCCCCAGGCTCCGCAGGAATGCGAGCCCCACGCGGCGCCTGGAGCGTGGGCAGCATCTTCCACCACCCACAGCCCGTGTTCTCGTGCCAGAGTCATCACTTCATCCATGGCACAAGGCGTGCCGCCATAATGCATGACGCAGATGCCTCGCGTGCGCGAAGTGATGGCCTTTCCCAGTGTTTCGGGCGACACCAGCGGCAGATCCAGCGCGGCCACGTCGACAAAACGCGGAGTTCCACCCGCATGCAGGATGCAGTTTGCGGCAGCAACGAAACTCAATGACGGAATGAGCACCTCATCGCCACATTTCAGTTCCATGGCGGCAAAAGCGAGGTGCAAGGCCGCCGTGCCGCTCGAGACCGCGATCGCGTGGGGCACTCCTACGACGGCGGCAAACTCAGCCTCCAACGCGCTCGTCACAGGTCCGGCAGTCCACCACCCGGAGCGCATCACCTCTGTGACAGCCTTCACCTCGGCCTCATCGAAACTGGGTGCGCATAGAGGCACGCGCCAATCAGTCGAGGGCAAAGGAGGCGGCGCGAGTCTCAAATTCCTGCTGGGCAAGTTCATAATCTTCTCGGCGGCCGATGTCGAACCAGAAATCATCGGAATGGTATCCGATCACTCTTTCCCCGTATTCCAGAAGGCGAAGCACCAGATCGGGAAAATCCAGATACTCGTCCTGGGCGATGTAACGCAGCACGCTGGGTTCGTAGATGTAGACTCCCATGCTGACATCGAACGAATACAGCGGCTTTTCCCTATACGCAGTCAACTCGTGAAGGTCGTTCGTTTCCAGTACTCCCAGATCGATGCGCACCTCTTTGCGGTGCATCGCGATTGTGAGCGCGGCGTTCGAGACGCGGTGGAATTCATGGAGTGCGCTGTAGTCCAAGGTGGTCAGCACGTCTCCGTTCATAACCAGGAAAGTGTCATCTAAGCCTGAGATCCGCGCCAGTGGCCCCGCCGTCCCCAGGGGCTGCGACTCGCGCGCATAGCTCAGGTTGAGTCCGGCGATATTGCGGTGGCCGTTCTGAAAGTAGGCTTCGATCAGCTCACCCAGATGTCCGACTGACAGGATGATATCCCCGATTCCCTGACGGACGAGTTGCCGGACGATGATTTCCAAGATCGGCCGTTCGCCGATCGGAACGAGCGGCTTGGGGAAAATGGTCGTATAGGGAGCCAAGCGCGCTCCTTTCCCTCCCGCAAGTATGACCGCCTTCATGCTGATCCTCCTGTCCTCTAACTCAAGGTCGACGAGTGCCAGCCTGGCCGCGTTCTGCCCGGCCTTGATGATCCGGCATAACCGGAGCATTGACATGCTCCATACTCTCCGCCGACGAGCCGCTCGGTGAGAGGAAGAGTGCGGTCTCATAACACGTCATGAGTAAGCCATCCGTAAATCGCCCCAGTGCCGGCCGTATCTTGCGGCCCAAGCGCATTTCGACGAGCCAGCTGGGAAAATCCGCGCCCGCGGCTATGGTCAGATTGATTCCCCCGGAGAAACGCGGATTGACTTCGAACACCGTGCCCGTTTCCTCATGCCACTTGAGTTGGATATTGGCCGGGCCGCGAATCTGCAGAGCCTCGGCAACTCGTACGCCGGCGTCGATCAGGGCTGGGCAGTTCCACGTTCGTCCACGATCCGTGACGCCGGAGCGTACCACAAGCCGTTCGCGCGGCACGGCGCTGATGATCCTGCCGCTGAAATCCGCCAGCACGTCGATGGTAAACTCGCGCCCCGGCAGGTACCGCTGCACAATCGGATCCCGAACATAGTCCAGGAAAAAGCGCAGCTCCTTTTCGCTGCAAATGAAATGCGCTCCTACACTCCCTCGTCCGATGCGCGGCTTAAGGAACAGCGGGTAGGCCAGGTTGTTGAAATCGAGCTCATGAGGCAGCCATGTCTCCGGCACGGGGATGCTTTTTCCCCTTAGGAATTGTACGGTCCTGTGTTTGTCGTTGCAGATAGCTCCCGTTTCAGCATTGGAAACGGCTACGCGCACTCCCATCTCGAGAAAGGATTCGGCATGGGTCCCGAACAACACAAGCTCGTCGTCAATAGTGGGAATGAGCAGGTGGATGCGTTCTTTGAAGCAGATCGACTTGATGATCGGGATATATCGCGTATCCGTAGTGAGCGGAACAAGGTAATGGCGGTCGCTGAAATAAAGACCCGGGCTTAGGGCGTTCGTGTCGGTGGTGATCACGTTTCCGCGCGCGCCCAGACGCTTGATCGCATCCACGAAACCCTGGATGAGCGGCACTCTCCGGCTTGCGGCAGTAATCAAGATGTTAATCTCACGCATGGTCATGTCTCCTCTGTGATTCAGCAAGCCGCGCGCTGCTTCAGCTGCATGCCGTTGCCGAGTGAGTCCGTTGTACGCTCCCAGCTTCATGCCGGTCGGGCATCAGAAGATCAGACCAGCCCAGGATGCTGTCTTTCGCAAGACGCCTTCGTGCTTGCGAGCCCGTAACCAGATCGATTTCACGCGGGTCGATGCCGCCGCCGGGACGTTTGCAGGTGACCATCCAGGGTTGGATCGTCTCATGCATGGGAATATCCACTGCCGCCACGACGCTGCGTCGGCTTGCAAGCCGGCTTTGTTCTTCCTTCTTCGTCGGATGCTTGCACCCGTTGCCCAAGCTGGCTTCAACGACTGCCAGCTGCCTCACCAGCTCGCGCAGTTCCTCGGGTTCCATACTCAGCTTGTGATCGGGGCCTCGAGCATTTCGGTCCAGAGTAAAGTGCTTCTCCAACACCTTGGCTCCCAGGGCCGCCGCAACCAACGCACAAAGCACCCCTTCACTGTGGTCTGAAAATCCCACTGGCATGCCGAAACGATCGCGCAGAGACTGAATGGCTTTCAGATTCAACGAATCAGGCGAAGCAGGGTAGCTGGACACACAATGGAGCAACACGATGTCTTGCGCACCCCACAATTCCATGGTGTTTACCGCCTCCTCGACTTCGCTCATATGCGACATGCCGGTTGATAGAAGAAGAGGCTTCTTTTTTTGCGCGAGGTGGCGCAAAAGCGGCAGGTGGGTAATATCCGACGATGCAATTTTGAATGCCGGGACACCGAGATCGTCCAAAAAGTCGGCGCTTTCTTCGTCGAAAGGAGTAGAGAGGAACAGCACACCTCGGCGATCCGCGTGGGATTTCAGGGTACGGTGATCCTGCCAGGAGAGTTCCAGCCGGCGAAACATCTCGTAGGCAGATTCTTCTCCCTCTCCCTGCTGCGCGAGTTTGCCGCTTGCCGGCACCATGAGCCGGTCGGCACGGAACGTCTGAAACTTGACCGCATCTGCGCCGCATTCCGCCGCGGCGTCAATCAGCTTCAGAGCACGATCGACACTGCCGTCATGGTTGATGCCGATCTCTGCGATCACAAAGATCTTGGAGGAAGCTCCGATGAGCTTGCCTCCCAACAGGACATCATGCTGCTTCATTTTGATCCTCGAGCTTTCTCAAAACCTCGGGCAATTGAAAAAGAGAATCGACGACAAAATCCGCCCCCCCCCTTCGCCCTCCGCCATGCTGGAGGAGTGGGCTCTGCACCTGAACGCATCGCATGCCTACTCCTCGCGCGCCGAGGCAGTCTTTTTCCCAGTTGTCGCCAATGAAAAGAGCTTCATCCGGCTGGACCTGAAGACAAGCCATTTGCAGGCAAAAGGAGTAGGGGTGCGGCTTTTCCTTTTCCTTACCGTACTCCCACGTGCAGATAATGCTGTCCACGATTTCTTCCAGGCCGAGTGCCGCGCACTTGGCTCTCTGGACCGGCGGCACGCCGTCGGTGATGATTCCGAGTCGATAAGCCGAACGCAATTCCCTCAAGAGGTCGTCGTACCCCGGAAAGAGGCGTATGTTCGGCTTGTGTTGGCGATACACACTGACAAGTTCCTCCACCCGGACGCTTTCGCAACGGCAGTGATTCAGGGCGGCCGGCAGGACATTGCGTCTTCCTTCACGCGTCCACAGCGCCATTATTGTCCGTTCGATATCCTCCTCAGGCATGCCGGATGTGGCGGAAAGATGTTTCGCCACCGCGCGGTAGCCGCTGGCCACGAACTCATGCTCCGGATACAACGTGTCATCCAGATCGAAAATCAGTGCACGTATCATCCGATCTCCGAAATTCGATGAATGCCGCCGCAAAACCGACGGCGACGCATCACTGCAAAAGGTGAAACACCGTCATTCAACCGATGGTCTTCAGCAAAAGGGATATCATTCCGAAAAAGCCGCGTGCCGTCCGGACTGCAGCTGGCTCCGTCTATCAGTGAGCGCAGAATGCGGGCTACTCGAAGCGAGCCGCGGCCGTCCACCAGACCGCGACCACACGCGGACAGCTTCCGCCTGAGTTCGGGACTGCCATTCAGATGTACAAAGCGCTCAAGGACGTCCCTGCTCCTCAATAGCGCTCCGCCTCCCAATTCCAGGCAAGCGCCGGCGGCGGCTAAGGCTGAAACGGCGGCCTGCTGGTGGCAGTCGTAGGAGAGGGCACAAACGGGTGTGCCCACGGCGAGCGCTTCATATGCCGAAAGGCCGCCGGCTGAGATCACGAGGTCCGCCTGAAACATCAGACGAATTGCGTCTTCATCCGGAGCGATCCAGCGAAAACGAAGAGGAAGCCTGTAATTGCGTGCGACCTCCTCCTGCCCCCAGGAACAGAATCCCGGAAAGCCTGTCACCTCCAATCGCGTCTCGGCCGCGCGCAGGCCTTCGAGAACCCGAGGGAAAAAGCGGCTTCCATCGCCTCCACCCAGATTGACCGCGACCTTCTGAATGCGCTCCCTGATCGGCTTGGGCTGGCGGTGAAATCGCGCACACGCGTCGTCGAGGACCAGATAGGCAGGGCCTGTAAAACAGTCAGCGCAATTCGCAGGGAAACGGGACGTGTCAAATCCGATGCTGCCGTCAATGATCACGTCAGAGGATAGCGGCGCAAGCCCCAGATCGTGAATGCTGGCAACGGGCACGGCATGCCTGCGCGCTTCATCAACAAGAAGATTCAGACCCCTTTTGTGCCGAGTGTCAATGAGCAGCGCGGCAGGAGGCTCGATAGGAAGCCAAGGCTTCCGGGGCAAGAAATTGAACTGCTGGAATTCGCTGGCCGCGACCTGCTCCTTCGACCCGTGATCCTCGGGGTCGAGCAGAAACACTGCGTCTGCCACCGAGCGGAGGTGCTCCGCCAGAATGAGGGTTCTCCTCAAATGGCCGAACCCGGAACCAGGCCCAGCCACAGTCCGAATCCAGAAGGATTTTCGAGCCTGATGGGTGCGCCCGAGCGTCAATCTTTTGGCGCTGCTCTCGATCATTTGACGTACCTTTGACTGTTGCTCCCTTCCGACAGGATCCTGCCTCGGATCGCGGTGAATATCTCCTTGGATCCCTGAATCAAGGGGGTGATCTCGTATTCCAGCAGGTCAGCCATGAGCCCGAAATCCATCTTTTCGTGCGCTTCGATGAGCGCCTTAAGGGCAGAGGTCAATTTGGCATGGTGCGCTCCCGCAAGTGCGCCACCAGCCTCGCCGGCATCGAGAGGGACATGAAACGTCTGGGCAAGCCGGTCAATGAGCAGGTTTATCCAGTAAAAACCTTCGTAAAACTGCTTCAGGTTTTCGAAGGTGCTCGCGTCGATGGAGTTCCGAAAACTATTGGCAAGCACTGGAGTTGTCGCTTCCACACGATCGAGGTAGGCAATCGCTTCCTGGATCGAATCGAGGGCAACCTCCTGGAGAGTTCCGGTGAAGATTTCAATCTTCTCTTTGTTGGCAATGCAATCCGGCAAGGAATGCGTATTCCCGTCGGGGATCAAGGGGTGCCCGTCAATCTGGATTTGTCGAATGATCGCGTCACCGTTGATGTGATCCCTTTCAACGAGTCTGATGACTTGATCCAACGAATTGAGGTCTTGAGGGATTGCTGCGACCTCCTGTTTATCAACGTAGAGTCGTGTCATGGTTCTCCCTTACAGGCGGACCCAGCAATTCATCCGCCCGCAATAGTCATACGCAAATTTCGGGCCAGAAACACGTACGCGGTATTTCGCGGTCATAAAAGTTCGAGATAAAGCGTCGGCAGCAGGATGACGATAGAGTGTGCGGCGCACAACACGAGGGGCTGTCCGGAAGGCGGGTTCGACGGTGGATCGGACCCGCCTTTTTTCTAAAGCAGGGACCGAATTAAAATCCGTGCGATTGAACTAATCCAAATGGGGACCTGGGACGATAAGTATCGCCAGAGCGTTCGGACTGGGATTCCAGGCCGGCCGCCGAGTGGGCTTGTGCAAGAGCCTTGTCTGATAAGGGTATGGATATCTAACGAATTCGAATTCAAGGAGGAATTCACCCATGGCAATGAGTATTCTCAACAACATTGCTGGCTTAAATGCGCAGAACCAGCTGAATATCAACAACGTCAACCTCAACACTACCTTGCTTCGCCTTTCTTCCGGCAAGCGCATCAATTCAGGGGCGGACGATCCGGCGGGTTTGGGCATTGCAAGCAGCTTAAAAGCGAACGCCTTGGCGCTCAACCAGGCGACCCAAAACGCCAATGATGGCATTTCGGTTGCGCAGATCGCTGATGGCGCGCTGAGTCAAATAAGCAATCTCCTGACAAGTGGTTTCACCCTGGCGGAAGAAGCGGCAACCGACACGGTCGATTCCAATGGCAGGACTGCACTTAACAATCAGCTGACATCCATCAAAACTGAAATCCAGCGCATTGCAGCCCAGACCAATTATAACGGGGTGTCGATTTTCTCTACCACGGCAACCAGCAAGCTGAACGGGGCACTGCATGTCTTTGTCGGCGACACGGCGGCTGCGAGCTCGATTTCGGTTACGATCGCCACCATTACGGCTACCAGCGTGGGGGGCCAGGATATTTCAGGCACCGACCTGGGAACATCCAAGGATACTGCCGCCGCGGCCATCCAAACTCTCAAGACTGCGCTGTCCGGCATCGCCACCAGCCGGGCCGCCGTCGGCGCTGGAATCAACCAGCTGCAGTCAGCCGTGTCCGTGCTCCAGACTACGGCTCAGAACACGACCGCAGCCGAATCCAACATCGAAGATGCCAATATGGCCCAGGAAATCTCAAACATGACCAAGTATCAGATCCTGGCCCAAACCGGCATCGCTGCTCTGACCCAGGCCAATTCGACCGCTCAGAACGTGCTCACACTGCTCAAAGGGTAGTTTTCAGCCAGGCCCTGTTGAAGCCATGGGCGCGTCGCTCTAATGCGGCGCGCCCGCTTTTCTTTCGTGTTTGTCTTATAGTGCTCTGTTGTCCGGACGATAAGGTACGGAGAAGCCCGGTTGGGTTTGCAGTCCGAGCATTCTTACGCTGGTCACGCGCTCGGAGAGGAGGATGGCAATGGCAGTGGATATCAGTCAGATTGCCGGGGCCGCGACGGATCTCCTTTCTTCATCTACTTACATGTCTTCAGCCAGCGCAGGACCGCGTCGCCCCGATCCAGAGGAGACTCCTAGCATTTCCGCCGCAAGCAATAAGGAAGGCGAACCGGCCCAGGAGGGCAGGTCGGATGCAAAGACCTACCTGATGGATCTGCTGCAACGCGCCCAAGACGTCGAGCTCGGCAAGGACACCACCTATTCCTTCGAACGCAGCGATAAGGACGGCAAGGTGTATATTTCGGTCAAAGATAAGCGCACCGGTGGAGAGCTCTACCGAATTCCCAAGCACTACCTCACAGACGTAGATCTGCAAAACAAACAGCGCCACCAGGTCGACGTTCGGATCTGAACGAAAGCGAGCAGGTTCCATGACATCTATCGGCACTATTAACCTGGTGAATGGGGGCTTGGACGTTACCAGCATCGTCGACAATCTCGTCACCGCCGCACAGACGCCGATCACTAATCTGCAGACGCAGACGACGTCCTATCAAAACAAAATTTCCGCTTATCAGACGCTGAACAGCAACATGCTGGCACTGCAAACCAGCGTCGAGAGCCTCCTCTTCAATGGGGAGACCGCGCCCCTGAGCATGCCCTCCGACTTTTCAAGCCGTTTCAATACCAGCATCTTTGCGCTGCGGACGGCGACTTCCTCGAACCAATCTGTGGTAACAGCAACTGCAGACAAAGGCATGGCGACCGGCAACTACAGCATCTCGATTTCGCAGCTCGCAAAATTCGACTCTTACGCATCCAATAACTTCAGTTCAGACACCGGCCAGACCACGCAAACCGGCGAGCTCGTCATTCAAAAAGGGTCCGACGCGGGCAATGCGGTTCACGTCACCATCGACAGCACCAATAACACACTCGAGGGCATCAAAGACGCCATCAACGAGAAGAACGCAGGATTTACAGCTTCGGTAGTCAATGATGGCAGCAGTTCGCCATACCGGCTTGTGATCACCAGCGATGACTCAGGGCTCGCCAACGCGCTCAAGATCACGAACAACCTGAAAGTCGGAACGGGAAGCAGTCTGAGCCTCTCCGTGGCGACCGCGGCCCAAGATGCCAAGCTGACGGTCAACAACATCGACATTACCAGCAGTTCGAACGCCGTGACCAATGCCGTAGAGGGTATGACCTTCAATCTGAATGCGGAGTCAGGCGATGCCGTCGTAACCGTCAATCGCGACGTGGATTCGATCGTGGCGGGCGTCAAAGACTTCATCTCGAAGTACAACGATTTCACATCCTATGTCACGTCCCAAAGCGCCTATGACTCGACTACAAAAAGTGCGGGACTCCTATCCGGAGATCCCACCATCAGGGACGCCCAGAACCAGGTCGCAACCGCAGTGACGCAGAACGTCACTTCAAACGGATCCGCGTTCAGCACGCTGTCGCAAGCCGGAATCTCGATGGCAAACGACGGGACTTTGAGCCTTGATGAGACAAAGCTACGAAACGCGCTGTCCACCAACTTCAGCGACACCGCTCGACTCTTTCTGGCTGATGGAACCGATGATGACGGCAACACGACGAGCCTGTTGCCCGCGCTTGAAACCCGGCTCAAGAATTTCACGGACTCGCTGGATGGCCCGATAACCAACGCCACCGGTGCTCTCCAGACTGACATCACCAGCATTAACAACGAGATCAAACAAATGCAAGCGCGGCTGGACATTCAACAACAGCTTTGGATCGCCGAGTACACACAAGCCAACCAGGCTCTCCAGCAGTTGACCGTTATGCAGGCCTCAATAACCAGCCAATTGAGTTCACTCAGCTCATCGTAGTCAGTAGTGGAGCATTCGATGCCGAACCAACTTCGCCGCTACCAGGAAGTCGCGATCCGGACTGCAACGCCGATTCAACTCGTGTTGTTGTTGTATGACGCAGCCATCGCGAATCTCCAAAGAGCGCAGGAACATATCGCGGCGCATGCCATCGCGAGCCGGACCCGTTGCATCAACAAGGTGACATCCATTCTCACAGAGCTCCAGTCGGGTCTCGAATTTGAAGCGAGTGAAGAGATTGCCCGCTCTCTGGATCGGCTGTATCGATACATGAAAAACCGACTCTTCCAGGCAAATCTGCACCAGAGCGCCGGGCCATTGAAGGAAACCGTCCAGCTTTTGACCGGCTTGCGTGATGCCTGGGGAGAAGTGGCGCGCCTCGAAGCCCTCAAAACCGCCTCTGTCGGAACGGGGACCCACCCAAAAGTCGAGATCTTGGCCCCCCCGCTCTCGGCGGCCGGCCAGGCTCCGGTGCCCAACTCAAAACTCAATCTCACGGCATAATCATGAATCACGCTGATACCGAAGGGCGCGCCCTGCAAGCCTTTTACGATTCGCTGGAGGCCCAGCTGGAAAAACAGTACCAGAACCTCGAGGCGCGCCATCCTGTCCTGCTGGATGGGGAGGGCATCGAAGAAAAACTCCTCGCCGCGGAAAAGCGTGTGGCGCAGTTCATGAGCCACTGCAATCCTGCCGCGGGATTCCTCGACGGCGCTCGAGAGGAAAACGAATCCTCGGCGGCATTTCTTCGCGAAAGATGCAGAAACCTGTTGAAACTGATTGAAAGGAATGCAGCCGCCCTTCATCGATTGCGGGAGGAGATCCGCGCTTCCCTCCAAGGGCTTCAAGCAGGGGGACGATTTCTGCGCAGCGTGCGCCCCTATCGGGAGGCTCAGCCCAAGTTCATCGACGCGCGCCATTAGCCCCTTGAGAAGTCAGGAGCCCTTCTGGAGCTAGCTGCTCCCTTCGCCTTGCAGGGTGCATCGTGAATACCTTCACATCCAATCTCGCGGTCCTTTCGCGCCGGCAACCGAAGCTCGCGCAGCTTCTCAGGGCCAATCCCGCCGGCCGGGTGCGTCTGGCTCAATCCCGCAAGGGCGCGCCCACTGCGTTCTATCAACGTGCTGCAGGTGATCCCGTCCCCCTGCACAGCCGGTACGATCCTCTGTTGGAGGCGCAGAAGTCAATTCAAGATGTGGATTTGACCGGTGCGGATTACTTCATCCTTATGGGATTCGGACTCGGCTACAACCTGGATGCGCTGCTCGCACGCGTGAGCCGGGAAACCGCTCACATATTCGTGGTCGAGTCGGATCTTGAAATTCTGCGCGCGGCGATGGCAGTGCGTGACCTTTCTTCATTTCTCTCATTGACTCACATTCACTTCGCCTGGCCTCCCGGAGGAAATGAGCTTGGGGAGCAATGGAGGCAGTTCTTCGATCCCGTGACCGCGAGCAAGAGTGTTTACATCATCAATGCTGCCTCGCTGGTACTCGATCCGAAGTTATTCAAATCCGCCGCCGAGATCATCCAAAGTAAGACGCTTCAGATCTTCACGGACATCAACACTCTGGTGGGAATGTCCACATCTTTCTTGCATAACTTCGTTGCAAATTTTCCCCGCGCTTGCAAGGCGCCGGGAGTGGATGCCTTTGCAGACAAGTTTCCGGGGGTCCCCGCGATCTTGGTTTCCGCGGGTCCTTCCCTGGACCGGAACATTCACGAACTGAGGACCCATCAGGACAACGCATTGATCATCGCCGCCGACGCTGCGTTGAAACCGCTGACCGCTGCCGGCATCGAGCCTCATTTTGTGGCCTGCGGCGATCCGGGATACGATGCCTTACTTCATCTAAAGGATGTGAACGCGCCGACACTACATCTGGTGGCGGAAGGCACGGCATATCCTGAATCCCTGGCGGCTTTTGAAAACCGCACGATTCTCTGTGCGTTCGAAAATTCCTCGCTCCCGGGTTTCTCGGATCTCCTGTCATCCAAGGGATCGCTTCGAGCCTGGGGATCGGTTGCCACCATGTGTCTGGACTTTGCCCTGCGCCTCGGCTGCAACCCCATCCTGTTCATCGGACAGGATCTCGCTTTCAGCGACGGGCGCACATATTGTTCGGGACTCCACTGGGAGCCTCGATGGTTTCAGGGCGTCAGCAACCCGGATGAATGGCAGAAGCGTTGGGCGGATCTGAGGGCGTGCAACAAGCTCGTGTCGATTCCGGACCTCTTTGGCAGGCTGGTGGAAAGCACCGACAAGCTTGTGTCCTACTGGAACTGGATCAACGCGGAACTCGAGAAACACCCGTCGGTACGATTCGTCAACGCCACCGAAGGAGGGATTCTCAAAGACCATGTGGAAATCATGAGCTTGCGCGAAGCATTACACCGTTTCTGCCGGCAGCGCCGCAATTTCGCCGGCGAAATCCAGCGCCTGTATGATGACGCCGCCCGGAATCTCATGCCTGTGGACACGAGCCTTCTTATGACCATGGGAGAGGAATCGGGTCGGCTTCAGCAAATTCTTGAACAGGCTTTCCATGAATGCCGCGATAGTCAGTCGCTGCATTCCGCCGCCCGACTTTCGGAGAGATTGGAAGGGTTGAAGAAATCCGTGCTTTCCTTGCCGAGGCTCGCGCCGCTTCTGGAGAAGTTCAATCAGCTCGGGAACGTCTCGTTTCTCCGCCGGCGATCGGCGCTCGCATCGCAGCCTAGAATCACCGCCTGCGAGATCCAGGACTTATATCACGACTATTTCCGCTCCGTCGCCAAAGCATCCGAACCAATCACCCAGGCACTGATTCAGCTCAAGAATTGCACCCGGCAGGCCGAGAACCTTGCATAATTGCAGCTTCGATAGCGGCTCGGGTTCGCATGTCCCCATTCCTGCCTCCCCGCTATGCGTACGACATTCATCCGAGCAGTCTCTTCAGGACATCCGGCGGTGGAATCTGGGACATGGATGCAGCGACGTTTTCCCTCTTGATGGATTCGTAGACTTCTTTGCGGTGCACGGAGATATACCGCGGCGCGGTGATCCCCACTTTTACGCTGCCGCTTCCCACATTTAGGAACGTGACCTCAATCTCATTGCCGATGATCAGGCTCTCTCCTCTTTTCCGCGTGAATACCAGCACACATCTCTCCGATGGAAGGGCGTTCAGATTATTTCGCCGCACACTCCGTTATCAATTACCCCGGTTCGACCCCGTTCTTCGCGGCAGCTCGGAAAAGCGGATGTCGCACGGAATAGCGGCTCTCAAGGAGAATGATCTGCTTGCCGCATCGGTTCCTGTCGTTGATCAGGATGGGAGCCATCAGGTTGACCGTAGCATTGGATGGATCCTCGGGAATGGTGGCCACGGCAAAGATCGATATCTCTTCCGGCTTGCCGGCCTGCAGTTCCTCCGCGTCCTTTTCACTAACCTCAAACTGGTAGGAAGACTGCAGCAGAAAGGGATTGACCACCAGCAAAGCTATGGGAGGATCCTCCAAAGACTGAAGGTAATTAAAGGGTTTCAAGTTTTCTATTTCCAACATGGCGAACTTGCGGATCTGAGGAAAACCAGGAATCCCTTCCTTGAAGTGAATAATTTTCTCTTCGGGAACTTCTATTTCCCCGAAATTCACGGTTCGCACTGTCAACCCTCTGGCTTCATTCATCACGAGACCATACAAAAGAGATACCGAAGGAATTCCCTGATGGCTACCGGGCAGCGCCACCTTTCCAACTCTGTCCCAAGCCTTCCTCAATAATCCCGGCGGACAGAATTCATTACTCTTTTTGCACAACCCAATTCGATTTTACATGCGGAGAAAAGGCTCTGTCCATGAATTTACGCGTTCCGCATTCCCGGCGAGCAGGCATCTTAGATGTTTTGAGCGATTTTCATTACCCGAGATAGTCGAACAGATTCTGTTTGCCCAAAACCGCCCCGACCGAAAGCGCGGCCTGTAGCGCCGTCTGGGTCTGGGTCACTTGGGTGAGCGCCACAGCCATATCGGCACTGCTGATTGTGGACTGGCGTTGCTGAATGTCGGTCTGTTCCGCCTGGCGGGCGGTCGCTGAATTCTGCACACTTGCCAGATCGACACCCAGTTGGGAACGCACGTTGTTGACGGTGGCAAGCGTTCCGGAGAATTGACTCAGGGCGGTTTGCATCGCCCCCTGGTCGCCGCTGTCGATGGCGCTCAGCAGCCCGCTGATAGCGGTGAACACGGGACTGAAAACGGCGGAACCCGCGACGTTCTCATGCACCTGCAGACCTTCCCCGATATTGACGGTGTTCACATCGTCATCGCCTTGATAGGTCATCGTGTCGCCCGCGGCGGTAAATGCGGGCGCTGTGACTTTTGAGCCTGCGAAAATGTAGCGCCCTCTGACCTGTGTGTTGGCCAGCGAGAGCGCTTGGCCCAATTGCGAGCGGATGTCAGCCGCGTATGATGCGCGGGCGTTCGCATCGTTGAAGTTGCTGGCGGCAGCACTGCCCTGGGAGTAGACCGAGGTGACCAGGTTGTACAGCGAATTCAGTGATGAGTCCGTTACCTGCAGATAAAAGGAGGAGGCATCGGAGTTGCTCTGGTATTGATCAAGTTGACCCAACTGATTATTGAGCTGGAGGTTCTCCGCGCTTTCCGCCGGCGAATCGCGCAGGTTCAACAGCTTCTTGCCGGATGATACCTCTTCGTTCGCCTGTTCCAGTTTGTCGTTGAGTGATTCGACGCCGGCAAGCATGTTGCGGTAACTGATTGCTTCGGTGATCCTCATAACTACCCTCCGAAGATCTTCATAAGACCATCTGTCAGCGTGTCCAGAACACTGATGACTTGACAGTTGGCCTGGTAGGCCTTCTGATAACGTAAGACGCTGACGGCTTCGTCATCCAGACTGACACCCGAAACCGAGTCCTGCTGGTTCTGCAGCTGCGTAAGCACCTCGTTCTGCGTGGTGAGCCCATCTGACGCAGTCTGGGAATCCATGCCGACCGTGAAAATCAGGTTTTGGTAGAGCTGATTCAGATTGGCGCTGTCCCCAAGCAGCAGAGCCTGATTCTGGACATCCGCGAGAAGCTTGGCATTGGTATTGGATCCAGATCCTTCCCCACCTCCAGCAGCCGCAATCTTGTCGGGATCGCTGATCGCCACCTCAATGGCCCGTGCCGCGCCCTGGTTCGACCCCGGTGTCTGTTGAACAAAAGGAGTGAAGAAGTTGCCTCCGGCATCGCCGTTGAGATCCACCCCCTGGACATGTTGCGCATTCACTTTTGAGATGATCCCGGCAGCCATGTCATCGAGCTGATTCAGATAGGATGTTACTTTCGAGTCACGAACATCGAGCAGGCCCCCAAGCTTGCCGGATTGAATCGTGGACGTGATGTCGGTGTTGCCCGAATAGACTGACAGAAGGTTGCCCAAAGCGGGAGATGGGACCGTTTTCCAGGGATTGCTGGTGGTACCAGCGACCAGAGACGCGCCCTGACGCGTCGTGATCGTAAGACTTCCGGAATCATCCTCACAGTAGGATATGTCGACCAGGCCTCCAAGTTGATCCACCAACTGCTGTCGCTGGTCGCGCAGAGTATTCTCATTGTTGTTGGTACCCCGCGCGGCTGCGACTTCGACGTTGAGCTGGGCGATGCTTGAAGTCAGGGTGTTGATCTGATTCACCGTATCGGCGACCTGGCTGTCCTGAGATTGCTGGATGGTCTGGAGCTGTTCATAAACTTGCTCAAACTGAGCGCCCAACGCCTGGCCATTGGCAAGCACTTGCTGCCGCAGCGAGGCATCCTCGGGAGTGTTGGCCAGCGAACTGAAGCTGTTAAAAAAGGTGTTGATGGATGATTGCAACCCGGAATCGGAGTTCTCATTGAAAAGTGCTTCCACCTGTTGCAGAACGCTGGAGGAAGTATCCAGCTGGCTCTGCAGCGATAGTTCCTGGTTGACACGGTAATCGATAAAGCTATCCCGGGCAGATTCAACCGCGCCCACGCGTACACCTTGGTTAGGCTGGCAGTCATATTGCACGCCTGGCGGTCCGGGGGTCAGTGCCACTCGTTGGCGCGCGTATCCCTGAGTATTGACGTTGGCAATGTTGTTCTGGGTGACATCGAGGCCAAATTGCTGGGCCTGAAGCGCCTGGCGCGCAATTTCCAACCCGGCTAAGAGTGAAGTCATGATTCGGACCTCCGGCCGTTCCCGGCAAGCTGCGGATAAGAGGCGCCGTGCGTCCCAACAGGCGCATGATCACGTTGCCCCCTCAACCGTTCGGGCTACACCTTGCTCGAGATCGTGTTGTGCGCCGTGGCATAGGGCTTGAACAGCCCATTGCTTTGATAGGGGTTTGTGGTGTTTGCGATAAGATTCAACAGGCCTCGCGAATAGCGCAGGGAGTTTTCCAGGAGTTTGCGATTGCGCTGATTGATTCTCTTGAGCTCTTCCACAAGATGCTTGAAAAGCATAGTTTGGGACCTTATCTCTACGGCGACCGAGGGATCGGCCGCTTCGGCAAGTTTTAGGAGAGTAAACTCTTCGCCTGTCAAGTGCAGTACCTGGCAAATCTTCTGGCAAAGGGGCGCCATTTCATTTTCCAGGAGCCGCAGCTTGACGTTAAACGTCTCGTCCGTCTTACTGCTTTCCAGGATCGCTTCCAAAGAGCCACGCACCAGCAGCGCGGTCTTTTGGCGCGCGTGGTCGATCAGTTCGCGATATAGCCCGATCTCTTCTCGAACAATTCTCATCAAAGCCGGGATGTGCTCATCCATCGTTCAAATCCTGAGATTGATATGGTTCTTGGAATCAGATTCTTCTGCTTCCTCAAACTCCATATCATCCGGATCACGGCCAGGATCATCCTGGTCATGGCTCTGGTGCTTCCTGGGGTGGCGCCCCGAGTAGGGTTCCTCGTGCGCGCCGCGATCCAGAAAGTGCGGCGAAACAGGATTGACGCGTCCGAAGTCGTCGGCCATGGCGCCCTCCTGGAGCTGCCACTTAGAAGATTTCGTCGACGAAATCTCCGCCTAGAATTTTGTCAGCAACTTGTTCGGCTTTGACATTGTACGTGCCGTTCTGTAGAGACTGCCGAACCTGCTGCACTACACCTTCTCTGACATCCGGCGTGGATTGAATCAGGGCGCCCAGGTTTTGAATCTCCCGGCTGCGGACTGAAAGCTCGACACGATCGGGGTCTCCGGCGACCGACCCACGGCTGGACGATTGAACGCGCTGCGCGATCTGCTCCTGCAAATGGAGACGGTCCGCACTGTTGCCGAGGTCGATCAGGGGGGATTTGTTGTTTATTTCCATAGCATCCTCAAGAGTGTACTCTTCTCGAGCGCTATATCGACCTTTCCGTGGTAACACTTTAGGGCTTCCTGAAAGGATGCGGCGATCATTCTCATGGCCCCTTGTATGCATGCCTCACTCACCCAAAAGCGCTTTGGGATCTATCTGATCCCCGTTGCGGCTTATTTCAAAGTGAAGGTGGGCGCCTGTCGATCGCCCTGTGCTCCCCACGGTTCCCAAAACCTGGGACGCCTGGATGGAATCGCCTGCGTTCACGAGCAGCGTGCCCATATGGGCGTACCGGGTTTCAAATCCATCCTGGTGCTGCACAACCACGGTATTGCCGTACCCATTCTGATAACCGGAAAACACCACGCTGCCGGCAGCGGCCGCGTGAATCCTTGTGCCCTGCGGTGCGGCAATGTCCACACCGTGATGAAACTGCATCTCATGCGTAATCGGATCCCTACGAATACCGAAACCGGAAGAAAGTGGCGCCTGCACGGGCATGCGGAAATCCGGGACCTCGTCTCCTCCCGTATTCGCGCTTCCGGCGGAAGGAAGCGTTGCTTTGCTGATGGCATCGTCTACCGATCCCAGCTGTGCCGCCGGCGCCTGATTGGAGAGGTTGCGCATCAGCAGGTCCGAGATTCCGAGTGCGCCGCGTTTTGCCAGATTGCGGGCTAGTTCCTGATCGAACATTTCCGTGTAGATGTCCTGTCCCGGCCCCTTTTCCGTAAGCCCTGAGTCGTCGATCGTATCGCGCATTACGGTCAACATATGAGACAAAAACATAGCTTCAAATTCCTTCGCGGCATCCTGGAGCTGCGCGTCGGTTTTGGCGGTCCCGTTGCCGGACTTGCGCAGCAGGTCTGCGGTCGAACGATCGACGCTCTCCATTACGGATCTGTTCAGCAAGCTGCCCGCCAAGGTATCTTGCGTCATCGCCACTCTCCGCCGGCTTCTCTCGAATCACGGTTCTCAGGATTCATTACAATATTTCCAATTCGGCCTGCAAGGCTCCGGAGGCTTTGATTGCTTGGAAGATCGCGATGATGTCCCGCGGCGAAGCGCCAATCGAGTTCAACGCGCGCACGATTTCCTCGACGCTGGCCCCTTCATGAAGGGTAACCGCGTGTCCCTTGTCCTCTTGAACCGCCACCGTTGTTTGGGGAACGACGGCGGTAGTGCCCTGCCCCATCGGCGCGGGCTGGGAAACCTCGAGCGTGGTACCCACCTGAAGGGAGAGGCTGCCGTGGATGATCGACACGGCCGAGATTTTCACTTCTTTACCCAGCACGATGGTCCCGGTCTTTTCGTTGAGCACGACTCGCGCAGGGAAGTCCACTTCCATTCTGGCGTTCTCTACCATCGACATGAAATCCACTACCCGCTGAGAGTAGTCTGCGGGAATCTTGATGCTGATCGTCCGTCCGTCGACCGCTTTGGCGACAGCCGTGCCGACCGCATCGTTGATTACCTTCACGGCCCGGCTGGCGCTGGTAAAATCGCTGTCGTGCAGGATGAGCGTCAGCTCGGTGCGGCCTGCCAGATTGACCGGCACTTCCTTTTCCACCAGACCCCCGTTCGGGATTCTGCCGACCGTGGGATGGTTCGTCTGGACCTTGTTTGCGCCCGCGCTCGCACTAAATCCTCCGAGGGCGAGTTGCCCTTGAGCGCTGGCATAAATCTCATTGTTGGCAGCCTTCAGAGGCGTCATGATGAGGACACCGCCCTGGAGGCTCTGTGCATCGCCGATGGAGCTGACGGTCACGTCGATGCTGCTGCCGCTGCGGATGAATGGGGGGAGAATGGCCGTAACCATGACGGCTGCGATGTTTTTGACGCGAATCTGGTCCGCTGAGATGGTTATCCCGCTGCGTTCGAGCATGTTGGCAAGGGTCTGGGTCGAAAAAAAGGTCTGGCGGCTGTCTCCCGTGCCGCTGAGGCCGACTACCAGGCCATAACCGACCAGCTGGTTTTCTCGCACGCCTGCAAACGATGCGATGTCCTTGATACGGCTGGAGCCCATCGACATCGGCTCCATCAGGGACGCGAGGATTATCACCAGAACTGCACCGGCATTTCGCGCTTGCTTCATTTTGGCTCTCACCTCAGAAGGGGAAAATTCCGTTCAAGATGCGGTACAGTAATCCCGGTTTCAGCGGCTGGCTGACTACGCCCTTGCCCTGCACGCGAATCTCCATCTGAGCGACCGCCGCCGAAGGCACTTCATTGTTGGCGCCGATGTCCTCGGGGCGCAGCACGCCGGTCACGTAGATGACCTGATTTTCATTGTTGAGGCTCAGCGTGCGCACGCCCTCGATCACCAGATACCCGTTGGGCAGCACGGACTTAACGCGCGCGGTCACGGTAGTAGTGAGTGTCGTGGCCCGTGTCGTGGCCCCATTGCCCTTAAAGGTGGTGGTGCCCGACCCGTTCACGGCGTTCGAGAGCTCTTTGATCTTTTTTTCGGCGCCGAACAGGTTGCTCATCCCTATCTGGGCAGTACTGGCCCTGTTGCTCGTGGCATCCGCCGCAGAACTGGCCTGCGTCGATTCTGAAACGACAATGGTGACGACGTCATTTACATCGCGAGCCTTGAAATCGCGGAACAGGTTGAGATGGCTGCTCTGGCCCACCCACAAGGATCCATCCGTGGTCTGTTGGGGCGTCGTCTGGGCACTGGCTTCGGCAACATAGCTGCCCAGGCTCGCAGCGGCGGTCGTCGAGATTTTCTTTGGACCGCAAGCCGACGCCAGTCCGGCGAGAGACAACAGTAAGAACAGGCTAAAGCAACATCTTGCACGGTACTGCTTCATCATTTACCCCCTAGCGCGCGACGCGCACTTCTCCCTGGCCGGTGACCACAGCCGCGATCGCACGATCCGAGTCAAGATTCCTCACCTTGATCCGATCTCCGATTTTCCCGTTCTGCAGGGCTCGCGCGAGAGTCGTGACGCAGATTGCGCTCCCCTGCGATACGAGCCGAACCGTGTCCCCGCTGTGCACGAGATTGATTTCGTTCACCCAATCACGCTTGAGGAGTTCTCCGGTCCCCAGCGCGCGCTTCGCGGTCGTGCCGATCACTTCCTCGCAAGTCCGGAAGTAGGCAGCGCCCGGCTCTTCGATGTCGGCAAGCGCGTCACGCAAATCGTCCGCTTGCAGCGTGTGTGCGTACGGCACGGGCTTTGCCAGCTGGACCACGTGCGCTCGCACGCGCACGTCGGCCTTGACCCAGAAGGTGCGCAGTGTCCTGCCCTCGGAAACTGCCGCCATTGGAATCAGCATGCTGCGATTGTTCGAGGGCAGCGCCCTACCGATGACATTCAGCTTCAGTTCACCCTGGGGAAGCTCGATCGCCGTCAGATTTTCAATCGATGGAATCTCAATTTCTTCCTGTCTCCACTCTGTGACGGAGGCAAAATGCGCCTTCAAAACGGAGACGATTTCCTCTAGAGCGGGTACGCGTGTCGCAACAGAGACTCGAGTACAATCTGCGCCTGTGATCAACACCTCCTTTGGGCTCGCAACGAGGCCGCGAATCAGCTCAAAGACCTCGGCTCTGCTCAAGGTGCGGGCTTGCAGTATCACCCCCAAAGGAGCCTGCGCCAGGCGGGTCACCAGGGCCTCGTCATCCCCACTGAGATCGGCGATGTCCGCGAGGATCAGGGTGGACCCCTTGACAACTGCCTCGGAGCGCAGCCGGATGGTGCAGATTCCTCCAGGAGTTGGCCAAGCGTTCGAGAAACAGCACAGCAAGGCTGCCACCAGAATCGCGGCAGCCGGCAAGCTTCGGACTCTCCCCTCGACCACACGAGGGGGGGACGATTTTTGGGGCAGCGTAGGGCGGGTCCTGAGCCAACGGTTTCTATGCAACTGGCTCTGCAGGTTCATTGAAAGCAGACTTGTGAGGCGGCTATCGGTCCGGACAAAACCTGAGGTGGAAACCGTCCGATAAAACAGCCGGTGCGCAAAGCGTGCGGGGCGTGATCTGAGGAGAGAGTTCGAAGCTTGCATGGTTCCAATTCTTATCTGACTATGTTGTTTGCCTGAGAAAGCATGTCATCTGCGCTGTGGATGACCTTCGAGTTCGCTTCGTAAGCGCGCTGGCTCACGATCATGTTAACCATCTCTTCCACCACGCTGACGTTGGACTGCTCCTGGAAGCCAGAGAGCAACGTCCCCAGGCCATTTTCTCCCGGCGTTCCCGTGATGGCATCGCCGGAGGCCTGGGTGGGAGTGAAGAGGTTTTTGCCGATGCTGTCGAGTCCGGCCGGATTCTGAAACATGGCGATCTCAATCTTGCCTACCTGCTGCGGCGTCGTTTGTCCGGCCTGAATCACCGACACGGTGCCGTCGGCGCCAATGCTGATGCCGGTCTGGTCCTGGGGAATGGTGATCTGCGGATCCAGCAGATTACCATCCGAAGTGACCATCGCGCCGTCACGGTTCACCTGGAAGTTTCCGGCGCGCGTGTAAGCGAGCTGGCCGTTGGGCTGGAGGATCTGGAAAAACCCTTGCCCCTCGATCACGATATCAAGGGGATTGTCCGTCGCCGAGTAATCACCCTGGGTGAATATCATCTCAGTGGCAATCGGCTTGGTTCCGAGCCCGACTTGCAGTCCCACGGGGACATCCGTGCTCGCCGTATTGGCCGTGCCTGCGTTGCGCTCGTTTTGATAGAGAAGGTCCTGAAATTGCGTGCGGCGCTGCTTGAAGCCGGTCGTGTTGACGTTAGCAAGATTGTGCGCAATGGTATCGATGTTTAGCTGTTGCGCATTCATGCCGCTTGCGGCCGTATACAATGCTCGTAACATGATTTCTCCTAGCGACTGAGTCTGTCGATTGCCTTCGCGTCCAAATCGTTGACCATTAGATTGACGCCTTTTTGAATCGCCTCAAAATTGCGCATCAGTTCGACCATGCGCACCGTAGCCAATAACGGATTCACGTTTGACTGCTCCTGATATCCCTGCCGCACGGTCACGTTTGTCGCGGCTTTGGGAGTCTGGTTATTGTGAACCGCGAGCAGAGAACCTCCCTCGAGCGACAGCGAGGCCGGATCATCGAACGAGGCGAGCTTGAGGCGATCGACGGTTACTCCGTTGAGCGAGATTTGCCCATCCTGATCGATGTTTACCTTCCCGGGACCCAAAACGATGTGTCCTGCATCGCCGAGCACAGGGTACCCATCCGACGTGCACAGAACTGACTTGGTGTCCGTGGTCAGATTTCCGTTGCGCGTGTAGCGCACGCCACCCGGAGTCTCGACGGTCAGCAGTCCGTTTCCCACGAGCGCCACATCGAGATCGTTTCCCGTTCCAACCAGCGATCCAGTGCTGAGATCCACGGCGCCTTGAGCCACCACTGCATGTGTGTTGATCGCCGAGTCGATCTGAGGCGAGGCGGATGAGTCCATGGCCAGGTTCAACGCAGTAAAGAAGGTCTTTTGCTCCTTGAACCCCGTTGTATTGACGTTGGCCAGGTTGTTTGCAAGCATGTCCAGGGCATCCATTTGGGCCTTCATCCCGGAATATGCTGTGTAGAGACCGCTATGCACGTTTCATCTCCTGAGCTCCCTGCGGGAGCTCCGTTTTATGATGTCGCGAGTGCCACCCGGTTGTTTGCAAGTTTCGTGCCATAAACTTAGGTCCTGAAATCTGATGCATTCACAGCACTTCAAGCTGGAAGGACCCGCCTGAAGTGTCAAGGTTCCGATACAAACTGGCAATTTCTTCCCACCCGCCTGGGCAAGGCTTGCTGCGCGTTTCCCGATTTTCGTCAAGGAGAAGCCTGCGCGTAACCCTTGAGGCCCTCGGAAGCGGCCGCTGCCGGAGCTCGTTCGATATATTTACGCAGACTTAGAATCAACTCTGCCTCCCCCCTGGGAATGCGCAGGCGCTGGGCAATTTCTTCGAGGGCGACTCCCTTACGCGCAAGAGTAAGGACCTGGTGCCTTCGTTCCAATGGAGCCGGAGATTCAGAAGATGGCATTGACATATCGAGCACCTTTTCTTCGATCTTCGTGAGATCACATCGGACATGCTGATACAAATCCGTCTGCAGCTCTGCCATTTGCAGCAAATCCTCGGAGAGACAAGTCATCTCCTGCTTCAGGGCCGAGAAACGGCGCCGCCACCGACCCTGCAACACCAGATATCCCGCGGCGAGCGGGACCCATGCGCCGAAGCATAAGATAAAGCCATATGGCAAGCTCATAAGGGCCTCCCGGCCGCCCGTAGCGCGTTCTCAAATATGCGCGCCGGCAGGCAGCTTGAGAATCATGGTCTGCACATCCAGAATCATGGTTTGCAGCACAGGAGCCGTCAGCCTCAGATGTCGCGCCGACGCCTCCTCCTCCAATTGAAGCGATTTGTTTTTCTGGAAACCCACTTCCAGAAAGATCATCGAAGCGTCCGCCAGGGCCACAATGGCAGCCAGAGTCCTGTGGCTGGGCGCGGCGAGGCAGTCGTGATGGTAGAGAGTGGCCTCAAGAAGTTGCTTCGGGAAATGCCATTTCTGGGCCAGGAGAGCGCCAACATGAACGTGCGTGAAACCGAAAGTCTGTTGTTCGGCCTCCTGGAATGTTGACCCACCGCGATACACCTCGCTCAGAATTTCCCGATAGAGCTTGTTCCGGTTTTTCAGGAGCACCATTTTGCCCATATCGTGAAGCAGACCGCAGGTGAACGCCTCCTCCACGACCGGGTAGCCCGTGCGAGCCGCGATGACTTTAGCCGCAACCGCAGCACCCAACGAGTGTTCCCAAAAAAGCTGGGTTGTGAGGTCTTTGTTCCCTGCCGAGCCAGACGGAAAGATCTGGCCCACGGCCGCGGCCACCAGGATGGAGCGCACGGTGTCAAGCCCGAGAATGGTGATCGCGTGCGAGAGGGTGGACACTTCACGCTCAAAACAATACATCGCCGAATTGACGATCTTCAGAATGCGGGCCGTGAGAGCCTGGTCTCGTGTGATGACCGTTTGGAGTTCCCGTGCATTGACACGCGGATTGTCCATCATTTGCATGGCTGTCATGGCGGTGTCGGGCAGGGCTGGCAGATCGCCCGCCTGGTTCGCAATCTCGCGGAGATCCCGCACCTGCAATTCCGGCGCTGACGACTCGACGATGTTCATGAATCTCCCCTCTCCCAACCTAACCCAGGGACCTGATCCGATCCGCAGTGCTTTCCACTTCCATGACCTTCACTCCATAATTTCCGTCGACGACGACGACTTCGCCGTGGGCGATGGGCTTGTCATTGACGGAGATCGTGACCGGATCATTGACTCCCTTCTCCAGGTCGATCACAGAGCCGACGCCGAGTTTCAGAATGTCGCGCAACGCCATCTGGGCCCCGCCGAACGAAACGGCGACTTCGAGCTCCACGTCAAGAATAAGGTCGATGTTCCAGCTGTTCTGCTGCTTAGTCACCTCAGGGTTCGCATTTCCCGCGGCCGTTTTATCGGCGGCGGAAGAACCGCCGCTTGTAGACCCGGCATATTGGGGCAGTTGCGCATTCAGCGATGCAAGCAGGTCCGCGCGCATGAGAAGCCACATCGATGTATCCGGGCAGTTCTCTACCTTCAGCTGAAGATTCAGTCCCATCGCATCCGAGTACGCGTCATCGAGCTGCAAAAGAGCGTCATTATCACCCGCAGGATTGATCGGCCGCGGGGCGGCTGCCTGGATGGACAGCCCGCAGGATAATGCGAGGCTCTGGCCGGAGGCTTTCAGAGCGCTCGCGAAGAATTGAAGGCAAGCCTCCATGATCTTGGTGTCGATCGGCTCACCTTCCGGCGCTTCCAAGCCTGACAAAAGTCCACCGAGGCGGGCAACATCCGATTGGGCCATCACAAGGAGAGCACTGCCGCTGATCCCCGAGTCGAACTGGATCTCGATGCCGAGGCTAGGGCCGGGTTTCGTCAGGTCGCGCAACGAGACCGGTTCCATTCGGATGCAGGCTGCGCTGGCCGTGCTGTGCAGGGAGCTCCTCGATGCCTCGGAAAAGCCTGCGCCAAAAGCCTGGAACAGCGGCTCCAGGACTTTCTGTTGGTTCGTGAGTTTGTAAGAGTTAGAGCTGTTCACCGCGAGTACCTCAAGAAACGTATTTGTGAGAGATCTCGAATGCGCGCTTGCCGCGCCGCATCACGATGCTTCCACGGAATTTCGGCATGCCGCCGACATTGAGCTGGATCGGCTCGTCCACTGAATGATTCAGCTGAATGATGTCGCCGACGCCAATGCTGAGAAGGTCCTCCACGACCAGCGCGTTGTCTCGAATTTCCCCGCTGACGTGAATCCGGGCGGAGCGCAGTACTTCGCTGATCTTGCCCGCCTCGCTGTCTCCGGCTTCAGGACGACGCTGACGCTTCTGTTGGTCAAAGATCATTCGGTTCTTTTTCAGCATCACGGAGGGTATGCATAGGTTTAGCATGCCCGAATTATCTCCGACCTTTACTTCGAATCCGACGGTCACCACGGCTTCACCCGCGGCAGCGACCTGCAGCATCTGAGACCGTGTCTCCGCACTCTCGATCTGGGGATTGATCTCTAGAACAGGACGCCAGGCCTCCTTCAAGTCTCGTAGCGCCAATTTGATGACACCCTCGACAATCTGCATCTCAATCTCCGTGAGTGTGCGGTTTTCGGGAGGAGGTTTGCCTGGCCCCCCCAACAACATATCGATGATCGGAAACACCAGCGGAGGGCTGAGCTCCATTGCGAGGCTGCCGTGCATCGGCTGCATGGAAATCGAACAGAAGAGAGTGGGGTCCGAAAGCACCTTCAGAAACTCCAGATAGGACACCTGATCGACAGAGATCACCGAGACTTCGACGAGCGCGCGCAAATAGGCGGAGAGAGAGGAAGAGTAGTGCCTTGCAAAGTTCGTGTGAAGCTGGTGGATGGCGCGGATCTGATCTTTGGGGATTCGATCCGATCGGCAGAAGTCGTATCGGGAATAGTTGGTTTCCGGCTGAGCCGGCTTGCTTGAAGAGTTCTCGAGCGCCGCGCCTTCCGTGGACATGGTCGAAAACAGAGCATTGATCTCGTCCTGGGACAGGATCTTTTCCATGGCTCTCTCCCTAAGAGTTGTCGTCCTGCTTGATCTTGCGCAGCTTGGTTCGCAGCCGGAGCATTGCCTTGGTGTGCAACTGCGATACCCGTGACTCATTGACGCCGAGAACCTTGCCGATTTCTTTCATTGTGAGTTCGTCGTAGTAATAAAGCGATACGACCAGCCGCTCCTTCTTTGGCAGAGCATCGATCGCTCCGGCCAGGAGAGTGCGGATCTCTGACTTGTGGAAGACAAAGAACGGATCCATCTGTGGCGCATCGGGCACGTATCTGACCAGCGGCTCGCTATTGCGGTCATCTTCCTGGGATGCCATCTCATGAAAGCTGCCAAGATTGAGTCCTTTGATCTGGTCGACGAGTTCGAAAAACTCTTCGAGGGTGATTCCCATCTCGTCGCAAACTTCCTTGTCGGAGGCGGGACGCCCGAAGCGCTGCTCGAGCTCCTTGTAGACCCTCTCCAGGTCCTTGCTCCGTTTGCGCAGCGATCGTGGGGCCCAGTCGAGGTTCCTCAGGCTGTCCAGGATCGCTCCTTTTACCCGGAGTTCCGCGTAGGTTTTGAATTTCACGCCGCGGCTCGGGTCAAATTTCTCCACCGCGTCCAGCAGTCCCAAGACACCCGCACTTACCAGATCGTTCAGCTCGACATGTGCGGGCAGCTTGGCAGAAATCCGATGCGCGATGTATTTGATCTGCGGCAGGTGTTCGAGGATCAGCTCGTCACGGCTCGTTTCCGTACGCACAACCGTTTCATAGGCTCTCATCTGGCGCGCAGCTTCTTGCATGGCATTACCTCTTTTGGGCAAGGCATCGGGATCGCCGACGTCCCTGCAGGCTGTTCCACTGTTTCAAGTGCGTAATGGCTTCCAAGAACACTTCAGTTGACCCAATGACTGAGAAGTTCGTCCCAAACAAACGGCGCGGACTCGCCCGTGGCTTCGCTCTGCAGGTCCACCGCTTGAGCGATTTGCCGGAAGCATCGGCTGGCCGGGGCTGTTGGAAAGTAATGTGTCACAAGGACCTGACTACGTACCGCTTTGACCACATGGGGGTCGCGCTCGACATGTCCCATGTAAATAACTTCGCGACCCAGAAACCGCTTCACCACGGAGTTGATCTGGCGAAAAACATCGCGGGATTCTTCTTCGTCCGTGACCGAGTTGATCAGAACCCGTATCGTTTTGGCCGGTTCTTCCGTCAGCACGATCTTGATGACGGCGTAGGCATCCACGATGGCTGTCGGCTCGGGTGAACTGACCACCACGACCTCGGGCACCGAACGTAAAAAGTGCAATACATTGGTCGAGATGCCGGCAGCCGTATCGATGAGCAGGTAGTCCGCGTCACCATCCAGATCGGCAAAGCTCTTCACCAGATAGTTTCTCTGATCGAGTGTCAATTCGGCCAGGCGCTGGAGTCCGGAGCTGGCAGGGATAATCCGAAAGCCGCCCGGGCCAGCCACCATGATCTCGGTCAGTTTTTTGTTGCCGTAAAGCACGTGCCCCAAGTGGAATCGCGGGGTCAGGCCAAGCAATACGTCGATGTTGGCGAGTCCGAGGTCCGCGTCTAGAACGACGACTCTCTTTCCCAGTTCGGTAAGGCTGGCGGCCAGATTTGCCACCACGTTGGTTTTTCCCACTCCGCCCTTGCCGCTGGCGACTGCGAGAATCCGGGGATGCCGGCCTCTATCGCGGGCCCGGCTGGCGCTCATGCTCAGAGACAGATCACGCCCGGCTGAGCCTTGATCGGCGCGCCTGCTTCCGTTTGTGTTTGGAGTAGTCAACTTGCGCATATGCTTTTCGTGGTGCTCCGCATCAATGGGCGTTGAGAACGATGTCCACGATCTGATCGCCACGCACGGCATGGAAATCTTCGGGGACTCGCTGGCCATCCGCGATATAAGACAGAGGCTTCTGCGTCCGTACCAGCTCGTTAAAAATCGGGCCGAAGGTTGACGTTTCGTCCAGTTTGGTGAACAACAGGTGATCGGGGTTGCAAATGCCGAAGCGATCCACGACCTCGCGCATATCCAGAGGTTTTGTCGTTGCGCTCAGAACAAGATGGCGCTCGATATCAGGCGACTCCTGGAGAAATTGCATCAGCTCATGCATCGCACCGAGGTCGCGCTGGCCGTGTCCCGCGGTATCGATCAGAATGTAGTCGCGCTGGCTCAGATCCTGGATGGCCTGCGACAACTCGGAGGCTTGCGTGATGGGCCGGAAGGGCAATCCCAGTAATCCTGCGTAGGTCTTCAGCTGCTCGACCGCACCGATCCGGCACGTATCGGTAGTCAGCAGGATGACTTTCTTTTTGCTTTCCAGAGCCAGCCGTGCCGCCAGCTTCGCAGCAGCAGTGGTTTTGCCGACGCCCGTCGGGCCGACAAAGGCCACTATCTTTTTGGCCGGCAGCCAGTCGCCAACTGCATCGGCGCTTATCAATCCCCGGGCAACATGGGCCACGGTTTTGGCAAGAGCGGTCCGCTGCCCGCGTTCTTCCGGAGTGAGATTCTGCTGCGCCTCGTCGAGCAACTTGTAGGCAAGCCACTCGTCGACTTCATTCGCTACCAGGTCCTGGTACAGTTCATACGCCACCGCATCGGCAAAGAGGGAGGTTGACGGCACGGTCGGGCGGGCCAATGAAAACAGGGCGCGCCGCATCTCACTGTATTCCTGGTCGATCTTGGGAAGCTGCAAAGCGGACACGGCCTCCTGCGCAGGAGCATAGGCAGGGCTTGTGCTCTCCCCGGATTTCGTATAGCAATCCGGATCAGGCTCCCTGCCGTCATCCATGGCAGCAACAACTTCTGCCGCATGCTTTCCGCGAAGCCAGGAGGCGCCGTGCACGGGTGTTTCTTTAGTGGACAGGATCAGAGCATCGCTGCCGAACTCCTCTTTTACTTTGCGAAGGGCCTCTGCGACGGTTCTGGCGTAGAAAGTCTTGATCTTCATCCTAGCTCACCATTCCTACCGATGTGACTCGAACGTTGGGAGGGATCTCATTGTGTGACAGGATCGTGGCAGTAGGGATGTAGCGCTCGATCAGCTGGCGCACATACATGCGCACGTTCGCCGAACAGAGCAGAATCGGGTTCTTCGCGCCTGCAGCCGAATCCAGTGTGCGGCGGATGCGCTGCATGACATCCTTGGCGAGCCGCGGTTCCAGGGCCAAATAGGAACCCTGTTCCGTGTGCACGATGGCGTCGGCGACGCTCTTCTCAATTTCCGGACTGATCGTGAAAACAGTCAGCTCTTGCTGATCGTTCTGAAACTGTCTGCAGATGGAGCGCCCGAGAGCCTGCCGGCAGTACTCCGTCAGTATGCCGATGTTCTTCGTCATCGACCCATAGTCGGCGAGCGTTTCCAGTATGGTAACCGCGTCGCGCACCGATACGCGCTCTTTGAGCAGGTTTTGCATGACTTTCTGGACTTCTCCGATCGAAAGAACCTTGGGAACCAGGTCTTCAATAACCTTGGGATGTGTCTCGGCGATGGCATCCAGGAGAGACTTGGTTTCCTGGCGCCCCAGGAGCTCATGGGCGTGCGACTTGATGATCTCGGAAACATGAGTCGCCAGAACCGTCGTAGGATCCACAACCGTGTAGCCGGCTAATTGAGCCCGCTCGCGTTCGCCAGGCTTGATCCAGCGCGCCTCGAGGCCGAATGCAGGTTCAAGGGTCGGCGTGCCGCCGATCTCGCCCTGCGCCGCTCCCGGATTGATGGCCAGGCAGTGTTCGGGCTGCAGTTCACCGCGCGCAATTTCGACCCCCTTGAGCAGAATGGAGTAGGCGCGGGGCTGGAGCTGGAGATTGTCGGTGATGTGAATCGGAGGCACCACGACTCCCATGTCCAGCGCGATCTGCCTGCGGATCGACTTGATGCGGTTGAGAAAGTCTCCTCCCTGATTGGCGTCAACATAACGGATCAGGGCGTAACCGACTTCCAGACCGAGCGGATCAACCTTCAAGAGGCGCTCGATGCGTTCCTTGGGCTTGTCCGCCTCCGCCTTGTCCGCGATCTCCTTGTTGACGATTACCTGCTCGTTATCGCGCGCCTTTTTTGTCCGGTAAGCAGCGACCGCCGTTAATCCCGACAAGAGGAGGAAGGGGAGGGACGGCAAGCCCGGAATGAGCCCGAAAATGAGAAGGAAGCAGGAACCCACCGCTACAGGCACAGGATTCCTGAACAGCTGGTTTACGACATCTTCGCCGAGGTTCGACACCGCCGCGGCGCGCGTGGTGATGATCCCGCCCGCAACCGAGATCAGCAGTGAGGGAATGGCCGTGACCAAACCGTCGCCAATCGTCAAAATCGTGAAGCGTTTGGCGGCCTCCGCAAGAGGCATGTCGAATTGGAAGACGCCGATAAGCAGGCCGCCCACAATGTTAATCATGAGAATCAGGCTGCTGGCCACGGCGTCGCGGGAAGTGAATCGGATCGCTCCGTCCATCGCTCCGTAGAACTCGGCCTCGTCCGCGATCTGCTGGCGACGGGCGCGCGCTTCCTTTTCGTCAATCAGGCCCGCGTTCAAATCCGCATCGATGCTCATCTGCTTTCCCGGCATGGCATCGAGGGTGAATCGGGCCGTGACTTCCGAAATGCGCACAGCGCCGTGATTGATCACGAGGTATTGGATGCCTATGAGCACGAGGAAGACCACGATGCCGACCAGGTAGTTGCCGCCGACGACAAACTGTCCGAAAGACTGAATCACCCTACCCGCGGCATCTTCCCCCTCCGATCCGTGCAGCAGAATCAGGCGTGTCGAAGCTACATTCAGAGCCAGGCGGAAAAGAGTGATGATAAGAAGGAGGGACGGAAAGACAGAAAAATTTACCGGCTGGAGAATGTACATCGACACCAGCAAGACGATAATCGATAAGGTGATGCTCATAGTGATGAGCAAGTCGAGCAGCATCGGGGGCACGGGCAGGGTCATCATGAGCAGAATGCCCATCACGGCCACGGGTATGACAAGGTGTGCCTTACCCATGACGTGCTGGATGCCTTGTCGTTGCGCGATGCTGGCCACTGACGCGATCCTCCGTGTCACATCACCTGAGATCAGACTCCCATTAGGCAACTTTCATGCCACGGTTGCGGTTTCGGCACAGCTCATCCCATTTCGATGCCGGACAATCAGTGAAGGATTTTTTTGAAAGGAGGGTTCATCCCCGCCATTTGTTGCGGGTCTTATAGATATACGCAAGAATCTCGGCGACTGCTTTATAAAGATCCACCGGAATGGAGGCGCCCACATCGACGTTTTTGTAGAGGGTCTGAGCCAGTGTCCGATTCTCCACCATCGGAATGTCATGTTTTTGTGCCAATTCTTTTATTTTGATCGCCAAAAATCCGACACCCTTGGCAACGACCTTGGGGGCCTCCATCTTCTCCATCTTGTACGAGAGTGCGACGGCATAGTGCGTGGGGTTGGTGATCACCACGTCCGCTTGCGGAACCGCGGACATCATGCGCTTGCGCGCGACCTCCCTCTGGATGCGCCGAATGCGGCCGCGCGTGAACGGATCGCCTTCCGTCTCCTTGAACTCATCTTTGACCTCCTGTTTCGTCATTTTGAGTTGCTCGAGAAAGCGGTACTTCTGGAAAGCAAAATCGGCAAGGGCAAGGATCGCGAGAAAGATACAGACCCGGATGCAAACCTGAAAGCAGATCGAAGAGGTCCAGTAGAGAAGCTGTCTCACGTCCATCAGGACCAGCCGCGGGTAGAGGGGCAAGTGCTGCATGATCACCTGGTAACTGATATAGCTGATCACGAGGAACACGGCCAGGTTCTTGGCCAGTTCCACGGCACCATTCTTGGAGAAGATCCGCGAGAGCCCGTTTGAGAACTGCAGTTTTTCGAAGTGCAGCCCGAGCTGATGCCAGGAAAACGTCACTCCGCGTTGCATAACGTTGGCGGCCACACCTATCGTGCAGACCAACAACATCATGGGTAGTATCAGAGACGCCAGCCGCCACAGGACATCCTGCGCCAGAGTCGTGATGTAAGAGACCGTAAAATCGACCGGCGGCCTGCTGCGCAGAAAGTTGCTCATCTGTTCCTGCAACCCCTCGAGCATGCGGTTTCCACTGTAGGACAGGCACATGAGCCCTCCCAGCAGGATCGCGGCCGCGGGCACTTCCCGGCTCCGCGCGGTCTGTCCCTTCTCGCGCGCTTTCTGCAGTCGTCGCGTTGTGGGTCTTTCTGTACGGTTGTCGTTTTGTGCCATGGACGCTTACCTCATTCCCCTCACAAGCCCCAGGAGGTCGCGGGACATTTGCAGAAAGGAAGCGCCCAGAAAGGTAGGAAGAAAATAGAGGGCAACACTCAGGGTGGCCAGGCCAACCAGGGTCTTGACCGGCATGCCGACGATCAAGATGTTAATCTGCGGCGCCGCACGCCCAATGATACCAATGACGACATCGGCAATTATGGTCACGGCAATGACAGGGGCCGCAATGCGCAGACCCGAAACGAAAACTTGTCCGCTCAGCTTCATGATCTCATCCGTCAAGGCGCCATTGAGGTGCACACCTCCTACCGGCAGATAAGTGAGACTCTCGCTGACGGCCACGAAAAACCAGTGGTGCCCGTTTATAAGCAGGAACAGCGACAATCCGATGAAGTTGTTGAGGATGGAGATGACCGATGTCTCGACGGCAGTTTGCGGATCGATGGTATTGACGATGGAGAATCCCAGTTGGAATCCCATGATCTGGCCTGCCAGCTGGAGCCCGCCGAAAATGAATGAGGCGGCCAATCCGAGCACCATGCCTATCAGAGCCTCCCCAAACATTGCACCAACTATCTGTGCCAGGCCGAACTCACCGGCGACCTGAGCCTGCGGCACCATGGGAGCCAGCGTCAGCGCCACCAGGAGCGGAATGATCACCTTGATTTGTGCAGGAAAAACGCCGCTGCTGTAGAACGGCGCGAAGACCATGATCCCCGCCACGCGGAACAACACGACGGCGAAGCTTAGGATCTGCGCCATCGAAAATGAAAGGGAGATCATCTCATCACTCTGCGCTCATCCCTCAGACCCGGTTCTACAGGGCGAATTGTTCCAGGTGGCCGAACAATTGCGTCGAGAAAGCCATCAGTACATGCAATACCCAGGGAAGCAGGAGGAGGAAAACCAGAAAAACGGCAATCATTCGGGGAACGAGCGAAAGTGTCATGTCTTGAATGGAGGTCACCACCTGCACCACGCTGACAAGCACGCCTACAACCAGAGACACCAACAGCAGAGGTCCACTCACCAAGAACGAGATTTGGAGCGCCTCGCGCGCCAGCTTCAGCACCAGATCCTGAGTCATATGTCCTAGCTCCAGGCGGCATCAAGGCCGCGGCCGACGAGGCGCCGGCTAGAAAAAGCTCTTTACCAACGAACCAATCACGAGGTTCCATCCGTCCACCATCACGAACAACAGGATCTTGAAAGGTGTCGAGATCATCGCGGGAGGCAACTGCATCATGCCCATGGAGAGAAGCACCGAAGCTACGACCATGTCGATGACGAGGAACGGAATAAAGAGCACGAAGCCGATTTGAAAAGCGGTCTTGAGCTCCGAAATCATGTAGCTCGGGATCACGACGCTCATGGAAAGATCCTGGCTGTTCTTGGGTCGAGGTTGCTTGGCGATGCTAAGGAAGAGGCTGAGGTCCTTTTCGCGCGTGTAACGCAACATGAACTGGCGCAGCGGCACGCAGGCCTGGTCGAGAGCCTGCATCTCGGTCAACTGCCCTTTGATCATCGGTTGAATGGCCTCCCGATTGATCCGCTCGCCGACCGGTTGCATAATGAAGAAGGTCAGGAACAACGACAGCCCGATCATGATCTGATTCGGCGGCATCGACTGCGTGCCCAGCGCCTGCCTTAGAAAGTGCGTCACGATGACGATGCGCGTGAAGCAGGTGACCGAGACGAGAATCGCGGGCACCAGCGACAGAATGGTCATCAGCGCCAGAATCTGCAGAGGCAGTGTGAGACCGCTTCCGTTGTTTCCTCCTCCTCCGATCCGTAAGTCGATTCCCGAGAAATTCTTGTCCTGAGCCGCGGGCGCGGCATGCACCGCAGCGGGAAGCACAAGGGCAAATGAGATCAGGAGGATGACTGCCGTCGATTTCATGGCTGGGTCCTTAGAGAGAGCTATCTCTCCAGAGCTTTACGAAGTTCCTGCATCTTTCCACGGATATCGGCAGGGAGGGGTGGACGTGAAGCAGGACGTGCGGGGGGAGATTTCCTCTCGAGCTCGTACAACTTTCTGAAATTTGCCCCCGACGGAAGAGGTTCCAGTTCCGCACTTTCCTCCGGTGCAGGCATCAAAGATGCGCCCGGCTCGCCAAGGGATGTCAGCAAGGCGATTTGGCCTGGAGTGCTCGCAAGAAGCAGTTTTCTGCCTTCGGCTTGCACCAGGACCAGGCTGCGCTTATCTCCCATGTGGAGTGTCTCGATCAGGCGCAGGGTGCGATCGGCGGGACGCTTGGCGATATATTGGGGTGCAAACTTGCGAAACATCATGAAGCCGATCAGTATCAGACTCACAACCACCCCGACTCCGCCAACGCTCTTGATCACCAGGGGCGCGACTTCCAGCCATCCCGGAGATTGGGGTCCGGCGGGGATGGGATCCACGCGAGCAGCGCTATTTTGCGCGGGAGCCACAGTCGTGGCCTGCGCAGCTGCAGGAGGGTTGGATGGGATCTGAGCGTCTTGCGCAAGCAAGCCACTCCCAGAGATGGCCGCGATTGCAATGCAAAAGAGAATCCGCCGGCACGAAGCCCCAACAAAACGAAATTGCATGACTTTGCTCCTCCTAGTTTTGCACGACAAAATCCGTCAACCGGATGCCGGCCTTGCCTTCCATTTCGAGGATTTCTCCAAATGCGATCAACCGGCTGTTGATATAAACGTCCAGGTTTTCCCCTGCAGCTTTGCCGATCTCCACGATGGAATCAGGTTTGAGTTGCAGGATCTCCCGGACCCGCATGTTCCGGCGGCCGATTTCGATGGCGACGCGCATCGGAACGTCGAGGTATTCTGAGAACTCCTCCAGGATTCCAGCTGCGGCATTGGTTTCCGGACGGACAGGGTTTTCCGCCATCTGTTGATCCCTCCTCTAAAACTGAACGACAAAGTCCATTATGAACACCTCAACGATTCTCCCCTTCGGGAGCAGGGGATTCACCTTTTCACCTATTTCCTTGCGCAGCTGCTCTTTCCCCTCCGGGGTGACAATTGCATCCGCTGTCTTGGTGCTCAGAATCGAGATGATTTTGTCGCGCGTGGCAGCCACGATCACGGGATCACCGGCGTACTCCTCTCCTGATTTGGGATCATCGAGCCCCAGGCGAAAAGTGACCTTCACAAAACGCGTGGCATCCTGGTCGGCAAGGTTGACCAGAAAAGCATCCAGACTCATCATGGACTTGACCTTGGAGACCTCCGAGCTTTCCGCTTTGGCGGTATTTGCGGCCGATGAGTCGGGGTTAGGTTTTCTCATGTAATTCCTGACCAAAAGGCCGCCACCGCCCAAAAGCACGAGCACCGCGCCCACGATGATCAGTGGCATCAGCTTGCTTTTCTTTTTTTCTATGGGAACTTCAACCTTTTCTGGTCCAGCTATTGGCTCAGCCATCTTTGTTCTTCTCCATTCAGCAGTGAGTGCACGGTCACCATGGACGCTAAAGCAAGGGACATGCCAATGAATGCCGGCCTGGATGAATATTGCCCGAGATTGGAGCAGAAATAGTCAGGGACGAATTAAATGGCGTTGCTTGAAGGGCTTCGCAGGAAAGGCAAAGGGAGAGTTCGTCAAAGCCGCGATGGCAGGGGAGCGATCATTCAGTCACTGAAAGCCAGATGTGTCAAACCAAGCCCAACCATTTGACAATTTCTTGACCCAGCCACTGAGGGTGGCTCCGCTTTCACCACTACATTGCCGCCAGCATGCTTGGCCTTGTAAAGGGCGCGGTCAGCGCACGCAAGAAACTCGTCCGCCTTCAGCCTGTCCGATTCCGTGCACGCAGCGAGACCGATGCTGACCGAAAGAGTAATCGTGCTTTCGAGGCCTGCGGCAAACCGGCGGTCGAGGACTCTGCGGCGCAATTTTTCTGCGGCGCATTCGGCGCCGCGGGCGCCCGTTTGTGCCAGCACCACGGTGAATTCGTCGCCTCCATAGCGTGCAACGAAATCTGCAGCGCGGCTGGATTGGCGCAGAAGGCCTGCCAGCTGACGGAGGACTTGATCGCCGGCATGGTGTCCGTTGGAATCGTTGATTTGTTTGAAATCGTCGATGTCGATCATCAGGCAGCTCAATTCGCCGCCATAGCGCTGCACCCTGGCAATTTCGCCTTCGAGTTGGGTCATGAGTTGGCGCCTGTTGAAAAGACCCGTCAGGTCATCGGTCAGGGCGAGCTCCCTCAACCGGTGATTCAGCTCGGTCAGCTTCTTCTCCTCCGCGCGCAACTTGGCGTTCGTTGCCGCGAGCCGCTGCCGGGCCAGGGCGTTCAGAAGCGCAGAGGAAAGGTGCGCTGCGACCAAGAGTCCCAGGTGGTAGTCGAGTGGGGTGAACTGGTCCGGATGAGAGGAGGCAATAATGAGGGACCCAAGGGCACGATCAGCAGCCTGAAGCGGAAACAGCATGAGCGATCGAGCGCAGGGTTTATGGGCTTCCATTTCAAGAAGCGGCATTAGATCAAGTGATTTCAAAGTATCGGCAATCAGGAGAGGTGAACCGGATCGGAAGCATCTCTCGACCAGTCCGCGGTTCAACGTGCAGGACCCTCTGCACAACAGTGCGCCGCCTTCTGAGAGCTGCTCGCAGGAAACGCGACCCTCCTTGGCAAGGAACAGACACACCGATTCCTCCGGCATCCATTGTTCATAGGCGCGGCGCAGGCAGCGTCGGAGCTCGTCAAGATTCGATGCCGCGGTCATCTTGGCGGCAAGTTCATTGACCGCAATGAGGCGCCTGTATAGATCGGTTGACTGCCTTTCCTCGCGGTTGGAATGAAGCAGGCTGATTAGAGCGTCGTTGTCGATGCACAGCGAGGTGTTCAGTGCCATATTTAATGGTCAGACAACCGGAGCGGCACCCGGGCCGCTCCGGCAGAATCAGATCCGATCACGTTACCGAATCAGGTTGATGGCTTCCTGATACAACTGGTCCGTGGTGGTGATCACGCGCGAGTTGGCCTGATAGCCGCGTTCGGCAATGATCAGGTTCGTGAACTCTCCGGCAATATCCACATTGGAAAGCTCCAGCGAACTGCCGTTCACCGTTCCACGGCCTCCTGTTTTTGCAACACCTATGGAGGGTTCACCGGATGAGGATCCCGTGACAAAGGTCGAACCTGTGAACTTCAGAAGGCCGTCCGGATTGTTGAAGTTGGCAATGGCAAGCTGCGCCAGTGGAATCTCCTGGCCGTTAGAGAAATTGCCGTTGATCACTCCGTTGTCGTCTATGGCGATATTACTGAGACTGCTCGGCGCGTACCCGTCCTGGGTAACCGATGAGGTAGCCGATGTGCCTGCGTTGCAGGTAAACCGGGGATTGCCGTTCGCGTCGAGGATGTCGAACTGCATGCTCATGTCCGCCGCACCGTTGGAGAGGCCGCTGACCGACAACGTTGCATTTGCGGTCGGATCGGTGAGTACGCCCTGGCTGTTGAACGTAAACGTGCCGGAACCGATCGAGACCGGTGCGTCGGCTGCTGTGCCGCCGGTGTCGGTAGCCGGAATTGAAGCGCTCCAGGTCCAGTCCGTGGGACCGGCTTTGGTGAAAGTGAAAGTGACAGTATGCCCCGATCCAAGCGAGTCAAAGGTCTGAAGAGTGGTGGAGAAACTCGATCCCGTCGCCGCCTGGCTGTCCAGATTTGCGGCAATACTGAGGTTCGCGGTGGCCTTGGGCGGCAGACTTTGGCTCCCCTGAATCGTGATGGGCGTCAAAGGCGTATTCGCATTGATCACCCCGCCGGACCCCATGTATCCCACGACCGCGTAGCCGTCGCTGTTCACCAACTGTCCCGTGCCGTTGAGACTGAAGTTTCCGGCGCGGGTATACGCATAGCCGGTGCCTGTGCTCACAATGAAAAACCCATTGCCGCTCATCGCCACATCGGTGGAATTGCCCGTCGTTTGGATCGATCCCTGCGTGAATAGCGGTGTGACCCCGGCGCTGATGGAGCCCAGTCCCATCTGTATCGGGTTCCCGTCTGATGCATAGGACAGGCCGCTGAGCAGTTCCGCGAAATTCGTCCTGGAGCCTTTGTATGCAGTCGTGTTGATATTTGCGAGGTTGTTGCCAATTACATTGATTTCCTGGGAATTGGCGCTGATGCCACTCAGTGCGGTGTAGAACGAGGTTAGCATGCCGATTGTCCTTATGTTCTAAGGTGTAGTTTTGTTAGTGGTGTCCGTACCAGCGTTCGGATCAGTAACGCTGCCGCTCCCACTCGAACCCTGATCGATTGTTACAAGCTTACTGACCCCACTATTGATTGATGTCAACTGCTCGAGGGAACTGAAGGTTGCGAGTTGCGAGATGAAGTCCTGATTGTCCACGGGATTCAGCGGATCCTGGTTTTGCAGCTGTGCAATCAACAACTGGAGAAACTGATTTTCACCCAGCTGGCTGGTCGCACTCGCCGCCGCCGCCACGCTCTGATCCACCGAACTTGAACTCGAGGTCGATCCGGTGTCCATGAGGATGTTACTTGTGGATCCCACGTTCATTTTGCCCTGCCTTTCACTTTGGCCGAAATCCTGCTTTCGGCATTGGCGGCCGCGCGTTTCCGCGCGCACCCTTGTTAATAGCAAGTTGTGTGCCAAACAAGCTGCTCAGTGACTTCATCTGTACCATGGACGCGTTCGTGCTTTGTTTTCCGCATGTTATGAGATTTGGGCATTTCATGTGCCGTCTCTTGCGTGCTCCCACCCTTCAAGCAAGTTTTGCCCGGTGGGAAAATTATGCAACCGTGTGAAACGTGCTGTGCGGTCTCAAGACCGCCTGGATTGCCGGATCGAGTGTGATCTCTTCTCCACTATGGTCAGTGAGGCCGGAATGCCAGCCAGCCGACTTGGATTCGCCGCGGTTGCCTGTGCCGGAACGTGACTCCTGTTGGCCCGACCCGGAGTGTTGTGACCAGTCTCCGTCCTGTACCGCAACATTGATCCGATCCACTTTCAGTCCTTGGTCCTGAAAACTCTGCTGCAGAAGATGCAGGTTGTGCTCCAGATAACTTTTCACCCCAGCGGACTCCGTCACGATGGTGGCTATCACACCAGCACTGGAGGTCTCTGCTCTGATTTCCATGCGCCCGAGGGAACTAGGCTTCAGCTGGATCCTGATAACATCCTCGCCGTCGCGCAGCTGCGCCTGGATTCGTTCGGTGAGTTGCGAGAGAAAATCGGCCGGCTGCGCCGGCGCCGACTGTTTCGGAGCCAGCAGCGCTGCAAGCGCCTTTAGATCCGATGCGCCCGTCTGTATGGGCGCCTCGCTCCCACCGGCCCATATTGTTGAATCGGCAAGTGACTTCCCTGGCGCGGACGGAGAAGTCTGCGGTAATGAAGTATCCGATGTGTTCACGCGTGCGAAGGGATTCTGAACCGGGATGCGTGCAGAGCTCTGCAAGTCGGCGTAGATCGACTCCTCGATATTTTGAGATCCTGTGGGTTGCTCGCCGGGCTTGCTCGCAGGTGCCGTGTTCGAGGGAATCGGCGTTTCTCCACAAGTCTGCGTAGAACCGTCCTGCCCGCTTTCCGCATTCGCCAGACGGCGGATTAGCACAGTCCCGGGAGGAAACGGGTCGCGCACCACTGGAACATTTATGGAATTCTTTGCCTCCTCCGGCAAGGATATCTCGCTCACAGAGGCTTGCATTGGCCGGTGGTTCTGTTGTGTTTCTTTTGTGTTTCCTCTCGATGCGGAATTTGGGGCGGTGATCTCGAAACTGGCGCCCATGCCGGCCAGCGCAGCTTCCATCGCGATGGCAGCATTCGCTGATCCCGGGTTTGCGCCGTCACCCTGCAAGTCCATCTGTGCGGGGATGGAGTCTTCTTTCGATTCAGGAGACTCCGCAGCGGCGTCGTCTTGAGACGCAACCTGCGGACCCGGCTTCAGGCTTGTGTCGGGAGACTCAATGCCGGGCACGACCGGCGCCATCAGCTGAGCGCCATCAAACCGGACTTGAGACGCCTCTCCGGGAAGTGTTCCTCGCAGTGACCCTTCAGTATCACCAGTGGGCGGCTCCACGGAAGCAGAAACGTCCTGGAGCGGGGCTTCAGCCGGTTCCGCAGACCCGCACACAGTCACATGCGGATCCTGTGCTCCGATTTGAGCTCCAGCGCTGACCACTGGGCACGCCTTCAGATCGAGAGTCAGCTTACCTGCGGACTCCGGAGCCGTCTTGGGAAGGGGACTCTCGATAACGTCATCCGCAGGAAGCCCCGGGGAGGGCTCTGGCTGCAGTTCAGGAGAGTTTTGCAGGGGAACGCCCCGTGCGCTGCCCTGGCCCGCATCGGCCGCAGATTCGCAAAGATCGCAGCTCGCCATCGGCACGGAAGCATCAGCGCAGGATTTTGCGTTAGCCGGTCTGGGATCATGATGCACGCTGCGGCGACCTCGATGGGCGCTGGCAACCTGGGGGTCTCCTTTCCCTTGTGCCATAAACGTGACAGCGGCACCGGCGCCTGCGCAAGCCTCGCTATCTCCGCTCGCCGATGATTTCGCGGGCTTGGACGTGCCTTTCCCCGGTGCCGCTGGGTTCGTCCCGCCTTGACCGGATGGGCGGGATTCGTCCGCCGGGCCTTGGTTGGCGGTGACAGCCTCGTCCATGACCGTGGAAAACGTGTCCGCGCCCTCACCTCCACTCGCGCTCTTTGCTATGCCCTTGTCGGGCGCCGAGGGTACGTTTGTTGGGAGGCATTCGATTCTCATCTCTCTTCTCCGCGTTGCTCGAACGATTGGATCATCGTCCGAAACGATAACGAGTCACCACCATCTCATCGATAAACTTCTGCTCTTCGCGCTCCATTGAAACCTGGAACTCCTTCTCCTTCTTGCTGCGGAGATTCTCGATGATTTTTCTGTCGCGCATGGCAGCGATCATGACCTGCTTCTGCGCTTCGAGTTCCTTTTCAAGCGCTGCGATTCTCTCCTCGGATCGCTCGATCTGCCGGACCAGGCGGTCGAGATAATGGTGCAACCACAAAATCTCCTGCGAATCGAAGATGCCCGTTGTTCTTTGAGAAAGCTCTGCCAGAGTCTCGGATTGTTTTGCGCGCAGTGTTTCCCGGTGATCGGTCTCCGTCAGAATCTCGCTGCGAATGCGCAGGAATCTGGTGCGTTCTCTTTCTTCGATGTTGCGCCGATGATGAAGTAGTGCCTCGAGGCGAAACTGAAATTTCTTCATTTCAGCAGTCCTGCGTGATCTCGGCAACTCTGGACATGGCGTTTTCGGCACTTGCACGCTCGTCGTAGCGTTGCTTGAGAAAGGTGTTGATCGTGTCGATCTTCTTAAGAGCCAGGTCAATCTTGGGGTTGCTTCCCTTCACATACGCTCCGATGTTGATCATGTCTTCAGCCTTCTGATACGTGGAGATCAGCTCACGAATCTTCCCCGCACTCTCCATGTAGGCGGCCGGAGCAAGATCGGGCATCAGACGGCTGAGACTGGCCAGAATATCGATGCAGGGATAGTGATTGCGCCAGGCAAGTTCGCGGGACAGCACGATATGCCCGTCCAGCAGCGATCGCACCGCGTCCGCGATCGGATCGTTCATGTCGTCCCCTTCAACCAGGACGGTGTAGAAACCCGTGATGCTTCCTCCGGAAATGAAATTGCCCGCTCGCTCAACCAAACGCGGCAGGAGCGCAAAGACCGACGGGGTATATCCTTTGGAGGAAGGAGGCTCCCCCGCGGCCAGTCCGACTTCGCGCTGGGCCATGGCGAACCTCGTGATCGAATCCATCATGAGCAACACGTCTTTGCCTTGGTCGCGGAAGTACTCGGCGAGCGTGGCAGCCACCATGGCGGCCCGAATTCTCAGAAGGGGAGGCTGGTCGGAAGTGGATACGACGACGACCGAGCGACGCAGACCCTCTTCACCCAGATCTTTTTCGATGAATCCGCGCACTTCCCTGCCTCGCTCTCCCACAAGGCTGATCACGTTGACATCCGCGGATGTATACCTCGCCATCATCCCGAGAAGTGTGCTTTTCCCGACGCCGCTGCCGCCGAAGATTCCGATGCGCTGGCCTTTCCCGCACGTCAGAAGCGCATCGACGGACCTGATGCCGGTTCCGAGGATCTTCTCGATGTTTTTGCGCGCCAATGGGTTTGTGCTGCTCGGGTGGAGCGAATACTCCGTCTCCGCCGGAATAGGGCCGAAATCGTCGATAGGCTCTCCCAGACCGTTGATGATGCGCCCGAGCAAAGCGGAGGAGACGCGGACGGTCGCCTGCTTCTTCCTGCAGATCACCCTGTCCCCCAGCTTGACACCGTCAACCTTGAACAGCGGCATTGAAAGAACGTAATTGTCGCGAAAACCCACCACCTCGGCCGGTACGGGAGCGGAGCAGTCGGGACCTGAGATCTCGCAGAATTCACCAACGGAAACCGGCGGGCCTTGCGATTCGACTACCAGCCCGACTGCTCTCTTCACGGTGCCCACGGTCTTGATTGTGTCGATGGAGTCGAGTTTTTGAACGTATTGGTCAAGGCAAAGCGTCTTGCGGTTCACGATGGTTAATCCCCACCGCGGAAGAAGGCTCGTTCGACTTCTCGAAACTTCTCACCGATGCGCGCGTCGACATCGCCGCACTCTGTCTCGATGAGGCAGCCCCCGCGTTCGATGGCATTGTCCGCCAGCAATACGATCTCCTGGCCGCTCTCGCCGGTTCTTGCCGAAGCCGCGCGTTGATCGAGCACAAGACTGTGATCTGCCGGATGCAAGTGGACCGTAACGGGCGATTTGACCGCGACATGACCGAGTGCGACCTTGATCAGGGTCTGGATGATCTCACGATCGACGCTCACTTCACGATGGACGACCTTTTTGGCCACCTCCAGTGCCAGCCTTACCACCTCGCTTTCGGCCTGCCTGTAAAGCGCGGGCTTGAATTTGCCGATTTCAAGGACGGCGTCGGCATAACGTTTCATCAAGGCCTCGAGTTTTTTCTCCGCGGCCTCCAGCCCAGCCTTTTCTCCTTGTCGGAAACCGTTCTCAAATGCGGCTTTCTCGATCTGACCAGGATCGGATGCCAGTTGCCCTTCGGCCTTTCGTCTGGCGTCTGCCTGCTCCATCCACGCCGGCATTCTTTGCGCGCGCGGATGGGACTTCGCTTCCCTTTCGACGTTGAATGCGGTGAAACGAGTTTCGGATTGATCCTGCTTCTTGATGAGTCTCACGGCTACGTTCCAGATTGTGGGTGCTCGGAAATGCGACCTAGCTTACGTACTCTTCCCCGCCGCCTCCCTTGAGGCTGATCACACCGTCCTGGTCCAGTTTTCGGATGATGCCTACGATTTCCTGCTGGGAGGCCTCGACATCCTTGATCTTCACTGGGCCGAGGACGTCCATATCTTCCTTCAACATCTCGGCGGCGCGCTGCGACATGTGGCGGAAGAATCGGGTCTTTAATTCCTCACTCGTACCCTTGAGCGCGATGGTCAAGGTCTTCTTGTCCACGCGTTGGATGATCTCACGCATGCCCGTATCATCGATGAGCAGGATGTCGTCGAACACGAACATGAGGTTACGAATGGTCAATGCCAGATTTGGGTTGTCGTTTTCGATTTTTTCGAGAATCTTGATGGAGGTATCCGAGTCCAAGCGGTTGATCAGTTCTGCAACCGCGCGTATTCCGCCATAAGACTCGCGGCTGACATCCCCCAGGGATTGGAGCCGCTGCGACAGATTGCTGGTGATTTTGCTGATGATCTCAGGCGAAATCTGCTCGAGGTTCGCCATGCGCAGGACTACATCGCCGCGCAGCTGCTCAGGCAGAGAATTCAACAAGGCAGCGGCCTGCACCGGGTTCAGATGCGCCAGAACGAGAGCGATGGTCTGAGGATGCTCGCTCTGAATGAACTTTGACAACTGGGTCGGATCTGCCTTCTGGAGGCTGTCGAAGCCGACCCTGCCGCTTTGGAGAGCCAAGGTGACGCGATCGACGAGACGTTTGGAAACATCGGGCCCGAACGCCTTCACCAACAGCTTGCGAGCAAAGTCCACTCCGCCTTGCATCATGTAGGAGCGCGCTATCGTCAGTTGGTAATAGTCGTCCAGCACTCCGTTGGCCATTTCAGGCTCGATCCGGCCCAGGCGTGAAATCTCCTGGGTAATCTCCTGGACTTCATCTTCCTGAAGGTAGCGAAAGAGGTTGGAGCTCGCCTCATCCCCAAGGAGCACCATAAGAATCGCTGCTTTTTTTACTCCGGTGATCTGATCTTCCATGGCCGCTTACGCCTTCTCCTTGATCCATGTTCGGACTAGCTGGGACATTTGTTCCGGGTCTTTGTTGGCATGTTCCACGACTTTCCTCTTCAGGACGTCGTATTTGCGAAAACCCGCCCCGGCGATATCGCTTTCCCTGAGCAGCTCTCTTTCGATTTCTGCGTCGAAGGCCGCGGCCTCCGAGCTGGGTGCTGCGGCTGGCAACGCTGCCGCCTCATTGGAGGCAGAGCCCGCCGGCAGCGCCTGATTGCCCGGCGCCGGAGCCAAGGCTCTGTTTGCGCTGGTCGGCAGCTGCGGCTGAGGCGCCGCAGAACCGGCTGTAGTAATGCTCTGCAGGATCCTCTTGCGCATCGGGCGAAGGATAAGCAGGTAAACCATCACAAAAAGTGCAAGGAACGCGCTGTACTTCATCGCAGGAATCAAGTACGGCTGCCACATCACGTACCAGGGAAGCGGCGTGCTGCTATCCTCGGCTTGGGGTCCGCTGAAAAACGGCATATCCTCAAGCGTCACGGTATCGCCGCGCTTTTCATCGAATCCGATGGCGGCCAGCACCAATCCCCGGTAGGCATCGAGTTCTTGCTTGGAATGCGGCTGTATCGATGAGGCCGTCTTCCCATCAGCCCCTTTGGTGTAAACCGTTTTGTGGTCCAACAGTACGGCAACAGACAGTCGTGCGATGGCGCCTTTGGGCTGCACCGTATGGCGTACCAGCTTGCTTACTTCGTAGTTTGTAATTTCATTCTGGCGCGACTGGTCAGAAGCGCCGGCGGCCTGCTGGGGCACTGCGCCGCCTTGATTGGAGCGTGTGCCAGGAACGCCCGAGGGGACGCTCGCGCTGCCGACCCGCTCCTCGCTCTTTTGCTGGCTCAGGATCACGGGCGGCGGCGTGGGATTGTAGGTTTCTTCCGTCTGCTCCGAACTGTCGGCATCGATCCGCACGGATGCATTGGCATGCACCTTGCCCTGGCCAACGACCGGCTCGAGAATGGAAGTGACCTTGGCGATGGTTTCCTTTTCGATCTGATCCTCTAAGCCGGATTCATAGTCCGATCGTATGCCATCTCCCGACGCCATGTGCGAGAGAACATGTCCCTCATCGTCCACGACGGAAACGTTGTAGGTAGGCAGCCCCTGCACCGCGCCGGCGACCAGATTCACGATCCCTGAAATACTGTTTTTCGACAGCTCGCGGCCTTTTCTCAGGCGCACGAAAACGCTGCATTTGGCTTCTTCCTTTTTGTCCTCGAACAGTGAGTCTTTGGACAGGACCAGATGCACGCGAGCATCAGAGACTTCAGCCAGGCTCGAGACGGTGCGGCCGAGTTCCCCTTCGAGTGCGCGCTGGTAATTCACCTGCTCGGTAAAATCGGTCATGCCAAACTGGTTTTTGTCGAAGATCTCGTAGCCGACCCGGCCGCTGCGCGCCAGTCCTGCTCCGGCAATGTCCAGTCGCAGCTTGTTGACTTCGGAGTCAGGACCAGCCACTTCGATCATGGTCTGATCGGGGGAGACCTGGAAGTCTTTCTTGAGCTCCTTCAGCCGCGAGGCAATGGCCTGGGCGTCTTCTGGATTGAGATCCCTGTATAAGACAACGTATTCGACCCGGTTCATGAAATACACCAGCGAACCGATGCCGACGAGTGCCAGCACGGCAAAGAACCCGATGGAAGCGCGCTGCGTCGCCTGCAGTCGGGACCAGATGCCTACCAGTTGATTGAAGAAGTTCGCTTGCTTGCCAGGCACTTCACAATCTCCAATTAAATGTGTTGATGCGCACGCAGAATCTGACCGGAAACCGGCTTATACCGGCAGCCGCATGATCTCCTGATACGCTGAGACAATCTTGTTGCGGACCTGCATCATCATCTGAAATGACAGGTCCGCTTTTTGCACGGCGATCATGGTAGTGTGCAGATCTTCGGTCTCTCCGGTCATGAGCTTTTGAATCTCATGGTCGGATTGCTTCTGCAGATCGTTCACAGTTGAAATCGCATCCTTCAGCACGTCGCCAAAACTTGCGCCTTCCTCGGTCTTGCCCGGGGCCAGAGGTTTGGTGATTTCCGGAAGTTGAAGGTTGGGGTTGATTTGACCTATTGAGTTTTGTGCCATGAAATTTCCTTTAACGGATGATGTCCAGTGTCTTCAGAGCCATATCCTTGGTGGTGTTGACTGCTTGCAGATTGGCCTCGTAAGACCTTGTGGCGGAGAGCATATTCACCATCTCCTCCATCGGGTTGATGTTGGGGTACGTGACATATCCGTCCTTGTCCGCGTATGGATGCCCCGGTTCGTAACGCCGTATGGGTTCAGACTTGTCTTCCACGATTTCCGAAACCGCAACGCCCTGAACGGCGCCCATGGCTTGGTCGAGGGTGCCGCCAAACGATTGTTGCGGTGGCGTCGCCGTGAAAACCACATCCTTGCGCCGGTACGGTTCCGTTCCGGCAGGTGCGGTTGTATTGGCATTCACAAGGTTGCTCACCAGGACCTCGAGCCGCCTGCGCTGGGCGGTGAGGCCTGAAGCGCCTATTTCCATTGCAGTCATGAGACTCATGAGCCGACCCTCCCTTCATTGATGCTGCTGCCGATCGTACGGAACTTGAAGTGCAGCAGCTGTGTCATCATGCTGTACCCGAATGAAGTTTCTCCGAGCTTGAGCATTTCCCGATCGATATCCACGTTGTTTTGATCGGGGCGCATAGGCAGCCCTGGCACTTCAAAAACCTGAGGTTCGGCAGGCGTGAGCTTCCACGTCTGCATCCCCTCCGGGCTGGAACCTTGCATGCCGGATGTCGAACCAGACATCAGTTCCTGCATCGTGGCATAGAACGATATGTCCTTCGTCTTGTAGCCGGGGGTATCGATGTTGGCGATGTTTGACGCCGTGACCTGCTCTCGTTTTGACAGCCGGGTCATGTAATTCTCCATCGCGTCAATGGTTACGTCTTGGAGAAGTCCTGGCATGGTTCGCCACGTCCTTTCTTCCTCGATCGACAAGGCCCCCACGGCTTCAAGCAATCTTCTTGCCAGATCCGCAAGGTCAAAAAAATGCGCCAAATCGCCGGATTTACGCCTGAAAGCGCACCCCGGCCATTCACAAGGATGCCCGTGCCTGGGCAAGTTTTGCCGGCCTGTCCTGCAAGCCGAATTCATTCAGTTTGTTGCGCAAGGTCCTGAGACTGATACCGAGCAGACGGGCTGCCTGCGTGCGGTTCCCTCCGGTGTTTTCCAGAGTTTTCTGAATCAACTGGCGCTCCATGTCGCGCACGGTTGTACCGACTTTCATGGAAGCCTCCGTGCGCAGCATCGGTGCCGCTGCTCCCAGGTCTGACGGCTCGATGACCGGCCCCGCCGCCAGAGCCACGGCCCGCTGGATGGCGTTCTCCAACTCGCGTACGTTGCCTGGCCACTGTTGAGCGGACAGCACTTGCAGTGTCGCGGAGCTGCAACGAACGCCGTCTTTCCCGAATGCTTTTCCATATCGCCGACAGAAAAAGTCCGCGAGGAGAGGGATGTCTCCTCCACGTTGCCTCAAGGGCGGAATGTTTAGGAGGATCACGTTCAGGCGATAATAGAGGTCCTCACGAAACTCCCCGTTGTGCACCAGCATAGCCAGATCGCGATTCGTCGTAGCGATGACTCGGACATCGATGCGAACCGGCTCTTTTCCGCCGATCCTGTCCACCTCGTGTTCCTGCAAGACTCTCAACAACTTCGCCTGGAGAATAGGCGCCATCTCGCCCACTTCGTCGAGAAGGAGCGTGCCGCGATGGGCCAATTCGAATTTTCCAGGCTTCGATACGGAGGCTCCGGTAAAGGAGCCGCGTTCGAAGCCAAACAACTCGCTTTCCAGGAGATTCTCAGGAAGGGCCGCGCAGTTCACCGCCACAAAGGGACCCGAGGCTCGCGGACTCTCTTGATGAATCATGCGTGCGATCAGTTCCTTTCCCGTGCCGCTCTCCGCTTCGACCAGCACGGTCACCGAGCTTGCCGCTGCCTGGCGCGCCCGCTCGAGCACGAGTGAGAACGCCGGGTCTTGCGTTACGATCTCATAGCTCTGGCCTGTGACGCGCTGCGGCAGGCTCCCGAGGGCACGGCGGACGACCGCCTCCAGAGATTCAGAGCAGAAGGGCTTCAAAAGGTAATCGAACGCGCCCTGCTTCATGGCGTCGACGGCATTCTGCACCGTTCCGTAGGCGGTCAATAGCACAACGGGTGTTTGCGGGGTCGATGCCTTGACCTTCTTAAGAAGATCGAGACCGCTCATCTCAGGCATGCGCACGTCCGTAAGGACCAGGTGGTAATACCGCTCCTTGAGGCGGCACAGAGCTTCCCTGGCACTTCCGGCGGTCGTGATGGAGTATCCCTGACGGCGCAGAGTCTCGTGGATCGCTATCAGCATTTGAGGTTCGTCATCCACCACCAGAACTTCTTCTTGCATGCTTCTCCTCGCTATGCGGCACCCGACACCAGAGGGACGCCCGGCAGATTGATGGTAAACGTCGTGCCCGCGCCGACTTTGCTGTCGACGTGAATAAAACCTGAATGCTGCTCCACGATCTGATGGACGACGGACAGCCCAAGACCCGTGCCGTTCTTGTTTGTTGTGAAGAAAGGATCGAAAATCCTTCCCAAATTCTCGGGGGGGATGCCAAGTCCTGTGTCCTGCACGGTCAGTTCAACTCCCGCGCTGCAGGCGCCGCCCGGAAGGAGTTGGACATCCCGGGTTCCTATCATCACGGATCCGTGCGACGGCATTGCCTGCAGGGAGTTCAAGAGCAGATTCAAGATCATCTGCTTGAGCAGCTCCCCGTCGCCGACGACGATCTTCTTTTGAGCATCGAGGCGGGTTCCCACCCTGACATCGCGCTGCTTCAAAATCGGCTCGGCAAAACTGAGAATCTCATTGACCAGGTCGTGCAGATCCACTTCACGAAACTGCGGCGCGAGAGGATTGGCGAATTGGAGCATGTTCGAGACGATGTTGTTGAGCGAGCGGCTGCCGACGCGGATATTCTCAGCCCAACGCCCAGGATCGCTTTGCCGCGGCAGTTCCTTTTCGAGCAGCGAGGCAAACAACTCGATGCTTCCGAGCGGGTTGCGGATCTCGTGAGCCAACTCGACGGCCATTTCTCCCATGGCAGCCAGCCGCTCGCTGCGCTTGCTCTGCGCTTCCATGGATTTCATTTCCGTGATGTCGCGAATGATGTGGAGCGCTCCCACCTTGTCTCCGGAGGCGCTTCTCAAAGGCGTGCTGGCAGTGGCCAGGACTCTCAGGTCGTTTCCTGATGCAAATGGAATCTCTACGTCAGAGCCGCCGTTCTCCCGGTCCCCAAAGGCCGCCAGGTACTTGCGCACGGCGGCGCTCCACCGCGCCGGCTTGTTTCCCTTCGGCTTCGCGCTCGACGATTGATCCAGAACTCGCGCCGCTACAGGATTGCAGAGCGTGACTCTACCCGATTCGTCGAAAACAAGGACTCCGCATGGGAGACATTCCAGAATCCTCTCGAGGTAGTTCTGTACCTCCTTTTTCTCACGGAGACTTTTCTTCAGTTCACGATTCTTGGCAGCCAACTCCTCGGAAAGACGGCGCGTGCGCGCCCGTAGCTGATGAAATGCGGTTTCCAGGGAACTGGACGCCTGGGTGAACATTTGAAAGGCTTCAAGCAGCAGACCGGCTTCGCGTGAGTCTTTACCCTCCGGCACCGGTTCCAAGTCCTGAGGCAAGGCATCCAGCAGACTCGCTGTCCCGTTCGCGCTCATTCCCATCCGCGTGGCTCCCAAGAAGTGCCCCTGGTTCCGGTTCGGCCCGGCACTTCCGCATCTCAGTTTCCAGCGACCTCTATCGCAAGCCGCATGCCACGCGAGCGAGATTTTTCAATAAGTGGCTTTTAAATCTGCAAACATTTGAGATGATGGTGTTTGTACTGTCGGAAGAGATTAGCCGTTTCAGGCGGAACACCTGCTCATCCCACAAAATCAGTCAATTTGTTGACATCGGCGAGACCGATCGCTTGACGTCCAGTGATTGAATGATGTGCGCTGGAGATCCTGGTTCAGGGCGTACAAACACCCGCTTGCGAGAGTGACAAGCGTGACTGTTTAGCCTTTTTGAAAACCGGATCGCATAACCGAATGGCAGCGGAAACCTCCAACACTCGAATTACTCAGAGAATCTCCAAGAGACGTCGCCTTCCGCGGCCCTTTGAGGCTGGCTTTCGTCTTTATCCCAAGACACCAAGTCCTTGTTGCCTCAGCTCAACAGTCGCTGAGAAAGTTGAATCGGGCCTGTGGTCCGAATAGACCGCAACGTTGGGCATGCGATAGCGGCCGAATTGAAAGACGGCGATGCTCCGCAGTGGAGCCTGTTTTCATTGGACAAACCTGCGCTGGAGTCTCTTGCACAGGGGTTCGCCGCATCGGGATGCAATGGAAATCCGGCTCATCGACGGGATTAGAAACAGGGAAAATCCACAAGATAATGTGAAAAACTGCGATAAAAGAATGTGTCATTATTTTGATTTTCTTCTTGTTGACAAATGTGAATTACCTGATATATAAGAATTCTGTGATTTATGTGAGTACGTTCAGTCCATAAGTAGCCATGTTTTTGACGATTTACTAGCCTTACAATTTTCAGACAACAGTTTTCAGCTCCTTAACTGTCATTATTTCTGCAAGTAGTTCGCCGCTTGGAGGCTGGAATGCGCAAAATCGGTCTTGAAGATGTCAAGGTTTTGGTGGTTGATGATGAGGACTACATGCGCGAGATCGTACGCCAGGCGCTAGAAGGGGCGGGATTTAAGGTTGAAGAGGCAGCGGACGGTGCTGTCGCCCTGGAGATGATGCGAAAGTATGCTTACGATGTAATCGTTACCGATCTGCGCCTGCCCGCAGTTGCGGGAGAAAAAATCCTGCAGGAAGCGTTGACCATCTTTCCTGAGACCATTGTGATCATCATGACCGGCTACGGCAATATTCAGACCGCCGTCGATGCTATCCGCATGGGCGCCTATGACTATCTGCCCAAACCGTTCCAGCTAGAAGAAATGGTCATGCGCGTCGAGAAGGGACTGCAGGACAGAAAGCTCAAGTCGGAGAACTCCCTGTTCCGATCGGAGCTTCAGGGGAAGTATCAGTTCGCCAACCTGACCGGCAACAGTCCTGCGATGCAGCAGGTCTATCAAATGGTGGCGATGGTAGCCATGAAGACCAGCACAATTCTGATCTCGGGTGAGACCGGGACAGGAAAAGAAGTCGTGGCGCGGGCCATCCATTACAATGGCCCCCGCAAGGATCAGCCGCTGGTATGCGTCAATTGCGCTGCAATCCCTGGGAATCTCCTGGAGGATGAGCTCTTCGGCCATGTAAAGGGCGCATTTACGGGCGCGCACCAGCATCGGATCGGACGGTTCGAGCAGGCGAATCATGGGACGCTTTTCCTGGACGAGATCGGAAGCATGCCGCTCGACCTCCAGGTCAAGCTACTCCGTGTTCTGCAGGAGCGTGAGTTTCCGAAGCTCGGAGGATCCTCGACGATCAAGGTTGACGTCCGCATTATCGGCGCCACCAATGAGGATCTGTCGGAAAAGGTGCACAGGGGCGAGTTTCGCGAAGATCTCTATTACCGCCTTAACGTGATACCAATCCGGATTCTGCCGCTCCGGCAGCGCCGTGAGGATATTCCCCTGCTGGCCTCCCATTTCGTCAAGAAATATTGCAGCGAGCAACAGGTAGCGATCAAGCGCGTGTCGCATGAGGCCATCAAACAACTCGTGTCCTTTGAGTGGCCCGGCAACGTTCGGCAGCTCGAAAACGCGGTAGAGATGGCCGTCGCGCTCTCTGGAGATCGCGAACTCCTTGATGTCAACGATTTCCCTGTCGTCGGGAGGACGCCGAACGAGGATGCGGTTTTCCGCAATATCGACATACCTGAGGACGGCGTGAACTTCAACACGCTCATTTCGGAACTCGAGCGGCGGCTGATCCTTCAGAGTCTCAAGGTCACGGGCGGGAACAAGAAGCGAGCTGCCGGCCTGCTACACCTGAAGCGAACGACCTTCGTGGAAAAGCTCAAGCGAATCGATCCTGCCCCCGAGCTCACTCATTAATCCTCGAGGTAGGTGTACGCATCCAGAGTGGATTGATAGAATTCGGCCAGCGCGCCGGCCTCGTCCGCACTGACTCTCCCCTGTGCCTCCGCGGTGGAGATCATCTGCTGGAGCCCTTCAACGAGACTCTGGGAATCGTAGCCGGCATTTGCCAGCACCTGGGAGAGGTTTTGCCCCCGTAAGACGCGGTCGAGGTGGGCGCGACCGGCATCATCCACCAAGAAGTGCGCTTCGTTGGCCGATCCGAGAAGGTTGTGGTTCATGCCCAGCGACTCCTGATAGGCCCCCACCAGCGGAATCGCCAGATAGTAGGAATCGTTGATGCCGCCGTGCAGTTCGAGCGCCTGTTTGACGTCCCGAAGGTCGACGAACTTGTCAATCTGGCCATCAGAGTCACAAGTAATGTCGCACAGGGTTGCCCGCTCCGTAGGCTCCTCGGTCAGTCTGGTCACGGGCACAATGGGGAAAAGCTGATCGAGGGCCCAGGCATCCGGCGTGGCTTGGAAGACCGAAAAGTTGCAGATGTACTTGCTGGCCAGGATGTTTTCGAGGTCGGCAAACTCCTCGGGGCGTTCTTTGAGAAGATGCGAGAACTTGATCGCCTTGCGGCAGATTTCCCAGAACAGCCACTCTCCGTGCGCGCGATTCTGGAGATTGAGATAGCCGAGATTGAAGAGAGACTGCAGCTCCTCGCGATGCTGCAGGGCATCGTGATAGTACTCACGAAAATTTTTCTGGTTGATGTCCTTGTGCAGGTCCATCATTTCCACAACCACTTCGGAATCGATCTTCGAAAGGTCGACTTCGGGCCCGCCCAACCCGGGATTCAGCGTGCGAATCACATTGGTAACGAATACGGCATGATGGGCGGCCACCGCGCGTCCGCTCTCAGTCACAATGGTGGGAGGCGGCACGTTCTCTGATTCGCAAATCTCATCAATCGTATAAACGATATCGTTGGCATACTCCTGGATGCTGTAGTTCACGCTGCAATCCGAAGCAGTCCGGCTACCGTCGTAGTCGACACCAAGCCCGCCGCCGACATTGAGGTACTCGACCGGGTATCCCATCTTGTAAACCTTGGCATACACGCGTGCCGCTTCCTTGATCGCGCTCTTGACCCTTCGGATGTCGGTGATTTGGGAACCGATGTGGAAGTGCAGCATCTTGAGCTGGCGCGCCATCTGGGAATCGGAGGCCGATTTCAGACAATCGAGCAGCTGAATGGTGTTGATGCCGAACTTCGAGGTTTCACCGCCCGATTCCTCCCATTTCCCGGCGCCGCGCGAGAAGATCCGGACGCGCACTCCCAGGGCAGGTTTGGCCTGAAGTGTGTTGGAGACTTCCGCAATCTTCTTAAGATCCGACACCTCCTCCATCACTATGACGGGGTTCTTCCCGATTTTCGCCGCCTTGATCGCCCACTCGAGATAGCGCCGATCCTTGACTCCGTTGCAGACCAGGAGCGCGTTCGGATGAACCGTCAGGGTGAGCGCGGCTGCCAGCTCGGCCTTTGTGCCCACCTCGAGCCCGTATTCGTATCGGTGGCCGGCGGCCATCAGACGTTCCACCACGCTGCGCTTCTGGTTCACCTTCATCGGGAAAACCCCGCGGTGGCGTGCCCCATAGCCGTACTCCGCGATCGAGTTGCGGAAAGCTTCGTGAAATTCCTTGATCTGCGTGTCGAGGATCTGGGGAAAGCGGAAAAGAAAGGGGGGAGCCACACGGCGCTGCAGCAAAAGGCTGATGAGAGAGATCACCTCCACTCCCATGAGGGGATTGCGCGTAGGATGAACCGTGAGACATCCCTGATCACTAACTCCGAAATACCCCGCGGCCCAGTTTTCCAGGCCGTAAATCCGATGCGGGATCTCACTGGGAGACAGCCGCAGACTCTGGGTCAGTTCTTTCATGAGTAAGCTCACCTCGTCGCGCAAAAATCGCTACCGGCCGCCCAATAATGGCCTCTGAGAGTGGTGGAATCCGCCGGACGCCATTTCAGCCAAATCAGGATTTGACGCGCTCCAGATATTTTCCTTCGTTGGTGTCAACACGAATTACTTCTCCCTCATTGATGAAGGGAGGAACCGGGATGACCAGGCCGGTCTCGAGGGTCGCGGGTTTGTTGACGTTGCTGACCGTGGCGCCTCGCAACGCAGGTTCGGTGGAAACGACTTTGAGTTCCACGGACGGAGGAAGCTCGATACCGATCGGCCTGGACTCATAAAACTCGACTTGAATCTTGATGTTCGGGATCAAGTATTGAATTGAGTCGTCGAGGAGTTCCAAGGGAAGATGAATCTGCTCGAAGGTCTCCGTGTTCATGAAAAAGTAGTCCGTTCCATCCGAGTACAGGTACTCCATTTCATGAGTTTCCAGAAAGGCCTGCTCGACCCGGTCTTCAGAGCGGAACCGGTGCTCCACAATGGAGCCCGTTTTCACCGATTTCAGTTTGGTCTGCACCATCCCGCGCCAGTTTCCGGGAGTGATGTGTTGAAACGAGAAGACACGATAAAGCTCATTATTCAGCTTAATGGCCATTCCGCGTTTGATTTGGGTTGCTGCAATCATGAAAACATGCCTCTGATGGTTGTTGAAAATCAATGACAGTCAAAATACCGGCACCCTCGCAGTGCACAGATCAACAGCAGGAGCCTGTTGTGCGCGCATCCGAATCCTCGTTCGCATCCTGGTCGCCGGCGTCCACATTATTCCACGCGTCTGGCTGCCGTTTCCCGCCGCCGATTGCGCACTATTTCGATTACGGCGGGAAGCATCGACAAAAGTATAACAACGACGATCACCAAATGAATGTGTTTGGTGATGTCCGGGATCGCCGAAGACAGAAAGTACCCGGTCAGGATCATGCTCCACACCCATAGAACGCCCCCTAATACATCATACGCAAGGTAGCGCCGGTACTTCATATGAGCGGCGCCGGCCACGGCAGGCGCGAACGTGCGCACGATCGGCACAAACCGCGCGAGCACAACAGTCTTCCCGCCGTACTTCTCGTAGAAATCATGCGCCCTCTGCAGGTGTTTCCTGCGGAAAAAAAACGAATCGCCGCGCCGATAGAGCGCCTCCCCTGCCTTGCGGCCGATCCAATAGTTGACCTGATCTCCGGAAATCGCACACAGGGACACAGAAACGAGCATCATAGGCAGATTGAGGTGCACCACAGATGCGAAGATTCCCGCTGCCACAAGCAGGGAGTCGCCGGGCAGGAAGAAGCCGACAAACAGCCCGGTTTCCACAAAGACGATGGCGCAGACCATCAAGGCTCCGCCCCATTCCACAATCCCCTGCACGTCGGTCAGCAGATGGAATGCGTTGCGAATGAATTCCAGGATGTCTCCTTTCCAAAACCGCAAATGATAGTCGCAATTTCGAAAATTCGATAGTGCCAATTTTGGATTCTGGCATGCGGATTCCGGATTTCCGCACCCAGCGCCGGCGGACAATAAACACCGAAATCCCCTTTGGAAGCAGAGAACCAGGTCATTCCGGCGCACTCAGGTACCGATGGCAGCCCTGATTTCAGACTCGGTCAAGACCTGATTTGAGGACTTGGCGCTGGCGAAGAGGCGGGCAACCCTGTCATCGTCCGGCGTGAATCCGTGCTGTTCAAGCCAGTACTCGATATTGGACCTGCCGCTCATGGGTCCGATTTCTATCTGCTGCTGGAGCCCGAACCAATGGGATGGGACTGCAGAATAGACAAGGTCCGCGAGTACCGCATCTCCTTTCTTCAATGCTTTGATGACCGCAGCGGCATGGACGCCGGTAGCGGTCCGAAAAGCATCGGCGCCCATCACCGGGTAGTTGAAGGGTATGGGCATCCCGGTAGCCTCGGAAACGCCCACACAATATTCTTTCAACTTGATGAGATCCTGTGCGATATACCCCATCAGGCGCATATTCACCAGGAGCTGATCCATGGCAACGTTCCCCACGCGTTCTCCGATCCCGAGCGCGCAAGCATGGAGTTGATCCGCGCCGGCTTCAAACGCGGCGATGGCGTTGATGACACCCAACCCGCGGTCATTGTGGCCATGCCAATCGATTCGAATCGGCAGCCCCGAGGGTCCCACGATCTCGTCACGCACAAACCGGACCACATTCCCGGCTCCGGAAGGAGTCGCATGTCCGACTGTATCCGCGATGACCAGCGCACGGGCTCCCCAAGAGATTGCTTCGGAGTACAACCTGCGGATTACTTCCGGTCGTGTGCGTGTAGTATCTTCGGTCACGAACATTACCGGAAGGCCTTCCCGCACCGCAAAGCGGATCGCCTCCTCGCTGCGCTTTAGAATCGCTCCCAGGTTCCAGTCCTCCACGTACTGCCGCACGGGGCTGGCGCCGATAAATGCCGCGACCTCGATGGCGATGCCCACTCTTTGGGAGATTTCGACGATCGGGCGGATGTCCCAATGCACCGTACGGGCGGCGCAGTAAGGCGCCAGCCGCATGTTCTGCGACGCGATTTCCAAGGCCAGTCGTTCGGTCTCTGCCGCAACCTGTGCACCTGCGCCCGGCAAGCCGATGTCGGCGGACTGAATCCCCAGATCCTCTATCAAATGGAGAATGTGCAGCTTTTGGTCCAGCGAAGGGCTGTGGATGGAAGGAGACTGCAGCCCATCCCTCAGCGTTTCATCAGCGAAGCTCGGCCTGCGGGCTACGATCGCGCTCCCTGATCCGGCATTCCAATCGTGGATGAGATCGGTTTCTACGTTCACTTGAACCCCGAGGCGTCGGGCATCGGAAAATGCGCCCTGTGCTGCAGATCATGATAACTCCAAAGAGGCCGGGCAGGAATGGCGGTAAAGACACCAATGACAAAAAAACACGAAACCCGTTCCGCGTGTATCGTGTCGCGCGAACTCCGTGAAGAGGTGCTGCGGGAGCGCTTCGCCGCCCTATTCGTCAGATCTCGAGGATCTCCGCCTCTTTTTTCTTCTGCAGGGCATCCACCTTGCTGATGAAGTCGTTGGTGATATCCTGGACCTTCTTGAGCGCGTCCTTCTCCTCGTCCTCGGAGATCTTCTTATCTTTGAGCTCGACCTTCAGCTGATCGTTGGCGTCGTGGCGCACCTGCCGAACGGAAACGCGGAACTGTTCGGCCATGTGCCCGACGGTCCTCGCCAGCTGCTTGCGTCTCTCCTCGGTCAGGGGCGGGATGGGAAGACGGACGACCTTTCCGTCGTTGGTCGGATTGAGCCCAAGATCGGATGCCAGAATCGCTTTTTCGATGCTGGCGATCGTCGACGGGTCCCACGGTTGGATGAGAATCATCGCGGGATCAGGAGTGGAGAGCGAGGCCATCTGGTTTAGAGGGGTCATGGTCCCGTAGTAATTGGCCTGGATATGATCAAGAATGCTGATGGATGCGTGCCCGGTGCGAATTGCCGCCAGGCCGTGCTGCATTCCCTCGATGCATTTTTCCATCCGTTTTCGAGTGGCTTCGAGAATCTGTCGGGTCATTAAGGTCTGTCTCCTTATGGAATGAACCGGTATCAGTCAGTGCGGGCAGGAGAGGAACTACGCTCCCAGGGCCTGTCAATGAACAACGTTTACACTTTGCTGCTGGCCCCCAGGCCTGCTGGCGCGGCGCGAGCGACGAGCATACTCTTTAGTCTGTAAGGAGCGAGCAACAAAGCCAGCGGGCCTGCGGGCCGCAGCCCGGAGGGGCGCGGCGGCGGGCGGGCATCTGCTGCGTTGCCGCT
>Ga0187866_1000276_pt1 | contig 65797 bp, 50 predicted proteins | sample June2016WEW_11_1_3_FD_133013 | JGI IMG/M metagenome (GOLD analysis project Ga0187866, IMG submission 133013) | Peatland microbial communities from SPRUCE experiment site at the Marcell Experimental Forest, Minnesota, USA - June2016WEW_11_150 | ecosystem: Environmental > Terrestrial > Soil >... | reverse complement strand
CTATCGTCCTTGCGGCTGCGAGAGCGAGTTGCGGTGAAGAGCCCAGTGCGGGAATACTGCACGCTGGGATCTGTGGGAGGGGCGCCGGGCAACCGGCGTCCCTATCCCGATCCCCTGGCCGACCCCTTCCTGGCCTCCTGCCAGCGTCACCCGCGCGTCCTCTCCCGGTTTCCGGCAAAGGCCATTGGCTCCATTGGCTCCATTGGCTGCATTGGCTGGATTGGCATTTTTTCTCCCAATTCCGTGCCATTCCGGCTACTGGCGCGGGCGTCTCGCCCGCGAACCTCCCATCCGCTCCAAGCGCATTGGAGGCCTTCCGCCCGCCCTCGGGGGCAGCGCCACGATGCGCCCCCAACTGGTGGTGGCCGGAGAAAAGGCTTGAGTCGGATGGGGCGCCAGGTAGGTTGGCGCGCCATGAAAGTGGAATTTTACGGGCACGTTCGTCAGTATCACAATATCAAAACGGAAATACACAGGAATATCCGGAGGGTTTTGAAGAGCGGCCAGTATGTGATTGGGCCGATGCTCGAGCAGTTCGAAGATGAGCTGGCGGCCTACCACGGCACCAAGTACGCCATTGGGGTGGGCAACGGCACGGACGCCATCTGGTTGGCGCTGACGGCCCTGGGCATCGGCCCCGGCGACGAAGTCATCACGCACCCGAACACGTTTTTTGCGACCGCCGAGGCCATCTGGATCGCCGGGGCGACGGCGGTGTTCGTGGACTGCGACCCGGTGACCAAGTGCATCGACGTGGCCCGGAGCGAGGCGGCCATCACGCCCAGGACCAAGGCCATCGTGCCCGTTCACCTCTACGGCCAGTGCGCCGACATGAAGGCGATTCGCCGGCTGGCCGAGCAGCACAAGCTGTATCTGGTGGAAGACAATGCCCAGGGGATCGGCGCCTGGGGCGACGGCTTCAAGATCGGCGAATTGAGCGAGGCGGCCACGACGAGCTTCATCATCCAGAAGAACCTCGGCACCTTCGGGGACGGCGGCGCCATCCTGACCAACAACGAGAGCATCGACGCGGCCGTCCGCAAGCTGCGCAACCACGGCTCGAACGCGCGCAACGTCCACAGTTTCGGCTTCAACAGCCGGCTGGACGACCTGCACGCGGGCATCCTGAGCGCCAAGCTCAAGCACCTCGATGCCTGGAACGACCAGCGCCGCAACTGGGCCGCCCGCTACACGGCCGGCCTGGCAGGGGCGAGGCATTTCACGCTGCCGGCCGAGCGCCCGGGTTATCGCCACGTGTACCACCTCTACGTCATCGAAACCAAGCAGCCCAAGGAGAGGGAAAGCCTGCTGAACTTCCTCCATGACAACGGGATTGACGCCAAGACGCACTACGCGCTGGCCATCCACCAGCAGGCCGGCTATCCGTGGGGCAAAGGCGCCCGCCTCGCCGGCTCACTGGCCAACGCTGAGCGGAATGCCGCCAGTTGCATCTCGCTGCCGATGTTCCCTGAACTGACCGAGCAGGAAGTGGATTACGTGGTCGCCAAGGCCCTGGAGTGGGACAAGGCGCAGAAAGGAGAAGCGATGGAGTGATGACCAGGTATTCGGTTCTGGTGGTCGGCCTGGGCAAGCGGGGGCTGCACCATGCCCTGGCCTTCCAAGCCAATCCCAGGTTCCAGGTCACCGGCATTTGCGACCTGGAGCCGGGGCGGTTGGCCGCGGCCGCGGCCAGGCTGGGCCATCCGCAAACGGGGGCGGATGCGGGCGCGCTGGCCAAGGCGGTGAAGCCGGACGTGTTTTGCTTCACGACGCTGCCGAACCTGCGCGCGCCGCTGATCAAGATTGGCCTCGAGTCGGGCGCGAAGCTGCTCGCCTTCGAGAAGCCGGTGGCCCTGACCAGCGCCGAGTTGCTCGGCATCCGCGACCTGATTGAGCGATCGGCCGTCAAGGCCGTAGTCAGCCACCAGCACCGCTACGGCGTCCACTATCGCAAGGTGCAGGAGCTCATCGCGGGCGGCGCCTTGGGGCGCGTCCACACGGTCTATGGGAGCGCCACCGGCTGGATGACGCACCTGCTCTCGCACCTGGTGGACTATACCTGCTGGTTCAACGATTACACGCGGGCGACGTGGGTCATGGCGCAGGCGGCCGGCCGCGGCAAGTTGAGCGACAACCATCCTTCGCCCGACTACATTGGCGGGTTCGTACAGTTCGCCAATGGCGTGCGGGGCATTTATGAATGCGGCGCCGGCGCCCCCGATCAACCCGAGGTGGCGAAGTGGTGGGGCAAGAACCGCATCGGGGCGCAGGGCACCGAGGGCTTTGCCGAGGTGCTCACCAGCGGCGGTTGGCGCGCGGTCACCAAGCGCGGCGGCTACCAGAGCGGCGAAGGCGCAATGAATTACGACCTCGACATGCCGCCCTACATCCAGGAAATGGCCGACTGGCTGGACGACCGCCGGAAGGTGCACCCCTGCAATTTCGAACGGGCCTTTCTGGGGGCGGAGATCCTGCTGGCCATGCAGCGCAGCGCCGCCCAAGGCGGCCAGGTGGCCCTGCCGCTGACGCAAGGGGCCGATGAACAGGCGCTGCTCAGAGCGAAGCTCGCTGACGGCCCGGTGCTGGTGTCCTGCGAACAAAATCGGAAAGAGTTTGGCTTGGGCTAACGCCAATGGAGGTCATCATCCAGCCGAACCGAGAAGCGGCGGCGCACCTGGTCGGGCGCGTCATCGCCCGCGAATTGCGCGCCAACCCGCACCTGGTGCTGGGCCTGGCGACTGGCAAGACGATGGAATGCGTTTACCGCCACCTCGTGCGCCTGCACCGGGATGAGCAGCTTGATTTCTCCCTTTGCACCACTTTCAACCTCGATGAATATGTAGGGCTGTTTCCGTCCGACCCCAACTCCTACCGGCACTACATGAATGAGCACCTGTTTCGGCACGTGAACATCGACCCGCGCAACACGCATCTGCCCAACGGCCTGGCCGAGGACCTGGAGGCGGAGTGCCGTCTCTACGAGGCGACCATCCGCCGCTTCGGGGGCATCGATCTCCAACTCCTGGGCATCGGCAAGGCCGGCCACATCGGCTTCAACGAGCCGCTCTCGGCGTTGCGCTCGCGCACGCGGGTCAAGGCGCTGACGCCCGCGACGCGCGAGCAGAACGCGCCCTTTTTCGGCGGGGAGGACAAGATGCCGCGCCGGGCGATCACCATGGGTGTGGGCACGATTATCGAGGCGCGCCGTTGCCTGCTGCTGGCCACCGGCGAGACCAAGGCCGGGGTGCTCGCCCAGGCGGTCGAAGGCCCCATCTCCAGCATGATCTCCGCCTCCGCCCTGCAACTGCACCCGCGCTGCACCGTAGTGGTCGACGAGGCCGCGGCCAGCCAACTGGCCGAGAAGGCTTACTACCGCTGGATCTTCGAAAACGAGCCGGAATGGGAGGAATACCAGTGAGATCGGGATGGGGTGAGAAGGGTACCGGTCCAATAATCTGATTCTGCTGAAAAACCCCTTGTGATCAAAAAGCGACGGTGAAAAAGACCGTCTGACCGCTGAAGCTTCAGTTATCAGTTCCTATCGGTTTTCAATCTGCGGCTGGTGCGTGGGCTCGCCAGACCAGGCGCAGGCCCTCCAGGGTCAGGAGGGGAGCCACGGCGGTGATTTCGGGCAGTTTGGCGGCGATGAGTTCGGCGTAACCGCCGGTGGCGACGACCGGGAGGCGGCGGGCTTTGAGCTCGCGTCGCAACTCGAAAATCAACCCGCGCACCAGCCCGCGATAGCCGTGCACCGCGCCCAGGAGCATGGCCTGCTCGGTGCTCTTGCCGATGGCGCCGGCGATTTCGCGGATGCGGATGCGCGGCAGCAGCGCCGTTTTCTCGTGGAGGTAATCGGTCATGGCCGCCAGGCCCGGGGCGATAATGCCGCCCACGTAATTGCCGGCCCGGTCCACGACATCAAAGGTGACCGCCGTCCCGAAATCCACGACCACCGCCGGCGCGCCGAAGGCGTGTTTGACGGCGACGGCGTTGGCGAGGCGGTCGGGACCGATGGTTTCGGGTTTTGGATAATCGAGGCCGACGCCGCGCACGGTTTTCGCGGTGAGTTGGAGGCAGGGCAGATGCCAGCGCCGTTTGGCCGCGCGGTGGACGAGCGGCGAGACGCGCGGCACCACGCTGCAAAAGGCGGCGGCCTCCAGGCGCGCACGCCCGGCAAAGGCCGCGATGAGCTCCTCGGCGGTTCCGTCAGACCAGGCGGCCGTCGGGATGAGGGCCTGTTTGAGCACGCGCCTCGCATTGGCCAAGCCCAAGTGCGTGTGGGTGTTGCCTATGTCAAGAAGCAGGAGCATGGCCAATTGTCAATTGCCGATTGGCAATTGGCAACTGGCAATTCATTTTTCCAGCGCCACATCACCGCCGATGATGCGTTCGAGGTGGCCGTGTTCGGTGCGGAGCAGGAGGGCGCCATCTTCGCCCAGGGCCTCGGCGCGGCCGCGGATTTGGCGTTCGCCCACGCGGATGACGACGTGGCGGCCAATCGTGCCGCAGTGCTTTTCCCACTCGTCGGCGATGTCCGCGAAGCGGCCGGCGGCCAGGCGCGCGTAATCGAGGTCCAGTTCGCGCAGGATGGCCACGGCGAGCTGGGGGCGGGAGACCGGTTTGCCCAGTTGGGCTTTGAGGGAGGTGGCCAGGTGGCGCCAGGCGGCCGGGAAAGAGGCGGAGCTCAAATTGACATCCACCCCGATGCCGAGGATGACGTATTTGACGTGGTCCAGCTCAGCGTTGAGCTCGGTCAGAATGCCGGCGGCTTTCCGGCCGTGAACCAGGATGTCGTTGGGCCATTTGATTTCCGGCTCCAGCCCGGTCTGGGAATGAATCGCGCGGCGCAGGGCCGTGGCGGACGCCACCGTGAGGCGGGTGGCCTCCAGCGGTCGCAGATCGGGCCGGAGCAGGACCGAAAACCAGAGTCCTTCTTGGGGGGGCGACAGCCACTGGCGCCCGAGGCGCCCGCGGCCGCGGGTTTGGGACTCGGCAAAGACGACCACGCCCTCCTTCACGCCGTCGCGGGCGAGCTTCTCGACCACGTCGTTGGTCGAGGTGGTTTCCTGGAAGACGCGGATGTCGCGTCCGATCACCCGGCTTGGGCCGAGGCGGGAGAGGAGGTCGTCGGCGTGCAAGAGGTCTGGGGCGCTGAGCAGCCGGTAGCCGAGGTGCGGGCTGGCCTCGATGTCGTAGCCCAGGGAGCGGAGTTCCTCGATGCGGGCCCAAATCGCCGCGCGGCTCACGCCCAGGTTCTGGGAAAGCTCGGTGCCCGACACCGAGCCGCCGGCGGCGCCGCGCAAGGCCTTGAGGATTTGCACATCGAGGTTCATGGCGCCGGCGGGCCGGGCTCGAAATCCAGGCCGATGTCGACCGCGCGGGCCGAGTGGGTCAGGGCGCCGACGGAGACGAAGTCCACGCCGCTTTCCGCGATGGCGCGCACCGTGGCGAGGCTCACGCCGCCGCTGGCTTCCGTGGGCCGGCGGCCGCCGCATTTCTGCACCGCCAGGCGCAATTGGGCGGCGTCCATGTTGTCGAGCAGGATGCAGTCGGCGCCCGCCGCCAGCGCCTGGTCCACCTGCTCGAGCGTGTCGGCCTCGACTTCCACTTTGAGCTGCGGATAGGCCGCCCGCGCCCGTTGCACGGCGGCGGCAATCGGGTTGGGCCAGGCGTGCCTCAGGGTGGCCAGGTGGTTGTCCTTGATGAGCACCAGGTCAAAAAGGCCGAGGCGATGATTGCGCCCGCCGCCGCAAGTCACCGCGTATTTTTCCAGGCGCCGCCAGCCCGGGGTGGTCTTGCGGGTGTCCAGGATTTGCGCGCGCGTGCCCTGGACCGCCTTGACGAACTGGGCGGTCAGGGTGGCAATGCCGGAGAGCCGCTGGACGAAGTTCAGGGCCACGCGCTCGGCGCCCAGGAGCGCGCGGGCCGGCCCGGCCACCTCCAGCAGCGTTTGGCCGGCCGCCACGCGCTCTCCGTCCTGGGCGGCGCGGGTGAGGCGGACTTGGGGCGCGACTTCGAGAAAGGCCGCCTCGGCCAGGGCCAGCCCGGCAACCACCAGCGGTTCGCGCGCCCGCATCACCGCGCTGGCCCTGGCCTCTGGCGGCACGGTCGCCAGGCTCGTGGCATCGCCGCTGCCGGTGTCCTCGGCCAGCGCCAGTTGCACCGCGCGGCGAATCTCTTCAGCAGTCAACGGTTCCATCGGCGGCAAGATGGCGCAAGGAGCGAAAAAGCAAAGGGCAAAAGCGAGCGGACCGCAACTCGTGCGCCGCAGAGCTCAACTCTTTTTTGCCCGCATCAATTCCTGGATCTCGTCCGCTTCAATCGGGATATCGGCCATGAGATCGATATTGCCGCCTTCCTGGACGAGGATGTCGTTTTCGAGGCGGACGGCGAGGCCTTCTTGGCGGAGGTAGATGGCGGGTTCGACGGTGAGGACCCAGCCGGGCTGGATAGGTTCGGTGGTGTGGCCGAGGTCATGCACGTCGAGGCCGAGGGGGTGGCCGACGCCGTGCATGAAGTACTTCTTGAGGGCGGGTTTGTCGGGGTCTTGCTTGCGGATAGCGGAGGGCTTGAGCAGGCCGAGGCCGAGCAGTTCCTCCTGCATGAAGGCCTCGGCGTCCTTTTGCCATTGCTTGGGCAATTTGCCGGGCGTGGCGGCCTTGCAGGCGGCGCGCAAGACGCGCAGCACGGCGCTATAGACTTGGCGTTGGCGGCGGGTGAAGCGGCCGTTGACGGGGAGGGTGCGGGTAAGGTCGGAGTTGTAATTGGCGTAGTGGGCGGCCACGTCGAGCAGGAGCAAGTCGCCCTGGCGGCAAGGCTGGTCATTGGCCAGGTAGTGCAGGACGCAGGCATTCTGGCCGCTGGCAATGATCGGCGAATAGGCGAAGCCGCCGCCGCGCCGGATGAATTCGTGGGCGAATTCGGCCTCGACCTGGGTCTCGGTCACGCCCGGCTTGACGAAGCGGCAAACCCTGAGGAAGCCGGCCTTGGTGATGGCGCAAGCCTGTCGGATCAGGTCCAGTTCAAAGTCGGATTTGACGACGCGCAACCGGTGCATGAGCCGGGCCAGGCGCTGATAATCGTGCAGGGGATAACGCGCCTGGGTGTCCTTCACGAAGCGCGCGTCGCGGGTTTCGACCTCGATGACGGCGCGCTTGTGTTCGTTGGTGTTGAGATAGACGTGTTCGCACTCGCACATCAGGCGGTGGAAGAGCGGGCGGAATTCAGCGAGCCACTCGACCCGCTTGATGCCGGAGCGCTTACTGGCCTCCTCCTTCGTGAGCTTGCGGCCCTCCCAGGTGGCAATGAGTTCATTGGTCTCACGGAGGAAGAGCACCTCCCGCATGTTCTCCTCATGCGCCTCGGGATAGAGGAGCAGGACGGTTTCTTCCTGCTCGATGCCGGTGAGGTAAAACAGGTCGGAGTTCGGGCGCAGCACCAGCGTGCCGTCGGCGTTGGTCGGCAGGATGTCGTTGGCGTTGACCACCGCCAGCGAGTTGGGCAGCAGGAGCTGGCTGAGGTTCGCGCGGTGGTTGATGAACATTTGAGGATTCAGGGGACGGTAACGCATGGGTAGGGGTCGGTCTGCCGGTTGGGGGAGGGTGTTAAGTCCGAAGTCCGAAGTTCTAAAAAGTCTGGTGTTCGGTGCGGGTGATGATCTCGTCTTGGAGTTCGGCGGCCAGGTCGCAGAAGTAGTCGCTATAGCCGGCCACGCGGACGATGAGGTCGCGGTGCGCTTCGGGGTTGGCCTGGGCCTGGCGCAGGGTGTCGGCGGTGACGACGTTGAACTGGACATGGTGCCCGTCCATTTTGAAGTAGCTGCGGACGAGGTGAGCCCATTTGTCGAGGCCATCTTCGCCGGCCACCAGGGCGGGGGTGAATTTCAGGTTGAGCAACGTCCCGCCGGTCTTGACCTGGTCCATTTTGGCGGCGCTCTTGAGGACGGCGGTGGGGCCGTGGCGGTCGGCGCCCTGCACGGGGCTGATGCCCTCGGAGACCGGCAGGCCGGCTTTGCGGCCGTCGGGCATGGCGCCGACGACGCTGCCGAAATAGATGTGGCAGGTAGTGGGCAGCATTTCGATGCGGTAGCGCCCGCCGCGCGCGTCGGGCCGGCCGTCCACTTCCTCGAAACAGGCGTTGAAGACCTTGCGCATGAGGTCGTCGGCGTAATCGTCGTCGTTGCCGTACTTGTGGGCGCCGTTGAGGAGGCGCTGGCGGAGCACTTCCTGGCCGGCAAAGTCCTGGTCGAGGATGGAGACCAACCGGGCGAGCGCAAGGGCTGGGGAGCACCCGCCGCTGGCCTGTGGCCTTGGGCGTCCCGCCGCGCCTTCGTCAACCGCAGTCTGGTGGTTGGCGGCCGCCGGCGGCTCGCCGGACGCGGCAGGCGGGCCAAAGCTCAGCTCTTTGATGGCACTGAGGCAGTCGGTGATGCTGCCCAGGCCGACCATTTGGAGGAAGGTGTTGTTGTAACGGGCGCCGCCGGCGTTGTAGTCGCGCCCTTTGGCGATGCAATCATCGATCAGCACGCTCAGGAACGGGGCGGGCATGTCGTCGGCGTACATCCGCTCGATGAGCCGGCTGCCGCGGATTTTGACTTGGATGAAATGGCGCAGTTGCCGGCGGAAGGCGGCGAAGAAGCTTTCAAAGTCCTGGAAGGAATCGGGTTCGCCGCTCCGGGGCCCCAGTGGCTGGCCGGTCCGGGGGTCGCGCCCGTTATGCAAGGTCAGTTCGAGGACTTTGACGAGGTTGAAGTAGCCGGTGAGGATGTAGGCTTCTTTGCCGAAGGCGCCGACCTCGACGCAGCCGCTGCAGCCGCCGGCGCGGGCGTCTTCCAGGGTCTTGCCCTGGCGCAGTTGTTCTGCGACCACCGTGTCGGCGTTGAAGATGGAGGGGAAGCCGTAGCCGCGGCTCACGACGCGCAAGGCGTGTTTGAGGAAGGCGTCGGGGCTCTTGCGGGAGAGTTGGATGTTGCTGCCGGGCTGGAGCAGGTGCATCTCCTCGACAATGTCGAGCAGGAGATGGGAGAGGACGTTGGCGCCCTCCGCGCCGTCGCGCCGCAGGCCCCCGAGGTTGAGGTTGGCAAAGTCGGTGTAAGTGCCGCTCTCGGCGGCGGTGACGCCGACCTTGGGCGGGGCGGGATGGTTGTTGAATTTGATGAAGAAGCATTCGAGCAACTCGCGGGCGGAGTCGGGGGTGAGCGCGCCCTCGGTCAGGCCCTGCTGGTAGAAGGGCAGCAAGTGCTGATCCAGGTGGCCGGGGTTGAAGGAATCCCAGCCGTTCAACTCGGTGATGACGGCCAGGTGGCAGAACCAGTAGCACTGCAGGGCCTCGTGGAAATCGCGGGGGGCGCGGGCCGGGACGTGCGCGCAGACGGCGGCGATTTTGAGCAGTTCGGCGCGGCGTTGGGGGCGGGTTTCCCGGCCGGCCAGTTCGCGGGCCAGGGCGGCGTGGCGCTCGGCGAAGAGGATGACGGCCTCGCACGAAATATCAAAGGACTTGAGCGTCTCGCGTTTCTCGTAGGCTTCCTGGTCATTGAGGAAATCGAGCCTGGCCAGGGAGTCGGCGATGTCCCTTTGGAAGTCGCGCAGGCCCTTGGCATAGATCTTGTCATCCAGGACCGTGTGGCCGGGCGCGCGCTGCTCCATGAACTCGGTGAACAGCCCGGCCTGGTAGGCCGCCTGCCATTCGGGCGGCAGTTCGGCGAACATCCGGTCGCGCAGCGAGCGGCCGCGCCAGTAGGGGATGACGGTCTGCTGGTAAAGCTGGAGCGTGTCGGCCTCCACCCGGTACCAGGTCTTGGGGCGGGAGTTGAGGATGCGGAGGTCCTCGAGGCTATGGCAGGTCAGCTCGGGGAACGTGGGCGCCGCTTTTGGGCGCGGTCCGCGCTCGCCGACGATGAGTTCGTCTTCGCCGAGGTAAATGGTCTTGTGCTGGCAGAGGTGCCGGAAGGCCAGCGCCCGCATGACGGGGGCCGAGTAGCGGCCCTCGTTGGCCTGGTAGAATTCGGTCACGAGCCTGGCGCGTTCGCCCGAGATGGACGGGGGCGTGTCGAGGCTCTGGCGGCGAAGTCTGGCGGTGCGGTCGTTCATAAGTTCAGTTCCCAAGCCGGAGTGACATAATAGAACTTAGCGCGGCGCAGCCGCAACCAAAACCAGGTAGTCATCCGCCCACCTTGGCCGCCAGGCCGAGGCCTTGGAAGATGGCCAGGGCGTTGGCCAGGGCCAGGGCGGAGGGCGGCTGGACTTCGGGCACGGGGCTGGCCCGGCCGAGGCCATGGAGTTTTTGCAGGCCGGTCCGGTGGAAGGGCAGCAGGTTGACCTGCCGCACGCCGGGGATCGCGGCGGCGAAACGGGCAGCGGCGTGCAGGCCGGCCTCATCGTCACTGATGCCTGGGATGACGGGCACCCGCACCCAGATTTGGCCGTGCACCCGGCCGAGGGCCCGGAGGTTCTCGAGGATCAGGTCGTTTGGCCCGCCAGTGTAGTGTTGGTGCTTGGCGGCGTCGATGAATTTCAGGTCGTAGAGGAACAGGTCGGCCAGGGGCGCGATGGCCAGGAGGTGTTCGGTGGGGGCCAGGCCGCAGGTGTCCACGGCGGTGCGCAGGCCCCGGGCGCGGCAGGCCTCCAGGCTGGCGCGGAGGAACTCGAATTGGAGCAGCGGTTCGCCCCCGGAGAAAGTGACGCCGCCGCCCGATTCGTCGTAAAAGACCCGGTCTTGCCAGAGGGCCTCCACGACCTCCGGCACGCTCATTTGCTCACCGACCATCCGGCGGGCGCCGGCGGGGCAGGCGGCCACGCAAGCCCCGCACAACAGGCACCGCTCATGGCGGGCCGGCAGCGCACCCTCGCCGGGGAGCGTGGTGCCAAAGGGGCAGGCCAGCCGGCATTCCCGGCAGCCCACACAGCGGCCCTCCAGGAGGATGATTTCACGGCGGGGCGAGATGCCCTCCGGGTTGTGGCACCAGGCGCACCGGAGGGGACAGCCCTTGAGGAAAACGGTCGTGCGAATCCCCGGCCCGTCCTGGACCGAGTACTTCTGGATATTGAAAACCAGACCGTTTTGCATGATCAACCGCTGCTGCACCAGAGTCTAACACACCAGGCCCGCAGTTCAATCGCACGGCGGCGTGGAGTGCCGGCTGCGGATTGCCCAGTGCGCAGTTGGGACGGGCCGCCTGGGCCTGGAACCGAAGAAGCCCCTGTGCCCAGGAAGGTTTGCGCTGCCGCGGCCAACCCCAATTCCCATCAAAGGATCAAATCGCGAGGCTTGACGCCCGGCGCCGCGAAAACTACGTTGTTTGCCGCCGGACCGGTGGTCGTAGCTCAGCCTGGTTAGAGCCCCAGATTGTGGATCTGGCTGTCGCGGGTTCGAATCCCGTCGACCACCCCATCCCGGTAAAGGGAGAACCGGTGTTGTGAATTTGGCCATAATCTTGCCGCCTGCGGCAGAGATATCGCTAACCCGCTGGCCTCCTCAGCAGAATCTGCGGGTAGCCGAATGGGCCATGCAGATGCAAGCGCCTGATTCACAACCAGAAAAGGACTCAGTCCAAATACTCCCGGCGAAGGGTGCTGATGAGCCGCTCGATAAACGGATGCGAGCGAGGCACGTAAGGCACGGTGCCGATGGGCTCGATTTCCAGGATCCGCAAATTGGCTTGCCGCCGCTGGAACTCAAACAAGGGATCGTGGTCCAAACTCAGTCGCACCGGAAACCCATGGCCGGCAATGGCCTGGTTGAACATGCGGCAGAGGGCGACTCCGTCGACGGCGCCCGCTTGCACCCCAAAGCCAATGATTTTCCGCGTAAACTGATCCATCACGACCAGGATCCAATGCGTCTTGAGGAGGATCGATTCAACCCGAAACAGGTCCAAGCTCCAAAGGCTGTCTTTGGCCTGCCCAAGCAACGTGAGCCAGGACGGACCATCCGCGGCATCCTCGGGTCGCTAATGTGCCGCCAGGACCCGCCGGACCACGTCCTTGTCGATCTCAATACCGAAAGTTTTAGCCAACTGCTGCGCCATCCGTGGACAGCCAAAACGCGGGTTGCGTTGCTTGAGTTCAAGGATGGCTCGGATCAGTTCCGATGCTGGTCCCTTGGGACCGGGCTTGCTCCGCCAACCTGCCGAGTACAAGCCCCGATATTTGTGTGCTTTGAGGGCCGTATGAAATGCGAGTAGGGTCGAGGGTTTGAGAATAAGGGCGTTGCGCAAAAGCCGGCGCGGGTTCAGAAACAACAACCAGAACCCCAAAAGCAGCCGCTGGGAGACATAGAGGTTGGGCGCTCGCTTCCGGGAGCGATTAATAATCAGGAGCTGGTGTTTCAGGAGGAGGTTTTCGGCGACGACCGCCTTGAGCCCGCCAGACCCAAGGAGGGTAGCGAGCGTGGTCAACAAATGTGCCAGGAGCACGAGCGAGTTTTTCATGGCTCGAGCTTTGGTGTTGGGTCAATAAGAGCGGAACCATTCAGCGGGTGCGGCTCAGGGCCATCCAGTCCTGGCCCTGGCCACGACTGGTGAACTCGCCGTCCCGGCACGTTAACGGATGTGCATCCCGTAATTCTTTCGAAATGATGACCGCCTCCCGCGATGCCAGCCCACGCGCCCGGTATCGCTCGAACAGTCGGTCCGGCATCACTTCAAAATAGGACACCAGTCTCCGGCCTTTCGGTGTGTCGATGCTCACGGCGATGTCCGAACAGGTCTGTTTGCCGACGTGGCAACCCAGCACTTGGCCGGCAGCCACTTTGCCGCCTTGCCGCAGTTCCTTATCCAGTTTCACGTGGAAGATGATGAACGTAAACGCAGGACATTTGTCCGCCTGGATCTCCATCTTATTTCCTGCCCATTCCTCCTCGGTCCTCAGAACCACGCCGGTCACGGGCGAGAAGATTTTCACGCCGGACCAATCGATGTCCTCGCCCGGCTTGAAGTAGTGCTTCATGCTGCGGCAGGATTCGAAGCCGTCGGAGTAATCATGGCCCGCCGCCGACCGGAATTTCGAGATGCCGGCGATTTTCGCCAGCTCGATGTAATCCGCCTCCACCAATTCCGGGAGGTCGTGCGGATTTGAGTCGAACAACTCGCCTGAAGCCGCAGGGCCGTTGGTGGCTGCGACGGATTCGGCGTCAGCAAACGGATCCCCGATCAGCATTTCCTGAAACTCGCGCAACAGCGATGGATTGCCTTGAACGTCGCGGTCCTGTTGCTGTAAGCGCAGAAAATGAGCCCGGCCCAGATAGCCCCCGGCATAGAGGTGCCGCAGCAGCGGCGTGGCCCGCTCGTCGGTGACACGGTCGTGCACCGAGCCCATGGCCGCCACAAAGCCGGATTGCCCACAGACCAGGTTCACGAGCACGTTCCGCTCAGGCGCCACCTTCGTGTCCGCCGCGGTGTTCGATCCCGGCTGGGCGAAGCCGCCCACCGAGCAGCCATTCAGGAGTGCGATCAGGCCCCCGTTGCGCAGGTCCCTCCCCTGTTCCCAGGACACCAGCGAAAGCTCGGGGTTGGAATGTACGTTCCACCACACCACTCTTCGGCGGGATTCGGCCATGTGCCGGAGGAAAACCTCGCCGGACTGCCAGCCCTCATCCATCCACGGCAGAGTCCGCGCGTAGGCGAGAAAGCCTTCCAGGGAGCTGCATTTCTCCAGGTTCACCCGCTGGTAACCGGCCGGGTTGTTCTTGAAAGCGCCCGGGCCTTTTTCGTTGATGGCGTAAAACTCGATCTGCGCGGCCCCAACCGCATCCCAAGCCGGCTTGGCGCGCTCCAGCAGTCCCAGGTCGTTGGACACCAGGTAGAGTCCGCGCCCGTAAGCCACCTCGCCTTTGTGGAAGGCAGTCGCTTTCTTGAAGAAGCGCTCGAGTTGGCCTGCCCATCCCGCGTAGTTGTTCTTCCCTGGGTCCGCAAAGCCGACGGGCAGGAACGCTGCCCAAAGCTCCGGCCCAAGGCCGGGACCTTCGGCCAGGTCGTCGAAATCGTGGGGCGGGACCGTCAGCGCGTCCACGCCGACGATTTTGGGCCAGCTCTCGGCCGGAGCCCCGTGGCCTTTCAGCATCGTCCCGGGCGCCACTCGCTGGGTGACCGTCATATCCAGGTCTTCGAAAAACCGCGGCCACAGGCGGACCGAGTGGATGTCCGCCCGCGGCAGGAAGAAGGACGGCAGCTTGATATTGCCGACGAACAAGACCCCTTCCAATTCCGGCTTGGCAGCGTGCCAACTCTGCAGCGCGGCGCGCACTTGCTCAGGGCGCTGGTCGTCCAGGGCCAGGATCGGAAGCAACGCGATGCCAAATCGCCGCCGCCGGGCGGCAGCCTCCAGATAATCCTCCAGCGTGGGAGCAATCAGCTCGTACAGGCGGGCATCCACGATGGCTGCGGCGCGTGTGCCGTCGCGAATGAGGTTAACCGCCGACGCCAGCGAACACGCCCCTGTTGGCGGTGTGAAGAAGTCGCTTCTCTCTCGTGATTGCGAGGCGGCGCGGTTGGTCTTTTCACTTAAAGAAAGCTGCCGTGTGCCAAGGCTGTCATCCGCGCCGCCCACCGCCGGAACGAGAAAGACCAGCAGTGCTGCATGCAACGACAGCCAGAAGTAAGCGCCTGGTCCGGTTGTTTTCATCGCGGCGAACATATCCGCGGAGGAAGGTTATCAAGTTTGCCGAAGAAAACACTTCTATCCTTGCCCTTTGCTCCGCGGCTGGCACAAGCTGCCGCCATGAACCTGGATGGACGCGCGACTGAATCGCGGGCTCGAGCTGGAGGACTGACGCTTATTGGTACCAGATGGAACCGCATGTGCCCTTCGCGCCGTTGCCGCCGGTCGAGCAGCGGATTCCCAAGACGATATGGACGGGTGGAGCCGGTCAGGACCCGAAAATGAAGTAATTCTGAGGAAAGACCGTCTCCGACTGGAGACACCCCGCGCCAGCGGAAACACAGGACCTGAACCATTGATATTCTTGCGCGCCGCCTAATCCTGCGCCATGCGCTGCAGCAACGCCTGGCCGGCGCTCCGCTTCTCCTTCCGCTCAGGGACCGCCGGTTTGTAGTTGGCGTTGGGCGAGGGCATCTGGGCATCAACGCTCTGCCGCCAGCGGTGCAGCAACTCGCGCAACTCCGCTGCTTTTCCGAGTCTTGTGTTCGCCAAGTCGCGGGTTTCGCCCAGGTCCTCTTTCAAGTTGTAGAGTTCGGCGCGCATGTCCTCGTAGAACTCGATGAGCTTCCAGTCTCCGGCGCGCACGGTGCCGGAAGGGCGAACGGTATTGCCGCTCCAATAATGCGGGTAGTGCCAATAGAGGGCGTCGCGGTCGAGGGAGCCCGATTGCTTGAGCAGCGGCACCAGGCTCAAGCCATCCACCGGGCCTGGCAATTTCACGCCGGCTATCTCCAGCAGCGTCGGGAAGAAATCTATGCTGCACACCGGAACGCTGCACATACTGGCGGGTTTGGTCGCGCCGGGCCACTTGATGATTAAGGGTTCGCGGATGCCGCCCTCGTACGGGTGCCCCTTGCCGGCGCGCAGCGGCGCGTTGGAGGTCGCCTGGGGCCAAAGGCCGCCGTTGTCCGACATGAAAACAACCACCGTACGCTCTTCGAGTCCGAGTGCCTGCAGCTTGCGCAAGAGTCGCCCGACGCTATCGTCCACGCTCTCGATCATAGCGGCATACACGGGGTTCTTCTGTCCCCCGGAAGGACGCTTGGCCCTGTACTTCGCCAGCAGCGCCGGTTTCGCCTCCAACGGCATGTGCACGGCGTAATGAGCGAAATAGAGGAAGAACGGCCTTTCCTTGTTCGCCTCGATGAATTTCTCTGCCGCCTCGGTCAGGCGGTCGGTCAAGTATTCGCCTTCCTGGCCGCCAGCCTTGAGGCCGGGGACGGTGTGCGTTTTGCCTTCGTATGGCCAAAAGTAAGAGGCGGGATGGCCAATGTCGCCGCCGGCGATGTTCAGGTCGAATCCCTGGTGCTCCGGGTAATATTTGGGGCCGCCGAGATGCCACTTGCCGATGCTGGCGGTCACATAACCGGCTGACTTGAGCGCCTTGGCGAGGGTGACTTCCTCCAGGGGCAGGAACTGGCGCCAGGGCGGAACGCGCAGGGCGTGGGTCGGCTCGTCGCCCTCGCCGGGGATCCAATCGGTCAGGTGGAGCCGCACCGGGTATTTGCCGGTCATGATGCTGGCGCGGGTGGGCGAACAGACCGGGCAGGCGGCGTAGGCCTCGGTGAACCGCATTCCTTGCGTGGCGAGACGGTCGATGTGGGGTGTTTCGTAATACTGGCTGCCAAAGCAGCCGACATCCGCCCAGCCCAGGTCATCCACCAGGATGAACACGAAATCAGGCCGTGCTGCCGGCCCTGTTGACGCCCCGAAGGCGCAAAGCCCGGCGAGGGTCGAAACCGCTGCGGTCAACTCAACAACGGCTTTGGGGAGTGTCTTCATCGTTCAACGAGCTTATGCTTGAATCGCAAGAGAGGAAATGAAAAGTAACCGACCTTGCCGCCATCCAGAAGCTCAACGACCGGCCGCTGGCACGGACCAGCTTTACCGATGCGGTTGACCTGGCGCGCAAAGGACTGGAATCGGCCGACTACCAATTTGCGGTGTATGCCTACATCGTCCGGGCCGTCAATAAACTCGGCGTCGAGAGCGGCCCGTCGCCTTATGCGCTGACCCTTCCTTCCGAACCTCTGAACGTGCTTTGCCGCGAACAGGGCGAGAGCGCCGAACTGAGGTGGGACGCCAACCCCGAAACCGGCATCCGGGGCTATCGCCTTTACGAATTGAAAGGCACTTGGGAAATCGTGCCCGTCAACGACACGCCCATTCGCGGAACCAGCTTCACCCGCCGCGTGGGCCGCGGCGAGACCACGCGTTTCTGGGTGACGGCGGTGGACGCGCTGGGCCAGGAAGGCCAGCCGTCCTCGCCCGCCTGGTTCAACCACAGCTACCGCGGCTTCCGAGGCAAGTCCGCCGCCGCTCTCCTCGCGGGTTCTCACCACACCCGCCACTTTGAGCATGGTCACGCCATTCTGCGAAGCCCGCCTGCACCCTGAAGGGGGTCTGGCTTCCTTGACCGAGCGGCCTACCGGCCAGCCGTGGTTGAAGCCCGGCCAGCGCAGCGGCTTTTTTGCCGGCACGATTGATGGAGAGGACCGCGAGTCCAAAGGACAGTGGTTGTTGCCAGCAGCCCCGGACGATGCGCCCGCCGTCACCGCACGTGAAGACGGCGCCATCGGCGCGATCCCTTACACCTTCGAACTCACATTCCATGCCGAGACGCCCCGGCTTGATTGCCGCGCGAGGTTCCATTTTGCGGGACAAAAGCTGGGCTGTGTGAGCACGGACCAGCGCGACGGCGCCTCAGGCTTCGTCCACGAACAGAAGCTCCGGTTCAAGCTCTTCCCGGCGCCCGGAGCAGGCACACTCGACGCCGAAGTGCGCCTGTTCGACGCCGGTTCGGAAAATGTCCTTCTTTCCGCCCTTTACCCCGAAGGGGGGCGCATCCTGGCGCGGCTTCACGAGTACCAAGGGCGCGCCGGCGAAGCGACCATGGCGGCCGCCAACGGCACAGCCCGACTTGTGGAGGTTGACTTGTTGGGAGGCAACGCGCGCCTGGTCGCCAACCCCCTGACGTTCCGGCCGTGGCAGATTCGAACCGTGCGAATCGAATCTGTCCGGTAATCTGTCCGCATTGGAATGACGGCGCCATCGGTGGAATGCAACTCGGACGACATCACACGCACGGGCGCACCCCGGCCAATACTGCCAATATGGAGCGTGTTTTCATTCGCTGTGGATTGTCGCACGCATTTTCGTGATTTTTCTTTCACTCCCCAGGCTGGGTCAACTCGACAAACTCGACGGCGCCGGGTCCCAGTTCTACCTGGACTGAACCTGGGTTGTCATGCCTCCTGAGGGAACGCCATTCCCTGGCGGACTGGCAGGTCATGCGCGGTTTCAAGCGGACCCGCGCAACGGCCGTTGCGTCGGTAACCAAAGGCCGGTCAGGTCTCTTGATCACTCCCCGATTGTTGATGAGTTCGACGACCCACCCGTTCGGAGTCCGGTTGATCTGGTACTGAACGGGGTCACGCGAGATCTCGACCGGAAGATATTGCTGTACCACGTTCCGCAGCCGGTCGTTCGAGATGGCGGTCGGCCGGCCGGTGACGGGGTTGGTCCACGATTCGAGCACCTCGACCTCGCCTTGGCGTGCCAGGCGCCCGAACTCCGCACCCAACGCTTGGCGGTGGCGAGGCGACATGAGGACGCGGCTGCCTCGGCGAAGCGCCTTCTCCAATTCGCCCATAAAGGCGTTGTCAAAGTCGATATCCCCGGCCAGCAGGACCACGGCGTAGGTTGCAAGGATTTCCGGCGGCACACTGGTGAGCAGGACGTCGAAAACCTCCCCATATGGTGTCGGCCGCAGGTAACTGAACTCCGGATTGTTGGGGAACGGGTTAGTGTGAATGTGATCGCTGCCCGGGAACAATTGGAAGTCGAACAAATCCCGGGCCTCCCGGTCGCCGGCAGTGGGCTCGAGCAATGCCCCACGGTCTGTCCATATAGGCGTTATAGCCGGCCAGATGATCCAGGACTATGGCCACCGGGGTGTAGGGCACACCCCGGTCGTGCCGCCGCATGAAGTCGAAGACCTCGACCGCCTTGCGGCCATGCGAAGTCAGCGTCCAGGGCGCCTCGGGTTTTTCAAAAAAGCTCGCGATGCTGTTCTCGGGCGTGACCATGGCGGCTCCGGCAAACCAGCCGTGCAGCCACATCCGCTCGTAGAAGCTGAGCGAGTGGCCCGCATCCAGGCCGCGGGCGCCGCTGCCCTCCTTCCGCAGCGGGCCACTGGTGGTGCAGGCCCCGGCAAACCAGGGGCTCACCTGGACCGACCAGGGCTTCTGCCATTGCCGGGACGCACCACGAGCAAACGCCAGTTTCGACTGGGTGAAGGCAATGTTCTCGCCCACCTCCAACCCGATGCAACGCGCGCCCCATTCCCCGGCATACGCCTCATAGTGCGAATGCCCCGTCACGCTGATCACACGTCCCAGCAGATCGTGCTGCCGGCTCAGGAAGTAATCCCGGACTACGTCGTAACATTCCTTGCGGCTGGCGGGGCGGGGGTCGTAGCCGGCCAGGCCCCTGGGTTTCATCAGGTGTTTGAACGCGTCAAATTCCTTGCCATAGACATCACGCCACCAGGACTCATTCGGGGCCAGGTTGTGGAAGTAATAGCCCCACTCGCCCAGTTGCACCGCAGTGAAGAGGCCCGCCCGATCCATGGCCGCCAGGCACGCCTCGTTCTCGGCTCCCAGCACGGCGCGACCGCCTTTGATTTGCATTTCGCCGCCGGAATAACAGATAACCGGCCAGCCTACCGTGGCGAGGTAGTCGAAAATGGGTCCGGAGTTCGGGCCCGTGCCCGGCCCGGGATCAAAACCGTTTCCGATCTTCTGATCGCGCATGACGCCGACCAACTGCCGGAGCGGTTCCAATTCGCCCGGAGCGCCATACATGCTGGAAATAAACTCGTGCTGGCCGGGCAGCAGACGGGCCTGTTGAGCACCGCCGGCCAGGGTCCGAAAGTCCGGAAACGAAGAGACTTTGACCGGACCTCTTGCATCGGCAGCGTGCAAGTCGACGATAGACGCCAGCGCCAACCAGAGGAGAAAGAGTCTTTTCATATTTGAAGAGGAGAAACATTCAACGGGCGCCGCTCAGGGCGATCCAGTCCGAGCCATGGCCACGGCTGGTGAACTTGCCGTCCTGGTCCGGTTGTCTTCATCAAGGGCTGCCCTTCAGTGTGCGGTTGTCCCTTCGGCCAGGCCCTATCCATGCGTAGGGAGAGCGGCAAAGATGTCTGTAGACGCGCCGGCCTGCCCCTGCGGCATGCCATCTTCGTCAACCCGCTCATCCAAGATCCTGCTGAACTGAACCGTCTCGCCGGCGCCATAAAAAACCTCCGCCTGTCTCTTGATATTCAGGCGGGTGTCGCATCTCAACACTCAGCAATCGCCTAACCTCGTGCCACTCCGCCTGACCGCTCTTCCGGGACTGGCGGCGCCACGGGCCTCAAGCACAGGAGGCCCTTCAGGCGTTCGCGGTAGAACGCGTTGGCGAAGGACAGAATCAGGAACGGCAACACCACAGCGAAGCTCAGCCGAACCAGTCCCCCCACGTCTTGACACCAGACCTCGATCTGGTGTCTGTCGATTGCGTAGCCGAGACGGAGCGCGTCAATCATTAACCAGAGCATAATGATTGACAGCCAGACAGGGAGCAGTAAGACCAACACCCACAAACAAAGGACGAAGGGACGATAGCCCCGCTGGCAGAGCAGCCCCACCAGGGTCAAGGCTGCGGCAATGGCCAGGGAGGTGGCGACTGCAAACTCCCCGGCCGGCCAGGCGAGGCCATCCCGGTTCCCCAGGTGCCCGATCAGCATGATGAAGGAACTGGACCCAAGCAGCACCAGGACGAACCCAAGAAAAGTGACAAGCCGGTGGCGACGCCCGAGGTAAGTCGAAACCAGCCAGGCCGCCGCCAGGCCGAAGGCGATGGCGACAACCAGCTCCTGGAGGATCCCCAACTCCCTGGAAGGCCAGAAAGCCGGGGCGGAAATCAGCATGATGGAGAAACTGGACCCAAGCAGCACCAGGACGAACCCAAGGAAAGTGACAAACCGGCCGCGACGCCTGATGTGATTCAAAACCAACCAGGCCACCGCCAGGCCGAAGGCGATGGCGACAACCAGTTTCTGGAAGATCCCCAACTCATCGGAAGGCCAGGAAGCCAGGGCGGAAGGCACGATGCCGCTCAACCCAGCTACACCGCAGAGTGGCGCCCATATCCACCAGGCCTGCGCGGTGCGGTTGGCCTTGAGCAGCAGCAGAAGCAAGACCCCCAGCCACGGCAGGAGCACCGGCAGGGGATTGGCCGCCGTCCAGCGATAGAAGACAGGCGGCCCCTCATTATCACCCAGGCCGCCGAGGTCGGCCATCCCGGCGATTCTCAGCTCGCCGGCGCTGCTCAAAGGTACTCGCCATGAGTACGAGCAGGTGCCCCCTCAGCCAGGTTCGAACTTGCCGCAATAAATCTTCTTCCCGGCACGATAAACGGCAAATCCCGGATCGGTGTGAGGGCCCCGCGCTTCGTAAACCTCGCCTCCGGCCCCAAGCAAACGGTAATCGAGCACCAGGGAGTTGCCGCGCCGCTTGACCAGGACAGTGTTGGTCAGCGGACCGCCCGCGTTGAGCACCGCTTCGCCTCCGGCCTTGATGGTGGGCGCGCACGGCGAGATCGGAGGCAGCCCGAAGCGGTCCGAGAGGCGGCTGGCCTCGGTCTCGCCGTGTTTGAGGCTGACGTCGCCATTGGTGTAACTGCCGACGGGGATCATCACCACCGGCTCGGGCGCATCCAGAATGACAGTCAAGGGTTGGCTGCTGTCTCGAGTCAGGACGAGGCGCTGAATGAATTTGCCCGTCAATCTGAGCTGCCCAAGTTCCGCGGGCTGCGGCTTGAAGTCGAGCCGGTACTTCGGTTGGTTGTCTTGCTGGATAAAGGCGCAATCGACGTGGAAGGTTTGGCCCGCAAAAAAGAGGTCTCGGGAAAAGCCGAGCAGGTCCAGGGGACCGGCTTGCGCGGGGTGAGCCTGGTTCCAGGCGGACCAGGGTCTCAAGAGCAGGGCGGCCCCGTTAGCGGCCCCGATGCGGCCCTGAAGGCTGTCGATCAGCCCCACTTGCCAATCCTGTCCCTCGAAGGCGAGCTTTCCTTCCCACAAGTAACGGCGATTCACGGACACGCTGGGCTGGTTGGTTTTGCCGAAGTCGAAGAACCACAGATCCAGCAGGGCCGGGTGGTGGCCCATCAAGGTCTTGAAAGTCAGACGGACGTTATTGAAGCCAATGGAGGAGCTGAAAGAAAAGCGCGGTTGGCACGAATACACCCCGCCGGGGTCGTCGGTCAGGTCCTGGTTCCGGTTCAGGTCCAGGTAGAGTTTGCCTTGGGCGAGGTCCACGATGAACGCGACAAATTGGTCGCTGCTGTCGCCGAACTTGAGCGTCCCGCGCACCACCTTCCGCCGGCCGAAGTCCGGCTCTTTCCGGAAGAGCGTGGATTGATAGACGACGGGGATATCCTCGTGGAGCGAGAAGTTGGCTGAGTCCAGTTCCCGGCATTCGAGATAGACGGAACGCGTGGAAGTGGCCGAGGCGGTGGGGGTGGACAAATCCTGCGCGCCGGCTGCCGAGCCGGTTCCGCCGAGCCAAAGCAGCGCGGCCAACACGAAAACCGCCAGTTCGATCCGACCGAGCCCGTCGCTCATGCGCCAAGTTCCCTTCTGTAAGTGACTCTCGTGCGTGTTTGGACACCGACGAGGCAAATTCGTTTCACGAAATCCATACTCTGGTCCTTGGCGGCCGCCGAGGATTGGCCATGCCGCCCCGGCCCGTTCGCACTTGCTGGGCCTCCTTGGGAATGGGGCTTCACAACTGGACTTTCGGAAAGGTACCAGTGTCTCCAACCGGCGACATTCCGGAGTGTCCACCCGCCTGGGCTTCATCATTCAGTAACCGAGCGCTTGCTTCACGGAATTGCGGCTGAGCTTCCAGGTTTCGCGTAGAAGCCGGGTCCGTTGGAAATCCTTTTCGTGCGCCAACTCGATCACCGCGTCGCCTTCAAAGCCGATCTCGTGCAACGCCCGGCCAATGGCGGCGAAATCCGTGTCGCCTTCCCCCAGGGCTTCCGACCAACGGCCGTCCTGCTTCTGGTCGCGCAGGTGCATAAAGACAATCTGCTTGCCAAACTGGCGGATGAACCACACCGGGTCCACCCCCGCCCGCACCAGCCAATTCAGGTCCGGCCCGAGCTTGACCTCGGGTATGCGGGCCAAGGTCCCTTTGAGGTCGTACAGGTTATCGGCGACTTCGTAGGTGTGGTTGTGGAGGTTGAGGACCACGCCCTGCCTTTGGCACAAAGCGATGAGCTTGCGCAAGAGTTCCGCCTGGTCGTCGAGTTGCTGCTCAGTCTTGCCTTTTGGCGCCGGCCCAACTGACGTGCCAAGGGTGCGTCCGCCCAGTTTGGCCAGGCGGGGAACAATCAACTCCGCATCCTCGAGGACCGCCTGGTGCTGGGCGCGATCCCACATGGCGCCGCCAAAGGACATGCCAATGACGGACAGATGGTGTTTCCGGGACAGTTCGCCAATCCGTTCCACCGCCTCCTTGGGGCGCAACGCCGTGTGCATCAGTTCGATCCCGTCCAGACCGGCATAACTCATATCCTCAAAGATGGCAGGCAGAACGGGAGTGATGTCGTAATTGGGTTGAGTGGCTGCGTAAACCCACGGATGTCCGCCTACCACCACCTTCTTCCCGGTTGAGGTGCCGCTTTTGGCCTCCGCCGCCCTAACGAGCTTTGGGTTCAACACGATCAGCGAAATGGCCGAGGCCCCCGCCCTGGCCAGAAAATGCCGCCGCGTGATGGTATTGGTCGGATTGGCTGTCTCTGCTGGTTGGTTATTGTTCATACGCGAATTGAATTGCTCATGGTTGTCTTTGATTTCCCAGGAGGATCATGCTGACGGGAGCCATAGGCTTGGTCGTGATGTTGAACGTGCCCCGCTCCGAGATGGCGAGCGGAGGGCCAGTGATCTCGCCGCGCAAGTTGCACGGCTGGGCTGTGCGAGCATCCATTCCGGAGGGCAACTGGACCGTGTATGCGCCCGGCTCGCCAATCTGCTCCCAAAGCCGCAACAGCGTCCCTCCGCCATACGGATTGCGGCCGAAGGCGGTGAGGAGCAACCCGCGCCGTGCCGAGGCAGCGGCCGCCGCCGTCCCGGCCTGGGCTGCGGCTCCGGCCTTGGTGATGGCCAGGCCCGTCGCGAGCGCCGGCAGCTTGCCCGGCCCAGCCTCAGACACAGCGGCCAGACAATCCACGCGCGCTTCCCAGGAGTTGCCAATGAGCGACTCGTCACTGGATTCGGTTTCGTCGGTCGCCCAGAGACGGACCCGGGACGACCACGACCCTTCGATCCACTGGCGGAAATTGGTCGAATACACGTTGTCGAACAACAACACAAACACGTCAGGTTTGTGGGCCACGAAATCACGCGTATAACGCCATAAACCCGGGTGCTCGAGGCTTACCAACTGCGCGTCGATAGGGCAGATGCCCAGGCCGCCTCCTGCCGCGGCCCTCACCAGCAGACCGCCGTTGAGGCAGAAAATCTCATGGTTCGAACCCCGTACCAGGTCTTTGGCGGGGTCAACGATGCTGCCCAAGCGAGCCAAACGAAAACTCGGATCGCCGGCGCGCAGAGGGAAACAGAGCCATCCTCCCTCGGGCCAGGGATCGGGCGTCTTGTTGGTGATCGACCACTCCAAGTCCAGCCAAGGTTGGCCGGCGTAAAGCGTCACCCGCAACTGCGTGGCATCGGGGATTATGCCGCGGGGAGCGGCTTTGAGCACGGCCGTGACCCAGACTGCATTGCTCCGAATCTCCAGCGTCGCCTCGGCGGCTGTGGCCGCACAATAAGGATATTGTGTTGCCGGCGGCAATTTGGGCTTGCCGTGGCTGATCATCTCGCCCGAAGTGGGGGACGTAACGTAGGCGCTGGTGAATCTGGCCGCCTGGTCCGCATCGAATCTCTCGTACAGGTACTGCCCCAGCGCGTAGGGTGACTGGGTATTGACCAGTTCACGGCCACCTTTTTTGCAGATAACCGAACCAATGCCGCACCGTGCCGGATCGAGTGTTACTCGGAAGAACTCGTTCTCGAGGTAATTCGTTTTGGCGACGGCGGCGATTTCCCCTCGCGCCGGGCGGTCCAACACCGCGAAAGTCCTGTATCCAAGCGGCGGCAGCCCCCTGGCGACGAACTGGAGCCGTCCTCGGTCCAGGGCGCAGGCGACAACTTCCTGACTGGCCACATCCATCAAAGCGGGCGCGCTGCCGCTCCACGGCGCCTGGACTGCGCCGTCGCGAGGCCAAGGCAGGGGATTAAACACCACGACGCGCCGTCCCGCCACGTTCACTGATGCCGCCAAACTGGCCATCCGTTCCTCAATCGCCCGATCTACGAGCGCGGCTGCTTTGCGTGCATAGGCTCCCTTCTGGTCGAATCCCTCCAGCAGAAATTTATAATCGCCTGCGGCGAGTTTCTTTTTCCACTCGTCCCCGTAAGCGTAACCGGCATAGCGCGGAACATCCGGCCCCCAAGTGTGCTCCCCGAATAGCAGCGTGTTTTCATAAGCCTCGCGGACAGCCGCGGCAGCGGAGCCGGTGGAAGCGCCCCAGACCTCCAGCAAAGTGTCCAGTGCTTCCAAGGCCGCAATCCGCGGCCGCGTCGTATGAGCCAATTGGGTCTCAATCGGCATCGAGCCAATCCCATGAATCCACGTGTCGGGCAGGTCGCCCCGAATGATCGGCAGTTCCGGGTTCTCTCGCAGGATCTCTTCCGCAAAGTCTGACATCTGGCCAAAGCGGACGCGCACGCCCGGCAGGTCCTGCTTGGCCCGGGCAAACAGGCGCTCGACTTCCTGGGTATTGGGCGGGCCGTGATTGTCGCCCGTCATCCACATGCAGAGCCAGGTCTTGTGCGGCCAGTCGCGCGGCGGGCACAGCTCTGAGCCGTAGGCCGCCGAGCACATGGTCAACACCCGCGACCCGTCAGGACCTTCCCACCAGTAGAGCAAGGGCACCTCGGGGTGCGAACAGCCCTCATTACAGCCGAGGTGGAAGAACTTGACCCCCGCCTGCGCCAGGATCGTGGCGGTCACCCGGGTATGAGAAGTAACATCGGTCATCTTGGCGGCAGTCGGCAGCGGTTGTCCGGCCAGTCTCGCCAGCTCGACGGAATACCTGAGCCCGCGCGTGAGGTCCTCCAGGTCCAGCGATTCGGTGTGCGTCGTGAATGCCAGGGCGTGCGGGACCAACCGGCCCGCGCGCATCGCGGCCAGGAACTGGTCGCGCCGCTCGGGCGTTTGCCCCGGCCACAAAATCTGGGCCATGGGCCAGCCGGCCAAGGTCCAGGAAAACCGCTGGTCTGCCGGCAGGAAACGGCTCTCTTCGACCAGCTTCAGGGCCTGATCGGCTATCGTCGTCCGGTATCGATCCACGACCTTGCTGGCCAAATCGGTGTAGCCGATGTCGAAGTGGGTCTTGGAAACGATGATCACCTCTTCGAGCCTTGGCCAGGGCGAGCTCGCCTGCCCCCGCGCTGCTGCTCCCAGCAACAGAAACCCACACAGCCCAAGGAGGGCGCATCCGAGCCGAAACCATCCGGCAACCCGCCGACCGAACTGAATCGCCCAATTCGGCTTGTCCCGGCGATTCAACAATGGGCCTGAGAATCGGGGCCCGTGATTCCGCCGTATCGAGGAGTTCATGACTTCGGCTCTCCTTACGAAGCTCGTGATGGGAATCAAATATGGGAGGGTCTCTGTCATAAAGCTAGGTTGGCCCCTTGGCGCCGGCGAGCCAACAGAGAATTACTTCCGGCCTGTTTCATGTGACGAGAAAGTCGCGCCAAACACATCTCGCACGGCTTCCAGGTACTTCAGCCCGTTCACCGCGTCCGGCTCGAGGTAACTGCCTTCGGTCTTCCCAATGTCGCATCTTGAAGGAAAACGATTTCACTGGTGTTGGGCTGAGGGAGGCCGAGCGTCAGCCCCGCCTTCATCAAGCTCTCGCCACCCATTTGCATCGGAGAAAAGGAGCCATCCGCGCACCAGAGCCAATACCGGGCCGGCGGCTCCAGGCCCTTGAGCCGTATCGTGTGCGTGGCGGCGGGGCTGTCGGGGCGGAATACATAGACAGCTCCCTTCCGGGACACCGGGTCAAAGTACTCGACGCCATCCCAAATCTTGCCCGTTGGACGGGGAAAGATGTGATAAAGGTTGGCGGTTCGCACCAGGGGCCGAATCATGGTCTTATACGTATTGACCGCCTCCTTGATAAGGGCCTTTTGCGAAGCGGTCCATGCCGGCCCGCCGTTGCGGCCATTGGGGGCGTCCGGGTGCCAGTAGGCGGCGCCCATCGAAGCGGAACGAAATTCATAGACCGAGCCGGACGCCTGCCACTCCGCCCAGGAGCCGCACAAGGCGGCAATCTGCATGGGATGGAGGGCAAAGGACGAATCATAAAACGACTGCCGGGCGTCCAGCGGGTAGTACCGGTCCTGGTTCTGAATTTTCATGCAGCGTCTCAAAATGCCGTAGTCCTTGAGGCGCCCGCCACCAGAGCAATTCTCGTAGGAGAAATTCGTGATGGAAGCATAGAGCGAATCGAGCACTTGGTAATAGCCTTTGGTCTGCCAGTAACCGGCATCCTCGGCATAATGAGCGCGGGTGCCCGGGCCATGACCGCCCGTCTGCAGGACATTCCCATCCGTGCCATCCGAACGAAAGAAATCAATGCGAAACTGGTCATACAGGTATCGGGCGTCGTCCTGGCGGTGCTTGATCCCCTCGATGGTGGTCATGGGAGGATTGCAGTTCCAATAAAGGCCGAAGCGCATCCCTTTGTCGTGCGCGTAATTCCTGGCGGCCAACATGCCCGAAGGCCAGTCCGCCCCGTCGCCCACCGGCGGATGGGGCTTATGGGTGGTGTCGCCCTGCCACCAGCCAACGTCCAGCACCACCTCCTCAAAGCCCAGTGGGGCGATTTCATCGATGAGGGGATAGTACTTGGTTTCGGTGGAATCCCAGCTTCCCTGGCCTTTGCCGGTGGCGGCGAAGGCGTTCCATTCCACCTTGGGATATGCCGGGTCGTCCCGAAGAATGGATGGCATGGAGTAGTTGAACAGGTATTTGCGCAGGCTGTTGCCGGCATCGTCCAGGTCTCCCTGGTATGCGCCGATGAAACCCGGCGGCACCTCAAAAGTCTCCCCGGGTTCCAGGTCGGTCCTGAAATCGTCGCCGTTTCCAGCCTTGATGGCAGCGCCGCCTGGAGCACGGTGGGTGGCGATGGCGATGCGCCCAATGCTCCACTCCCAGCCGATATAGACGCCATGCCCGCCCTGGGCGTCAACAATCGTGAGCGGTATGAAGTCCTGATCCTCGCTGAAGCGAAGCAGCTTCTGGTAGCCTGCGGCGAGTTGGTCGTGGTAAATGCCGGTTCTGTCAGGCAGGCTTCCATCGTCATTGATGTACCAGACGCTGGTGTCCTCCCCTGGACCGGCCACCTGGACATCCAGGCTTTCCTGTTCGTAAAAGGTGACCTTCCAGGCAGCATGATTCTTGATAGACATCGTGTGGCGCACCGGGCCAGGCCCGCCGCGCGCCTGCCAGACCGAGGTCAATTCCAAGGCAGGGTCCGCATTGGTGAAGGTAATCGTTACCCTCGAGCCGTTGACGTGGTCCTCTGCTCCCTGCTTGAAGCCCCACTTCAACATGTGCCGATCGCCGCCAATGTCCGCATGACTGACCAGCGGAAATGGAGACGGGACGGCCGTCCAGTTCCAACCGGCCGGACTGACCAGCCTGCACAGATACAGCTTCTGATCGGAGCGGACGCCAACGGCCAATGTAGTGTCTGCTGTTCTCAGGGTCCATTGCTCCAGCCACTGGCCGGAATCCTCTTTCGATGAATCCACAGGTTGCTCCGACGCCCTGCCGGTGGACGTCAACGCTGGGGTAAGCACGATGTTTCGGTAGGCGATGCCACCGTGGTCGCCTTGCAGGTAGATCGGTCCTGGCAGTTCCTCATGGCTGTCGAAAGCTCCTCCCGTGATGCCCGGGATTTCCTGACGGTTGATGATGGTTTGGCCGTTCTGGATGACCGTGACGAACCGGCCGACCAGCGTGATGTCGAACGCTTGCCAGACGCCTGGACGTCGCGGCTGCTCCGGAGCCGGCGCCAGGAAGCCATAGACCGCACCCATGTGATGACTGGGCGGCTCCTGGAGGGAATCATCTTCCACTTGCACCTCATACCGGCCGCGCAAATAGATACCGCTGTTGGCGTTGGTGGGGCAATTGACCTCGAGGTGCAGTTCGAAGTCCTGGAATTCCCCATCCGTGGCGATGTTCGAGCCGGCGGACTTGTTGATCAGGCAGCCGTTCTCCACCACCCAACTCGTCGCCTTCGCCGGATTGTCGAACCTCCACCCGCTGAAATCCCGCCCATTGAACAGCGTGATCGGCTCAGCCCACTTGACACTGGCTGGCGGCTTGAGCGGGGGGGCACGTCTGCCAGTCCAGGTCCAGTCAGTTCCGTTGGGGCCCCGGGCCGAGCCTGCCAGGGTCTCGCCGGTCAGCTTCCCGTCGAAGACCAGGTCATTCCGGCTGTCCTCTTCCTGCTTGGGGGAAACGAACCGAATCTGGTCTCCCTGGACGACGACCTTGGGTAACGGGCGAGCGTTTCCCCAGCGGCCCACAAAATTGGCTTTCCAAACTCCCTGGTCCACCTTCAACTCCAACCAGGACGGAAGCGGTTTGCGGTTCGCATCTTGGATCGTGAGGTCCCAACGTCCGACCAATGCCTCGGCAGGAGTCGCTCCGATCAGCCGGTCCGCGGCAATCGCGCTGCCCAAGGCCAACAGCAACCGCAGCCAATGGGTCGGCGAGGGTGCGTGGAAGCCTCTTGATGCAGATTTCATGAGTGGGAGCCTATCAAAGGCGGGCGTCTTGGCAATCTTCGGGCAGCTTATCACGCTTCGGATTGCTGGGGAAGAGGGCTGGCGGAGACCTCGATCTGCCCAGTGCTCATTTTCAAGGCTCGCTCAACCGCACCAGGATTACCGCGTTTGAGGGCAGGTCCAATCGCAGCACGTCACTCTCGGGGTTGAGCGCGAGGTGGTCTGCCTCGTCCACGCTATGCGCCTCATCGACGAGGTATATTTCGGCGCGGACCGGTCCAACCCAGGGCACATTCCGCAAAGCAACCGCGAGCGTTTTTCGCTCCCCCTTGAAGTTGGCGGCCAAGACGGCGGCCCTCTTCTTGTCGGCTGCCAATCCGGCACAGCCGACGATGCCTTGCCCCGGCGAACCCTCACAGGCCACCCGGTCTGGCAGGACAGCCAGTTGGTTGAAGGCCTTGAAGGCATAGAATACTCTGGTGGGAATCCCGAACTGCCCGAACATGCTCCAGGCCGAAGTGTCGGCGGTATAAAAGCACACCACGTCGACCGGGCTGTCCTGGAGCCGTATGAGTACTGTGGCGCAGAAAGCCGCTCCCTCCGCGCGGCAGGAACGCGCAAACCACTCCGGCACGGTTGCATACTCTTTGGGCTCGCTCGGCCTGAGCCCGGCCCAGGTGGTCAAATAGCGCCACTCGTTGAGGTGGCTTTCGGTGGTCTGAAAGCCGTATTCATCCAGGAGCCTTCGGGCGGTGGCGGCATCACGGGCCAGCGATTCAGGAACTCCATAGTAGGCGTGCCAGGAGAGAAAATCCAAGGGCAGACGCCGGTCCCGGCACCAGGCCAGAAACGGCCTGACCAATTCACTGTTGATGTGCGTGGCCGCCGGACCGCCGACTTTGAGCGAGGGATCATGGGCCTTGACGGCCTTGGCGGCAGTCTCATAGAGCTCAAAATACTGCTGCCGCGTGCCGGTCCACATCGGGCTGATTTCCGGCTCGTTCCAGATCTCCCAATACTTGATGTCGTGGTGAAATCCCTTGGCCCAGCCCTCGTTGTAATGGCGGATGATGTTGACGCAGACCCTGGCCCATTTCTGGAAGTCCTCAGGCGGGTGATTGTGGTAGTGGGTCCAGGGCTCGATACTCTCACCCAGGCGGTAGATAATCCGGGATTTGTTTCGGACGATCGCGGCGAGATAGTCGTCAGTTTTCGCGAAACTGTAGTTTTTGGGATCGTCCGCGTCAGCCGTGAAGAGCGGGAAAATCGTCGAGACATCCACGGCGTCCGGGCAGGGCCAGTGGACGTCGTGAAGGCGCGCGTAGGGGAAGCCGGCCTCGGCATGGTAGCCTTCCAGCTTGGCGTTCTCGCCGTAGGCGAAGGGTCCGTTGCACACCCCGTGGAGCGGTTTGATTCTCCCCACGGGCTTTGCAAAATCGACCGTTAAATCAGCGGCGGACGCCGTGCTGGCCATCCAGCCGCCAAGGAGAAAGTCCAGCAGTAACGCTCTGTTCATAATCATTTCGTTTTCTGGTGCTGAGACGGTTCGTCAGTAATCCCAGGGGCGAGCTCCAGACCCTCAGGCGACTACTTGAGCGCCTTCCGAAGATACGGCTCCAACCCAAGAGCATTGAAGTAGAATCCCAGGGAGTTGCAATGCACTCCATCAACCAACCCGCCGGTCTGGTCCCGGCTGAGCATCTTGAGCCCATCCACGAACCCGATCCAGCGATCCCCGGCTTTGCGCCGCTTCTCAACGAACTCCCTGGCCGAGAGACGCTTGGCCGACTGTTCGCGGGCCACGTCACCCCCGCTTTCCTCTGACGGGAAGTAGAACGGGCTCGTTACCAGGATGGGCAGCCGAGGCCACTTCTTGCGCAGGATGTCCACGAATACAGGGAGTGCGGCGGCGTATTGATTCGCCGATGGGTTGCCCCAAAAATCGAGCACGATGCAGGACGGGTCCAACTCGCAGATCGCCTCGGCCAAAGCCGGTTCGCCAAGCCCGTTCCCGCTGAAGCCCAGGTTCACAAAATCAGCGTCGAGTTTCCGCTCGAGGATCGCCTGGCAGGAGCCGCCCGGATTGGACGCGCACCCGCCCTGGGTAATGCTCGAACCGTAATACACGATCGGCTTCGCAAGGGCGTAAGGCCTGGCCGGCTCCAGGCGCGCCTCGGCGTCCAGGCTCAACTCCTGTATCGTCACGGCTTTGTAGAGCGGTAGATACAGGGTGATGTCCCGCATCTTGCGCTCCCGGCCAACTCGCCATTCCTTGGCGATCTTGCCGGCGGCGTCGGGCCAGGCGCTACCCAGGTAGTCGCGACCGACGTACAAGTCAAAGCCGTTCTCTCCCACGCTCGCCATGTGATGCATGTTGGAGAAGTGAGGATTTTCCCCGACCAATCCAATCGTTGTGGAATCCGTTCGGAAGCGGAGCCTGCCTCCGCTGGGGTCCTGGGCCAGGTCCCAGACCGGCGGACGAAACCGGTCTCTTAACCGCGACGGCAGGCGGCGTAGCGCGGGTTTGTCCTCACCAAACCAGGGCAGCCCGCACACCTCCAGGCGCGCGTCTGGAAAGGCGATGCGCTGGCGCGCTGCCACCGACTCGGCCGCCGCGGGCCGACAGGCTGTCGCCACCAACACCAGGGAAAGCACTTTGAGCAGAGGAGAAGACGATAATTTCATAGGGTGAAACTGGAGAGAAAGGATCAAGAACAATTTGTCGTCGCAGGGCGGCCGCGATGCGCCTTGGGGGGGGCCGCATCGGATCGTAGGAATGGGTGTGGGTGTCGATCATGGGCAATTGAGGGAGGGCGATTTGTCCTTTCCATGGTGGCCATCCTTTGCTCAGGGGAGAGGCACTTCGACCGTCAGTTTGCCTGTTGCGGAGGCTTGATCTCGACGAGCAATACTTCGTCCGGGACCTCCAACCTCACTTCGCTCGACCTCGCGATCCGTTCCGTGGGCGCGGCAGAGGTGTTGGGCCGAAAGAGCCGAATCTCGGGTGCGGTCCAGGGTAACTTCAAGGTGACCGGCTGCAGTGACACCTCCAGGTCACGACGCGCCTTTGCCTCGTACGAAAGGGCTTCCTGGAAGAGCGCCAGCCAGAACGTGCCGTCCCCCTTCCGCAGCAGCGTGTGGTGCAGGTTGTTGGTCGCTCCTGAAAGTTGGAATGCCAGCGAGCCGCCTTGGGCAGCCGGCCCAGGATCAGCCAGCAGGTGGAGCAGGTTCTTGAGCGCGTCAGTAATGTCGAAGCTAAACCCGTCATAGCCGCCGCGGTGCCTGCCGAGTTCCTGGCCGTTGACGGACACTTTGGCCTCCCAATCAACCGCCCCGAAATGCAGCAGCACCCTCTTGGAATCCCAGGCCTTCGGCACCTCCAATGTGCGCCGGTAAGTTAGCCGGTCGCTGTGTTTCATCACGCCTGACAGTGCCGACTCGACCGGGTACGGCACGAGGATCTTCGCCTCGGTGCCGTCGGCGAGCTTGAGGTCCCAGAGGCCGTTCAGGTTCAGCCAGTCTTTGCGGACCATTTGCATTCGCGGATATTCCGGGAGCGCGTTGTTGGGGGAGACATCCTTGGCCCAGCGCGTCTTCAACGGGCCTTGGCACGGTTGCCAGTCTTGAGCGTCAGCGCACGCCGTGTTGATTACAGCTCCGAGGATTACCAGTTGTGCTTTCATTTGGGTTTCTCTGCTAACAGTTCACTCAGATGTGAGATCAACGAAATTCAATAACAGCCACTTCATAGACATTTATTCGAGGGACACTGAAGGAAATGCAATCAGATCGCTGCTCGAAAGCCAATTCTATGCTCTGCGCGTGCTCCGGGTCCGTCAACCTCACTGCCTGTGCGGTTTTCCCTGGCGGCAGCAGGAGATTTATCCCGGCATTGGTGACCGGGGCGTCGGAGCGATAATTGACCAGATGCACCAGCCGGCGCCCAGCCTGCTCCGTAAGCTCGGCACACAAGCCAGGCGGCGCCTCCACACAAAGCGAGAGCCGGCCGCCACAGGCCTGCCGGACCGCGGCAACACAATCGCCTGATTCCCGGAACCGGGCCACCCGGGCGGAGGGCAGATCCGGCAGGACGGGTTTGGACCTGGGCCTGAGCCACTCATCATGGGTTGCCAGTGGCCCGATGATGCACAGGCGCCCGCCTGAAGCCACATAGTTCCTCAGCCGTTTGATCTCTGGATCGGACAGGGCGATGCACCCCGCCAGAACCAGGACCCGATAGCGATGCAGCTCCGTCATTTGCTGATCGTAGATAATCTGGAAGGGGACGCGATTCTCGATCAGGGCCTGTTCCGCGTCACCGGCAAGCTGCGCCCACTTCGGCCCGGCATAGACCTGCGAGGCAAAGCTGCGGAGAATGGCCACATCGGCCACGGCCTGGGCGTTGCGAAAGAGGTCGCGGCGGCTCGTGAAAAACCGGATGTAGGGCGCGAGGTTCGTGGAGACAGGTCGCTCCGACCCCGGTTTGGCGACCAACTCCCCGTACTCGAACCAGCAGACGCAGCCCAGGCAGTCCAGGTTGAAGGCCATCGCTTCTGCGGCTGCCAAAGGCGTAGTGGTGTAGGCAAACGCCAGATTGCCCAAGGACCGCCCCAGTTTGAAGGTACGGATGCGGGTGCGCAGGACGCCGTCCCGGTAGCCCGGAGTCACTTCCTCGTCCCAGAAGGCCTCGCCGCCGGTGAGCAATCTCCCATGGTCCACCGGCGGCTGGATGCGGCAGCCGGGTCCGCCCGGATTGCACTCGACCAGAATGTCTTTTCGCTGGGTGCGGGCATATCGAGCCAGGTCGTGATAGGAATCCGCCAGTGACTGGCAGCAGAAGTCCAGCCAGGCGCGCTTTTGAAGATTATCCCCGGAATCGGCATTGGGCGGAAAAACGCGGTTCAGGTCCCCGCTGCCCATGATTCGAAGTTCCCTTGAGGTGAAGGCCTTTCCGAGGTACTTGCGAAACCGCTGGACCGAGCAGGCGTCAAAACCGGGACCGACGTTGTAGTTGTCAAAGTGGATGAGATCCGCGCGGACCTCGCGGACGGCAAAACGAACAAGCCCCTTATAGAACGACTGGGCGTCAGGGTGGTTGCGGTTCCAGAAATACCGATACTGGGCTGATTCATAAACGACGGGCTTCCCACTCTGGTCCAGGACCACCCAGTCTCTGGCTTCCGGATGCTCGTGGTAGAAGAGCTCCCAGCCAAAGGCGCCGCTGAAACTGTACACCCCCACATGCAGACCGCCGTCATGGCAGAGTTGCGCGAACCGGACGGCGTCAGCCATGCCCTGGCGCTCCGCCCCCAGCCCGAATCCCTTGTAGGCGTGCGTCATCACGAAATTGACGCCCAGGGCTTTGAGCTGAGCGACCATTTCCGGGCTGTGTTCGCGGGCGTACGCGGCAAGTTGTTCCGGCGTCGGCTCGTAGCCATGGCTCCCGTCCCGGCGAACGCGAAATAACAGCGGCTCCCAACTGCCCGCCATTACAATGCCGTCCCTCTGCAGCCACGCCGGCCGTTTGGCCGGTGGCAAGGTCAGCGTCTTGGAGTATCCGGATGCGACCAGGGCCGCGCCCAGCAGGACGGCGGCTCCAATCCGCGCCCAAGATGACTTCACGGATAACACAAAGTTGGCCTTGGGTTTCACTCTCTTTTCTCGCGCATGGCGAGCCGTCTCAGGTCGGGCGGCTCCTCAACTTTGACTCGGTCGGGCGGAAGCAAGCGCAGCAGGTCGGCGAGATCGTACGAGCGCAGGACCCCGTGAACGGCGTTGACCAGTTGCCCGGGAGCCGCCGGGTAGCGGACCACGTCCATCCAGGAACTCAGCGCGCCGACCAGCTTGGGATTGAGCGGCGTGCGCTCCGGAAACCCGCCCAACTCGCCAACGAAAACTGCATGCAACTGCTCCTGCCAGGCCTTGATCTCCCCTGGAGTCTTGACCTGCTCGAAAGCGACTTGCCGTTGTTCGCGGGCTGCGTAGGCTTGTTGCTTGAGCCAGGCACTGAGCATCTGGCGAGGTTCCTGGTTGGTGTTCTCCGATGGCAACACAACCAGCTCCTCAGCGAGGCACGAAGCCGAAAGGAGCGGGAGCACGACCAGGACATGTATCCTCAGCATAGAAAGCATGATAAGACCGTCTCGGGTCCGATTTGCGCACATGGACAGGTTCATTTTGCCGAGCCCGGCGCCGCAGCCGGCGGATTGGCCTCCAGAACCAGGAGCCAATCACCGTCGCCATCGGCGTTGTTGCCCGGCGGTATGAAGTACGGTTGGCCGGAATCGGGGAAAGGAGAACCTTCGATCCGGGAGAACGTTCCGCGGCTCGGATCGTACCACCGCGCGGTGACCGGTCCCCTGAGTTGTGAAAGATCGATTCTTAGCGGGCGCAACGAAGGCATGTACGCGATGGCCAGCCGTCCGTCCGGCGTCCGGCCGGCGGTGACATAGTCGCTGGTCATCACGTAATGGTTGCCTTCATGCGACGAGCCGTCGAACGTCCCATACCCGGCGACCACCAGCTTGTGCTGTTGATCCGGGACCAAGTCGAACCAGGCGCGCGGCTCGAATAGAGCCTTGATCCAGGCCATCTGGACCGCCCCGGTGGAATCCAGCGCCCCCTTCCATTTGTCGGCGAACGGCCAGATCGGCCCGCTGCCATAAACTTGGCCGGCGGCGCCGGCCAGAATCGACCAATACTCCTGGCGGCGCAAAACCGCAGGTGTGGCGCGCTGCTCGAATTCGTAGTCCGACTCGATCAGGATTACGGGCAGGAAGTTGGGCCGGTTGTATTCCTTGAGCACCTCCGCGTAGGTTGGATAATAGGTGTACGCGCAGCTAAGGCTGATGACCGGTTCCCATTTCGGGTCGTCCAGCGAACCGCTCACCTCGTAATTGAGTTCGACGGTTTGCAGATGGTCCGGGTCGGCCTCGCGAATGCCTTTGGCCACGGCCAGGGCCGCTTCGTCGTTCTTAGGGTCGCGCCAACTCTGAAAATCGTTGCCGCTCATCCAGAGAAGGTTGGGAAACCGCTTGTACCGTTGGCCGAGATAACGGCCGAACGCGCGGCATTTCTCCGGGCCGTTCGCCACGAGGATTTTGAGGTGGTCGATGGTCTCGGCAGGATCGAGAATCACCAGCAGACCGTGATTTTGGGCCAGGCTCATCATCCGGTCGCAACGGGCGAAGTAGGCCTCGTTGGGAGCGGACAGGTCGTCGGTTGCGGTGAAGGGAAGGATGCCGTCATAGGTCGCCCCGTCTTTGCGCCCGCCGGTGCCCGGGCGGCAGAGGAGATTGATCCAGGCCGCGTTGAACCCGTGCGCCACCCTGTTCGAGAAGTAGAGGTCGGCGTCGGCTTCGGTGAGTTTGACCATCAGGGCTTGCGGAGCGTCGCCCGCGACGAGGAACGGCGTGCCTTTTGAATCGACCAGGTACCGTCCGTTGGCGCTCTTCTTGAGCGGATAGGCTGGAGGAGGCTGGACCCTGTTGCCGCTCGAGAGGTCCGCGCTCCGCGCCCGAGGCGGAAGGCACAGCCCGGCTGCCAGAGCGGCGGCGACGGCGATGGGAGCGGTTTTCAGGAGGGTTTTCATGGCTGACGGAATAAAGGTTGACCTGGTTTTGTTTACTTGTAATCAGCCGGCGGGCGGGATGCAAAGAGGGCCGAGGACAAACAGGAACCCAGAACAGACGAAGATACTGTATTTCATAGAAATCTCATGGGCTGCAACGCGTGTTCCTTCGGACGATGAGGCCCTGTCCGAGATGAGGTCAAGTCGAAACAGCATTTGGTAGTGCGGGAGGCTTGAGGGGTAACGGAGCGTTGGTCCAGCGATATTCGCTCGCACCGTTTAGCGGGAGGCGCCAACGCGAGCGCCCGCGGCCACCGGCGTGACTTCCGGGGCGGCGCCTCCAGTGCATCGCACGCTGCCGGGCTGAGCGAACCGTTGCCGGTTTAATTCGAGCGTGAAATTGCGGTCGCGCGGCCAGGTCTTCAGGCGCCAGACGTCCCCTTCGCGGCGCAACAATACGCTGCCGTCGGTGCGCCCGTCGCCAAAGTCCACCACCTGATTGGAGTTGTTCAAATGCGGAGTGTGCCAGGCTGTCGGGCTGAACGTGGGCGAATTGGTTTCGGCGCTGAAGGTAATCGCAGTGCCCGCCTTGGCCAGATGAAGCACTCCAAGATGGATCGCGGCGGTCCCCTCGTCCACTCCCTGGGGATGCACCCGGCTGCCGTCGCCCGCGGCGTCGTACAAGCCGATCAGCCAATCATAGTTGCCGTCGGGCAGATCGCCGGGAAGAGCCACATTCCAAGCTCCGTCACTGATTGACTGGCCGGCCTGCCATCGCGACGCCGGTGCCGAGACCGCATGGTCCTGCTGCGCGCGGATGAGGCCCTTGGTGCAGAAATGAACGAAACAAACGTAGTTCTTCCGCGGGGACATTAGGCGGCGGATCCTTGGCCATGTCGCCCGCCGTGAGGACAGCCAAAGGCACTTCGCGCACAGGACCCGACCTTCGAAGCTCCGCCGCACTCTCCTCAGAGGCCTCGCAGTCGCCATATTTTGTGGCCACGAAGGAATTGCGTGACCGTAGCGATGGCTTGGTAAGCCAGCGCAGCCAATACCAGCGGAAGCGCCAACACGACCACGCCGATCACGAGGCGCTTAACCCATCGCCAGATGGACCAAGAGACGCATTGCATACTCTGCGACTACTCCGCTGCAAAGACGCGGAATGAGTGAGCTGGAACCGCCACCTCGAATGAGGTGCCGCCGCCGCCAAATCCGCCGCGACCGCCCCGGCCACCGCGGCCCTCGGACCCCGCGAGGGTCTGGCCGGTCAACAGGTCATGCAGACGGGCGGCGCGGACGACCGAGACGCGCGTGCGCACAGGCTGGGGCTGGAAGTTCTGAACGATAAATGTGCGGTTGTCGTAGGCAAAGAGGCTGACATGATCGGGGGCGTCGAGGCTGACGAACACGTCCCGGCCCAAAAGCGCGCGGATCTGATTGAGGACGCTCTGGGGCAGGCGGTAGAGATCGGCGAAATCATCGGGAATGGCCAACACACAGAACGTGCCTTGGCCGTAAACGGCCGAGACGGCCAGGGGATAGCCGGAGAGGGCGGTGTTGAAGTTGATGGAAAGCCGGTTGTCATTCTCGAAGCGGCGGATTTGAGGAAGGAGGATGTTCAAGTCGGCTTCGGAAGCCGCAGCCGCTCCGCCGCCGCGGCCACCGGCGAAGCGCGTGGCCATGACGCGGCGGCCGGTGACTTGGATTTCGGCGATGTCTTGAAAAGCTTTTTCGCCCAATGCCTCAATTAGACCCGTGGTGACGATGACTCGGCCGCCGGCTTGCACAAACTGCTTGGTCTTGGCGACGAGGTCCCGGTCGAGCCTGGACGCGGCCGTGAGGAAGATGGTGGGAGCGTTGGTGGGGAATTCGGGAACGAGATCAATGGGAACACCGATCATACCCAGGTAGTCGGGAAGATACGCTTCGCCAACCGAGTTGCAGGGTTTGTAGGTGGCGACGCCGATGGGCTGGCCGAGTTTGCCCAGGAAGCGGTCGAGCAACTCGGCGGAGTAGCCGGCGATTCGAGCGACCATGTTGGGCGTGTAGGTTGAGCCGTCGGGCTGCGGGAGGGGGGCCATGAGATTGGCGATGTTCAGGCTGGCGTTCGTATCTGGAGCGCCGCCCTGATTGCCGGCGTTCAGGCCAGCCGTAATTTGCATGGAGTTGAAGAGCGTGATTTCGGGAACCTTCGCGAAGAAAGTGTCCCACATTTGTTCCGCATAACGTTCGGCATCCCGACCGCCGTCAATCCAGCCGCCCTGGTTGCCGCCGGGCTTGATGTTGTTGAAATACTGCGTCTGGAGATAGCTCTGGTAGGACTGGAGGCGCTGGCCGGAATTAGCGTCGCGCGTCTCCGTGCCGGTGTAGATGGCATCGAACAGCTTCGGCTCAACCGCCAGGTCGTAGCCCAGACCCTGGAAGCTCTCGTACCAGTTCGGATACTTGATGATGATTCTGACCTTGGGGTTGACCGCCTTGGCGGGGCCGATGATCAGTTCCTTCGAGACCTGGTCCATCTGCTCGGTGCGGAACTGCGTCCAGCTCTTGTCGCCTTTGGCGGCGATGCACCGGTCACACTTGCAGTTCGAAAAGTAAAAGTCGTCCAGAATGATCTCGTCGAAATGCCGGGCTGTGAACTCGGCCATCGCCTTGACCTTTTCCCGGTCGGCGGGCGTGCTGTAACAGTAGGACTGGAACCCGGCGCTCTCCTGCACGGTCAGGCCCAGGCCCCCCGAGGCCTTGATGCCCCGGTCCTCAAAGAACTTCTTCATGGCGGTCACGGCGGCTTCCGTGGCGAGTTGCCCGTTGCGGGTGGTTTCCAGATAGACCTTGTCCACCTTCACTTGCTTCTCCACGTTCGCCCACGAATTGGAGAACGGCGTCAGGTTGCTTGGGGTGGATTGCACCTCCTGGTAGCGAAAATAGACGGCGATGCTGAGGTTGCTGTAGCCGCCGGCCGCCGCTAGCGCGCTCCCTGAGGACGCCGTCTGCGCGGCGGCCAGGGCAAGGCAGATGGTGAGGAAATGTGTTTTCATTGTAGCATCATTGGTTGATTATCATGTCTGGCTTACGGCTCGAATGTGGCGGGGGCATCTTGTTGATTGCTATGACGGACCTCTCAGGCAATTTCTAACTCAATCCTGCCGGAACAGCAGCGAAGCGAATTCGGCAAGGTAGCGCCGCCAAACCAGGAAGGTGTGATTCCCCGCGGTTTCCTTGTAAATGTGCGGGACGCCCTTGGACCGCAGCAGTTCATCCAACTGCTGACTCTGCCGCAGCACGAAGTCGTCTTTGCCGCATCCCAGCCAGACCAAGCGCCATGGAGGATTACCTTTTGTATCCAACCCGGGGAAATCCACGCCAAAGCTGCCATCGGCTTTTGGCGGAGTGCCGCTGCTGAAGGCGCCGACCCAGGCGAAGCGGTCCGGCCGGTTCAACCCCGTGTAAAGCGCCTGCGTCCCTCCCATGGAAAGGCCCGCGATGGCCTGGGATTCGCGGGAAGCATCGACCCGGTAGCACTGCTCGACCTGCGGCATGACCTCGGCCAGGAGGGCCTCTCGAAAGCCGGTGATGAACCGCAGCCAGAGTTCGAGGTCTTCCTTGCTGCCTTTGCCGCGACGCCAAATCTCCGCGTCCGTCCGGTGCCGGTTCGCCCATCCCACCGCTTCTTTCGGCGGACGGCCGTAACCCAGAGGCATCACCAGGATCATCGGCTTGGCCTTGCCCTGGGCGATCAAATTGTCGAGGATCATATCGGCACGTCCCACTGAGGACCAGGAGATCGCTTCGTCTCCGAATCCATGCAACAGGTAAAGCACCGGGTAACGAACTTGCCCCGCCGGGTCATAGCCGGGAGGTGTGTAGACGTAAAAATCGCGATCGTCTCCGATGATTTTCGAGTGGTAACGGTGCCGATGCACGATCCCGTGCGGCACGTCCTGGACATCCCAGGGCAAAGGGACGGGGCCGGGCACTTGCACGAGGCTCCAGAGGGATTGCAGATTCGGCCTCACCCAGCAGTTGGCCGGGTCCAGCACCGGGAGACCGTCGTCCACGGTGAACCAGTAGGCGTAAAGGTCCGGCTCCAATGGGCCGACCGTGGCGCTCCAGACTCCATCACGGTCCTTCTTCATCGGAGTGGACCAGGCAAATTCCGATTGCAGCGCCACCTTCTTTGCGTTAGGGGCACGAAACCGGAACGTGACCCGCCGGTCGGGCTGGACCTCGGGCGAATCCACGAGCGGTGGCGACTGGGCCTCCGCCGTTAAGGAGATGGCGCACGCCAGGAGCAAGAGCCTGAGCTGACGAGCCCCGTGAGGGTTCCCGAAAAATGTCCTTTTCATGTTGGCCTTACGGTTCGAATTTCGCGGGGACGGAGAGATCGAAACCAGCCCCCTTCAACTGTTCGGCATTCTGGATGACTGCGCCATTAACCTTGACGTTCTTGAACAGGACCGGAGCGACCTGCTGCCCCATAATCAGCCCGGGCTTGCTCGGCTTATGAAAAGTGCAGTTCTCAAAAACAAAGTTTGTCAAGGGCAGGTTGCCACCGTCGATATAGACAGCCCCGCCATCATTCTCGAACGAGCAGTTGACAAAGCGGAAATCGTCCAAAGCCGCATTTCTGCTGGGCCGCGTGCCCGCGGAATACCCCCGCCCGGTAAAATACGCGGGCGTCAATTGGATCCAGATGGCAAACTTATTGTGATTGGCCACGAAATGCGCGTCTTCGATGCGCAGGTGCTTGACGGGCGGGGCACCGCCATAACCGAGGGCCAGAGAGCAAGTATAGCCATAATTGACAAATCCCTTCACGACAAAATCCTCGATGCCCCTGCCCCCGCCGCCGCCGTAAAAGGCCCAAGTATCGTCCATGGTCATGGCGAACCCGTCTTCGATTAGGATATGACTGCTGCCGGCGGTGAAGTCATAAGCATCGTCATGGTACTGCTGCTTGCGGTTGACGATCTTGATGTGGTGGGTGGAGAAATGCTCGCTGCCGCTGACGGTCACAGTCCAATAGGCAGACCGGAGGAGCAACAGGTCCTGGAAGGAAATGTTGCGGCTGTTGTTGACCACGTAGCCCCTGATTCCATTTCGAGGATCGTTGACTTTTCCACCGGTGTCTCTGGCGCGTCCGTCACCGGTGTCGGGCTGGAAGTCGTGCCACAACCACGGGTAGCCCTCCATGTCGATGGCGCCCCGCCCCCTCAGGCCGGCATTCTCGACATTGTTAAAGATGAAAAAAGCTCTGGAGGGCCTTCCTCCGGCAGCCGAAGAAGCCGAGGGGTAATCCGCAGCCTTGCGGGAGCCCCGAATCAGCGCGCCCGCGTCGACGTAGAGCGTCACGTCGCTCTTCATCAACACGGCGCCCGTCAGGTAAACGCCGGGGGGAAAGAAGAGCACGCCGCCCCCGGGCCTGGCGGAGACGTCGCTGATGGCCCGATTAATGTTCGTGGTTTCGAGGGTCTTACCTGTGCTGTCCACTTTGTAGTCCTGGATGTTGACCACGTTCGCATCGCCGAGTCTGGGAGGATTCTGCTCAGGCGGTTCGGCAAACAGCATCAACCCGGTGTTGTTGAAGGCTGGTTCATCGTTGAAAAACAAGACCAGATAACGTGGCCGATCCAGGTCGAAACTGACCGTATTACCGCTGATCTGCGGCTGGATGCCGTAGGCGAGCGGCCTGATGTGGCAGGTGAGCACCTTCCTCTCGCTGACGAGCAGGGTGACCGTAACGTGGGCCTTTCCGGTCATGGCGAAACTGGCATAATCCATCCAGTTGAACTGGTCGTAAGTGAGAAAATTATGCACAAACACAGGCTCACCGTTGACTGTCACCTTATATGCCTGGCTCGGCACTGCGCCCGGGTAAGGGGGATAAGGGGTGACCGCGGCGAAGGTTGCCGCTGGCAAGAGCATCAAAAGCAATCCAATCCGACGTGCTAACAATCCAGGCTTAAGTCCGGCAGTCAGGACCGGGAGCAGACACAATGGTTTAATGAGGTCTTTTAGGTTGAGTTTCATGACACGATTTTCGATTGGCTGTGGGCTGGCGTTCTGCCGCAACAGAAGAAGTGGTTTTGCTATTATGGCGCGCGCGTTTACGAAACCAGAGGCCTTGGATTATCCAGAATACCGCCGCAAGCGTGAGCAGCAACGCGAGAAGGAGTATGATGGGGAGCAGATCGTGAGAAGATGTGACGACGTATCGGTTGTCATCTGTGAGGATTACTGCAGCCGGCGCCGAAGACGTGGAATAGATGACAGGCAGGAATCCTGTCGCCAGGAGCCGCCCGCGTTTCTTGCCGGTTTGCGGAGCTTTGGGCCGGTTGTTCATGGGTGGCCCAGATGGTCAGGATTTGTCTTGCTCGCTCAAAGCACAAACCCGGATGTCGCGGTAGCGAACCGGGTTGTTTTGGTCCTGCAATCGTGGTTTCATGGGAGAAGCCTCATCGGTAGCGGTACAACTTGACGCGCTGGATACTGTAATTGTCGGGGCGGAATCGAAGCGCCTTCCACTCCGGCGTTTCGTCGCCGTTCAACCGGCGGCCGGGAAGCCAACGGCCATTTTCATAAACACCTTCCTCGACTGTGCCCAGTCCCACGCTATCGGATGGATTGTCGGCCGCCGTGAAATAGACGTTCATGGCGCGCCCCACGATCACGTAGTCATCAGGACCTGTTGAAATGAACAAGCCCGCCACACGGTCCGGAGGGGCGTTGCTGCCGGTGGGCGGGCCGAAGGAGCGGGACGAGAACCGGACCTCGAGGTTGTAGTTTCCCAGCCGTGCTTTCCGGGGCGAGGCCCCGCTTTCCGGCAGGAGCGCGGTCATCGTGCCCTTGCCCTGGTTCTCCAGAATCAGCGGCGCCACTTGCGAGAGGACATCATAAGCGCGGGCCAGTTCGGTGTCGGCGGCCGCCGTGCGGTCGATCCCGAACGGCGAGTAGCCGATGGCGTCGTGTTTGCCGAAGGCCCAGATCGCGTTGGCGACGCCGCCCGCGTCGCCGCGAGACTCGGGGATGAACAGCGGGTTGGAAGATTGGGTGTACCATTCGCACCACTCGGTGAAGTTCGGCGCATAAATATCCGGCGAAAGAATGTCTATCGCGGGGGCGCCGGCGCGCCAAATGTCCATGACGTGCGGCAGCGGGCCGCCGCTCGGGTACATTCCAGGCAAGCCGTAGTTCTGCTGCTTCAGCCACGCATTGACATACATTGGCAATGGATATTCCGCCTTGCCCGCCGCAGCGACGTGACCGACGTAACGCGCGTAATTCCACGCCATGAAGAGTTCCTCAGTGTAATACGAGAACGCCTTCCAGTCCTCCTTGTTCACCGTGCTCTTGCCGAACACTTCCTCCCAGGCGCCCACGGTCTTGAAACCGTTTTTCTCCCAGGCTTCGCGGAGCTGGGGAGCCAGCGTGGCCTTGTGGGCCTCGAGGTAACTCATCAATTCCTTCGGCGTCGGCCCCGCAAAAGCAGCGTTCGCCGCCGGACAGTAATCGCGCGGCGTATCCAGGACCCCGCATTCGTTTTCCACCTGCATCATGAGGACGGTGTGCTTCTTGCCGTCCACTTCGCGCAGATGCCGCATGAGGGCGGCGAAAGCGCGGGCGTCGGCATCGCGGTTGGCGTCGCTCAAGGTGGTCATCGTGGGCAGGCCCTTGCCTTGCTCATTCTGGATGAGAGGAAAGCGCGCCTGGTTGGTCTTGACCCAGAGCGGCTGATAGGTGGACTTCCCGTTTTTCCAACTGCCAAACCACAGGAAAACCAGGTGGAGACTGTTGGCCCGCGCTTCCTGGATCAAATCGTCCACGACCTTGAAGTCGAACTGGCCCTCCTCCGGTTCGATCAATTCCCAACTCACCGTCGCGAGCACGGTGTTGATATGGCTGGCCACCAGCCGGGGCCAGAGCGGCTTCATGTACGAGAGACTCGAGGCGCTGGAGTTGTTCAGTTCCGCCGCAAGGGCGAGGAACGGTTTGCCGTCCACGATCAATTGCGTGGCAGTGCCTTGCTTCCTCAGTTGAGGAATGGTGGTTGCAGGTTGAGACTGCGCGCTCGTTGTCGTCAACACGAAGCCAACGAAGGCGGCAGCCGCGGAATGCAGGCGTTGTTTCATATGGGTTCTTCGGTTATGGTTTGTTCGCTGCTACACGGAGACGGAAAGCGCCGCCAACGGGGTTGTCCGGTCCGGATCCACGAGCCCGTGATGCCGTCGGCCGGCCAGATGATATCCCAGGTGTTGAGAAGCCCATTGCCCCAGAAATCCAGGATACCGTAATCGTAGTCTATCGCCGCGCGCACGCAGAAAATGTGCGGTTGCTCGGTGATGATAGCCGGGATCTTCAGCCGACTGCAGTTGGTGGAAACAGGCAGCAGGCCATCTAAGGCAGGGCTGGTGCCGTGTTCGAGCTTGAAGCGCCAGGTGGCGGTCATGGGGAAGACGGCGGGATTGCCCGGGCGCAGGCGATCGCCGGGGACGGGCGCATCGCCGGCGACGGGGACCGGGGCGGCGAAGACGGAGACCGAGACGGATAAGGCGGCGATAGTGAGGGCCAAACAGCTCAAAACTAAAACAGTATTTCGATTCGTATTCTTCATGTGAGCACCTTTCGATTTAGCCTTTGATGTGCAAGCTGGTGACGTAGATGCGCTACTGAACCGTCACTCTCGTCTTGAGCTTCTCGTCGGCGGAGGATCCGCCGACGCTGATTTCGACCGTGTCCGGCTCGACGACGAACGCTTGCCGGCTGGCATCCCAGTACGCGAGCGACTTCGCGGGTAATGGCAATTCCACCGTCCTGGTCTGGCCCGGCTGAAGCGCGACGCGCCGAAAGCCGCGCAGTTCCTTCAGCGGCCGTTCGACCTTGGACTGCAGATGCTTCACGTATAGTTGCACGACTTCTTCGCCGGCGACCTTTCCGCTGTTTTGCACGTCAATTCTGACTGTGACCGTGCCATCCTTGCTCAGTGTCTCGGCGCTGGTCTTGAGGTTCGAGTAATTGAAGGTCGTGTAGCTCAAGCCGTAGCCGAACGGATACAGCGGTTGGCCTTTGAAATACATGTAGGTCCGGCCGTGACGGATGTCGTAATCCATCATGGTCGGAATCTGATCCAGCGACTTGGGCCAGGTCTGGCAAACGCGGCCGGCAGGGTTGTAGTCGCCGAACAGGACATCGGCCAGGGCATTGCCTTCCTCCTGGCTGCTGTGGGCGAGGTGGAGGATGGCCGGGATATTCTCCTGGGTCCAGTTGATGGCGTAGGGGAAACTGGATACGAGAACGACCACAGTCTTGGGATTGGCCGCGAAGACTTGCTTGACAAGTTCCTCCTGCCCACTACCGAGGGTAATGTTCTGTCGATCTATGGCTTCACGGCCCTCGCTGTCATCATTCACCTTCATCCACTTGTTATCAGGGTTCGGGCTGTTGCCCACGCAGAGGATGGCGGCGTCCGAGGACTTGGCCAGCGCGACGGCGGCCTCAACATCCTGGCCGGAGGCGTATTGGACATCGACGGCGCCGCCGAGCTTGTTCTTGATGCCCGCGAGCGGGGTGACAGTATATGCGGGCGTGCTGCCATACCAGTCGCGAACGACCTCGTCGCCGCGCGGACCTATGACGGCGACGGATTTCAAGACGGTCCTGTCCAGCGGCAGGAGATGGTTGGTGTTCTTCAGCAGGACGATTGATTTCTGCGTGGCAAGACGGACGGAATCCTTGCTCTTCTGCGTAGTCCAGGGAGCGGTGTTCTCGGCGCCGATCCTGGCGTAGGGGTTGCGGTCGGGCGGGTCCAGGAAGCCCAGACGGGCCCAGACCCGGAACGTGCCTTTGATGACTTTGTCGAGGTCGGCCTCGGTCAGCAGATTCTGGTTCAGCGCGTCCCGGGTGGGAGCTTCGTATCTATCCAGAAACTGGTTCATGCCGGCCTTGATCGCCCCGGCAGCCCCGTGTGCGAGCTCCGCGTAGTAGCGGTGGGCTCGGACCATATTGCCCAGCGAACCGGCGTCCGTGCAGATGACGCCGTCCACGCCCCAGTTCTTGACGACCACGTCCTGGATGACCGGATGCGCGGTCATGGGAATCTTGTTCCAGGCGTTGTACGCGGCCATGAAGCAGCGTGCCCCACCCTCGACCCAGCCCATGCGGAAGGGGACGGAATAGTACTCATAAAAGAGCCGCTCATCGAAATCGGAGGAGGAGCCGGCGCGGCCTTTCTCGTTGCTATTGGCCAGGAAGTGCTTGAGGAGGGCGGCGGCTTGCCAATATTTGGGGTCGTCCCCTTGCATGCCCTTGATGAAGGCGACCACCAGACTCCCATTGAGGAACGGGTCCTCCCCGTAGCACTCCTCGTTGCGGCCCCAGCGGATGTCCCGGCCCAGGTCGGCGTTGGGCGCCCTGATGACCAGGGCGCCCCGGTTATAATTGGTGTTCTGGAAGACGTAGCGGGCCTCATACCCCTCGGTGGCGCCGACCTGATGGAGGATGTCGCTATCCCAAGTCTCGCCCAGGCCGATGGACTGGGGGTAGGTGGTGGTGGGGGTGCCCCCCGCCCTGACACCGTGGAGGCCTTCGACCTGCATCATCGACCGAATCCCCAACCGGGGCACCCCCGGCCGCTGCGACAGTAACGCCACCTTCTCGTCCAGCGTCATCAGGGAGACAATGTTGTTGACACGCTCCTCAAGGGGCAGGTCGGGGTTTTGAAACGGATATTGGTATTGCGCGGAACCGCGGGCGGCCGCGAACGGCAGCAAAAAACCAAGCGCGAGTAACAGGCAGGGTCGGGTGTTCATAGATTCAAGGAGGTTCATAGGTTTATGGGTATTGGATCCTGTGATCTTTTCTGTATGTGTCTTGTTGGTCAGGGGCTACTCGATGGTCCACAAACTCACCGTCTCGCTGTCCTTGACGAAAATCCTGTTGCCCGCGACGACCGGGTGCGCCCAGGTCTCGGAGCTGGCGACCTTGATTCGCGCCAGCTCGGTGTATTCAGTGTTGCTGGGCTTGAAGGCAGCCAACTCGCCGTTGAGGGTCAGCGCCAGGATCACCGACCCGGCATCCAGCATCGCAGCACTCTGGCCCCGCTTCGCGGCGTCCGTCCAGAGCGTCGCGCCAGTCTGGGCGCTGGCGCAGAAGAAGCTGCCGTTGTAGCCGTAGAGCAGGCCGTCCTTGAGGACCGGGGTCGTGAACCGCGCGCCGGCTTGCTTGTTCGTCCACAGCGGCGTCGCGGTGAAGCCCTCGCCCTGCGGCTCGATTTTCACGGCGCACAACCCTCTGCCCTGGCCAGTGCAAAAAACCGTCGAGCCTTCGACAACAGGCGTGGTGTTGTTCCCCTGAACGGCCTCAAAGGGCGCTTCCCACAGCAGCTTGCCATCGGTCACGTCCAGACCGACCAGCTTCTTGGCCGTAAAGGTAACGACTTGCGGCTTGCCGCCGACGGTCATGAGCACGGGAGAGGAGTTCGCCGGGCCATCGCCGTCCCGTTTCCACCTGGGCTGGCCGTCGGCCAACTCGAACGCAATGATGGCTCCATTGGTCCCGCCACCGACATGGACAATGCAGCATCCGTCCACGACCATGGGCGACATCGAGGAATCAGACTTGGTCGAGGCGCCGAGATAGTCGTTGGTGGACTGTTTGCGCCAGAGGACCGTGCCCGTGGCGGCATCGAAGCAGGATAGAATGCCACCCACCCCGAGCGTGCAGACCTTCCCCTCAGCAGCCACAGGCGTACTCCGCGGGCCCGGATGCCCGACAGCCGGGCCGGTGACCACACGACCCGCCGGATACTTCGCCTCCCAGATCGTTTTGCCGCTGGCAGCGTCGAGGCACAGCACAACTTCATCTGCCTCCTGCCGGCCAAAGGCGTATAGCTTCCCTCCGGCGAGAATGGGCGACGCGTCACCCTTGCCGACAGTCACTTGCCATCTCCAGGTGAGGTTCGTTGGCCAAGTCGGTGGCGCCCTGAACCCAGTGACCTTTCCATCGCGATTCACGCCGCGCCACTGCGGCCACTCTTGGGCAAGCAGGCAGTCCCCACTGATAAGGACGACCGAAGCCGCCATGAGGGCTATCCATCGCCTGAGGTTTTTCATATGAATCAATGCGGGGCGTCTTCCAGCGCGTCCGGCTCATCGAGAAGCTGGATGTGGGTGGCCGGCCCAAGATCCGGATCTTTCCAGGAAGACAAAGCCCAGACGATGGTCTTGTCCGGAGTCACTTCAAAGACCTGCATGGTGCCCGGCCAGTGTGACGTATCGTTGTCCCCGGCGATCCAACAACATATCACCGTGTTACCGTTGGCCAGCCGGTTGGCCGTCTGGATGTTACCAAGCTTGTAGTTGGGCACGTCCGCCTGCGTGAACTCCCAAACTGTCTCTCCCTTGGGGTTGACCTCGCGCGCGTAGCGGCTCCAGTCTCCCGCGATCAAAGTGTTCCCGTTCTTGAGCCGGACCGCCTGCCAGGGCGATTTGGCCGGAACCGACCAAAGCACCTTGCCGTCCAGGTCATACTCGACGACTTTGCCTTCCCCGAGGTGCGGCACCAGCAGCGTGCCCGCTTTGGTCATCCGAATGTGCCGGAACTGTCCGTGGGTGCCAGTAACGGGGGTCGGAATGGGGATTTCCCTTTCGACGATTCCCGTGGCGGTGTTGATGATCATGGCCTGGGCCGGATTGCCGTTGCGCATGATCAAGACACGGTCCTTGCCGATGGACTGGCAGGAGTGGATTTCGGTTCGGGGTGGGGCGGGATAATCCCACAGCAGTTTCTTGTCCGGGCTCACCATTCCCGCTCCCGACATCCGGGAAAAGATCACATTGCCATTGGACAGCAGCGTAGCGTCATCAAACTCCTGGTTTCCGCCGCTGGCAGTTTTTATCGGCATGGAATACTGCCAGACGATTTTGCCTTCACGGACGATGAAGATGGACTGCTCTTGGGGTTTGCGTGTGTCCCATTCGCCGGCATAGAGGAAGGGATGTTGCGCCGCGCCATTGCCGGGCAGAATGGCCGGCGCTCGTGCCCCGTCACTTGCGGCCCTGGCGGCCGGAAACAGTAGGGCGGACAACAACAGCCCGAAGGCCGGACGAGCGAAATGGAGAGGTGGTTTCATTTTCAGTTTTAGGCGAGTATCTCGCACCATGACTCCGATCTAAATTGTCCACCCCGCCCGGTACGGCGGGTCCACGTATCGGTTCGCGTCGTCGTCGTTGGTGACGCGCATTGCCTTGGCGTCCCATTCGAGGGGTGAACCGGTGCGCAAAGCCAGCGCTCCCAGCAACGCCATCTCGGTCAGCTCGCAGCCGAAGTCGCTCATCTTCTCGGTCGCCATGAAGAGAGACCATCGCCTATTCAATCAGCACGACGTGCATTTCAGTGAAAGTGCAAGCGCAACGGCGCGTACCTAGCTCGAGCAAGGGCTGAGTGGGCGGTGCGTTCCGGATCGCGTCCAACTGCCAATCGGCCGGTTCAGGCTTGCCCCGGGGCCACACTTTGGCCTGAAGTTGAACCTGGCCTGGGGTCAGACGACTCAGGCGAGCCTTAAGCTGGAAGGTCTGGCCGGTTTGAAAAGCAAGAGGCATGTGGACCCGTCCGTCGCTTTCACCGCCCTCCAGCCGCGGTGAGCCCTCAAGAACAAAAGAGTACAGCTTGGCCACGCCTTTTCCCGTCGGGTTTCGCTCGCACATGAAATTGAAATGGTTTCGATCCAGAATCAAAGTCAAACCGAACTGGGAGTCTCCGAGCGGCCCCGGTTCCTCAACGACGGCGTCCAACCGCGCCTGCAGGGAAACTTCGATATTGCCGGCGACGGGAATCTGGCGGCTGAACCAGGAAAAGGGATTCTGGTCAAGTGGTCCGGATCGCTTAGGATCCGGCAGGACGGAGACTTTGCTTTGCCGCACGGTGTTCCCATCGACCTCCCAGTTGCCATCACCGCCGGTGCTCACCACGCGCGGTTCCACCGGAACAGGAACCCTCAGGCCGGTTTGACCGATGGGGCGGGCCTTCAATTCCACGTTTTGCGCCGCCACCGCGAACTGCCCGGCAATCACGGACTGCGAGAGGCCCGCCGATTTGCTCTGCAACTCCACCTCACCTTTCAACACTTTCAGCCAGGTGGCCTCCCATTGGCTGGACAAACTGAATTTGGTGCCCCTGACGCTGGCTTCAGCTTGCGGCGTTGCCACTGCCAGCGGTTCGCCGGCCGGTTGGCGGGCGACCGCCGCCTCCAACTTGCCGCGATCAAGCACAAAGTGTTTGCCTTTCTCCAAGCTCACCAGGCTTAACCGGGTCTCTTCCTTTAATTTCACGCGGGTGCCCTCACGCGCGAATTCAACCACCGCCGATTGCCCTGGCCCGGTTTCAATAATGTCGCCGGCCTGCAAGTGCAATTTGCGCGTGGCCGGCAGTCGCTTTTCACCCCGTTGCACCTCTACGCCGGCGCTGCCTCTCCGCAACCGCGGCACGTTGTCCTTGTCAGGCCAAACCCAATAGCCGGCAACCAGAGCCAGTGCCGCCGCCAAACCCGTCACCCACGGCAGGGCGGTGCTCCTGGAGCCCCGCCGCAACGCCGTCATCGCAGTTTGCAGGGGGAGCTCGGCCGGAGCGGCGGCTGGCTCCAGTGGAGCAATCGTCACCGGTGCCGGTTGGCTATTCCGGCCCACGGAGCCAGTAAGTTCCCGTAGCAAGAGGTCAATTTCCATTTGGCTCAGCAGGGCGGCGCCCAGGGATGGTTGCGCCTTAAGGTGCCGCAACAGCCGGGCCGCTTCCTCGGGCGTGAGTTGGCCGGACACGTATTTCTGCATCAATACCTCGGCTTCACGAGGCTCAATCGGGTCATGCATGGATGCCTCCATGGGAAAGCGCTCGGTAGATGCACTCGCGCAATTTGCCGCGTAGCCGGCAGAGCGCCTGGCACACGGCGTCGGGGTGCATTTCCATTTGCGCGGCAATGTCCACTGTGGAAATGCCCGTGTCGTAGTAAAGCTCCAGCAGCGCGCGGCCTTTTTCGGGCAGCTTCTGCATGCAGAGCCGCAACGCGGCCATTTTCTCATCCCCGTAGGCCGGCGCTTCGCGCTCTTCGGCCAATTCCCGGACATAATCCGCCAACTCGCGCATCACCTCGGGCATGCTGCGCTTCCGTTCCCGCCAATGCCGGGCGGCCACGTGGCGGGTCATCGTGGCCAGCAACGGGCGGAGGTCTTGCTCCAGGTTCCACTTCTCCTGCTTGGCCAGAAACTCGAGAAAAACCTGCTGGCTGATATCATCGACCAAGCCCGGCCAAGGCGCCAGTTTGAAAGCCAGCGCCCTTACGAAGGCGTGGTGCGCCAGCACGAGTTGGGCGGCCTTTGTTTCGTTCGACAACATAACTTTCTCACTAACCATGATCCCGCATGACCCTTCAAATCCTGACATGAAAAGTCAATCACCTAACTTTCCAAACGCTTTTGCCGCTCAAATGACCGTTCTTCCGAAAAGTTGGCGTCTGGGCGCGGCGTTTTGGCAGCCTGAGGTCTTGGTCGAGAGTTGCTCCGCCATGCCCGCTGTAACCAAGGGGCCAAGGATTGGCAACAACCCCAAGGGTTGTCAGAAAGTAGCCGGTGGTCGTTCTGGGGCGACAGGGCAGAACGACCACCGGAAAGTGGCGCCGGGGCTCGCTCGCACCCCGCCAGGGGTGCCAGAACTCTCGGCGGGCCGCCACCTTGTGCACGGCGAATTCGCAGTTCGGGTGTCTTGAGAACCCGATCGGCCCTTCCTTGACTTGCTGGTGCTCCTGGGCAAAGTGATTGTAACTGTTCAGCAAATCTACCACCGTCAGGTGGTAGATTTGCTGAACAGTTACGTTACCCTTTTTGTGGACTCTGGGGGTAGATTCCGCACCCTAACGAGCGGCAAGGCTGTTGATTCCGAGGACGTATTTCGAGCACCGGGCGAGCCGGAAGGGCAGCGCATTGGTCACCCGCGCCGCAGTCTCCGCTTCGGCGAGGCCGAACTTCAGCTCTATCACTGTCATCGGGGCAGGCGCGCGAAAGGACACTCCCCCGCCATGCATTGGCCGCGTTGCGGCGAACTGAAGATCTGAATCCACCGTCAAGCGAAAATGCCGATCGGCGCTTTGGAAGTAGTGGCGCTGGTAACGGTTCAGCAGGGACGGCCAAAGGTGGTGCAAAGCGCAACGCGTCAGCCCCGGCAGGTTCGCGCCATCGAAAGCCGCTTCAAGCTCGGATCGCGAAACGCCTCCGTTCACCGCCAGCGGCGGCAGGCCGTGGGAGATTTTCCCGCTCACCAGGCCGCGCTTGAACTTGCGCTCGAGGCTCGGCGTGCCGATGCATCCGGACCAGGCGCCATACCAGCGGATGCGCGTCTTGGTCCGATGCGGGACGCCGTTGACGTGGTCGTGATAACCGCGCAAATCCGGCGAATCCAGATAGAGATTGTTCACGCTTCGCGCAGGATAGGTTTCCCGAAACGCGGCCGGATGCCGGCGCACGAGCGCAAGGACCTCGTTTAAGGTGAGTGCGCCGGTGATGAACTTCCGCTCGTAGCGGGGATTCGGCGGCAGCGTGGTCATGCGCAACGGTCTTCGTCAGTTCAAGCGCCCAGCCCGCGGTCATCGAGGCAACTGATTCTCACTTGCGGGCTCAGCTCCCGCAGCCGCTGGTTGAACTGCTCCAGCCGGGCGACGTCCTTGAAGTCCACGACGAACGCCGCTTCGAGCAGGTCCGGTGTCTGATCGAGGCGCTTCAAGCTCGCGCTGGCGCCGGCGGCGGCCAGCGCTTGCAGAATCTGGCTGGCGCCCAGCTTCCCGGCCGCGGGGCTGGTCACGGTCAGGTAGAGGTTGGGCGGGCCGGGTTGGCGGAAAAGGAGACTTCGCAACCCGATCAAGCCAAGGATAAGAAATAGGGCGACGACGGTGATCAGGGCGGCGCCGGCGCCCAGTCCAAGGCCGGCGCTGATGGCCAGGAAGAGGAAGGCGAGTTCTTCCGGCTCCTTGATCGCGGCGCGGAACCGCACGATCGACAGCGCTCCCACCAGTCCCAGCGACAATGCCACGGACGACCGGACGATGCTGATGATGAGGGTCGTGGTCACGGTCAGCACGATGAAATTCCGGGCGAAAAGCTTGCGGTTCGACAGCGCCTGGCCGAAGCGGATGTAAGCCTGGCCGAGCAGCAGGCCGAGCACCGCTGCGACCACCAGTCTCAACACAAGACTCGGCAGCGAGGCCAGGTCGGTTGGATTCCAAAACAGTTCGTGGAGTGTTTGTTCGATTTGCATAAATCAATAAAGCCGCAATGACGGCTTAGAACTCTTCGCGGTCACCTGGCGGGCCGAACTCACCCGGTGGCGGGCCGAAGTCGAATCCGCCAGGCGGCCCGCCGCGAAAGGGCGAAAGGTCCTTGTTGATTCCGGCCCGGAGTTGCTCTTCGCTCAGCACACCGCTGTGGTCCGTGTTCCAGGAGTCGAACCACTTCAGGAAACCTTGGGTGAATTCAACCTGCGTCACCACGCCGTCTTTGTCCGCGTCGAGCGCGGTCAAGAACGCCTGCCCCAGGAACATCCCGGGCCCGAAGCCGCCCGGCCCGCCCCTGCCTGGAGGCCCGCCAGGACCACCGCGTCCGCCGGGCGGTCCGCCGGGACCACCGCGTCCGCCGGGCGGTCCTCCGGGACCGGAGCGAGAAAGCACAGCGCCCTGAGACTTGCCTGCGAGTTGGTCGTTCACCGACCTGGCGCGGACAGGGACGAAGGTCCTGATCGGTTTCAGTGCTTGCCCGAAGCCTCCGGGCCCAAAGGGCGGCCCGCCCCCGCCCGGGCCGCCGAAAAAGGGAGGCCCGCCGCCACCCGGGCCTCCAAACGGTGGTCCGAAAGGGCCATCCCCCAGGCCGGGGCTATTTTGCGCTCCGCGTTGCGGAGACTGTGAGAACGCTGTGCGCGCGTCGCCGGGAGGCGGCCCGCCGAAGCCGCCCGACGACCCCGCCTCGCCGGCCACCACCTTCTCGAAGCGCGCGAGCAGTTGAGCCGATTCTTCCCGAACCGCCGGCCGCAGCACGGAAGCCAGTTCATCCACTTGCCGCTGGATGCGGTCCGGCCTGAAAATCGTCTCACTGAACTCCTTCATCCGGGCCAGGTAGAGGCGCTTGAATTTCTCCACCCCGAACACGCGCTCCAGAAACAGGACCTGCCCGCTCCAGGGCTTCAGGATGCTCAGGTTCTCCAGTTCCTCCGCGCTGCCGGCCATCGGGAACAGCCCGAAGGAGTGGTCGAAGTCCCAAGGGAAAAACTGAAACTGCTGCGTTTTCGGGTGCAGATAGACGTAGAAGTTCTGGCCCATGCAGAGCAGGCTGTCCATGTTGCTGAGCCAGACCGTCACGGCCATGAAGCGCGCGAACTCGTCCAGGTCGAGGAACTCCTCCAGCCGCGCCGCGAACTCCGTCTCGCTTGCGTGGGACACCAGCTTGCTGAACTCGATCACCCTCTGGGTTTCGTAGTCGAACACGGGCGTCTTCGCAGCGTAGGCTTGTTGGTAAGCCGGCCAGTTGTTTCCCACGTCTTCGAACAATTGCCTCGTCACCGGCTTGAACAGCGCCCCGCGCTTGGTGCCGAACCGCGACCGCGTGAAATCGTTGTCCACGTTCTCCACGATGGAATACACCCCAACGTACTGGTTGGTGTATTTGCCGGGCACCGTGATATAGACCTGTGCGTAGGCCGTCCGCCCGGCCGGCACGCCGGCGTCGCGAAAGAGGCGGTAGGAAAGCGGCTCGTTCATGCCGCCGGGATCGTTGACATTGTTATGGAGGTTGAGCTTGCTCACACCGCCCAGCCGCCGTCCTTTGAATCCGCGATTCAAATCCACCTTGAGCGGGCGTTTGAGCGTGTTGCGCGTAGTCATGTAAGTGTTGTTGCCTTTGTAACGCACCGACACGTCCCGGAAGATCATGCCCTCAAAATCCAGGCTGGCCCGGACCTTCGGAAAATCCACCATGCGACCGGGCGGTCGCTCTGCGCCTTGGGCAAGCGGCCCCGGCGGGCGTCCACCAGCGCCCCCAGGACCCATCGCTGCCATGATCCCAATCGTCGCGTTGATCCCGGACCGGACCTTGTCGAGATCGAGTTTGCCCGTGTGGTTCGTGTCCCAGGCGGCAAACCATTTCCGGCCAAGGGCCACAAACTCTTCGCGTGAAAGGCGGCCATCATGGTTCGCGTCGCCCTGACTCAAGAACATTGGGACAAAAAGCATGGCCGGACCAAAGCCGCCAGGCCCGCCCGGCCCGCCGAATCGTCCCCCAGGGCCGCCCGGCCCTCCAAATGGACCGCCGCCCCCTTTAGGTTCTATCGCCTCCCACTGGTCGGGCGTGAACGTCAGGTGAATCTTCCAGACCTTCGTCAAGTTGAAGAGTCGCTCGCCGTCCAGGCGCGCCGCTCCGGCGGCGCCGGGAACTATCCTCTGCAAAGCGAAGGCGACCCCGAGCAGCGCCAGCAAAAGAAACGCCCCAAGCGCTGCCGCAAGCACCTGGCGCCTGACGGCAGGAGCTCTTGACTGTTTTGTTGCGGTTCCTAAGGACATTTCATTCGACTTCATTGTGGAACGGCTGAGGGCTGACGAATCGCGCAGCCCGGCCTTGGCTCTCCGGCCTGCCTGCACTGCGCTTTTGCGGTTTGCACTGCCGTCTGCTCACAAAGCACCCCTTTTCTAACTATTTAGGCGTTTTCCGTTACGTATTATCGTTTTCACATTGCCCGCAGCGTAATACGTAGCACCTTAAGATAACGTGAAGCGCCCGCGCAAGTCGCGGAGGCCAAACGGACAAAGTTGCTATGAGGCCCGCAGAGCACGCAGACCACGCAGAAAAGCGGGCAAAAGAAGGTCGTTTTCTGCGTCATTCTGCGTATTCTGCGGGCAAAAAGCCTATGGAAAACTTTCTTCACAAGAAGGAAACGTACAAAATCATCGGCGCCTGCTTCGAGGTCTATAAGGAGAAGGGCTGCGGGTTCCTCGAACCGGTTTATCAGGAGTGTATGGAGATTGAACTGGGATTGCAGGCGATTGGCTTCGTGGCCAAGCAGTCTTTGCGGCTGCAATACAAGGGGCAGCCCCTCAAGCACACCTACGAACCTGACCTGGTGTGCTTTGGCAAAGTCGTCGTCGAACTGAAGGCAGTCTCGGCGCTGGCAGATGAGCATCGCGCCCAACTGCTGAACTACCTGAATGCAACCGGGCTTGAGGTGGGTTTGCTGGTCAACTTCGGCCATTTCCCAGGGCTTGAGTATGAACGCATCGTGAACACAAAGAAGCGCCCGCAAAACACGCAGACCACACAGAATGGAACCAATCAAATCTGAATTTCTGCGTCATTCCGCGTGTTCTGCGGGCTGTGCATTGCCGGGAAGTTCTGATCGGGGCGGCGGGCGCAGGAAATGAAGGAGAAACCGATGCCGGCATCCCTCGCTATTGCCCTGGCGGTCCTGGTCACGCTGAATTTGATCGGCTTGACGCTCGCCGCTTATTTTCTTCTCCGCAGAAAGTGACTGTGGTAGAAGCAGGGCCGAGCCAGGCGCGGGCGCGCGGGGCCAATCGCGCGCCGCGCGGCTTTTGACTGCTTTGTTGTTGTATGGACAAAACCATGACTTTCACCGTCAACGGGCAAGCCCGGACGGTCACGACTGATAGCGAGCGTCCTTTGCTGCAGGTGCTGCGCGAGGACCTGCAACTGACCGGGCCGAAGTACGGCTGCGGGGAGGGCCAGTGCCACGCCTGCACCGTGCTGATCAACGGCCAGAGCACGCCCTCGTGCATCACCCCCGTGCGCAACGCCGACCAGCAAAGCATCCTGACCATCGAAGGGCTGGCCCAAGGCGAGCGGCTGCACCCGGTGCAGGAGGCCTTTCTGAGCGAGGGCGCCTTCCAGTGCGGCTACTGCACGCCGGGGATGATCCTCGAGGTCGTCGGCCTGTTGCAGGGCCGGCCCAAACCGACCGACGCGGAAATCCGCTCCTGCCTGCAAGCTCACCTTTGCCGCTGTTGCCAATACCCAAGACTGGTCCAGGCCATCCACCGCGCGGCAGGCCAGACGCCTGCCCCACTATGAAGGACAACATCGCCATGAATGATGACGCAATGAATCGTGAGGCGGCAGAGGCTGACGGCGCGGAGACGCTCAGCCAGACGGGTTACGACTTCGGCCTGAGTCGGCGCGGGTTTGTGCAGGTGCTGGGCGCCGGGCTGTTGGTGGCGGTGAGTGCCTGGCCGGCGCTGGGGCAGCGGGGCGGCGGTCGCGGCGGCGGCCCGCGGGCCCGCACCCTCTCGGCGCGAATCCACCTGGGCAAGGACGGGACGATCACGGTCATGACCGGCAAGGTCGAGGCCGGCCAGGGCGCGCGGGCCGAATTGAGCCAGGCAGCCGCCGAGGAACTGCGAGTGCCGGCCAGCCGCATCCAACTCATTATGAGCGACACCAGCCTGGTGCCGGATGACGGCGTCACGGCCGGAAGCGGCAGCACGCCGCGGACGGTGCCCGCCGTGCGCCAGGGTGCGGCGGCGGCCCGGCTGCTGCTGGTTGACTTTGCCTGCCGGCGCTGGGGCGTGGAGCCCAACACGGTGGCGGTGCGCGATGGCCGGGCCATTCATACCCCGACGCAGCGCGCGCTGAGCTACGCCGACTTCGCCGCCAGCGAGGAGGCGCCCAAGGCCCTCGAACAGCCGATCCCGTCCGACATCGTCCTCACGCCCGTCGCAGAGTGGAAAGTGCTGGGCGTGCCCACGCCCCGGCCCAACGGGCGCGAGATTGTAACCGGCGCGCACAAGTATCCAGCGGACATCATCCGGCCCGGCATGTGCTACGGCAAGGTCCTGCGCCCGCCCGCCTATGGCGCCAAGCTCACGGCCATCGACCTGGCCCCGGCCAAGGCGCTGAAGGACGTGGTGGCCGTGCGGGACGACCAGTTTGTGGGCGTGGCGGCGCCCACCACCTTCCAGGCGGAACAGGCGCTGGCGGCCATCGCCAAGACCGCCGCGTGGGAGCGCGCCCCGCACCCGCCGAGCAAGGGGCTTTTCGACCACCTGAAACAGACCGCCCGCGGCGGGCTGCCGGCCAACCCGTTCCAGGAGGAACTCGCCCAGGCCAAGACGGTCCTGCGCCAGACCTACCAGGTGGCCTATGTCCAGCACGCCCCGCTCGAACCGCGCGCGGCGGTCGCCGAGTGGACGGATGGGAAGCTGACCGTCTGGACCGGCACGCAAAACCCGTTTGGCTGCCGCTCGGAACTCGCCCGCGCCTTCCATCTCTCCGACGATCAGGTGCGGGTGATCGTCCCTGATTTCGGCAGCGGTTTCGGCGGCAAACACACTGGCGAGACGGGTGTGGAAGCCGCCCGCCTGGCCCAGGCCGCCGGGCGCCCGGTCTCTTTGCGCTGGACGCGCGCCGAGGAGTTTACCTGGGCTTACTTCCGCCCGGCGGCGCTCATCGCCCTCGAGGCCTCCCTCGGCCCGCAAGGCGCCCTGACCTCCTGGCACTGCACCAATGTCAATTCCGGCGGCGCCGCCCTCGAAACCCCGTACCGCACCGGCAAGAGCCGCTCCCAATTCGTCCCCGCCAGCGCCCCGCTCAAGCAGGGGTCCTACCGCGCGCTGGCCGCCACGGCCAATAATTTCGCCCGCGAGAGTTTCATGGACGAACTGGCGGCCGCCGCCGGCGCCGACCCGCTGCAATTCCGGCTGGCGCACCTCGACAACGCCCGCTTGCGCGCCGTCCTTGAAACCGCCGCCCAACGGTTCGGCTGGCAGGAAGCGGTCAGGAAAAAGACCCCCAACCTGGGCGTCGGCCTGGCCTGCGGAACCGAAAAAGGCTCTTACGTGGCCGCCTGCGCGGAGATCGAGATCGATCGGGCCGAGAACAAGCTCGTCGTGCGCCGCGTCACCCAGGTCTTCGAATGCGGCGCGGTTCTGAATCCCGACAACCTGCTCTCCCAGGTTCAGGGCGCCATTATCATGGGACTGGGCCCGGCCTTGCGCGAGGAAATGCGCTTCGAAAACGGCGAGATGCTTAACGCTGCTTTCCGCAAATACCTGGTGCCGCGTATCGAGGACGTGCCGGCACTCGACATTCACCTGCTCAATCGCCCCGACCTCGCCTCCGCCGGCGGCGGCGAAACGCCCATCATGGCCATCGCGCCGGCGGTAGCCAATGCCGTTTTCCACGCGACCGGCCAGCGCATTCGAACGATGCCGCTCGAACCGTCGAGACTGATGTAGCAATGCAGGGGCGCATCCTGATGCTGCCACCAATTCCACTCTACCCGCGCGCAGCGCGGCATTCTTCCCCCCTGTAGGGGCCGAAACATACCAGCCCAGGGCAAGGCGCGTCCCGCTCCGAGCGGGACGGGCCGCCGCCCTGGGTAAAGTGCAGAAACGGATCACCCCCCTCCCATGCGCTCCGAGCGCATGGGAGGGGGGAAGGGGGGAGGGCCTCCGCCCGCGCTCGGTGGCAGTGTCGGGATGCGCCCGCTCTGCAGTTACAAGGTTGCATGGTTGCAAGGTTAGATGGTTAAATGGGTTATCATGAAAACGACGACCCTCTCGGTCCTCCTGGTTGCCGCACTGGCCGGCGTTGCCGCCGCCGCCCCTGCCAAAGGTCTGCTCCCCGTCCAGCTCCGCTGCGAATTCGCCGAGGACCCGCTTGGGGTGGACGTGGCGCAACCGCGCCTGTTCTGGAAGCTGGAGGGCGCCCAACTCTTGAATTGGAACGAGCTGGGAGGCGCCGCGCGCGCCCAGCGCCAGTCCGCTTACCAGGTCCTGGTCGCCTCTTCGGTTGGACGGCTGGACGCGGGGAAGGGCGACTTGTGGGACAGCGGCAAGGTCAATGCCGATGAGACGATCCACATTCTGTATGGCGGGCAGCCGCTGAAGTCCTCGCAAAAGGTCTTTTGGCAAGTCCGGGTTTGGGACCAGGACGGCCAGGTGTCGAGCTGGAGCCGGCGGGCGACCTGGACGATGGGGTTGCTGGCGGGCGCGGACTGGCAGGGGAAATGGATCAGCGCCGAAGGCGCGGCTGCCGGCGGCAAGCCGCCCGGCTGGCAGACGCTCCTGCTCCGCCGCGAGTTTGCAGTGAAGCCGGGGCTCGCGCGTGCCCTTGTGCATCTGTGCGGTCTGGGCCAGTATGAACTGTTCCTCAACGGCCAGCAGGCTGGCCATGACCTTTTGTCCCCAGGCTGGACGAAGTACGACAAGACCTGCCTCTACGAAACCCACGACGTCACGCGGCTGCTCTTGGCGGGCGCCAATACCGTTGGCCTGATTCTGGGCAACGGCATGTACAACGTCCAGGGCGGGCGCTATCTCAAGTTCAAAGGCTCCTTCGGCCCGCCCAAAGCGATTGCCCAGTTGGTGCTCGACTATGAAGACGGCACTGCCGAGGTGCTCGCCACCGATGAACGCTGGCACACCGCGCCCGGTCCGATCACGTTCTCCTGTATCTATGGCGGCGAGGATTACGATGCCCGCCTCGAACCGCGCGGGTGGGACCTGCCCGCCTTCGCCGAAGCGGGTTGGGCGCCGGCGAAGGTGGTCGAAGGCCCCGGCGGGCAGCTCAAAGGGCTGTCCTGCGCCGCCCCGCCGCTCCAGGCTTTCGAGGTCCTCAAACCGGTGAATTACAAGCCGCTGGGGCCCGGCGTGGCGGTTTATGATCTCGGCCAGAACGCTTCTCTGATGCCGCGGCTGAGCGTCGCCGGGCCGCCCGGCGCCGTCGTCAGAATCATTCCTGCCGAACTGCTCAAGCCGGACGGCTCAGTGGACCGCGGCTCGTGCGGCGGCGGGGCGTGCTATTGGCAATACACTCTGGCTGGGGGCGCGACCGAGCAGTGGTTCCCGAAGTTCTTTTATCACGGCTGCCGTTACCTCCAGGTGGACTGCACGGCGTCGGCCGGCGGCGAGTTGCCCCGGCTCCAGTCGCTCGAAGGCGTGGTGGTGCATTCCGCCTCGCCTGCGGTCGGGGAATTCAACTGCTCCAACGAGCTGTTCAACCGCATCCGCACCCTGGTGCGCTGGGCCCAGCGCAGCAACATGATGAGCCTCATGACCGACTGCCCGCACCGCGAGAAACTCGGCTGGCTCGAGGAGGACCACCTCAACGGTCCCTCGCTCCGCTTCGAGTTCGACCTGGCGCGGCTGTTCACCAAGGCGATGAACGACATGGCGGATTCCCAGCGCCCAAACGGCCTGGTGCCCGACATCGCCCCCGAATATGTCGTGTTCGACGGCGGCTTCGTTGATTCCCCCGAGTGGGGCAGCGCTTTCATCCTGGTCCCCTGGCAGCAATATGAATTCACCGGCGACCTGGCGTTGCTGCGCACACACTATGACGCCATGAAGCGATATGTCGCCTATCTTGGCAGCCGCGCCACCAACCACATCGTCTCGCACGGGCTCGGCGACTGGTACGACCTCGGCCCAAATCCGCCGGGGGTCGCCCAGTTGACCCCGGTGCCGCTGACCGCCACGGCGTTTTATTTCTACGACGCCTGGGTCCTCTCCCAGGCCGCCGAGCGGTTGGGCAAAACTGACGACGCCAGGCAATTCAGCAAACTGGCTGCCGACATCCGCGCCGCTTTCAACGAGCGTTTCTTCAATCCTGCCACCGGCCAATACGCCAGCGGCTCGCAATGCGCCAATGCCCTCCCGCTGGTCATGGGCCTGGCCGAACCCGCCCACCGCCCATCCGTGCTCGCGGCCATTGTCAAAGACGTGCGCGCCCGCGGCAACGCCCTCACCGCCGGCGACGTCGGCTATCGCTACCTGCTGCGCGCCCTGGCCGAGGGCGGCCGCTCCGACGTCATCTTCGATATGAACAACCAGTCGGAAAAACCCGGCTACGGCTACCAGCTCAAGCAAGGCGCCACGAGCTTGACCGAGGCCTGGGACGCCGGCCGCGGCTCCTCCCAGAATCACTTCATGCTCGGCCAGATCATGGAATGGTTCTACCACGACCTCGCCGGCATCAGTTGCGACCCCGCCGGCCCCGGCTTCAAGAAAATCGTCATCAAACCGGCGATGGTCGGCGATGTCACCTGGGCCAAGGCGGTCTTCAACTCCATCCGTGGCGACATTGTTTCCTCTTGGACACGTAGCGGAGCAAGTTGCACTTTGATGGTGCTTATCCCTCCAAACACGACCGCCACCGTGTTCGTGCCTGCCAAGTCGGCCAGCGAGGTGACCGAGAATGGCGTCCTCGCCGGGCGCAGCAGGGGCGTGAAATTCCTCCGCCAGGAAGCCGGCCAGGCGGTCTATGAAATCGGCTCCGGCCCGTACAGTTTCCGGTCTCGCCTCTGAAAACCTGTCACCGGGAAGGCTCAGGCCTGCTTCTTTGCGACCGTGGCCCTGGTCGAGCCGGTGGAGATGCCGCCATCCACCAGCAGGATTTGGCCGGTGATGTAGGCGCTGGCATCGGAGGCGAGGAAGACCACGGCGCCATCCAGGTCGAGGGGTTGCCCGGGACGCTTGAGCGGGATGCGGTCAGAGATGTATTCCACCCATTCCTTGTTTTCGTAGAGCACCTGGTTCTGCTGGGTCTTGAACCAGCCGGGCGCCAGGCAATTGACTGTGATGCCGTGCACGCCCCAGTCGTCGGCGAGGCTCATGGTAAGCTGCTTGACGCCGCCGCGGCTGGCGCAATAGGGAGCCAGGCCAGCGTAGCCGAAGACACTCGTCACCGAACCGATATTGATGATGCGTCCGTAGCGGCGGGCAATCATGGCCCGGCCCACGGCTTGGGCCACGAAAAAGCTCCCGCGCAGGTTGGTGTCCAGCACCAGGTTCCAGTCGTCCCAAGTGACCTCGAGGGCCGGTTTGCGCACGTTGCAGCCGGCATTGTTGACCAGGATGTCGAGCTTGCCGTAATGCGCCAGGGCGGCCTGGACCATCTGCTGAATGCTCTGGTAACTGCGCACGTCCAGCGCCAGCGGCAGGGCCTTGCGGCCCAGCGCTTCGAGCTCGCGCGCAAACGGCTCGAGGGTTTCCTGCTGACGGCTGGTGATGACCAGGTCCGCGCCGGCGCGCGCCAGGGCGCGGCCGAAGCCTTGGCCCAGCCCGCGGCTGGCGCCGGTGACAAGGGCGACTTTACCAGTCAGATCGAACAGGTTCGTGCTCATGACCACAGTTCAGTAGCGCCTGGTCATGGACTTGGCAAGCTCGCACCCCTTCCGGACTCAGGCCTCAGGAGGACCTTGAAGAGGCAGTAGTGGGGCAGGCGTCTCGCCTGCCGGGCTGCCTTGCGGACTCAGGCGTCAGGAGGACCTTGAAGAGGCCCGGCTCATGGCGATAGAGCCGGTCAAACCAGGCCGCCCCTTCCGCCAGCGGCGCCACGGCGCTCAGGAGGGGAGCGACCCGGATCGCCCCGCGCGCCATCGTGTCGAGGCAGGCCGGGTACTCGCCGCAAGAGGCGCAGGAACCCAAGAGGCTCAACTCGCGCGTGACCGCCGTCTGCAACGGCAGCTCCACCTTGGGCGACAGATTGCCGACCAGGGTGACGGAACCGCCTTTGCGCGCGGCGCGCACGGCCAGGTCCACTGTCTGGCTCAGCCCGACGGCCTCGAAAACCGCCTCGGCCCCGGCGCCATTGGTCCGGGCCAGCACCTCGGCCAGGGCCTGGCCCGTGCCGGAATGGATCGCATCTGTCGCGCCCAACTCGCGCGCCAACTTGAGCTTTTCAGGGGCGAGGTCCACCGCGATGATTTTCCCACAGCCTGCCAGCCGCAGGGCCTGGATGAGGAACAGCCCAATCATGCCCGCGCCGACCACCAGCGCCGTATCGTTGAGCGTCAAACGGGTGCGCCGCACCGCATGAAAGGCGATGGCCAGCGGCTCCACCATGGCGGCGTGTTCGAAGGACAACCCGTCCGGCAGGCGGTAAAGCACGCGCTCCGGCACGGCCACCAGTTCAGCAAAGGCGCCGTCCCGGCGGTAGTCCTCGCAGGAAACCCCCAGCACCCGCCGATGGTTGCAGAGATTGATGCGGCCCGCGCGGCAAAAGCCGCACTGGCCGCAATACACCGTGGAATCAAAAGTCACCCGGTCGCCCGGCTGCCATTCCGCCACCCCGCCGCCGGCGCGGCAGACCACCCCGGCCGCCTCGTGCCCCATGATGACGGGCGGACGCCGCCGGCCCGTGCTCCCGTCCATCCCCTGCACGTCGCTGCCGCAAATGCCGCAGGCCCGCACGGCCACCAGGACCTCCTGCGGCCCGATTGGCGGCTCCGGCACCTCCTTGAAGGCCAATTGTTTATACGCTTCCAGCACCAGTGCTTTCATGTCTTTTCCCGCTCGCACCGCGAGAGTAAACCGAACGCCAGAATTGGGAAGCGCGAAGTGCGAGGAGACTTTGGGCTGGGGTGAGGGGAAACAGAACGAGCGAACTGCCTGTGCGCCGATAAAACCGAGACGCGCCCCGCCACGTCCCGACACTGCCACCAATTCCGCTCTACCCGCGCGCAGCGCGGCATTCTTCCGCCCGCGCCCGGGGGCAGTGTCAGGATGCGGTGCAGCCTTCGGTCTTTGACATGCTTGCAGGTGAAAGTCCTGCCTCGGCAATGGATGGTTGGGCCGAGTAGTTATAGCAGACCCTGGCCCGGGGAGACCCT
>Ga0187866_1000270_pt1 | contig 66405 bp, 69 predicted proteins | sample June2016WEW_11_1_3_FD_133013 | JGI IMG/M metagenome (GOLD analysis project Ga0187866, IMG submission 133013) | Peatland microbial communities from SPRUCE experiment site at the Marcell Experimental Forest, Minnesota, USA - June2016WEW_11_150 | ecosystem: Environmental > Terrestrial > Soil >... | reverse complement strand
TCTTGGCTGTGTTGAGACGGACAGTGCAAGAAGGTCAAAGACAGATGTGCGCCTCAAAACTGCCTCCAAAGCCCTAAAAAGAATAAATACCATTTTTAACCATTTTAGGAACACGCATGCGCGTTAATTTTCGCGCAGACAGGATGGGCAGTATTATTAGGGCAGTCAGTTACGGCCTCATGTGGGGCTATTATGACAGCCGGTATTGCTCCTCTAGCATACTGGCGGTTTGCCCTGAAGGACTGGCTCTTAAACAACAAGGTAAAGGCGCTTTCAATAGAGGGCGTGCTCAAGATCGCAAAGATTTAATTTAAGAACAATGAGATAAGACCACGTCCTAAGGAGGGAATTAGTGAGAGCGAAAGAAGCACCTGCGTGTTGCCTCCTTCTCCTACTTGTCTTTACATCATCCGCTGTGCGAGTGAGCGCCAGTTTTCACCCTAAGTTTGTGAGTCTCTTAATAATTCTCGATCAGCCTGGATATTTTGAAGAATTGAAATCGTGGCTAGATGATGTTAATTTTCATAATTTCACTTTTGCAGTGTGGACGGAATCTTGGTACGGAACGAACCTCAGTGATTACTGGCTACTAAACTCTACAAGGCTTAATACTCTAAAAGAGTATGGAATACTAATCCCCGAGACTTTCTGGGTGCAGCAACATGAACCCTCAGAACGCCGCACCATAATAGACAAGTTGATCGATAATTGGAAGAATATCGTGGGTTACGCTCCGAAGGGGATATTTGATTTTCAGCCAGATACGTACACAGTGAATTACTGTGAGACAAAAGGCATAGAGTATGTAGTTGGATATTGCTTTGACCAGTATGCAGTGGACTGGATGACGGAAAGGGGGGGATGGCAATTACCCTATTATGCCTCTCAGGACCATGTCCTGATACCAAACGACCAGGGTCCGCAGGGAATTGTTGTTCTCCCTCATCAAGTGTGGGATTGGGCTAGCAGTTTTACGGTAACACATAATTTAGACACTCATCCACTGTCCCTCATATCGTTTTTTGAAGGAAATACAAGTCTAGCTGAAGATTATTTCCTTAATCTCATTGACAGGTCTCTTGAAGCTGAACCTTTTGGATTCGCGTCCGTGCAATTCGAATGGGTTTTGCATTGCAAGCATAACGTGCAGAACTACGTTAAAGACTGGATTAAGACACTGCTTTCCACAAGAAACTACGATTTCTGGACCTGCGAAGATTTCAGCAGATGGTTCAAGAGTGAATATGAGACTACTCCCAGCTACTCGCTCAATTTCAAGTCGCCCTACGACGGCCAAGAAATCGAGTGGTACTATTGTCAAGGTTTTCGAATAGCGAGGATTGGCGACAAAGTGGTAAGCTACATTGAATACAACAAACAGAAACCTGACAAGTTTCTGGCCACCACGTTTGCCCCGAACTCCACTTTGTCTCCACACTTGGTGGACAACTGTATTGATGACAGTTTAACTTTCGAGATAGATGGCTTAGGAGGTGGACAGTACCGAAGTCCAATACATGACAGCGGAGTTACGTATACCGGTGAGCTACGCGAATTCCCACTTCATTACATACCTGAAATACCCTCTCCGATTCCGTTAATCGCAGTTCTTCTATTAATCTGGATCACGTTGTTGTTCCGTCTCTTGAAAGGATAAATGAGCACTAAACCTCGCTAGGCTAACGTACTATTTCGCCAACCAACCAAAGATTACCAGACACTAGAATTTCCAACAAACCTTACAACCTAGTCAGGTTTATTGCAAAATGGAGCCTCTGCCAAGTGTCCTTGGAAAACCTTATGTTCCACGTAGTAACATATGCCAAGATTCTTTCGCAGTTTCTGGGAATGCTCAGCATCAGATACCTTATCTGGAAAAGAGCATCATGTCGCGTGCTTAGCGTCAGTGCTTATGCGCGAGACAAAAACAACATTGCGCCCAAAAAACCTTGCGCGCACTCCAGTTTCCGTCAGATAGCACGGTTTACTCGTTCTTCTTTATGAGTTCCAAAACGTTCCAGACTACTTTTCTAGGCTGCGTTCTCGGCGTCTTCAGATGTTTTTTGCATACAACGACTATTTTTTCTGCTAGTCGAGGAAAACATTTCGCTAGCCATTGCGAAATTCTATCTTCGGATGGATAGATGTACGTTCCTGTAACGCCTGACATTTCAAATCCGAAATTCACCAGAATGTTCTTAATTATTCGAAGAGTGTAGTCCCTTACGTGAGGAGACTTATAACGAGCGGAATACCTTGGTGGCAGGTCAAATAGGATTTGCATTAGCCAAGAAACGGGCTGGTTCACGTTTGGGAACGTCAGAATGAAAGTTCCCCCCAATCTCAATATTCTGTGTATTTCTTGCAAGAGATTGTCTGCATCAAGCAAGTGCTCAATAGTTTCAGAGCAGATTACCAAATCAAAGAAATCATTCGCGAATGGCAGCCTTTCGCTTTCTAGGTCTATGCGCCAGGTTCTTATTCCTTTTGTTCGTGCTTTCTTCAGCTGGGGTTCAGAGATGTCCACCCCATAGCACTGTTGAGACTTACAGAATGGTTCGAGTAGGCTTCCATCACCACATCCCACGTCCAAGACTTTGCATCTATTGTCGCTTAACAATACCTTTGCGATTTCTCTGACTCTTAGATCTTTCAGTTCAACTGTTCTTCGAGGCACGCCTTTGCCGTAGATGTTCTCTTGAAAAGTGGGCGAAGGCCTCTTCATAACTCAACCACGCATTCGTGCATATTGCCACATCGCTGGCATTTAATATATAGCTTGTACTGAATGGTAAAATGGGTTAAATAAGCTTCGAGAATAAGCAAAAAAGCACGCACGACAAAAGTCAGTAGATCATCGATGCCTAAGAGATGGTAGTTAAAGGTGTTAGATTGGGGAAATTGAAGAAAGCACTGTGTTCGAGACGAGCTGAAATAGTGATACTTGTCTTTTTGTTCTTGTTCAGTTTGCGTGTGATTAATTGGTTTGAGTATCCATACGTAATGGTTACCGGGGATCTTCGTCCACCGCTAGTTCAAGAAGCATTTAACAAGCGTATCATCTATACTTGGGATGAGACGGACTTTGGAATGCCCTCAGTCTATCCGCCCAGAATTCTCATTCCGTCCTACTTCTTTGTTACGGTCTTCCAGAATCTTGGCATGGATTTGTTTTCATCACAATTGACAGCAGTTTTCTTGATGTACTTTGTCGCATGCATACTGATGTATGTCTACGTTAAACAACTCACTGATGGCGACATCATAGCAGCTTTCATCGCAGCACTTTTTCTAACTTCAAACATTTATCTAGTATCAGATAGAGAGCAAACAGCGATAGGATTCATCGATACGATATTGATGATTTTGCCCTTCCTCGTCGCTTTCACAGAGGGCATCAAGAAAAAATCGTATGCTATGTTAACGCTTTCTGGGGTATTGTTCGTTTTAAGCTATGGGGCATTTCCCAACTATCGCACAACGTTCTTATGTTTTGTTACCGCAATACTCACGCTTCTTTTCATCTATATGCAAAATGGGTTGAATGTCAATCATGAAAAGAATAGGATTTCAGGGTTCTTGAATATCTCTCTCAATACGGACTTAATGCGCGATTATCTGAAGTACTTAATAGTATCCGTCTTGGCCGTTCTTCTCGCCTCAATATGGATTATCGTTATGGTCTCAGCAAATTTCCACTATCTTATCCTAAGTTATGGCCAAATGGCGTCAACGGTTTCTGTTCTTAAATACATTCAAATCCATGATATATTAAGGCTCATTGGAAAATGGGGGTTCTACTCGGGTGCCTTTGGGAGTCCCTATGTTCCTTATGCAGATGTCTACTTGCATAATCCTTTGTTGATAGTGTTGTCGTATCTCCCCCCAATCCTAGCGTTTGCAAGCGTGCTTGCCCCCAAATCACGTAGACTAACTGTCTATTTCAGTGCAATAGCGTTTCTCTCTTTGATTCTGGTAAGCGCCGCCATACCTGAGCTGTATTCTGCATTTGTGTCTTACTTCCCTTTGATGATAGCGTTCAGAGAGTCTGCTCAATGGCTGTTTTTCACTATACTCTCTTATAGCATTTTGATTGGCGTTGTCTCCTCCCTCTTGTATCACAGATTTAGAAAAAAGGTATTCCAGATAATCACACTGAGTTTAGTAGTAATACTTCTGTTTTCTTCGTCGTATCCTTTGGCAACAGGCGATGTGACAAGAAATTGGCTAGACCCCAATATTAAAGGTTCATTTTTCCCAAATTCCTATGCTGAACTCAATGATGCACTTTCTAACAAATACTGGACACTTTTGCTCCCCCAACGGGCTACCTATGTCGTCTACAACTTCACCGAGGGCCCGCTTGCTTGTGGAAATCCTTACCCACTTATTTTTTCAAAACCCATAGTAACCGGAACCGGAACGGAATACGTGTCACCTTCGAACTTGGATCTGATAGGTGAAATTTATGGATTGATACAAACAAATATCGAAGGTTCTGATGGGGTTCCCAAATTCTTAGGCATGGTTGGAATCGAGCATCTTGTACTGGAGAAGGATATGATATTTGGCAACGCAAGTTCAGTGAATGAAGTTGAGCTGACGCAGAACGAGCGACTCATCTTGGCAAAAGAATGGGATGAGATTGCACTGATTAATAACACACATGCATTGGAGAGATTCTACGTAGCCGACAACATCCTGAACTACTCGACTCTCGATGAGATGTATCAAGTCACAAAAAACACCGAGTGGACGACATTGCAACGTTCAGTGTTCTTCAATTCAACTTCTGCCTACTACTTGGCAGACAAAGCGTTAACACTGCCGGAAAATTTTGTCTGGGAAGAACCATCTCCAACGAACTATGAAGTACATGTTAAATCGGCCGGTGCCTTTCTTCTGGCATTTCTAGAAAGCTATGATGAACACTGGAAGGTATTCGTGAACGGGAATCCCGTGTCTGAAAAAAACCATCAAGAAGTGAACGCTTTTGCCAACTGCTGGCTAATAGATCAGACAGGAGACCTTGCAATATCGATCCAATATGAAACACAAAACCTTTTTTTGGTATCCGTAGTTGCTTCTCTAGTTCTTCCTGCACTGTTATTAGCATTCTTGAGCAGAAAAGAGCTAAAGAGAATCCGTTGCCTGCTCTGTCACAAACTCAGATCAATTAAAGTGAATTCGAAACAGAAAATGTGAAAGGTTTCCAAGCACAGCTTTCGTGGTTACAACTCCAGTTTGGAATAAATCAGACCCGAAGTTGTCGCAAAATATTCTAGATTTTTCAAGAGAGTTACACCGAATGCTAGCTTCGGCCTACTTAAAAAGTTTCTCCAGTTTTTCAAGAAAAGTGAAGACCTGAACCATACACTTGTTTGCACGGCTGAATAATCATTGTACTTTTGCCTGTACAAATGACTGGTCTTGCCATAGTAGAACTTCTTCCTAAGCCACGTCGCAAGCAGGAAATCTTCTTCATGATGAAGTATCGCCGATTTAATGCGTGGAAATGTACCCTGCTTTTTTCTTTGAATCTTATAAGGTAAAGTGGATTCCTCAAAGAAAATCAGTCCTTCTTCGAACCCTCCAACTTCTTTGGCAAGCCTTGCCGGAAAGAACCTTGCAGATTCAACGATAGATCCACAGTAAAAGCTTCTCTCAAAGTCCCGGACCTTCACCCAAAAGCTGTTCCCGACAGAGCGTTCAGGTATTACGATTCCTACCGCGTGCGGATCCTCCATAACAAGCTCAACGCACTCACTTATCACGTTGCGCGTAAGTTCCATATCCGAGTCAGCAAAGAGCAAGTATTGTCCTGACGAATGTTTTATTCCTTCGTTCTTTGCCTCGGCTCTCCCTCTTCTGGGGTTTTTTATCACATTGCATTTGTATTTCTTGGCAGTTTGAAGAGTGTTGTCCGTGGAGCCATCATCGGTAATGATGACTTCTACGTTTTTCCATGTTTGGTTTTTTAATGATTCAAGGCATTTTACCAGAAATCTGTCAGAGTTATAGGTTGGAATTATAACAGAAACGAGTGGTTGTTCTGTGCCGTTTTTCTGCATTCGAATTCACGTCAAGCGGCTTTAATGACATTCAGGAACTCGTCAGCTACTTTATCCCAACTGAAACTCCTAGAATATGCCAAGGCATTTTCCGAAAGCTTGACCCTCAAAGCCTTACTCGTCAAAACCTGAGAGATCGCTTCTTCCAAAGCCTCTATGTCGCCTGATTTAACCAGAAGCCCCGTTTCGTTATTAATAACTGCGTCTCTGAGGCCAGCAACATCATAAGCAACGCATGGTACGCCCAAAGCGTTGGCCTCAATCACGTTCAAACCGAAGCCTTCCCTGACACTTGGATTAACCAAGACCCAAGCCTTCTTGATAAGCTCCCTCCTTTCTTCATTCGGGACAGACCCAAAAAACCTAACGCCTTCAACGGAAGTTCTCATCAACTTTTCGCTGAAGCTACCATCTCCAATCATCCAAAGCTCTGCTTCAGGAATCTTGTTCTTAACAATCTTAAACGCCTTGATTGCATGATCAGGCCGTTTTGCTCTCTTCAGGCGGCCTGCAAAAACCACGACAGGATGAGCATCTTTCTCATCCACTTTTTCCAATGGCTTGAAATTTAAGCCCTCGCCGACTACAAAAACTCTGCTGAACCCTAAGTCAACCAAATCTTTCCTGCTGCTCTCCGAGACAGTCACCGTCGGAATCGTCCTATAATTCTTCAACCATCTCTCCTCGAGAAAATAATAGCCCAAGTAGCCTATTGGAAACGGAGTCTCATAAAACCAATATTCTCTAGCTAGTTGGTGTATCAAAGCTGTGATTCTCTCTCCTTTCTTAACGAATTTTGGGGTCATGAAAGGCTCTGTGTTGATTTCGTCGATAACGACGTCATATTGCTCTTTTGAAAAGAACCTGTTGTAATATTCTCTTGCTTTCCAATAGACAGAATATCTTCCACCATTCCGGATGATGTCAACTCCGTCATCAGCTTCATTTCCCTTGCTACCTCTAAACTTGGCAGTAAACAAAGTGACTTTGTGCCCAGCCGCAGCCCACCTCTTGAGGACCTCACGGGTGAAAACCTCTGCTCCGCCCATCTCAGGGTTCATCCAGCATCGCCAATTGAAAACTAAAATTTTGAGTCTCTGCATCCATTCTCAGACCGCAATATACGCTGAACTGAACTAGCTGCGCTGGTAATATTTCTTAACCCTTAGTCTGTATGCGACTTCAACCATGTCTCTACTCATTCTGAGGATTTCCTTAAAGCCTACCATGCTTTCAACATGAACATTAACGGGCAACTCGACGATCTTGAAACCAGCGTGATTGCACGCGGACATCATTTCCAAGTCAAAGGCATAACGTTCCACCAGAAACTTGGGTGCCATTCTTTCAAACACTGTCCGCCTGAACGCTTTCAATCCAGTCTGAGTGTCTCTCAGTTTTATTCCTGTGAGCAATCTGGAAAGTGCGTTGAATCCGAAACTCAGAACTTTCCGTTTGGACGTCATCACCGTGCGTGACTTGGGGTTCCACTTTGAGGCAACAGCAATGTCATTCGTCTTTAAGGCTTCAACGTAGTTGGGAATCAACTGAGGGTCAACGTCCAAGTCACTGTCTATCGCCACGACGAATTTGCCTTGTGTGTGTGCAAAACCCGTCCTTATGGCGGCGCCCTTGCCGGCATTCTTCTTGTAGCCGACGACTTTCAGATGAACATTGTTGTTCTCACGTCTGCACTTGAGAGCTCTCTCCCTGGTGTCGTCTAAACTGCCGTCGTCAACGACTACGATTTCATAGTTCCAACCGGTTTTCATCATCACACTATCAACTTTGCCAATGGAGTCCTCTATGACGTCCCCTTCATTATACGCACACAAAATTACAGATACATCAATAACATCTTCCATTTTACACTCGCTCTCCCAGAGCCTTAGCTCTGATGAAACCCACTGTCTGCAAGACAATGCCGACAGCTAGAAAAGAATACGCAACAATGGCCACGGAGTCAATGATTGGATTGTCTGGGTTTCCTTGAATTAGCAGATAAGCACACGTGAGAACAAGCGCGGCAAAGAGGACTATGAACACTGCTCCGGGGTTTACAGCAAGGAACGTTTTGATCTTGGCTAATCTCATGTGCTCTTTTGCCTCTTATGAACAACGGTCAATCATTTGACCAACAGATTTGGTATCCACATAATATAAAACTTACTTAATGTCTATCGCCATTTTGAGCAGTAAGCCGCAATAGATGAATCGAACAACACTCATAAAGCACTTCTGACGTAAGCTATGCACGCAAAATCTGGCCTTGACGTGCGTTCCTTAAACTGTCTGCACAGTCTCGGGTCACAATGAGTGTGAGCGTGTGGTTCCAATAAACTTTTGTATCACTGATGACTCTAGTGCAGCAAAAAGGACAATCATCATGAGCGCATTGCCCAACGAAAACGTTGAAGTCTCTTCCACGCAGGTTAGTTTTGAGCAAGTAACCGGCGTGGTCTCGTCTGAGTTTCGGGTCCAAGAAGCTCTGATGGACAATGGCATTCCCACATATTTTCTCGCTCAGCCACAAGAAACAAAACAGGCTTTCCTCAGGCTCCTGAGGAAATTGCAACCGATGAATCTGATTGCTCTTCTCCGAAGAATCGATGGAAGAGTGGTTCTGAGAGTTGTCTCACGGCCAGCTGTCAAACAAAGCAACATCCTGATAAACTGGGCGTTGCTCTTCGCAACCGTAGCGACGACTTTCGTCACAGGCTACCTTCTTTCCTCTGACGTCATCAACCCTTACGTTGGCGGAGTAGCCTTCACAGCAGCCATGCTGGCAGTGCTTGGGACTCATGAAATGGGCCATAAGATAACTGCTAACAAGAAGGGCATTGATGCTACGCCGCCATATTTCATTCCTGGCCCACCCCCATTTGGAACTTTCGGCGCAGTAATCATGCAGAAGTCACTTCCTCCAAACAAAGATGCACTTTTCGACGTTGGAGCGGACGGCCCTATCGCAGGTTTCTTAGTAGCAATTATCGTCAGCATTTTTGGATTAATGTTGAGCACTCCTTCCCCTCCTTCGGCAAATACGATAGGCGTGCCGGTAGTATGGAATATTCTTGAAGGACTCATGCGAAGTTTGAGCATTTTTCCCAAGGGCCCTGTAGGTTGGGATCTGCTTCTGCACCCTGTGGCGTTTGCTGGCTGGGTGGGAATGCTCGTCACAACGCTTAACCTGCTGCCTGCAGCCATGCTGGACGGCGGTCACGTGGCACGATCTGTGTTTGGTGAAAGACTCGGCCTGAGACTTGTCCTTGCCGCCCTGTCAATCGTGTACTTGGCAGTTGAGGGGTTGATTCCGATGGCCTTTTTGGTGCTCCTTATGTTGTTCTTCAGGCATCCGGGGCCGCTGGATGACGTTTCTGGCCTGTCTGCGGGTAGAAAATTGGTGGCGCTTGGTCTGGTGGGCATATTCATTTTGTGCTTCGTGCCGCTTTAGCCGATTTTTTAGGTATTTGTAATCTGTATTTTTGTTGCACATGCAGACAAAAACGTTTATTAAATCTTACGAGACCCTTGTATTCAGTCCGTCAAAAACAAACGTTCAAAACCTTTGAGGTATATCGACAATGAGAGGGACGCCGATTCTGATTATTTTCTTCTTGATGTTTACTACTGCGTCTTTGTTGGCTCCCTTTCCCATGTTTCCGGGAAACTTTCTATGTTTCAAGATAGGACCAGCTATAAGCGAATACACTCTGTATTTGAGTGCCGCTTTCAACGGTCTTTTCTACGGTGCTCTAGTATGGGCGGTCTTTGCTGGAATAAGTAGGAAACTTGAACAAGAGGGTTAGACGGAAGCTATCGAGGTCAAGCTGGTGGTTGTGACATGAAGCCCACAAGCTTAATAGTGGTTCTGCATTTCTTGCAGGTCAGCACCAGCTCTTCCAGATCGTCGCCCTTGACTCTGGTCTCAACGATCTCGTATGTCGTATCAGTTCCGTCGTCTGGAGATATTACAGACCCACATTTCGGGCATGGAAAAGCTCCGTCTCCATCAATCTTCGTCAAGTCAATCGTGTAAACCATGTTTTTATTAACAGCGGCTTTCTTCATCATATCGTCAAGCACACCTTTTTTGATTCTTGTGTCCATGGTTGCTCTTGAGTATATTAACGATTATGAACCACTAATCTGTATTAGAACTACATATTGCCTATAAATAGACTCTCATTTCTGCGTCCTTCAAGCAGGCACTCTGCTACTTGATGTACTATAACAAATAGATTGCTAACGTGCCTAGGCCTGCGAGAATTGCTCGATGTTGAGGGAGGCAAATGGCAAGTAAGCATAAGAAGATTCAGCAAAAGTTATGAGCCGCGATGGGCGAACTAGAATAGAACTGTTGAGCGTGTGTTGGCTTGGAAGAATTCGATGTGATAGTTGTTGGTGCTGGAACCGCTGGATGCTTGGCAGCAAAAACCACGGCTGACGCAGGCTTGAAGGTCTGCATGGTAGAGAGAAAGAAGAGCGAGGAGATTGGAGAGAAAGTCTGCGGCGACGCGTTGGGCGAGCATCATCTGAAAGCCTTGGGTTTGGAGAAGCCGCAGGGCGGTGAACTGGAGAAGCGAATCGAGGGCATCAAGATATATTCACCCGATTTGCGGACGGTCTTCACTATTGAACATGAAGATTTTGTCGGTTACTTGCTGAACAGACACCTCTTCGGACAATGGCTGTTGAGAAAAGCGCTGGATGAAGGTTCAAGTCTTCTGGATTCAACACAATGTCTGAAACCGATGGTTGAGAAACATTACGTAACAGGCGTCGTGGTCAAAAACCTGAGGACCGGCAAAGATGTCCGATTGAAGAGCAAAATAGTCGTGGATGCGAGTGGGTTTATGGCCGTGGTCAGAAAAAAGCTCCCAGAAGAATTGGGAATCGAAAACGACGTTGCAAACGAGGATGTTGAAGCGTGCTATCGCGAAATACGGCAGCTCAAGCAGGAAACTGAAAACACAAAGTACTGCGAAATCTATCTGAATCAGAGGGTTAGTCCCGGAGGCTACACTTGGATTTTTCCAAAAGGCGGAGCGAGAGTCAACGCTGGCCTCGGGATTTGCATGCGAGGCGAGTTTCCGAACCCCAAAAACCAGTTTTACAACCATGTTCTGGCCAGACCCATGTTTGAGGGATCATTACTCCTAACTGGAGGCGCGTGGTACGACCCCACGCGCAGGCCTCTTGATAACATGGTGGGCAATGGGGTGGCCATAATCGGCGACGCAGCCTGCCTGGTCAACCCGATTCACGGCGGGGGCATAGGCCCATCAATGCTGAGTGGTCACCTTGTCGGCAAAACCGTCGTCGAGGCCTTCAACAAAGATGATTTCAGCAAGAAAGCACTGTGGCCTTACAATTGCAGGTACAAAGAAATGTATGGGGCAAAACAGGCCGGCCTAGACATTTTCCGTTTGCTCCTCCTGAAGAGTCGCGACGAAGACCTCAACTATGGAATGAACTATCAGCTTCTGAAAGAGGAAGACGTCCTGAAGGCTGGTATGGGCGAAGACTTCCATCTGAACGTTTCGGAAACTGCAAAACGCGTTTTCAAAGGGCTGAAGAGAATACGGTTCCTGAACAGGCTGCGCCTCACGGTGAACATGATGAGGCAAGTCAAAGCTCACTACAAAACGTATCCCGTAATTCCGGAAGGCTTTGAAAAGTGGCGGTTACAGACCGTAACCATGTTTGAAGAAGCCAATTCAAAAATCGTAAAATAGGCCTTTCTCGCGTCGCGAGTTCTGGCCACTCTCAGTGCTGAGCAGTCAATTCCCGTGCACTCTGGAAAGGTTTATTTTGTTGCTTGATGCTATGATTCAAAGCTGCTGGCGGATAGACGTCCGCAGGGATGTGGCCGTGAAGGCTGAACCATAAACTAGTGTTAAGGTGGAAACGATTGGCGTACAAATACATTGCTGAGGCATGGGCTAAGCATGAGAACTCCTATGTTTACGAGCTGATGCGTCAGAGACTGATTGAATGGCGCAGGCAGTCGGTAATAACCCGCATAGAGAAACCGACACGCTTGGACAAAGCGAGAAAACTGGGTTACAAGGCGAAGCAAGGCTTCGTTTTGGCGCGCGTCCGCATTAGAAGAGGAGGAATGAGGAAGCAGAGGCCTAAAGCGGGAAGAAGGCCGAAACGGATGGGTGTCAATAAGTTCAAGCCCTCAAAAAGCCTAAGGCTGATCGCCGAAGAAAGAGTTGCAAGGAAGTTTCCCAACCTTGAGGTTCTGAACTCTTACTGGGTTGGGGAAGACGGCGTTTCAAAATGGTTTGAAGTGATAATGGTTGACCCTCATCATCCAGTGATAAAGGCTGACGAGAACATCAACTGGATAGGCCAGAAGCAACACCGCAGAAGAGTGTTTAGAAGCCTAACCAGCGCGGGCAAGAAGGTTAGGGCTCTGAGAAGAAGAGGACGCGGAGCGGAAAAGTTTAGGCCCAGCTTGAAAGCGGGCGCAGGAGGAAAATAGTCTCATGACGACAACAAGGCCGAAAGTATTCAAGAACGATGGAAAACAACGGTTCGGAAGGGGTTTCAGCCGAGAAGAACTGAAAAAGGCTGGATCAAGCCTGAAAGAAGCCGTAAAGCTCGGCCTACTAGTGGATGATAAGAGAAAAACAGGTCACGACGAGAACGTTGAAGCTGCTAAGACCTTTCTGCAGGAGAGGAGACCCGCTTCTAAACCAAAGAAGCCGAGAAGAAAACCTAAAAGCTGATACGCGTCAATAGATTCTAGTGATGTGTTTTTGTCTTCCGTGGTTCCGATTGTGTACATTGACTTGCGAGTTTTTGCCCACGCAACGGAGGATTTGGACAGAGTCCTGAGAGCTGTTCGCAACACTCTGCCACCGGAATCGGCAGATACCGTTACCTTCAAGAAGACGACTTTGACGGGGCATCATGGAAACCCCATAACACTGTTCGAAGCGCGAATCAAGAACAAAAAGGTGGCTCGGGCCTTTCCTGAGAAGCTGGCTTCAGGCTTAAGCATGGTGGACAAGGAAGCTTTGAACAGCGAAATCACGCAGCACTTGGAAAACGGGAACCTGTACATCCGCCTCGACAAGCAATCTGCTTACCTAGGCGAATTTAGGCTTGGCTCCACTGATCCCATCCATCTGCGAATGCACTTCAGGAAACCCAGTGCAGAAGAAGTGATAGACATCTGTAGAAAATTCGGGTTGCTACCATGAAACGGGTTTACGCGGATCTACATCTATGCATAGATTGTGACAGGATGGAGCACTTTTCACGTGTCGTGAGCAAGGCATCGAAACTCGGTTACACCTTAATTGCTGTTCCGTTCCGAAAGTTCTCCGAAGAACAGATTCGGCAGGTACGGGAAACCTGTGAGAGAAGCGACGTGGACTTTGCGTCCCGCGTGGATCTGAGGCCGCGTACGCCGGAAGAGCTCATCAGCTTCTTGCGCAAACTCAGACGAAGATTTGAGATAGTTGCTGTAATGTGCGAATCAAAAAGTGTTGCGAGGCAAGCGGCAAAAGACCGTCGCGTGGACCTTCTAAACTTTCCTCAACCCGACTTTCGCAGGGGTTTCTTCGATGCGGCTGAAGCTGAATTGGCCTCAAACTGTCTGGCTTCTCTTGAAATAGACGTGAAACCGTTGCTAACGTTGGAAGGACCGGCGAGGATTAGGCTTCTGTCGAGCCTACGCCGAGAAGTGGCCACAGCTCGAGAATTTCATGTTCCAGTCGTCATCTCGAGCGGAGTCTCAGACGAAATGCTGATGCGCAGACCAAGAGAGCTTGCGGCACTAGCCTCACTTTTCGACTTGAGCGGAGTCCAGGCTCGTGAAGCGGTTTCCAAGAATCCCGCTGCGATAGTCAAAAGGAACAGGGAGAAGCTGGGGTCAAAGTTTGTGGCGCCTGGAATACGAATAATCAGAAGAGGGAAAAACCGTTGAAAGTACTGAAACGTCGTTATCTGGCCGTGTCGATGGACTCTCATGAAACGTTAGGTTCCCGCGATTTCATGGATGCTGTCTGGGGTGCTGTTTCGAGGCTTTTCGGAGAGTACGGTGCAAGCCAAGCTGGCTTAAGCCTGATTGATTATGATGAGACAAAAAAGTTGGCGATTGTTCGCACGGGGCACAAGACGCTTGAAATGGTTCGAACTGCATTGGCATCAATAAGCCAAATCGGAAAAAAGCCTGTCGCCCTGCACGTTTTGGCGGTTTCAGGGACGATAAAGGCACTTCACAAGAGACTGGAAGAACATTCAGTTTCCTAGCTGCTTTTTCATGTCTTGGATAGCACTCAGCTTTCATTCCCACGCTAGCACACGCTGATCGATGTTTAGCACCGATTGACTCGGTTTTTTGGTGCTGGACAATGAAGGGAAAGACTTTATTTGTGGGAGGGTCATCCGATCCTCTGGGGGATGATGTAGCCGTCCCAGTCTGATTTATGAGATGAAGAACTTATGACGGACAGACCCCGGATAAAATTTAGTTGTGAAGGTCGGTCATCGCTTTCAGCACTTCCTCTGTCTTGATCGAGAGGCGAAGGCCGAGGCCATGCCTGTCAGGAAGATGCCGTTTTGTGCTTCTAACATGCGGTGTAAACCTGGACTCGGCAAAGTCCTTGCGCCGGCCGCAATAGACAGCACAATGCTCATCAAAGGTGTCTGCTCCTCAACGGCTCTGTCGAATGCGCTGCAGTTGCGCTTAGTGGCGCATGCATTCAACCATTCTTGCGCATGTTAGACAGTCGTCGGGAAAAGGCGTGTTCTTTTGATGTTTGTTTAGGTAACCGACGAAATGTCCGCATTTGACAGCGCCTTCTGGCTCTGTCTTCAGCTTCCCCAGTCCCATGGGCAAAATTGGGGCTTTTTCTTCATTCTCTTTCGATGACACTCTGAAGCTTTGGACCTTGGTCATGCATCGTGGACATGCGTAGTAGGTTTGTGTTTGGCCTCCTGTTGAGACTGTTGCCAAGATTGGTCTCTGGAATGTTCTTCCGCACTCGTCGCACGTGAAGTCTTTTTCGCGAGTTTTTTTGGGGCAGTCTTCTTCGTCAGATTTCCATAGGTCTTGTTCTCTCTGCATTCTGTGTAGCCCCTGAATTCATATATTAAATGTTAATATTTAATAAACCTTGTTGTTTACGCGTTCAACAAAAAAACACTTGGTGGGCCCGCCCGGATTCGAACCGGGGATCTTCGCCGCTTCCTCCAGCATTTGAACTGCGTGAGGGCGACGTCCTAGCCAGCTAGACTACGAGCCCTCCTAGACTTTCTATGAGGCACCTAAACCCTGCGGATTCAGGTTCTGAAATAAGTATTCCAGCTTCATAAAACCTTTCCTTAAGAGCTTTGAACAGGAGAGATGTGAGCAACATGAGCCTTTTTTACAGTGATAGAAAATTTGACGAGGAGCAGAGGATTGACAAGGTTTTTTTGACTTTGTTCTTTTTGGTGTCAGCTGTCGTTGGCTATGGGATAATTCATTTTCTGCATTTCTAGTCGTTTCTCAAAATCCTTGTCGACTGCTCTCTGGCATTTTTGAGTCACAGAATCGGAATCACGTATTCCCAAAATCGGTCTAATGGTCCCCCACCTTCAGCCTACACTGTAAACAAAAAAGGTTGGTGAAACTTGTGAAACAATGTGTCATAAACCTTTTAAGTGGTCATGTTCACTCTGATTTAATCAGAGGTGCAAGTAGAACACTTATAAGGTGATTCTTTCCCCTTCTCCCTCGTATAGAAAGAGGAAACAAGCTTGCACCTCTCTCTTCTAGTAATTCAATTCAGAAAACTTAAAAGCACACTTGCCTTTCTTTTGAACTACTACCGTTGCCGAGGTAGCTCAGCCTGGGAGAGCGCTCGACTCAACGCATCCGTGCTTTGGGGGCGAAGCTGAAGACCGAGTCGTCGCCGGTTCAAACCCGGCCCTCGGCACCAATGAGCCCAATTTATTCTTGATGTGTGAGAACAAGCTCATTTTGTTCTAATCGCTGAAATTCGATGTTATGAAATCCTTTGGTCATACGTTGAGAAGAAACAGCGAGAGCATGAAGGAGAAATTCTTGAATGAAGGCTAACGTGTTGGAATGTCAGTTGCTCCAATCTTGCCCTTGAACTTTTCGATAAGGCGTTCGGCCCTTTGCTTCCGTTCCTCTTCTTGTTTGTAGAATTCAGTGAGATTCTCATTGTCTTGTGGAATCTCTCTTGCATAAGGCCATTTGACGTGAACCTCCGTACCATTTTGTCTTTCCTTGAATACGAACTCTATCTCTAATGCTTTCCCAACCCATCCGGGACTGTATGCTACTAGCAAATAATGCGGTGGGACTTCCTTTTTTATCATCACGTTTTCCAAGCCCACCTCATTCAACGTCTTCTGCACCAGAGAAGAACACTCTTCGATAGGTGTGCTGACCAAGTATTTGCTCTCGAGGAATTTCAGCAGCATTCTAATCCTCCTACTTATGTGTCAAACTTTCTTCTCATAAGCCTTGTTCCACGTTATTCCACTAATGTTTAGAAAGCATGGCACTATGTATCAAGTCTGCGAAGTGTTGGAGCCAATCTGCTTGTGTTTTGGTCTGTTTTTTGGTTTTCTGAGCAGTTTGGCGTCTTCAATTTACCTCCTGTTGCTGTCTTTGAATATGGATTTGGGCTTCGTAATTCTTTTACCTTAGGCGTGACAGGAACGACATAGCCTTAATGGTTTGCATTGGTGGGAACGGTATATCTAGAATTGGGCACGATTCGAAGGGTCTCAGCAACGTAGTAGTGGTTATGCTAAGCCTAATCATAGTGGTCACCATCGTTGTCAATGTGATCCTGTGGAGCTATCAGATGAACCAGTTCGACCTGGAAAGAATGCATGAAGACGTCAAGATTACTGACGTTGCCCACGTCAACGGCTCCTCTTCTTGGTTTCCAACCCAGGAGGAATTCACCGTAGACGCTGGCAACAAAGTGTCGGGCACCTACATGGACACGCAGAGCATCGACGGTTCATACGAGAGCTTTTCAGAGAGCATGACGCGTGCGGGAGGTCTGAATTGGTGGGATACGGACTATGTCTATCGCAGAAGGGTGACTATAATGAACAACGCCTCGTCAACTCTCATCATGAACTATTCGGTTTCTGTAACGTTGGACACTGCTTCGCTGGTTTCTTCCGGCAAGCTCATGCCTAGTGGCCATGACCTTAGAGTAGCCTATCAGGTGGGAAGCAGCTGGGTTGAACTTGACAGGGAAGTCGACGGCATGGACACCTCTTCAACCCAAGTCTGGTTCAAAACTCAAGCATCAATCCCGGCAAACGGCTCGGACAGCAACTACTATATGTACTATGGAAACCCGAACGCTGGAACTCCACCCACGAACGAGAGCAACGTTTACCTATGGTTCGACGATTTCAACAGAGCAGATAAATCGGATATTACCACAGAAGCTGCCTATCAAGTCAAGACCGGCGGCGGTACCTGGTCCATTGAAAATGGCGCACTCAAGAATGTTGGGGCTGACGGAGACCCGAACAAGTTGATAATCACCACGCTGGGCAATGTCACTGCTGCCGTCGATATGCTCGTGAAAATCGATGTGATTTCCTTTGCCGGCGGTGACCTTAGCAGGATGGGACTATCCTCTTGCATGGACGGGAGTCCCCCTGAGGGTAGTGGATACTGCGGCTTGTTTCACAACGACAGAAACAGTCTAAATCTTCTGAATGATCTGCGCTCTTGGGGCACGCATGGAACCTACAGCTGGTCGTTGAACACCTGGTACTACATGCGATTCAGGGTTATCAACCCGTCAAGCGGGCTTGGTGAAGCTAAAGTATGGCCCGTTGGAACGATTGAACCTGACACGTGGACAGTGAATGGAAGTTTCGGAGGTGGGAGTTCCAGAGGTTACGGCGAAGTTGGGTTTGCAGGTTCGAGAACATCCGACACGACATACTTTGACAACATACTCATCCGTTACATCGCTAGTCCAGAGCCTTCAGCCTCTCTAGGAGCAGAGGAGAGCCAATTGAACAACAAGCTTGAAATCGACGGCACTTTTCCTGTAGATGTCTCGGCATATCCTCTCAATCGCATCCAAACCTTTGAAATACTGATGACCTACAGATCCAGCGACGCAGGCGAGAAGTGGTATCTAGAAGCCTACAACTGGACATCATCAGCCTTCAGCGACGTTGGCTTCAACTCAACATCCGGCAGCCTTCCCACAACAGGATGGGACAATTACGCCGTGAACCTGACCGACCAATGGAACAGCTACATGAGCAGCAACGGAACAGTATGGATAAAGGTGTTTGACCAAGGAACCGATGCAAACCATACAACCATTGACATGGATTTCATAGCGGTGAGAGTGGCAACAGACGTGACAAGCTTCACCTTCGAAAACGACGGCTCCTTCACATCCCACCTCATCGCCTTGTGGATAGATAACTCGACGTTACATCAAAGATATGACATAAGCGTATACATCAATTCCGGGGACACAGTCTCAATCTCTCGTGCTGACGTAAACCTACCCGAAAAGCCCTACTCTGTCAAGGTCATCTCGGAAAGAGGAAACATCGCCGTATATTCGCCAGCTAAGTGAGCCCGCGCACAGGCATTATTGAAAGTCCAAGCCCTTCGACAAGATTTCACTTAAGCCTTGTCATCAATAGGATCTAGAGCCTTGAGTCTGCCCTCAAGCCAGAATCATGACGCAGAACCGAAGCTAACGCGTTAACGCAGAAAAGGAAAATAGGAACCTCTGCAGAATGTCCTTTACCGATGGATAATGGGCGGTCGTAGTCTAGTTTGGTCTAGGACATCAGCCTGCCACGCTGACGACCCGGGTTCAAATCTCGGCGACCGCACCAAGGATTCTCTGTTAAGAATAAGGCGAGCTACTACATGAATTTCAATGTTCCGTGGGATGTCAGGACTACTACCATCATGACGGAGCTTTGATTCTCAACTTATTCTAAATAAATATTTGTCGTTAGTAATTCTTATAATTCTGGAATGGGATGATTGTTTGTAATTTGATGCACGCGAAGATACGGAGTAATGGATGAATTGAGTGTCGGAAACTCTGGTGCCGGCAGGCCTTCGGTGCTGATAGTAGATGATGAAGCTGGGATACGGAAGCTGTTGACAACAGCGCTGAATGAAAACGGCTTCACTTCAGACTCTGCTGAAAATGGGGCTGAGGCGATCAAGAAGGCAAATGAACGGTACTACAACCTTGCACTGATTGACATAATGTTGCCCGATATAAACGGAGTCGAACTGCTGGCTAAATTCAAGCCGACGCGTCCGCGAACCAGAAAAATCATTATGACGGGCAATCCGTCGCTTCAAAACGCAGTTGAAGCTCTGAACAAGGGAGCGGACGCTTACATAATGAAACCGCTGGACATCGCGAAGGTCTTGGCAACTCTTGAAGAACAGCTGGACAAACAAAAGGAGCAGAAAGATACAATGTTAAAGCTGCTTGAGACTGGACGCATACGCGCACGCATTGAGCTGATAGGCAGAGATGCTACTGAAACTCCTGACGTACGTTGAATGGCAACAGATTTGTCTCGTCGAAGGATCGCAAGATGTTTCTTTCATAACAGACGTGAAAATCCGCCCTAGAAAAGAGCTCTTACTCCTCACACACTTGGTGCCGACTGCTGTATGAAATTCGTGATGATTTCTGGGTTCAAGACTTCTGGATGAAACAAGCAACCGTAGAATCTTCTACGCTTGTGCCTGATCATACACTTCAAGTCACCAGATTTACCCAGTGTTTCGAAGTCTTCACTTGGCTCCACGGCTTTAGAATTCAGGAAATATGAATAGAATTCATGCTTGGATGAAAGAGTGTTCTTTTGAACAGTCCTAACCTTGTATCTGCCGATTCTTGTTCTTTCAACGATGTCGCCATCGGAGAGTCCCACGAGAATCTGCATTCCAGCGCAGATGCCGAGGATCGGCGTATGCGTTTCATTTATCCATTCGAATCTGTCAACGTTGTCCAAGTATTTGAAATCCTTCAAGGCTGTTCCGCATATGATGACTTTTTCCGCTCTTTTGATGTCCTTGTGATCCAAACTCTGGAAGTTTATGGGAAAAAAGTCTATCTTGGCCTTTTTGAGGATGTCTTCAACCGGCTTAACAAACTCGAAATAGCTGAGCTTGTCTGAACAGACGTTAACTATCAGAATCATTTGTCGACCATCCTAACATCCTTTATCCTGAATACTCCAGAGTAATCTTTGTAAGAGACATCATAATCCAAGATTTCTAGTCTTTTTTTGAAAAAGGGGGCGTCTATGACGGTTGTCTCTATTTCCCCACCCTCTCCAGCAGGGCTCAAGCCGTATTCGTCCCTCAATCTTTCGAGCTTCTGTATCATTTCACTATCCAGCTTTCTGCCAAGGAATTTCTCGTCCAATGGATAAGCAAAAACACCTGATATGACCACCTCGTATTTGCCCTTCACGAGTTCGTTCAAAAGCTCTATTTCATCCTTCAACCAGAGTGGGTTGAAACACCATAAACCGAGTCGTTTACAAATTCTCTGCACCCGCGTTGACTGATACATCGATTTCACAGCGCCTGTCACTATTCCTTCCAAGTCAAAATCGGCCTTGGCCGTACCAATGGCTTTTTCCAAATCCTCAAGCTCCCTCTCTTTCTTGCCCTTCGTCCTTCTTTGAACGATCGGCAATCCGATGGCTTCAGCTTGTCTTCCGGTTACTTCTATGTTGGGAACATGAAACATGTAGCTCTCCTGACTTTCAGATATCAAGCTGATCAGACAAGTCACATCATGGAAACTCCTCGATTTGTCCAACGCTAAACAGGAGTCTTTTCCACCTGAGAACAGCACTCCAACTCTCATGAAAAGTGACTAGAACACCTTGGTTTATAAAGACATTTTTCCGTTTTTGACACATCTTCACCGCAAAACCGACCAAGGATCGCATTACGGCGACTTAACCATGTGCAGTGATGACACGTGCCTTATTCTTAAAAAAAGGCTAAAACGTATATGGAGCTAGTCTGATAGATTGCCTCGAATTGGAAGATCGTAGACGGTGGATGGCGTTGCATTGAAGGAGAAGAGTGTCTTTGCTTCTTCGCTTACGTTTCTTTTGATACTTGGGGCTTTTTCACTTTTCATGGCGTGGTATGGCCCGTCGAGCTCCTGGAAATTCTTGCTTGCCTTTTTTCCGCTGGTTGTGATTCTGTTCGGCGTCGCTTTTCTGCGTCGAAGCGGTTTGTTCATGGCCGTGGTTGGCTTAGTGCTTGTAATTGCATTGGCAATTCTGCAGTTCAGCACACCGTTTGAGGTGGCTCTCGGTGCTTCATTGCATGGTTTTGTGAGCAGTTTTGGAGTTTCAATTTCGGTTGCGGCAACCATGCTGATGATTTACTTGATGAAGGAAGCAGGCGCGTTGCAGACTGTTTCAAAAGTGATCAAGCAGCAATTGATAGGCGACGAGGTCCGAGCGTTGTACATTGGGATCGGCTTCGGCTCTTTTCTCACTTCCTTGGGTGTAGTGACTCCTGCACTGTTTCCTCCTCTGCTTCTCGCGATGGGTTTCAGCCCTATGTCTTCCATTGCGATCGCTGTTCTCGGCTACAATCCTACTACGAGTTTTTCGTTGCTTTCCATTCCGATAACTCTCCCAGCTTCCAATTTTGGTTTCAACCCGATGGCGTTAGCTTTCAAGGTTGCTATTTTCTTACCCGTCATTTCACCGGGTTTTGCTTTTGCTCTCCTTGGGCTAGTGGGCGGGAAGAAGTCGATGCGTGAAGGCGCTGTTCCTGCATTGGTTTGTGGTTTAGTCTTGGCTTTTGCGTGCGTTGCAACCACCAGCCTCGACTATTTCACCGGAGTGCAATACGTTCCTCTCACACTTGTCGGGGTCATAGCAGGACTCTCCGCAATGCTTTCGCTTCATGTGTATCAGAGACTCAAGCGGACAGCTAGAGGAGTGGCCAAAGACGCTGACTATCCGTCGAAAGGCGAGATTTGGCGCTCTTTTTCTCCATGGATACTCCTTTCAGTGCTGGCAGGGTTAACGAGTATAAGTCAGATTAATGATTGGCTTTTGCATCTTCCCGGAGACATTCAAGTGATTAGAGTTTTCTCCAACGAACCGATTAATCTGAAATTTCTCACTCAGCCTTACACTTGGATATTCATCACCATTCTCTTGTCACTATTCACCCTCAAGCCGACAAGAAGACAGATGCAAACTGCTACAAGTGTCTGGCTCAAACGTTTCTTTGGGCCATTCTTGACGTACAGCCTGTACTTCTCAATATCTTTTGTGATGGCATTCTCGGCAATGCAGATCGCAAACGGTGTCTTGAACACTAATCCAGCGGGGTTCAACCAGTTCAACATGAATGTGATTCTCGGCACCACACTTGCTTCAGTATTCGGTGCGGACTACGTTTTCGTGGCTGCCTCGCTTGGCTTGTTCGGTGCAATAGTTGCTGGTTCTGAGACTAGTTCAAACGTTCTTTTCTACAGCATTCAGAAGACCGCGACTCACAATCTCGGGTTAGATTCCGAGTTCATGACAGTCTATAGCAGTCACGCTGTTGCGGGGGGCGTAGCAAGCGCTGTCACTCCTGCCAAAATCAATAATGCCGTAGTCACGATTGACGAGTCGCACGAGACTGAATCGTTGATGATGAGAAAAAACCTCGTCATCGCACTAACGCTGACAATCGCAACGGGCATACTCACAGGTATACTGGTCAGCCTGGGAATCTAGCCAGAACGTTGCAGTGTGTCATCTCCTCATTTGGCGAAACCCTGTCCCACTTTTCCTTCATAAAGTCTTTTTTCACAGACTCGTTTGACTGGCTACTGTCAGATTTTTAACGCTAGTTGTTTCACTTTTTCGGCAAAAGCAGTGTCCAGCAGTTTATCAGTTTTCCCTATGGTCTCCTCTATCCCTGTGTCAAAGGGAATTTCTCCAATGAATGCTAAACCCAACGTCTTGGTCTCCCGCTGTATAGTATCAGAATGAGCAAATTTCATGTTTTCCACGACGCCTATAACCCGTATTCTCATTGTTTGCAATAGTCCAGCCAGTCTTTTTACAGTTTCAAAGGCCAATTGTGAGGGTGTCGTCACTATCAGAAATTCTATTCTTTCTACGAGTCTTATCAGGTCAAGAGTTGCATCGCCTATTCCAGGTGGCATGTCGAGGATGAGATAATCCAGTTTCCCCCATCTGACAATCGACAAAAGTTCTATCAGCGCGTTTGAGACATCTGCTCCTCTCAGTGGAGTTGCGTGGTCGCCTGAATAATAGATTATTGACATGTACTCAAAACCTTGGAACTGTGGCGGGATTATGCCCTTTTCTTCCCTCGGCTGCAGGTCTTGGACGCCTAGGATCGTGTGTGTGGATGGGCTTGTAAAATCCAGGTCGAACAATCCGACTCTGAAGCCTTTCCTCGCAAGAATTAAGGCAAACGTTGAAGCAAACAGGCTCTTGCCGACTCCGCCTTTGCCGCCTGAAACAGCTATGATGCGGCGTATCCCCTTCAACCTTTCATTTACTATGCTGGTTCGAGGATCAACCACGCCTATTTCACTCCTTTCACGCTAAGAAGCCAAACCCCACGTCCTTCGACTACCTCAAAATCCGGGCTGCCACATTTTGGACACTTAACATATGCGTGTGCCACCTCTGGAACAAAATGGATAGCCTCAACCACGCTTTCATCCAGCTTCTTCTTGTTGAAAATCCACGTGTGACCGCAGGCGCGGCACTTCATTCTTGCCCTTGCCTCTTCTATCTTGAACTCTGCACTTTCGAGCTTGGCCTTCTTGATCTGTTGGAGCGCAAACATCAACACATCCTGCTCTATTTGCTGAAGCTCACCCACTCTTATCCTCACTTCTGTGACTTCCCTAAAACCCTCTTTCTCAGCTGCTCCAGAGGCCGCGGAGATCACTGCTTCAGCCAAGGCCCATTCGTGCATACAAGAGCCTACAGGCAAGCCTAACTTAAAAATATCGCAGAAAGACGATGAGCCGTTAAAAACATCTCGCGTTTATTAAAGCCGTACTCCATACTAATTGAAGAAAACGAAACCAGGCTGGAATGGGTTGGCATTCGGCGCTGAACTCCTGAGCGTTCTGTTCGGTTCTTTTCTCTTGAACCTCATTCCATTTGCCGGCCCGTCGAATCTTCTGATAGCCTCGAACGCAGCGTTACTTGTCCACACAGATCCGTTTACTTTGGGCCTTCTGGTGGCCTTGGGCTCAGCCTCAGCGAAGTTCATACATTACCTGGTCACCTTCTTTGTCGGAGGCTTTCTAAGTAAAGAACGCAGAGAACAATTGGGCAAGGTAAACTCAAGAGTAGGAAAATGGGCTTTTGCAGCCCTGTTCATCGCGGCTGCCACCCCAATACCTGACGAGCCCGTCATAATCCCACTGGGACTCATGAAATACAACCCAGCAAAATTCTGTTTGGCAATGTTCCTCGGAAAAATCTCGATCACCGTACCGGGGGCATACCTCGGGCAACTCGGCCAAAGTGCCTTGTCATCTCTCATAACTCAGGAAGCTCTAATAGTCCTTTCACTAATCCTAACCATCGCCATAACAATCATACTGCTAAGAATCGACATCACAAAAACCTTGCGAAAGACCAAACGCAACAACCGAACAAAAACAGCAAACCCCTGAGAACGTCCACAGACGGCAAGTAGGAAAAACAGGCAGAAGATTGAGTCCCAAAGAACACAGCTAAAGTACTCTAAAGTAGGGGCTCGAATCAACCCGCCACGGCAACAAACCTGCCAGCAATTCTGCGCGCAACAGTTCAAACGGCGTGACACACACAGAGAGTCTCAACAAGCAGGAACCTAAAGCTAAATAAAGTCATAATCAACAACTAAGCATAACCTGCAAAGGTGACATTCATGTTCAAACTCAAAGTCGCTGACGCTAAACAACTGAGAGACATGATTACATCCATCTCCATACTCGTAGACGAAGCCACGTTCAAGCTTGACGCTGAAGGCATGAAACTCCGAGCAATGGACCCGTCACGCGTCGCCATGATAGACTTCGAATGGCCTAAAACAATCTTCGAAGAATACATGTGCACAGAACCGACAAAAATGTGCATAAACATAACCGAACTGCTCAAACTTCTAAAAAGAGCGGGCAAAGGCGAAACACTTGAGCTTTCCATAGACGAAAAAACCGGTAAATTACAGGTCGCAATCGCCGGAAAATACGCGCGCAACTTTACCATGCCCACTCTTGAAGCCTCAGAAGAGGAAGTTCCAACCCCGAAAATCACCTTCAACGTCAAAATAAAAGCCACGACGGAAGGCCTGAGCCAAGCAATCGAAGATGCCCAGCTCGTGAGCGATCATGTGAGAATCGAGGCAGACCCTGAAAAAGTGGTCTTCAACGCCGCGGGAGACCTGATGGGCGCAACGATAACCCTTCAAAAAGGAAGCGACACACTGCTCGAACTGGACGCCAAAGAACCTCAAAAAGCAACCTTCAGCCTCAGCTATCTGACAGAGATAATAAAAACAGCATCCGCAACCTCAGACATAGCAACGCTCGAGTTCTCATCAGACATGCCGATAAAACTCGACTTCCAACAGGCAAAAGAAGGAAAACTAACCTTCTACCTCGCACCCAGAATCGAAAGCGAATAACGAGAAAAATAAGATGCAAACCGTTTTCTCAAAATTCGCCAAGAACGACTACACCAAATACCCCTTTCTAAGAGAAGCAGCGAAATATCTGAAGCTGCCGGACCTGCACATTGAAGACTTGGCAAACAGCGAGCTCGAACAGATTCTCAACCGAGCAGAAGAAAGAGTTGAAGAAGCGATACTATACACCCGAGTCACCCGAAACCCGCACCACGACGAAGACCTGGAAATCCTCTCCTTCACAGTTGCCATCGTCCTTGCGATGGCAACCCAAAACTCCTTCATCCAGAAGAGATACGCGCTGGCGGAAGCAAAACAGGCATACGAGGACTTCAAACTCGAACCCAAAGAAAAACTAACGAAAATCGCACAGAACTTCGAATGGAAACTGGCACTCAATAACGACCTGAAAATACCATACGAGTTCGCACTTGACTTCACCGATTACCTCAGGAACACAACCCACCTGCGAGAAAAAAAATGGAAGCTCATCAACCGCACTTTGACAAACGGGAAAGTCTACCTAACAGGGAGTGAGGCGGCCAGACTGCTCGCGGAAGAAGTTCGCAGATACGTTGAAAAGCGAACAGAAGCAAGAGACCTGCCGAAGTTTCCAACCAAAATCTTGGAGACAGCCGAGAGGATTAAGAAACTGTCGATAGAGAAAATAGGCAAAACCGAGATGGAAGGCTTTCCGAAGGCTATAACGCAAACAGCCTTCCCGCCCTGCATACAAACACTGTACCAAGCCTTCTCATCCGGACGCCACCTCTCACACATCGGCAGGTTCACCCTGACTTCATTCCTCATAAACATCGGAATGCCTTCGGAGAAGGTCATAGAACTCTTCAAAAACATCTCCGACTTCAACGAAAGAATGACCCGCTACCAAGTTGAACACATAGCAGGAGAAAGAGGCTCCAGAACCCACTACACCACTCCGAAATGTGACACGCTGAAAACCCATGGGGTCTGCACTAATCCTGATAGCCTGTGCAGAAGGATACATCATCCCCTGGGCTATTATAGAAGAAAGGTTACATACCCGCACTAGAAAGAGTTAAAGCCGCGATGCTTGTATGCTAGAACAGTCAAAAGTTTAATATTGACATTGCTACAAATCAGTTCGTCTTACAGGAACGGGAAAGATGAATCGAACAAGAACAGCAAACCTCACGCACATCGAAGGAGACCTAAGTGCAAAATCGGAGATAGGACTGATCCTCCCAACATATTGTGAAGTCTCAAACATTGAAAAGCTGATAGGCGACATCGAGAACCTGGATATTGATGTTCGCGTGCTAGTTATAGACGATTCCAGCCCAGATGGGACGGCAAATGCAGTTCGAAGACTGCAGAAAAAGTACAGGAACATTCTCCTCCTTGTGAGACCGAGGAAATCTGGGCTTGGAACAGCCATAACAGATGGTTTCAAGACGCTCATATCGTTGAAAAACCCTCCAAGCTACATAGTCACCATGGACGCTGACTACTCACACAATCCCAAAGAAGTTCCACGCGCAATCTCAACCGCAAAAGAAGGAAAAGGCCTGGCAATAGGCAGCAGATATTGCAAGGGAGGCGGAGTAGTGAAATGGAGCATATTTCGACGCTTAACAAGTCGCGTGGCAAACGTACTTGCCTACGTCCTAGTGAGAGCAAAAATCCATGACTACACTAGCGGTTTACGCTGCTATTCGACAAGGCTTGTCAAAGAAATGGTCCCAGACCTGCACAGTCAAACCTACGAAATACAAATAGAAACTATACGGCAAGCCTGCAAAAGAGGATTTGACGTAAGGGAGTTTCCAATGACCTTTGTCAACAGAAAGAATGGGAAATCAAAACTCTCTGCGAACGAAATCATGGAGTTCACTTCATACATTTTCAAAATCAAAAGGCTTAAAGGCTCGGCTAACTAGCCTTTCGTGAACCGAATGTCCCTGAACAGAATTATGATTGGAGTATGCGCTTACAACGAAGAAAACAACATAGCGCGTCTTCTTCAAAATCTAATTTCAGAACAGAACATACCGAAAGAAAGTAAGATTCTGGTAGTATGCTCTGGGTGCACCGATAGAACACCCCAAATTGTCGCGAGTTTCCAGAACAAAGATCCTAGAATAGAGCCGTTAATTGAAGATGCTCGCAAAGGAAAATCAAGTGCACTCAACGAAATCTTCAGAGCAGCGAGAGCTGAAGCTGACATATTAATCCTCGTCAACGCCGATGCACTGCCCGAGAAAGGCAGCATAAACCGGCTCGTCACAAAGTTTACCACGCCAGACATCGGGGCGGTCTTTGCACAGCCAGTTCCGCTGAAAAACTGTAACAGCTCCTGTTACGGGGTCACACGACTGATATGGCGTTTACATCACATAATTTCAATGCTTGACACGCCCAAGCTGTCAGGAGAACTCTGCGCGCTGCGCGCAGCATATCTCCAAGAGATCCCAGAAAACACCGCAACCGACGAGCCCTACATCGAAGGCGCGATTCAAAAGCGACACAAGAACACACTTTACACACCTGAAGCCCTAGTGTACATAAGATGTCCAACAAACGTCGTCGATATAATAAAACAGCGCAAGCGAATATGGATCGGCCACATGCAACTGCAAAACACAACCGGGTACAAGGTCTCAACGTCGAGCTTCAAAAACATGTTACGCGCAATCTTCAAACTGAAAAGAAACGAAGCCATTTATGTGTTGCCCGGAGGGTTTCTAGAAATCGTCGCCTACTTGGAAGCCAGAATCCTTTTCAGCAAAGGCACTATTCCCTTCGCTTGGGAACCAATAAAAAGCACAAAAGCCTCAATCTGAACGCAGCAACGTCTCGTTGATGGAGAACTAGCAAATGCACGTGCTCCAAGTGACTCCCAAGTATTTTCCGAGCATCGGAGGTGTCGAAACGGTAGTGAAGAAAATCAGCGAGACACTTGTCGAAAACGGCATTGACGTTACCGTCTATTCGGTTGACTTGAATCGACAACTCCCGAGGCAGCAAAGAATCAATCAAGTCTTCGTTAAGCGTTTCCGCCCCGTGTTAGATGATCCGCTTTTTCTTCCTGAACCCAGATTCCTGATTGACTTGCTGCATGAAAAAGCCGAAATAATCCATGTTCACAATGTTCACACTCTTCCGCCCTTTCTTGCAGCACTAACCAAAAACGCGAAACAAAAATTGTTGCTGCAACCGCATTATCATCGGTTTGGCCAGTCCGTGTTTCGGCATTCACTGTTTGAACTCTACAAATATGCTCTTAAGAACATCGTTTTTCCAAGAGCAGATCTTGCCATAGCCAATTCATCTTACGAAGAAAGGGCACTTCGCGAAGATTTCCCAGAGTTCAGGAACATCAAATTGCTTCCAGAGGGGATGGATGCGAACGAGGTTAGACACATAAAACGTCACCCTGAAAAGTCGAATCGGATTCTTTACGTGGGGGTCCTGAAACGTTACAAGAATGTTGACAAAATTCTTGAAGGCTTTTCATGTTTTTTGAGAAGAGAAAGTGACCAATCGAAACTCGTCATAGTAGGTGATGGTCCGGAATTCGAGTTCTTGGTCGCCCACGCTCGCAGTTTGGGGCTTGACTTATTCGTAGAATGGAAGCATGGATTGTCAAGGGAGCAGCTGCTGGATGAATACGCGAGAGCGAGTGTTTTCATTCTCCTTTCACATTTAGAAAGTTTCAGCAGAGTCGTTTATGACGCGTTATTGATTGGAGTGCCTGCTGTCGTGTTGAATTTCGGAGCTTTGAAGGATTTGGTCAGGACCGGGTTGGCGATAGGCGTCGACTCGCTAAACCCCCCGGAAATTGCACGCGCGCTTTCGGAAGCTTTAAGGAGAAATCCGCCCAGATTTTCAAAAGATGACAATATCTTCCTTGAGTGGCCAGAGTATTCAAGGCGGATCATAAGTGCCTATCATGAATTGTTGGGGGAAAGAATGCTATAACCTTTTAATGCAGGTTAAAATAGGAGAAATACGAGTGAAAACAACTTTGCGCTCAAGGCGAAATCTGCGTGTTCGGGGACATGCGCTAATTGCAGAACTTCAGTTCAACATCGCCGAATGACTTTCGTCTGGGATTTGCAGATCATGGTTTTGGCGCTATCAAGAATATGGCCTGTGTCGTGATATCGTCATTAATACTTGAGCAGTTGACTGTCTGCTGGAAGGAATGAACCTATGGATAGGTCTAAAGTATCAGTAATAATTCCGACGTACAACGCCGGCGATACGATCACGCGTTGTCTCAAAAGCATACACAATCAGAGTTACTCTCGCGTTGAGGTTATTGTTGTTGACAACTTCAGCAATGACACAACAATGAATGTTGCAAGAGCCTTTGGGGCGAAAGTCGTGCAACAAAAATCAACCCCTGCATCGGCCAGGAACACAGGCATTGTCAACTCCGCAGGAAAATATGTCTTTTTTGTTGATTCAGATCAGGTCTTATCTCGGTGTGTAGTTGAAGAGTGTGTCATAAAATGCGAGGAAGAAAAGGCAGGAATGGTTAGGGTTCCAGAACTTTTCATCGGAGAGGGATTCTGGGGCTCCTGTTCAGCGGAATGGAAGAATTATTATGGGAAGGTCGAACAGAGGTACGGGACGCGGGGAAAGATTCTTTCGGGGAAACCACGCTTTTTTGCAAAGGAACAGTTGATTCGCGTGGGAATGTTCGATGCTTCTCTGCTTTGGGGTGAGGATTATGACCTTTATCAAAGATTAAAAGAAAGGAACACCAAGGAAGTCTCCTGTCAATCCATGCTGTACCACTGTGAACCAGTTTCAGTCAAAGGAATAATGACCAGAAACCTTCGCTATGGAGAATCCATGCCGACCTTTATGAATCGCTCCGAGAAGCAAGTCTTTTCGCGCGTTGTCAGACATTCCTTACTAGCTTGGGTGGAGAGTCTTTCCGAGCTGGTTGAGAAACCTGACATAGCTTTCGGATGCACGATTCTTCTCGGAATGAAAGGATTTGCGATGTTAGCGGGCTTACTGGCGAATTTGGCCTAGAACGAAATGCTTTTTATCCCTGCATCAAATTTAGAGTTGAGCATACTTGAAGTCAATTGCTTTTGTACAGCAAGCGTTCAGAGAACACTATACGAAAGAGTTCTCTTTCAGTGAAAACCTATCAATGATTGAGAGACGCGAATTCGGCTTCGCCACGTTTGAAGGATGGATGCTCCGCCACAAGAGCTTTGACGCCAAAAACGAGTTAATCTCCTTCCTAGGCGATTCCGTGCCCAGAGATGCCTATTTCTCATGCGCTTATTATGAAGACCCACTGGCTGAGATGGAAAGGAAGGGATGGTTGGGTGCGGACTTGATTTTCGATATCGATGCTGACCATATCCCCACGTCCTGCGACAAGGTTCACGACCAGTGGACCTGCGGCAAGTGCGGTTTCGCAGGAAGGGGAGTCGTACCCGAGAATTGTCCGGTCTGCGGTAGTGAAAAGTTCGACGAAAGCACTTGGCCCTGCGAAGTCTGTCTGGCTTCTGCAAAGTATGAAACTGTGAAGCTTCTGGACATACTGATGAAGGATTTCGGCTTCTCTGACAAGGAACTCCGTGTATTCTTCTCAGGACATAGAGGTTATCACGTGCACGTGGAACATGAAGCTGTAATGAATCTTGATAGTATCGCTCGCAAGGAAATCGTTGATTATGTCTGCGGCTTAGGTTTAGACACTGCCTTCTACGGGCTGATTGAGAGAGGCCCGAAAATGTTCAATGTGACTGATCCTGGCTGGCGAGGACGAATCGCAAGAGGGATCCACGAGTTCGTCGCCGAAGCCAAAGCAGAGGATTACAGAGACATAGGGCTGAAAGGAAATGTTGCTGAGACCATGGTCAAGAACAGAACAGCAGTTCTGAGGAACCTGAACGAATCAAAGCCCTGGGAAGCAGTCAAAGGAGTGGGTCCCGAAACGTGGAAGAAGATTGTTGAACACTTCGTAATATCACAATCAGCCAGCGTGGATACGGTGGTCACAACGGACACTCACCGTCTGATCAGACTTGGAAGTACATTGCACGGCAAAACGGGACTAAAAAAAACCGAGTTTCCAGTTCCGACGATAGAGAGCTTTGACCCTTTCAAGAGCGCGATAGCCTTTAAAAAGGGCACAGCCACAGTTCTCGTCTCTAATGCACCTGAGTTTAGGCTGGGGGATCAAACGTTCGGCCCTTACACAAATCAGAAAATTGAGTTGCCGACCGCAGCGGCTGTACTCCTCATCTGCAGGAAAAGAGCGGAAGTGATAGACTAGAAATGTACAGTCAATTGTATGAGATTTGGAAACAGGAACTCGAAGACCCTGAACTGGTCCGGCTCCCACCGGACTTCTACGCGGGAATCGTTGAATACGCGAAGAAGCTCAAAGAAGAAAGCCGAATGCTGGACAAGAGAACGGTCAAGGCGAATCTTCTGAAAAAAGAAATGCAGAACATGAAACGCATGGTAAGGGAACTGATACGGGCAAGATATAGGAAAATCCTTAACAGAGCAGCGAGGGGAGAAGAGGTCTCTCGGGACGTATTGACGGTTGAGGACGAACAGATCTATGGAAAGATTTCACCGCTGGCTGAGATAGTGTCGAATTTTGCATCGGAAATCCTGCATGGGCATGAACCCAAAACCATGAGCGACTTGAAGCACAAGAGGATTATCATGCGCATGTTGAAAGAAATTCCAGCCATTATCGGCGCAGACATGAAAACCTACGGGCCGTTCAAAACCGAGGACGTTGCATCCCTGCCTGCCGAAAATGCAAGGATTCTGGCCAAGCAGAATCTGGCTGAAAAAGTTGAAATCAACTAGTCGGCACCATCCTTAACGGCTGCAGTGTCAATGTCCCCAGTTTTCCCCCAAAATGCGCGGCTGCCCATAATCAGCAACGGAAAGAAAACTATCCATGCAATGGAGAACAATTGACCGTAATAATCATGGAAGGTGTTAGCAGCAGTGGCACCGCTGTCGGCTCCAATCATGAAGATAGTCACTATCCTCAGGACGTTTATGAAATACGTGACGGCACCACCGGTCACGAAATAGACTGTTCTTTGCTTCCAAGGAATAGCACTATTTCTCAAAAACAACAGAATTGTGACAGCGTAAATCAAAAGACTCTCGATGCCCGAGCAAGGCCAAGCTATAGTGGCAGGGTAACTTCCATGGGAACCGATAGCAATCAATTCGGGCATACCATTATTTATGCCCGCCCATATTGTCCGATACCCTAAGAAATTCAAGAAATTGGCTGCAAACGAGGCCGTGGTTGGCACAAAAATCTGGAAAGGGGTGAAGCTCCCGTAGGGAAAGAAGTTGTCTATACTGTATATCACTCCGATGAGCCCTAAGAAAAGCGCAGATATTGAATGCACCTTTAAACCGCGAACTCCGTATTCCAGCAGGATTATCAGCGCAAAAAGAGCTGCAAACACCATGTACTCGGTTGAGAGAGGCACCACATCCGCCCAAGGGTGCAAAATGCCTCTTCCAAGTGCAAGATTCTCGATTAGGGTATTTAGTCCGTAAAAGTTGGAAACCACAACGTATGCGATGGGCAACAAAAGGGATAAAAAGAAGGCACCAGTTTGTATAGACCTCGTCTTCTTGATTTTTCCTGTTTGGAGTTCTTCCCAGCTCAGGATTATCTCCAACGAAACTAGCCACAAGAAGAAAGTGTAGAATATTCTGCCCTTCCATGTTTTCTCGAAAACGACAGGATCCAGAAAATACAACACGGTGATGGGTATAACGAAAGCGAGCAGTGGTAAGATCTTCATTAATATGTTGGCTATTGTACGAGACCTGGACATGTCGTTCAGCATGCTGAAATCCCCACATTGCCCTCTTCGCTGCCATAGTTTTAACATTCAGCAACTAATAAACCGATTTCTGCAAAGAACTGGAAACTATTCGTGATTGGCCCGCCTCGATAAGAGGCGAAAAAGTATAAGAGGATCTGTCGTTTCTTTATGCAAAGCCGGTCGTGCCTAACGTGAACGTTCCTAAGGAAATAAAAACATACTGTCCAAAGTGTAAACACCATCAGGCTCATTCTGTCACTCTTTACAAGGCTGGCAAGCGGAGAGCCTTGGCCAAGGGTGAGCGTCAACACGCGCGAGAAAAGAGGGGTTACGGTGGGCAGAAGTATCCGCTTCAGAGAGAGTTTGCGAAGACAACGAAGAAGCAGACTTTGAAGTTGAAGTGCAGGGTCTGCGGTTTCATGAGGCACAAGGACGGTATACGGCTTAGAAAATTGGCTATTGTATGATTGTTTAGGGAGGATGTGTATGTCTGATTGGGAAAGACTCATTCCGAGACCGAGAAGTAGTTTCGTCCGTGTGAAGTGTCTGAAATGCGGGAACGAACAAATAGTTTTCAGCAGCGCCGTGAACAAAGTGAACTGCAACGTTTGTGGAATCGAGCTTGCCACACCGTCAAGCGGGAAAGCAAGGATTAAGGGCGAAATAGTCGCGGTTTTCGAGTAGGGATGAAGGTTCACAATGTCGCTAAAAAAGTTGGAGTGGCCCGAGACAGGCGACCTGGTAATGGCCACTGTGGAAACTGTCACCGATTTCGGTGCTTACGTGAAATTAGATGAGTATAGCAAGAGAGGGTTGCTGCACCGTTCAGAAATCTCTTCATCGTGGATTCGTAACATTCGCGATTTTGTCCGAGAGGGACAGAAGCTTGTTTTGAAGGTTCTGCGTGTCGACCCTGAAAAGGGGCACGTGGACTTGTCCCTAAGGCGAGTTACGAAGAGGGAAAAAATCGAGAAGACAATGGCTTGGAAAAAGGAGAGGAAAGCCGAAGCTCTGATTCGAGGCGTCGCCGACAAAACAGGTTTGCCCTTGCAGGAAATCTATGACAAAGCAGGAGGGCTCATGGAGAACGAGTACGGGCTGTACGAAGGCTTCGAAAAGGCCGTAAAAGAAGGCGCTGAATCTCTGACGAAAATCGGCGTACCTGAAGAAATTGCCAAAGCAATTTTCGAGGTCGGTCAAGAAAGGATACACGTGCCAATGGTCAGAGTGAAAGGAACGATCGAGCTTCGATGCATGAAGCCGAACGGAGTGAAAATCATAAGGGAAGCTTTTTCGAATGCCAAGAAGGCAGAAAAACTTGGCAGCACGAAGCTTCGTTTCTATGTTATTGCTGCTCCGAAATACAGCATTGAAGTCTTGGCTGAGGACTACAAACACGCCGAAGACACATTTCAAACGGTAGCTCAGAACATAGTGACAAACGTCACCAAAGCCGGCGGACAGGGCAGTTTCAAGAGGGAAAAGTGATGGTTTGGCTGCTGAGGAAATGTGAGCAATGTGGAAGCTACACACTGAAGAAGGGTGTATGTCCATATTGCGGCGGAGGGCTTAGAGTGCCTCACCCGCCAAAATTCTCACCTGACGACAAATACCTCAGGTATCGAATGGCCTTGAAAATGGAGAGTTCAAACGAGTGAAAGAGACGGTCATCAAAGAACTCAAGAAGGTCGATTTGAACAACCCCATTTTAGTCGAGGGATTGCCGGGTTTAGGACTTGTCGGCAAAATCGCTATACGATATTTAGTAAAGTGGCTGAAAGCAGAAAAGCTTGCATATATTTATTCACCGCACTTTCCATACTTCGTGCTTGTGAACAAAAAGGGAAACGTGAGGCTCTTGCGTGGAACGTTCTATTTCTGGAAGAACAAAAACAGAAAGAACGACCTCGTGCTCTTCACGGGTGACAGTCAGGCGCAGACGATTGAAGGGCAATACGAGATTTCTAACAGCATACTGAACTTTGCCCGCAAATGCAACGTGAAGACCATCATAACGATAGGTGGCTACCGAATGGAAGCCACGGACAAGCCCAAGGTTGTCGCCGCTGCCACGAGCCAGGAATTGCTGAACAAAGCACAACAGGCAGGTGCGGAGATCAGTCCAACAGGAAGCCCTATCGTGGGTACCGCTGGACTAATCTTAGGCCTCTCGCATTTCAAGAAGATCGATGCTCTCTGCCTCTTAGGGGAGACGCGAGGATACCTGCCAGATCCGAAGTCAGCCAAGAGCGTCTTGGAAGTGTTGCAGTCACTCCTCGGTTTTGAGGTAAGCTTGTCTGGACTTGATGAGGAAATCGCCAAAGCGGACAAGATGGTTACGCGTTTGCAGAGCATCGAAGAAAAAAGAACGTTGGAAGCTGAGGAAACACGGAAAGAAGAAGACAAGAAAGTTACCTACATTTCCTAAACACCATTAAGATAACATGTCTTCCTTGATTATCCTCACGATTCTTTCGGCAGCGTTGCCATCTCCATAAAGAGATGTCTTCGGCAGGGTTCTGGGCCGTTCCAATGCGGTCTTCATTTCTTCTGGTATTGTTTCTTTTTCTGTGCCAACGACTTGCGCGCGCTGCGCCAAGTATGCTGAAACACCTTTTGCATCATGGTCCAGCAAAGTCGCTCCCCTTTTTCACTTGTAAGGTCAGATGTAATGTGTACTGTTACAAACCATGAAGAAAAACAGGCTGAAAGGCTGTTCAGAGTTGACTCGCCCTTTTATTTGTAATGTCAGATGTAATTTTCAATGTAATAGACAGGGACGGTAGTGTTGCCCGCGGTGCAAAGCCAGAACGGCGGGTTCAGGCAGGCTCAGTTCGCCGTTGCCGTCTACGTCGCGCGCGCTAGCAGTGGCATGATGACGGCAGGTATGTTAATATCGTGGCCTGTGTTTTCGCTGGCTTGGTTTCTGTCTTGATGCCTGCTAGGAAATTGAGGTCGATTCGTCGGGCAGCTAGCATTGTTTACGTCTTTTTCAGGTAGCCTTCTCTGGGCTCGTAAATCGTTCCTTCGCGCAGCAGTTGTCCTATGAGACGATCTGACTCTCCTCTTGGAATCTTGTATTTCGTTTCAAGTTCGTTGAACAGTGCCGCTCTTTCGACCATTCCCGTTTCTTTCTCCATTTCCATCAGCGCCGAGAGAATTATTTGCAGCCGGTCTCTCATGCTTTTGGGTTTTCCTGTCATGATTATGTCTATGTCTATTTTGTACGAGGATAGGTCTATGCCGACTTCTTCGAGTGATCTTTTCATGATTGCCACTGCAGCTTCTGCATCTTCGGCTGTTACTTCTTTTCTGAGAGCCACGCGGGCTCTTGCTTCGGCTGTGCGTACAAGGGACTCCAGCTGCCGTGCCGTGATCGCTACGGGTGAACCTTCTGCTTCGCTGGCTGAACGCATCGCCAAGTAGAAATCGCCGAGACGTTTAAGAGCTTCTTGGCCTAGAACAGGCTTTACTCCCTTGGCGTAGCCGATGTATTTCCGCAGGAGTTCCACCGGTATCGGGGGTTCAACAGGGCTAGAACCTTTTCTGTGTATCTCGAGGATGTGTTCCGACATTTTGGTGTCTGATTCCTTGTTCGGCACGTCCCTCAACACAAAGATCAAGTCAAACCTTGAGAGTATTGTGACTGGCAGAGAGATGTTTTCAGCAACGGTGCGATGCGGTTCGTATCTTCCCAATGCGGGATTTGCAGCCGCAAGTATGGCCGCTCTGGCGTTGAGTGTTGCAACAATGCCGCCCTTTGCAACTGAAACAGTGTGCTGTTCCATGGCTTCATGAATTGCCACTCTGTCTTCTGGGCGCATCTTATCCATTTCGTCTATGCAGCAAATTCCCTTGTCAGCCAGCACTAAGGCTCCGGCTTCAAGGCTCATTCCGCCCCCCTTTTCTCGGATTACTGCAGCCGTCAGGCCCGCGGCTGTGGTGCCCCTTCCAGACGTGTATAGGCCGCGTGGTGCGATTCGCGCTACGTACTGCAATAATTGAGATTTTGCGGTTCCGGGGTCCCCGACTATAAGTGCGTTTAGCTCCCCCCTTATCGTGATGTCTGGGAGCGTCTTTGGCACACCTCCGAACAGGAGGTACATTATTGCCTCTTTGATGTGATCATAGCCATAGATTGACGGGGCAATCGAGCTTACGATTTTGCGATGCACCCAAGGATCCTTTGCCAGTTCGAGGATTTTTTCTTCTTCCTCCGGTGATGGCTGTGCTGTTTCTGGTTCTTTGCCCATAACCTCGATCGAGTTGGCATCCAAGTGAAGAATGAAGGTTCGAAGCTTTCCAACACCTGGCAGTGTTGGCGCTAAAGCGTGTACTTCTCCAACTGCGGAAACGTCGTCGCCAGGTCTTGCGATGTCAACGATTTCGCTTCCCACCAGTTTGATGCTCAGCGTTCTAGGCAGTTGTCCCGGTGGCAAGTCTTCTGGTCTTTCTTGAACTCGTAAATCTTGAGAGTCTATGAAGGTCGATTCCTCTTGGACGAATTCAAATGGGCCTTTTGATCCGCAATCTGGGCTGCTGCATGCGAAAGGTGCTTTCAGGTACTGGCCTGTCTGGTTCACGGGGTTCAATGTTCCACATCTTTTGCATTTGAATGCCGCTTGCATGACCATGGGGCGGACTGGTGATGAACGAACTACGATTCCTTCAACCATTACAAGTCTGCCAATCTGCCGTGAACCGAGTTTGCGCAGCACCTCCGCCTCTAACAGCCGTACAATCCGGGCATTCACAGTTGCAGCTTTTTCGGCGTATTCTGGATCTTCTATTTGCAGTTGCGCATAAGCGGCGTTGTTGGCGTGCTTTAGATATTCTTCAGGTTTTTCCAGAAGCTCCTCCGCAAGCCTTTGATCAAAGGCCAGAAGATCTTCAAAGTCAACCGTCAATGATGTCGTGCCTGCCAATGCCATCTGTGAGATCCTTTGACGGTATCGTTCGGTCTTTAGGAAATCCTGGAATCGTTCTTGTGGGTCTACTGCCTCCAGTTCTTCAGTCATCTGCGTCCCTCTTGCTGTTCGATTATTTGGGTCTTCCACTGACAGATAAGCTTGAACAGCTTCTCATAGAGAAACTTTTCCTCGTCTGCAAGATTTCTCAACGCATTTTCTGTTTGAGCGGGGGCAGAGGCGATTGAGATGATTTTCTTCAGTCTTGAATTTATGATATCCTGAGCCAATTGTCTGACTCTTTCGTATTCGCGCACTTTTTCAGGATCTCGCACAATTTCTTGTTTCAATTTCGTAAGGTATCTTCGAACCTTCGGGTAGAAATTCTCAGGCAGTCTAGATATTTGGCCAGGGCTTTGTATGCGCTCAGTCCATTGAATCTTGTTAAGCTTGGCAGCATCAACTTGCTCTTCTTCATGAATATGGGCGATTCCGGACTTTTCAAGCTCTAAAGCTGCCCAATAATAAACTTCATATTCGTTTCCTTCCTCAAGAGGGCCCACGCATAGGCCTCCGAGTTTGATTTCAGGGCAAGCTCTGTTTGCAATTATCCTAACTGACGAGTTCTCAAAGCAGAAATCTTGAAATTCGATCTTTGACGCGACAGTCCGTGGCAAATTCTTCTCCTTCCCAACCCTCGATACCAACACTCAGTGCAGGACAAGATGTGAAGACTGCTGCTTAAAAGTTTAGATTAGAGACTCTGACACGATCAAGATCCTGGGATTCCTTTCTTGGAATAGAAAATGGAAGAGAATCTTTTATCCTCATGTTGTCATGGCCATAGGCCCAGAGTCTTTATTGCTTCGGCAACTCTTCCCACACCGAGCATCAGAGCGGCAGTGCGCAAATCGCTTTCTTCTTTCTTGGCTGTTCTGTGGACATCGTTGAATGCTTTGACCATCTTGTTCTCCAGTTTCCTGTTCACATCTTCCAGCGACCAGTGCTCGCGTGTCAGATTTTGAACCCACTCAAAATAGCTTGTTGCGACTCCTCCCGAGTTTGCCAGTATGTCTGGAATCAGGACTGTTCCTTTTTCGTGAAGCGCCCTGTCGGCTTCGGGCGTCGTTGGCCCGTTTGCTCCCTCAGCTACTATCTTTGCCTCTATTTTGTCCACGTTTGTTCTAGTTATCTGGTTTTCCAATGCTGCGGGTATGAGGATATCACATTTTGTCTCAAGTATCTCTTTGTTCGTGACGTTTTCGGTTCCTTTGAAGTCAAGGACAGAGCCAGTTTTAGACTTGTGCTCAAAGACTTCGTAGGGGTTCAAACCTTTGGAGGTGCAGATTCCTCCCGTTGAATCGCTCACTGCCAAGATCTTGCAGCCCAAGTCGTATGCTATTTTGGCAGCGTTCCAGCCCACGTTACCGAAGCCTTGAACGGCGGCTGTTGCTCCTTTTAGCTTCAGTCCCATTTGTTTCGCAGCCTCTCTTGCGCAAACGACGACGCCCAGTGAGGTTGCTTCCGATCTTCCTTCTGAGCCGCCTATGCTGAGGGGTTTTCCGGTAACGCACTCTGGGACGCTGTAGCCTCTTATCTGGCTGTAAGTGTCCATTATCCACGCCATGGTTTGCGAGTCTGTGTAGACGTCAGGAGCCGGCACATCGCGGTATGGACCGATGAAATCGTAGAGCAAGCTTGTGAAGCGTCTTGTCATTCTTTCCAGCTCGCCCTTTGACATTTTCTTCGGGTTGCAGCAGACTCCCCCTTTCGCTCCTCCATAGGGGATGTCTACGACGGCGCACTTCCATGTCATCCACATTGACAGCGCCGTCACCTCTTCCAAAGTGACATTCGGGTGGTATCTTATGCCGCCTTTGAATGGTCCTCTTGCATCCCAATGTTGCACGCGGCAACCACTGAAGACACGTATGTTCCCATCGTCCATTTTCACGGAAATGGAAACGATAAGTGACCGTTTTGGATTTGCTAACATTGCGCGTAATCCTGAGTCAAGTTTCAGTTTGTCCGCCGCTATTTTCAGCTGCTCTAGGGCGACAGCCAGTGCTGTTTGTGTTACTGCCATGGATAATTCCTCCAGTTTCTATGGCTAGAGGACTTAACGCATTTAAACGTTGCTTAGAAAACTAAAAAAAAAGAGAGGTGTGTTATTCGAGGATTCTCTCGATTGCGTCTTTTTCTACGTCGTCGGCCATTGGTATGCCTGTGACTTTGGTGGCTCTTTCGGATAGGCTCATCAAGTCGTTTCTGTTAGCGAGTTCCAGTTTCCATTTTCTGTTGCCGGCCAAGAGTTGTTTCAGTCCTACGCCTACTCGGTCGTTTAGATATGTATACATCCCTATGGCTTCCCAGGGTATTTCTTTGAAGCGTGTGCCGTATTTTGCCTTCAGTTCGGGAGTGGCGATGAAGAACTTTTCGGGTGTGGCGCCGAACTTGTCAGAGAAGGCTTTTGGCAGTTTGCCTTCGTCAGACAGTTGCTTGAAGTAGCTGGACTTCATGACGGCAGTTATTGGTGAACGTCCAAGCAGAACAGCTTTTATGAAGGGGCCGTTTCCGAAGTTGCTCATTGCTAAAGCCTTGAACATCGATGTTTCTTCTATGAATCCACCGGCCATTATCAGGTCCGGAACGTAGCGTCCTTTCTTTTTCAGTATCTGTGCGCATCTGAGGACTATGGATTCGAGATAGACAGTTGGGATGCTCATTTCGTCCATCATTGGTACCGGGCTCATGCCTGTTCCGCCCGCGGCGCCGTCGAAGGAAACATAATCGATTTTGGCTTCCGAGGCCATTTTCATTGTCCAAGCGACGGCTGATGGTCTGTATGCTCCTGTTTTTAGTGTTACGTGTTTTGCTCCTTGCTTTCTCAGCCATTCTATGTCTTCTATGAAGCTCTTCTCTTTGGGTATGCCCACCCTACTGTGTCTCTCGAAGGATCTGAACACGCCTTCCTTGAATGCCTTTTGAACATTGGGATCTTCAGGGTCTGGGATGACTACGTAGCCTCTCTTTTTCAGCAGAATGGCTTTTTCCAGGTCTCTTACGCGCACTTCGCCTCCGATGGCCTTTGCGCCTTGTCCCCATTTTCTTTCGATGACGTTGACTTCGAGTTTGGAAATGGCGTAGACATCGACGCCCAGCTTCTGGTCTTCAACGTTCGTCTGTATGACTATATCTCCGTTCTTTCCGTCCCAGAACTTTCGGAACAAGTCTACTCTTCGCTTCAGTTCTTTCGACTGTGTAATCTTGCCGCCAGTGATCTGTGCTTCTGCGTCCATGCCGCCAACGTTTTCCCCTACTATCACAGATGTGCCTGCGAGAGCTGCACCTATGGCTAGGCCTTCCCAGTTCAGTCTTGCAACGTCCGTTGAGCCGAACGCGCCGTTTAGAATCGGAAGTTTTAGCGGTATGCCTCCGACTTTAGTTTCTATTTTGACGTTTGGAAATATCATAACGTCGGAGATGGGTTCAGTGCCTTCTGCTTCGAAAAGACCTGCTTGTATGTTGAAGTGCGACCAGTCTAATCCGAAGTCTTTCAGAGCGCCTGCGGTGCTGGTGCCGAACTGAGCTGGTTCAGGGTAAAGTGCCTCTCTTCCTCTGAAAGCTGATAGGCTTATCTCGCACAGGAATGGGCAGTCACGGATGCATATGGGGCACATTCCGCTTGTCGGGCTTGTATCCTTGACACGTGTTTGGCTTCCGGTCGTTGATTTGCCGTTCAGGTAAGCGCTGTTTTTATGTGTACGTTCTGACATTTTTCTCTCTCCTTTACATTTGTAAACTTTTTGGAACTAGGATGTTTGACTCAATCAGCATTTAAACGTTGCCTTAGAAGGGCGTAGAAATGAACATTTATGAACATGGACCCACGGTGAGTGTATGTGTGAAACTCTGAACGTCTATCCCCCAGCTAAGCATCTGTCGTGCTTGAAAGTCTGCGATTCTCACGGTCTAACCTGATTCAAGTGCTGCTCTTCTAAGCAAGCAATCGACCGCTGTGTGGATTGCTCAGCGGATGGTCGGGGTCCGGAGGCACATTTTCTTCGATGCAAGTATAACTTTTATTAGTGCATGGAAATAACGTATAGACAGGAGGCTTATGTGGGTTGAGTTTCGAGATGTGGGCTGAAAAGTACAGGCCGAAGAAGCTGAGCGACATCGTTGACCAGAAAGACATTGTTGAGCGGTTGAAGAGTTTCACGAAATCGAGAAACGTGCCGCACTGCATTTTTGCGGGGCCGCCGGGCACTGGGAAGACCACTGCGGCTCTTTGTTTGGCAAGAGACCTTTACGGCGATGCTTATAGAGAGCACATGATGGAGTTGAATGCGAGCGACGAGAGAGGAATTGACGTCGTTAGGGAGACCGTGAAGACTTTTGCGAGGGTGAAATCGATTGGTGAAATTCCGTTTAAAATAATGATTCTGGATGAGGCGGACAACATGACCTCTGATGCTCAGCAGGCTCTTAGGCGGACGATGGAGCGTTACACGGAGACTTGCCGTTTCATTATGTGCGCTAACTATAGTGGGAGAATAATTGAGCCTATTCAATCTAGGTGTGCTCCTTTCCGTTTTACCTACTTGCCGAGAGAAGCTCACGATTCTTACTTGATAGAGATGGCTGAAAAAGAAAAGGTGAAGCTGTCAAGTGAGGGTTTGGACGCTATTTTTGAGATTTGTGGTGGAGACCTGAGACGGGCCATTAACACTCTGCAATCCGCGGCTTCGTTGGGCAAACCTGTCGATGCAAAGGTAATCTATTCGATCACCGGAAAAGCTAGCCCTGCAGACGTGCAAAAGATGATTAAAGTGGCTATGGGGGGTGACTTCATGGAAGCAAGAAAACAGTTGCGTGACATGATCCAGAAGTACGGTGTGGCTGGGAGCGACGTGATACGTCAGATTCACACAGAACTCTTCAAAGCTGAGCTTCCTGAGCAGTGGAAGATAAAACTGGCTGACATTGTGGGCGAGGCGGATTTCAGGCTTGTTGAAGGAGCTGATGAAGAGATTCAGTTAAGCGCGTTGCTGGCTAGGCTCGTTGAAGCTGGCTGCGATTTGAGAAGCGCAAGATAGGTGCAGATTCTTGCACTTTGCTTGGACCGTTAAGCACACACCGAAGTCACTTGCTGACATCGTTGGGAACGCTGAGGCAATTGAAAAGCTCAGTGAATGGACAAAATCTTGGGAAAAAGGAATTCCCAAGAAGAGGGCCGCCTTTCTCTATGGGCCGCCGGGCGTTGGGAAAACGGTTACTGCGGAAGCTCTGGCTCATGATTATGGCATGGAGTTCGTAGAGAATAACGCGAGCGACTATCGAACTGAGGAGGCGATAAATCGGTTTGCAGGGCTGGCCTCGCAATACGGTTCGCTGTTCGGTGGAAAAAGGATAATTCTTCTTGATGAATTGGACGGGTTAACCGGGACTTCAGACAGAGGCGGGGTGAAGGCAATCACTGAGGTGGTCAAAGCTGCACAGTGCCCAATAGTCTTGATTGCTAACAGCGCATATGACCCTCGCTTCTCCAACCTCCGCAGCTACTGCCTCTTGATAGAGTTTAAGAAACCGCCTGCAGGCGAAGTTGCGAAGCGTTTGAAGTTGATAAGTGAAGACGAGGGGATTCAAGCAGACGAGGCTTCGTTGAAGTTTATTGCCCAACGCTCAGGAGGGGATGTGCGTTCTGCAGTGAACGATCTTCAGGCGCTGGGCCAGGGTAAGAAAACGTTGACGTACGAGGACGTGTCTTGGCAGGGTTACCGAGATAGGCAAGACAGCATCTTCAACGTTCTAAGAATGATACTCTACGGAAAGACCTGCGCCAGCGCAAAGCAGGCTGCCAACATGGTGGACGTTGACACTGACATGCTTTTCGAGTGGATCTACGAGAATGTTCCAGCGCACTTGACGGACCCGCATGATCTGGCCGACGCGATGGATGCACTGTCTGTTGCAGATGTTTATCGCGGCAGAATCCGCGCGACGCAGGAGTGGGGTTTTTTGCGTTACGTGATAGACTACATGACGGCTGGTGTAGCCCTAGCTAGAAAGAACACCAGAACCTCAGGGTGGATCCAGTTCAAGTTCCCTGAACGAATACAGATGTTGTCTAGGTCCAGAGCCGAACGTGCCATGAAATTAAGCATAGGCGCCAAGATCAAGAAGAAGAACCACATTTCAGCTAGAAGAGCCTCGAGGGAAGTCATTCCGTACCTGAAGATAATGTTCGACAATAATGCTGAGATGGCAGCTGGACTGGCAAAGTGGCTGGACTTGAACCAGGAAATGGTTGAGTATCTCGTCGAGAGCGAGGAAAAAGCTGAAGCGATCATCAAACTTATGGGTTAACGACTGGTTGCCTGCTAGTGTATTCTGCTTCCCGGTGCGATGTCCTTTTCTGGCTGCAAGACCACGACGTTGCCCTTTTCGTCCTCGGCGGCGAAGATCATGCACTGGGATTCGACGCCCATCATTTTGCGTCTCTGAAGGTTGAGAATGAAGACGCATTTTTTGCCCACGAGATCCTCGGGTTTGTACCACTGCAAGAGTCCGGCAACGGCTTGTCTCTTTTCAGTTCCAAAATCAACTATCATTCTTATGAGGTTTCGTGACCCTGGGATTTGGTTAGCTTCCACTATTTTTCCAACACGAAGATCGAGTTTTTGAAATTCATCAAAGGAGATTTCCAATCTTAAGTCACTGTTTCTCAGTTTTCACGCGGGCTGAGCTATTAAGTTTTGTGCGTTTTTCTTCTGCGACTTATTTTTTCGATGGTTTTTGCAACGCCTTCCCAGTCTTCGACGGACTTCGAACGGACTATTTCGAATGCTTCCTTCGAGTTCATCCTGGAAAGTTCTTGACCGACAGCTCTTCTTGAAAGGTATGCTGCTGCGTTCAAGATTTCGCTGTTCAAACGTGAATCTGTCGAGTCTGCCAGGTGGCAGATCAGGGCCTCAATGGTCTTCGGTCTTATCGGGCTCGCCTCGCCGTGGTGCGCTGACACTATGTGAACCAGTTCTAGCGGAAAGTCCCTGCGAACGAGTTCCGAAGTTGCGAGTGATAGGTGGTCCAAGTAGTCGGCTAAGCGTGCTGAGCTGTAGCTTCCGTTCTTGTTGATAGTGTATGTTGCTGGTTTGAATATGTCGTGCAACAGTACGCCGGATATGACAAGGTCGCGGTTTACACTGCCGTGGTATGTCTTCTCCACGGAGTCGCACATTGCCAGTGCGAGGTTTGTTGTTGAAGCGACGTGTTCAATGTATCCGCCCGAGTAGCTGTGGTGACGTGATATACCGGCGGGCGATGTTTCAAGAGGCAAGCCTGAGTATGTTTTGCCGTTGATTTCGATAGTGGGGTTTTTCAACAGTTCAATGACCTTCTGGCGAAGGGGTTCGTTGCGAATCTTTTTTGCTATCGCACTGAGTTTTGGGTCTAGCAATTCATTCACTATCACGGTTCTTATTTGTTGAGAGGATATTGATTTTTCGTTTCTCGCCTGTTGCTATGCTGTGGGCCATGAGAACAGGTTCTGGCATTCGGTTAGTTGTGGCACAGTGCTTGACTATTTTGATGGCGGTTTCTAGCGAAATCATGTGTCCAACGCTGACATAGACGGGTTTGCATCCGCTCTTGGTGGTGACAGCCGCGCCGATGGTCCTTTGGTCATACTCGATGAGGTTCGCATCGGCTTTGGATTTGGCAGTTTTGACTTCGCCGATCAATTTGCTTTTTGCAACACCGATTACCGGTTTTCTCAGAATGAGTCCCAGATGGCTTGCAAATCCGCAGTGATAAGGGTGCGCAAATCCGTGGGCGTCGACTAGGAATAGGTCCGGTTGGGTGTGCAGTTTTCGAGTGCACAGGACCGCGGGTTCTGTTTCTCTGAAGGAAAGTAGGGTTGGAATGTAGGGAAAACGAGTCTTGCAGAAGGCTGTTTGCTTTTCCACGAGCTTGAAGGAGTCATAGTCAAGAACTGCTACGGCTCCTATAGACACGTCATCAGTATACGCGATGTCTACACCCGCCACTAAGCAGATTCTCTTGGGTAATCTGTCCTCGAAAGTAATCTTCTCTGACATGCGTAGCTGAGCTTCATGGGCTTTCTTGACAGAAAAGCGATGTTTGAAGTTATTCTCACCAGTGCTTCTTCGGCGCTGCATTGAGTTCATTTCTTGCTTCTTGCGTACTTTTCAAACTGTCTCAGATGTTTCTCAAGCTCGTTTCTCCGGATTTCTTGGGTTATATCTCCGCGAGTGATCTCGATGAGTTTTCTAGCAACGTCACATTTCCTCCTTAGGCCTGGCACAAGCATGTAAGATTCGTCCATAGCCATGAGTTCGATGTAGATTTGGTCCATCGTTTGCAGGTAATTTTCCCCTTTTTTTGTGTCGCCTTCGCGTAGAGCGTCCAGCACAGCGCGTCTGCATTCGCCTATTACATCAGCCAGTCCGAGCACGTAATCATCCGAAGGAGCACCAATCTCCTTAGGTGTTATGAACCTCGATTCTTGGACTAGCTTCAGGAATATGTTTGCTTCCGAGTATTCTTGAAGCGCGGCGCTGTACAGGCCGCAATAAATGATGCTGGGATGCGAGGCTGACATGTCGTTGACTCTTGAAATAGTTTTGCGTGCTTTTTCAATGAATTTTTCTGCTTCTTTCAACCTTTTTTGATGAATGAGAAGTATTGCTTGCTTCGAAAGGCTCGTTGCTTCTCTCAGATCTCTGTAAGCTGTTTCACGCACTTTGTCCTTGCACATTAGCTCTTTTCTTGTTTCATCTAGAATAGTTTTCAGAGCGTCCATTACGTCAGCACCTTTTTCGGTTTGGAATATGTAGAATAAACGAGTATTTTATCGTATCCTCAAAAATAGGGACGGGCGACCGTTGCCCTGTGCCGTGCCCTGCTCATTCCTCTGGTACTATTTCTTTCCATTCCTCTATCAGCAGTCTGCTGTCGCCGCTTGGTCTGAAGGACACCTTTACAAATACAGAGTCGGAGCCTTTGAACGGAAACATGCTGTCTTCGGCTAAATCTTTCGGCACGTAGATGAGGTATTTGCCGTCTTTCCTCCTGAATAGGCGCCCTCGTCCATCATTAACCATCCATCAACACCTCGATTCAATCTTTGGTTCAAGAGCAAGGGTAATGCTCGAGGGAATATTTAAGCTTTGTTCTCATTTGATTCAAAAAGAACCTGCCAAGAGTCAACTCGGCCAAGAGTCAACTCGGCTTCAAAAGCTGACTTAATTGCAAAGAATATTACGCGCTGTCAAATCTCCTTGAACTCTCAAGTTTGCTTAACAGTACAACGCGGCTTTCTGCAGTGGGCGGGACGCATGTTTCCAACGTAACCACTTTCAGGCGTGTTGCGCAGATGTTTCAGAGGGTGAGGATGGAGAGATAATGCGGTGTTACGCGTCAAAGCAGTATTGGACTTTCTGGAACTCGGCGGCGAGTTTCGCCACGTTCTTTTTGATGGTCTCCGGGTTCTCCTTGTCGATGATTGTTCTTTTGACTAGTTCGGCTATTTTCAACATTTCTGTCTCTTTCATTCCGCGTCTTGTGACCTCGCATGTGCCAAATCTAATCACGCAGTCTGTGATTATGTTTGCGCGTTGAAGCTCTTCTGCTACGGTTCTGCCTTTTTCGTAGTCTCCGTAGTCCACTATGACTTGGTGGGACTGGGTGAAGCCTAGGTGTTGGCAAATCACTGGGCAGCCGCAGTCTTGCAGTGCTTTGGCCAAGGATTTTGAGTTGCGGACAATCTGTGTTGCGTACGCTTTGCCGAAGTCTTTCATTTCAGCCAAGGCTAACGTAAGCGCTGCGATACGGTTCCAATGGGCATTATCTACAAAAGTAGGATAGATCTTCTCTTTCAGGGTTTCTCCGATTTCTTTATTTGCGAGAAGTATGCCTCCTTGAGGGCCGAATAAACTCTTGTGGGTTGAGCCGAACAGGACTTGTGCGCCTTCCCGCAGTGGATCCTGGAACTGCTCGCCGGCAATAAGCCCGAGGACGTGTGAGCCGTCGAATCCCACGATTGCGCCGTTTTCGCGGGCAACTTTCGCCAGTGTGCTGACTGGATACGGAAAAAGAATCAGGCTTGCACCGAAAATCACTATTCGAGGTTTGAGAAGTGATATGGCTTCTTTTGCTTCTTCAACTCTTATGTTCCAATCTTTCTTCGAGAACGAGAAGGGAACAGGTTTAAGATTAAACAGTCCGGCGAGGCCTTCGCTCCACATTCCGGGGTATCCTCCGTCTTGCGGGGAGATGCACATGAGCGTGTCGCCTGGTTTCGTGAGGTTTGCCAGGACAATTGTGTCGGCGATGTGCCCTGAGAGCGGTCGCAGATCTGCAGTTTCAGCTTTGAACACTTCTTTTGCCAGTTTTTCACCGTATTGTTCGATTTCATCCGTGAAACGTGTTCCCATGTAGAATCGATCTCTGGAAGTGTAACGATGTGCAAGTTCCGAGGAAAGAAGTCTGCGCGCGGTTGGGCTCATTATGTTCTCGGATGGGATGAGGTTCAAACATTGCTTGCCGCGCCACTCTTCATGCCTATTGACTAGGCTTAGAATATCCTCAATCATGCCTGCACGCCTCAGCTCTTCAATACTATCTACTTCGGGCTTAAGTTGCTTTTCATTTGACACACGTGCCAAGCGCGCGTCAGAGATTGCGGGGGAAAAGGTAAAGTTTAAAATGCACCCAGTATTAGAGATGTTCACAATCTTGGATGTATAGTTCGAGGGAAGACAGTTGGCAAAAATTCGGCTTAGGGCCAAACAGTTAATGTGTTTGTTCTTGATGTTAACATCTGTGCTGCTGGGTTTTTCATTCTTGCCTAGAGCTAGGGCTGTGATGCAGGTGTTCTCGATCAGTCCTGCCACGGGAAATGTTGGTACGAACGTTACGTTGACGGCAAACCTGACGACGACAAATGGGGCGTATAACGTTACTTTTGATGGGGCGGTTCAAGTTGTTGGAAATGCTACTGGAAACAACGTGACCGCCTCGTTTTTAGTTCCAGAGACAACGTTTGGCAACCACACGGTGGCGGTGGTTGATGTGAGCAACCCCCTTGAGAACGCCACATATCCTTTCTATGTTTCAACGGCATATTACATGAATGTTACTGTGCCTCCAACCCCAACACAGTTGCAGGAAGGTGACTCAGTACCGATCTTTTTGAATGTAACTGGTGAGTTTGCCAACATGACGTACGGTGCTCAGTTTGATGTTCAAAACCCCGACAATTCGACATACTCTGAAAAGTTGGGCATTTCAACGTCCCCCCGTGGAAGCGGTAGCGTAACACTGACTTATCCTAGAGATTTTTCGACGGGCGCTAACACCAACTACGTTGGCAATTACGCGGTTTCTGCTAACTTGACAGTTGCCCCAACGAAGTTCATCGTGAGTTTGACGAATTCGACGGAATATCACAGGATGCAGACAGTTAACATCAAGGCAGTCTACGCGTCTAACGAAACCGTTACGCTTAACGTGTCCGGAAACAACATTCAATATTCCGTGAATATGACCGCTGATTCTGCCGGTGTAATCAATTATTCGAGCTTTGCAGTGCCGTTGAATGCTTCAGTGGGCACCTATAATGTGAACATTGTTTCAGTAGCTGCATCTCCGACAGTGAAGACTCCTCAAGATACTCAGAACTTCGCAGTCCCAGGTTTTGCTCTCAATGTGACTGCAAGGAACTTGGCTGGAGACCTCGTGCCAAACGCCCCCGTTAGCGCCTTTGAAAACGGGACGTCTGTCAACAATCAAACAACCGATTCGAATGGTACGACAGTGTTGATGCTTGAAATTGGAAACTACACTTTGAAAGGATATTTCCAAGGTGTGGAGGTCGGAGAAGGCCATTTTGAGGTAAACAACACCGAAGCAAGTAATCTTGTACTCAATCTTACAGATCTGAACGTTAGAGTTGTTGCGATTGTGAACGGTGCTGAAGTAGGCATCCCCGAAGCGGGAGTCTACCTGACACCGGAGAACGTGACCTTGACAACGGATGTCACTGGAAACGTGGTGGCACAATCACTGTTGCCAAATAGTACCTACACTCTGAACGCATCGCGGTACAACACGCCGTTTAACGTGACAACGATTATCGAGTCTTCTTCAAACAACACTGTCAACGGAACGATTACAAGTCTACTGGTCGGTGGAAGCCCAGTGCCCTTCTTCAACGTAACCATTAGTTGCCCCTCGTACACATTGCAAGTCCAAGCCTTCAAGGCAGATGGGCAGCCATTCAGTAATGCTGCGGTGGAGGCCAAAGAGCTGGTTGGCGGCATTAACTATGACGGAAACACTGATTCGAATGGCACTGTCGCTTTCCAAAATGCTACTCTTGGCGAGTACTATGTGGAGATTCTTGACAGTGCAGGAAAGGAGCTTAACAGCACGACAGTAAACCTGTTCCAAGATCAAAACGTGACCGTGAACTGTAATCTCTTCGGCTTGAACATTTCGGTCACGGTGACTGACTACTTTGGACAACCGTTTGCAAACACGAACGTAACGTTGCAGGAAAACGGCGTTGAACCGATTTCGAGTCGGACACAAGCCAATGGCATGGTTACGTTTGCCAATCTGGTAGGTGACAGTTACAGTGTCTCGGTCTACTTGTCAGATCAGGGTCCACCAACCATGATTGAGGGTCTTCTTGTTGATGGTTCAACAACGGTTTCGATTACAATGAACAGGTACGTGTTGTTGGCTGGGCTTCCAGTTGAAACAAGTCAACTGGCGGTAGTCATAATCATCGTGCTGAGTGTGCTTCTGGTTCTTTCATTGGAAGTCTACAGGAGAAGAAGAAACAAGAGTCAAAAAACAGACAGTTGAGCCAGAATAAGGAGTTTTGAAGAAAAAAGTTTATATGATGTTTAAGGCAAGATATTGCTTAAGAGACTTAGCTAGCGACGTAATTTTGTAAATGAAATGGTCAAAGAGAGTGCATGCATTGGCACAGGTTAAAGCTTGTTCTCCAAAATGTCAATCCTTCAAATGTGTAAAAGAAGCAACTGTCCCCCGTGGGGATGCCGCGTGGTGCAGATGGACAGAAGAGATGTGCGACATTCCAAACTGCACGTATGCCATGTGCATGAAAAGGCGACTGTTGCCGAAGGGAGTGTGTGGAGAAAGCATAAAAAGAAAAACTGTTGAGAAACAGCCGGACGAAGTCGTAGGTCCGGCGATAAAGCTTCGTGGCAGAGCGCTTCGCAGGATTGGAGAGAAGGAGATATTCTGAAGCAGAGCTTTCAACAGTGAGAGCGCTAGAGGTTCAGAAAAATCGTTTTCCCTTTATTTTTCTGCTTCACGTGGCTGGGATACGCTTGACAACGGGCGGCTTCACCTTGCGCAGAACTCTGTAGCCGCAAACTATGCATTTAGTTTCCCCACCGCGCAGCTCTAGTTCTTCCGAAGGAACCTTCGCTCCGCACCTTACGCACTCATAAACTATGCCCGCTGGTGCCCTTTCCATGCTGTTTCCTCTTCCTAACAAGGAAATCCATTTTGCTTTTAAATGTTTCCAGAGGTTTCTGTATTCCTGGCGCGCGCTGGAGCAACGGGTCCAAACTGGCACCCAGTGGGCTTGGACATCGAAGTCTCCGAACGGGATAGAAGTGGTTGAAGCATGTGCAGGTGTTGCGATTAGTCGACTGTTGCAATAGGTGAGCTGATTGAGGAAGAGGAACAGTTCGCGCTCCTAGTGATGCTGAGCCCGTGGAAAAACCTTGAGTAAAGTGGTCCCTGGTTTGGGCGAACAATAAGTGCGGTTTTCGTGAAAGAGTTTTATAGTTGCAAAGCAAAAGGGAAATTGGAGGAATGGCTCATCAAGAAGAAATTGATGGAAATACTCGCGTGTCCAATTGACAAGGAATACCCCTTAGAACTGCTTGTCTTTGAGGAAAAAGAGGAGATTGTGGAAGGGTTGATCATCTGTCCGAAATGTTCAAGGTGGTACCCGATACGCGACGAGATTCCTGAAATGCTGCCGGATGAGATGCGAACGGAAAAGGAGGACTTGCCTTTTTTGAAGAAGTGGAAGGCTAAAACTCCGGAGAAGATTCTGCGAGAGGGCAAGCCGTTCAACCTCGGGAAGCGCTGAGGATTTGCCGTGCCTATTTCAGTTTGACTATTCTGTTTGTTGATGAGGATTTTATCGCTGATTCAGCTATTCTGAGCGCTTTCAGCCCGTCGAGGCCTGTTATCAGCGGTTTCTCTTTCTTCAGAATGCAATTTGCAAAGTGTTGAAGCTCAAGTTTTAAGGGTTCTTGAACTTGGTATCTCGGTTGCACTGTCTCCTTCGCGTCTTCAACCGTTAACTCTTGGGTGATGTAGTCAAGCCTCATTATGGCTTCGCTGCCCGTAGCTATCAGAATTCGAGTCTTGTACGGTGTTAGCCAGTTAGATTCGATGAACGCGCTTTTTCCTCCTTCAAACGCGAGCATTATCTGAGCGTAATCCTCAAATTTCTTGTTTCTCATGCTTCCAGTCTTGGCGTAAACGGCAATCGGGTCTTGATTGAAGAGATACAACATTACGTCTATGTCGTGAATCGCTGTGTCCTTGACCACGCCAACGTCGCCTATTCTCTCAGGCCATTGAGAAACTCTCTTTGCCGTAGCACATACGAGTTCTCCGATTGATTTGTTTTCAACCGCCTTTTTCATGTGTTGCAATCCTGGGATGAACCGCATCAAGAAACCGACGGTCAGATGTACTCCCATTTTTTCAGATGCGGCGAGAAGTTTTTCCGCCTGTTTCGTGTTTGCAGCCATTGGCTTCTCGACGAGGACGTGTTTCCCATTCTCTACAGCCTTGATGGCTTCTTTTGCTAGGCTAGTTGACCAGGTGCATACACTCACTGCTTCGATGTCTTCTTTCTTGAGCATTTTTTCCACGCTGTTGTAAGGTGTGACGCCTAGTTGTTTGGCCACGTTGCTGGCTCTTTCAGCATCTATGTCGCATATAGCTAGGAGTTCGGTTTCTGCCAGTTCCTTGTATACTCTCGCGTGGTTTTTTCCCCAGAAACCTGTTCCTATGACCGCTGTTCTTACCTTCTTCATTTTGTCCAGACTCCTCTTCCTAACCCTCGATATACGAAACCTTCCTTTTCAATTTTGCTTGGCTCCGCTACGCCCTCCAGGTCGATTATGGCGGCTGGCATTTTCATGGTGAGCTTCATTTTCCTGAGATTCATGTGTTTGAACTGGTCGTGTGCTGTCAGGATTATTACGCAGTCGGCGCGTTCCATGGCTTCAGTTGAGTTTTTTTTGAAGTGATACGAGGTTTCTGCGATTTCGTTCTCTGAAACGTATGGGTCGTAGAGGCTGATTTTGGCCCCCCTTGCTTCCAGAGTGTCAATGATTTTTCTTGCTGTTCTCTTGATAGGGCTTTGGGCGTTGGGGGTTTGTGAAACTCCCAGCAGCGCAATCCTTGCTCGTTTCAGTGTTTTTCCGCAGCTTTTCAACGCGTCCTTGACTAGGTTGGCCACGTGTTTAACTGTCTCTTCATTCGTGTCTCTTGCGGCCGTTGCTACTCGAGATCTTACGTTGAAGCTTTCCGCATCTTCCAACAGAAGGTATGGTTCGTCGCTGAGGCTGTCGTCCGCAAGTGCGGGTGTGGGAGGCAGCTTGTCAGTGTCTGTCCCGACGATTTTGAGGGCTTCAGTGTAGTCCACGCCTACTCTCTCACAGAGAAGAGCAGTTTCGTTTGCGAGAGCGATGTTGATATCTCGCTGTAAGACTTCGAGGAGCGCGGCCACTTCAGCCGCTTTTACGTTGGCTGTTCTTCTAACGCCTCTCTTGGCGAGTAGTTCAAAAACGAATGATGCAATCCTCAGGCTGTCCTTATCGGTTGCTGCGACAATTCGCTGATAATTCGCGGCTTCCTCACAAGTCAAGGTGTGCACGGTTTGAATTGGACTGTACGCCAGCCCGAAATCCCTGCCCGCTTTGAGTCCTGAAGTGTTTTCTAATGTTTCTTTTATCAGGCCTTCCGTGAGGCCAATCCCGGTTAGGCTCGTAACTATTATAAGGGATCCGCTCCGAAGGTTTGAGCCTATTTTTTTGCAGGTGTTCTCTAAATCTGAGTACTCTGCCTTTTTCCTCGAGCTGATCTTGACGGGGGTTGTGATTGCGATTATGTCGCTGTGGGAAACTGCCTCTCCAATATCATTAGTTGCGCTCAAGTGTCCTGTTTTTGCATGGCTTTTCAGTCTAGCCCCTGTTTCTAGTTTCAGAGAAGTTCTTCCCTTCGCAATACGGCCGACCGTGGTTTGGTCGGCGTCTACGCATGTTACTTTGAATCCTGCGTCTGCAAAGAGGACGGCTTGCAGAATGCCGTGTTGTCCGCATCCAATTATGCTTACAACATGGTTCCCCCGTTTTTCAGGGGTATCCATTTCCTCTGGTTTGGCTTGCATTATCGGCGTGGACATGCGACTGTTCTCCGTGGCTTTAGAGTCACTGCCTAGCTTAGCTTTTTGATTATTGCTTGGAGTTTCGAACTGTATTCTTTTACGAGCTGTTTGGTTTTTTGGCTGGTTTTGGCTTCGGCGTATATTCTATAGATTGGTTCGGTGCCGCTTGGCCTTATCAGGATGCTGCTCTTGTCTTTGAACCAGATTTTGACGCCGTCAAGAGTGTTTGTTTTCAGCCCTTTGGTTTGTTCGATGAGTTTCTGCAGGACTTCCTGTTTGGCTTCTTCTTTGCATTCGATTTTTGTTTTTTCGATGAAGTATTCGGGTAGTTCCTCTATCAGCGTTGAGAGTTTTTTGCCTGTTTTGGCCATGATGTTCAAGATTAGGGCGGTTGTCATTGCGCCGTCTCTGACTGGTTGGTGAGGTCCGTAGAATATTCCTCCGTTTTCTTCGCCTCCGAGCTTGGCTTTCAGTTCTTTCATGGTTTGAGCGACTGTTACGCTTCCTATTTTGGTCCACACGATTTGGCCGTTATACTCGTCGGCTATGTCCTTGATTATGGTTGAAGAACTCACCGGCGTGACGATCTTTTCGCCTGGATTATCTGTCAGAAAATACTTCGCCACTAGGGCGAAGGTCTGGTCTCCCATGATGATCTTGCCTTTCTCGTCGACAAAAATAGAGCGGTCAGCGTCGCCATCATAGGCCACGCCCAAGTCTGCACCTGTGGCCTTCACCGTGATTGCCAAGTCTCCCAGGTTTTCGGGGCGGGGTTCAGGCGGTCTGCCCGGAAATGTTCCGTCTATGTTTGCGTTTATAGTGGTGACCTTGCATCCTAGTTCTCGTGCAAGGCGCGGCCCTGTTAGGCTTCCTACACTGTTTGCTCCGTCGATTAAGATGTGGTAGTGTTTCTGCGTTATTGCTCTGATGTTGACGTGCTTTTTTACGGCGTCGATGTATTCGTCGATTATTCCTGGCAGTTCATGTGTCGTTCCTATCGTGTTCCACTCGGCGAGCTTTGCTTTTTCGCCGAAGTAGATGTTTTCGATTTCGATTTCATGCTCGTGGGATATTTCTATTCCGTCGTTCCATATCACTTTTATTCCGTTGTATTCCGGCGGGTTGTGTGATGCTGTCACTATGACTCCGCCATCGGCTTTGTGACGTCTCACTGCGAATTGCAGTGCCGGTGTTGGCGCCATCCCTGTGAGGAGAACGTTGCATCCTGTCGAGTTCAAGCCGGCGATAACGGCTTTCGCGAGCATTGGTCCGCTTGTCCTCGCGTCGTAGCCGACGATGAGTTCTCCTCGTTTGAAAAAGGTGCCTATTGCATTGCCAACTTTGATGGCCATTTCAGGCGTTAGTTCCTTGTTGGCAAGGCCGCGGATGCCGTTAGTGCCGAATAAGTGCTTCGAGCTTGACATGGTCTGACAGACCTCTTTCAATCAGATGCGGTTAGGCGTTAATACACTTTTGGAAACTTCGTTTGCTGGACAGACTGATATTCCCTCGGCGAGGGACACGTCGTCTTTTATTTTGGCGTGGTCGCCGATTACGCAGCCTTTCTCGATTTTGGCCCTTTCTCCAACTGTCACGCCTTCGCCGATTATTGCGCCGTTTATCGAGGAAAAGTCCGATATGACCGATCCTTCGAAGATGATTGAATCTTGTATGTGCACGCCTTTTCCGATGATGACATCTTTGCCCACCACTGTGTAGGGTCCTAGGGCAGATTCTTGTCCTATGCGGACGTTTTTGTCGATGGCCACGGGCTTCTTGATCACTATGTTCCTGCCCAGCTTGCTTTTCTGTCGGTCTGGGGCTGAGGTGAGCATTTTTCGGTTGATTTCCATGTAGTCTTCGGGTTTGCCGATGTCCATCCACAATCCGTTGAAGACGTGTCCGTAAAGTGCGCCTTCTTCTGCAAGTTTCGGGAAGATCTCGTGTTCAATGGAAACAGCGCGTCCTTCTGGAATATAGTTAAAGATTTCAGGGCTGAAAACGTACACTCCAGCGTTTATCAAGTTTGTCGGGGCGGTTCCAGGCGGAGGCTTTTCAATAAACCTTACTATGCGATTGTCTTCGGCCAATTCGACAACCCCGTATCTGCTCGGATTCTCCACACTGCGAACGGCTATAGTTGCCACCGCTTTCTTCTCTTGGTGAGCTTCCAATAGTTCGGCGTAGTTCACGTCTGCAAATATGTCTCCGTTCAACACTATGAACGGTCCGCTGTGTCCAATTCGCTTTTCAGCCCTCTTTATTGAGCCACCAGTTCCCAAAGGCTTTCTCAAAGGGTCGTGTGAATACGTGACATGCACTCCGGATCTTGGGACTCGGTGATGTTTTATGTAGACCTCGGTTTGGTAAAAGACAGCCATTATGGCATCTTCTATTTTGCTGCGTGCAAGTCTTTCGAAAGTCCACTGCAACAGGGGTTTGTTGACCACTGGAAAGAGTATCTTGGGTCTTGTGCAGCTTAGTGGCCTTAGCCTTGTGCCAAAGCCCCCTGCCAGAATCACTGCTTTCAGAGTTTTCACCGCCTTGGACTGTAGGTTTATATTCAATGTGCTTGCAATAAAACAGTTTGGTGAAGGAGAGTCTAGTTATGAAGGTTCTGCTTCATGAAATGAGCTGGCCAGAAGCTAAAGAGTACTTCGCAAAGAATGACATTGCAATCCTCCCTGTGGGTGCAAACGAGCAGCACGGACCAGCGAACCCGTTGGGAACAGATCACCTAATCGCCAAGAGCATCGCTGAGGAAACTGCGAAACGAACAGGAGTGCTGTGTCTGCAGGTCATCCCGTTCGGCGTGAGCTCGCATCATAAACAGTTTTGGGGGACCATCTTCATTTCTCCTAAGGCATTCAAGGAGTACGTTAAAGAAACGTGTTTGTCCCTTAACTACTACGGTGTGCGAAAAATCGTGGTGGTTAATGGCCACGGAGGCAACTTGGCCGCACTCGCGGATTTGGCCAGAGAATTCAAGGAGGACGGTGTTTTCATGTCCGTTTTCCAGTGGTGGCCTGCCGTGGCGAAGCTTCTGCCCGACCTTTTTACGTATGAAGAGAGGAGGCATGCTGGCGCTGAAGAGACATCGGTGAATTTGGCCTTGCATCCGAACCTTGTTAACATGAGTGAAGCATTGGATGAGGAACCTCGCAGGCACGCAGTGCAAATAGAAGGCATGACGCTGCCATTGAGCACAGTGGACGAAACAAGTTCAGGCGTCTACGGAAGGCAGTCAACCGCTTCAGCCGAAAAGGGAAGAAAAGTTCTCGAAGCCGTCATAAACGAACTAGTCAGACATGTTAATATGCTTAAGAAAGCAAAAATTGATGATTTGATGCAGAAGCCGAAGGTCTAGCTGCAGATCTTCCTACAGACCGTCGGCCAAGAATGCAAAAACCTCTGTCTCTCCCATGAAGTTACGCCATTCCTATCAACCGACACCTGCAGCTTTGCATTCTTTTCAACACTCACATCTTGAAGTCGGCGTATTACCCCCTTCCAGCCCTCTTCCACTTTCTCGTGCAGAACGCCAACATGCAATATAGTGTTGACAACCACAAGAGAGGGCTTTCGCACAGTCTAGCCGGCATGGCTAGATACCTCGTTTTTCCTTTAGCTTGCCGGAGAATAGATAAGATTTAATTTAGGCCGTAAATTAGAAGATAGAACGATTGGCCTTCAAAGCGGGGGTTGCCAAGCATGGTCAAAGGCGTAGGCCTGAGGCGCCTATCCTGTAGGGGTTCGTGGGTTCAAATCCCACCCCCCGCATTCTAATTTAGGCTTATTCTGAGCTTGATTAGCCGAAATAAATTCACTTTAGGACTTTAGTGTGCGGGGGCTAACAATTGAACACATGTTTACCGGTAAAATACTAAGGTTATCCCACATTTTATTGACGAGAATTTATAGCAGTCTCCATGCGACTCTGATTGTACGCACACTGGAGACCGAGTAACTCAATTTTGCAGTGTTTCAGAGAAGAAGCACACACTATATATGAGCGAGTCCGCTAGGATTAGACCCCAAACGGGGTCGAGTCCAGCAGCCAGATCATGCTAACCAAGTCCATAATTCAGGGCGGCGCTTTCCTCGTCAAAGGAGACCTGCTATCTGTGTGGCTAAAAAACTCGCCACCTCGGAGACCCTAAAGGGCCATGCATATGTTATCGGAATTTCAGGGTGTTGTGCTTGCGCGGTTTTTACAGCAGCAGGGATGTCCACTTCGGCGTGCTCACCCCCGCGTGTCATCATCGGCGTTACCACAATGACTTTCTCGGCTCCCCGTGCTATGGCATGGCTGACTGCATCGTCCACACTGGGAGCACAGAATTCGTTGAATCCCACGATCACCTCACACCCAGTCGCCTCACTCAGGTGTGCTCCCAGCTCTTGAGACCCAGCATAGAAGGGATCGTTTTGGGCTGTACGCGTCCACCCGCGCATTTTAGCATCGAGCGCGCGCGCTGAACAACAGCCATGGCCTTTGACATGATATCAGAGAAATCACCCTGAACACGTATGGCTTGGCTAACGTTTGGGATGACGGGATCAGGGGTAACTACTGGAGCGACTATCTGACGCAGTATCCGAACGCCGCTGAAATAGACAGCTCAGGCGTCTGGAACACACCTTATGTCATCGACACGAACAATACTGACCATTATCCGCTTATGGTTCAATATGTAATTCCAGAGTTTCCATCGATTCAAGCTACGATGTTTTTCATATTATTAACACTACTAACAGTCATAATCTACAAAAAGAAAGGCGTGAAAACAAGCCAAAGTTAGACAGAACAGAGAAAACGCAATAACCAACCATTCTCCTACGTGCGGCTATGAATTATAGTCAAAACATAGCGATTTTGGTAGCCCGGGAGTTACCGTTCCCAGACTGTAATTTATACCGGAATTCCACCTTTTTTCCTTAGATTGTAGGTCGCTGGTATCTATACCTAATTAGGTTCAGATACAGTCGCGCGCGCTGAGAAATTGGGGAGTCGTTTCCACAAGCGCGCGCTCAGAACTGTGAATTTCAATTCCTATTTCAGATTCATCAAAAAAAATCCAGCGCGCGCTTTACACGCAATGACCCGCTTCTTGACAAGGCTTATTGATTGAAGCTTCCATTTGTGGAGCGCATCTACGAAACGAGAACGTTTAAGAGTTGAATAGTTCATACGTAACTTTTGAACTCTCATGAGGTTGAAGGGTCTACCGCTCAATCTAGACATGTATAAAACTTCTGAGACGCTGACGAACAAGCATTTCAAAGAATTTAAGATGCCTGAATTTGAAGTGGTTTACCTTCCCGAAAGCATGAGACCTTTCATGATCCTCAACCCCTTAGACACGAAAGAGTTCATCGTAGACGACAACAGAGGAGCAGTTGCCGCTTTACCCTCCTTGAAATTGGACGGCACTGATTTTTACCTTTCAGTTAAGGGCGTAGGTTCAACAGCAAATCCCTTCTCTCATCAGCTTCTAGGGAAAGCAGAGATTTGCAGCCTGCTGAAAGATACCCAACTGAAAGATAGAATCATAAACTCTGAGGAAAAGATTCCGCGATACCTCACAGGGGAATTATGGCTAAGAGGCTCCCCATATGGAGGACAGGGACTTGAGCACGCGTCTACTTCGATGAAAATCTCAGAAATGGCTGACCTTACCTCCATTCATGGATTTCGAGTCGCGCCTCTTGTCAAAATAGTTTTCATTCCTAAAGATGTTGAGAACGAAATCAAAGAAATATATTGGTACCGCAGGTTTGCTGGAAGGATTGTTCAGGAAACAAGAATTGTTCCTTCCAATGTGAGGATTTATTTTCATTCCAAAACCACAATCGGCGGGAACATAAGCGCAATCTTCAACTTCTTCGGAATAGATGAAAATGACAAAGCATTACAGTTTTTGAAAAACTTCATCAAAAGCGGGCTTGCATTCCTAACGTTGTTCACTAGATCAATAAAGAGCAATGAGGATGGAACTTTCAGTGGGCTAGATTTCTATGATGTCTGGCTGGACAAAGATGCAGTGCTCGCTCCTGACGGAACCATTTACTTTGTAGATCTTGAAGGCTTGGAATGGATAACTGTTCACGAAAAAAAAGTCCATGAAAAGATAGACGATCAAATATACAGGTCACTCTACGAATTCATGTTTGCCTACGAACAGATAGAACGAGAACGATCTAGAAGGTTCGGGCAAGTTACAGACAGGAAAACTCATTTTGAATGTCTTCTTAGGGAGGCTCTCAAAGACGATGAAGTTGTCGATCTCGCGCGTGAGGGACATAGTCTAATGCTTGTTGTAGGTAACATTCTGGGAGAGCAAGGCTTAATTAAGAAATTTCCAATCATTGACTGGTAGTAAAAATGCAGTGCAACACCGCAAGAACATTCTTTTCTCAAATAGCTGGAAAGCAAGTTTCAATGCAAGTTTCACAAAGCGACTTGGATTTTCTTGCCACTAACGACTACGTCTCGGTCATTCAGAAAGACCAGTACGATCAGGCTCTGGCTGAACTCTCAAACCTGTCAAAAATGACCGAAGATCTACACGATGAAACTGTGGAGGAAATGACCGCGGAGGCCACTCTGACAAAAGAAGAAAGAAAAATCCATTCAATCCTGTTTCATCTTGAAGGAAAGGAGAAGAAAGAAGCCGAAATGCAAAACGTTGAAGCTGAAAGGAGCGTTGTCTCCAAAGAAAAAGCTGACATTGCAGAAGAAGACTCCAGAATAAATGAGCTTCTTAAGAAAAAATCCATGATTGACAGGATGGTTCCATACAACGGGCTGTATCTGTCGCTTACTGGCCTCGGGGTAATGACGCTGAACGATCTCAACGTCAGAAATTACAGGGTCTCTGAAACTGAGTTTTCAGACTTCATTCAGGAGCGCTTGGCTACTTATACAGAACTGCGATCTATAGCAGACAAGGGTAGCTTTTACGTATCCGCTCTTAAGATCGATTTTCCTGGCGCAGATCTCTCTCAATTGTGGTGTGTTTCAATAGGATTGGGGAAGCTTCAGGGCGACCCAAATCAGATTAACCAGAGATTTCTCCTTTCACTCGGCATCGTTCAGCATTTCAAATCTAACCTTGAAAACAAGATGATGGCAGCGGAAGTCATGACTGCTTCTAAGGTGAACCCTTCTCAGGTGCCTACAAACTCTGATCTTCAAAACTTGGCAGAGACCCTGCGGAGTCTTGAAAAAAAAGTCAGGCGTGACGCTCACGTTCCCAAAGAGCTTTCGGTTGGTGTTGCCGCTACTATTTTGTTTGCGAGAAGATATGACGGCACATATCCCATTGACAACCTTGTAGAATTCTCAAAGAGAACCCTTTCATGTGAAGCAGCCGTAATACTGTCTGTAATCAACGCGCCGTTAGAGGAAATTGGTGGCAAATTCCAACAGTTCAAATCACTGTTCAGTTCTTGGGGATATGAGGAATCAGAGGATACTGAAATCGCCTCAGCCTTCTTGGCAATTTCTGATTTGGCGCGAGATGAAGTGAAAGATAAGATGACCATAATCCTAGATGCCCTTAAGAATTACTTGGAATATCCGCTCGTAGCCACTGCAATTCTCACTTCGATACCGACGCTTGAAGCTAATGAAACTCTTGACCTGATGGAAAAAGCTTCTGCCATGCTTGGAACTTTCGCGCCCAGCCTAGAACGTTCTGAACTGATAAGCCTCTCAGTCAGAATGATTCACGGAATCAAGAACGAACTTGTAAAAGAACTTGATCCAACTGCGAAAATTGCAGAAACTCCTGTCCAGTTCACGTATGTCCCGTCAATAGTCTTCTTCAGGTACCATACGCCCTTGATTATCGCACATTCATCATACCATTCTACGTTCAGCGCGCTTGGCGGTGCTCACCCTGCTCACGTGCACGGTGTTGGAGGTTTCACGGGTTGACTTCAAAATCGTTTGTTGTTATCGCACTTTTGCTGTCCTTAGCTCTGTTCTCGGTTCAGGCCTTCGCAGCCTATGTTCCTCATCAAGGAGATTATTTCAGTTATTATGAAGTTCAGAACTTGGGAAGCGGCACCGGCGATTATTCTGGATATACGGAACAGACAATCATTAACGGAACAGGAGCCATCAACGGGGTCACCGCAAACGGAACAGTATCTGCCTACTACAGTTACTCGTATGATTTCAGCAACAGTTCAGGCTCAACAGAAACCGGAGGCTCGTCAGGAAATTTCACTTTTTCCTCAAACAACTTCCTTTACATTAACGGAACCGACGACCAGACTGGATACGTTAACCCAACTGTCTGGTTCTGCATGGATAACTCGATCCCTGAGGGCGGAACCTTCACCCTTCTGAACACCTTGATGACTGTGAAGTCCACGAATTACAGCTATTTCCTTCCCTCACAGAACAGAAGCGTGTACGCGATTTACGCTCAAGGAGAGTCAAGCTACGAGAGAAACGACGTATACGGACAATTCACTGCCACATACACCTGGGACACGTACTTTGATCCGTCTTCAGGATACATCATAGGGTACGACTATACTGAACACGACAGTAACCCTTCAGGAACAGGGTTCACGTACACTGAAAATCTATACATTAATTCAGCCAGCTACCCGCTGACAACAGCTCCCACCGCCAGCCCTAACGGAAGCTCAGACTTAATGAAGGATGCCCTGTATATTGCAGCGATAGTCATAATCATCGCAATCATCTTAATCATCATCTATGCAGCTTCGAGAAGAAGGAGAAGACTCCAGAAACACCCGTCCCAACAACCGGTGTACACACCGCCAAGCGAACCTCCCTCGCCACCACCGCCACAAGATATCAATCTGACTCCAAAACAAGCTCCAGTGCAGCAAATCGTCATCAAGGAGGTAGTGAAAGTAAAGTGTCGTTATTGCGGAGCACTAATAGATTCCACTGCGGAGAAATGTCCTTTCTGCGGAGCTCCTAGAAGTTAGACACATCTGCTAGCTCTTCACTGGCTCCTTCCTTGCCAGATTCTTCTTGAAATATTGAAAAACCTGCCCAGACACCCTCATTTGAGCCTTCAGTGCAATTCTTGAAGATGAAGGATTATAACGAGAAATCTCTGAAAATGCTGAACGTGCATGCTTTGACTTCAGCCATAGAAGTCGCGCATAAAGGATGTCTTCACCTATGCCTAACCTCCTGAACTGAGGTTTCACAAAAAGAGAGTGTATCCTTCCGATACTCTTAACAAATGAAACCCATCCTAAACCAGCAATCTCGCTGCCCAACCTGACAACAAAGCATTTGTCTCCATTCTTTAGGGCGATTTTTACCCATCTCCTGTTCATTCCAGCGTGCGCCAAAGCCATGAATCGCTCTATCTCACCTATTTGCCCCTCATCCGCCATGGAGATTTCATGGCTGAACCTGTGAACAATGTCATGATTCTCCAAGTCTATAGTGTAAATGTCATAAATCTCACTTTCAAACTCAGTTGTCAACTCCGCGAAGAGAAAATTAAACGGCTTCAATCCATAAAAGTAGTCAAACACTTCCCTCGATCTCGTGTAAACCGTTCCAGCCTTCTCAAAGTCGTCGTAAATGAATATGCCTGAAACATTATCTTCAGAAGTCCTAGATACGTAAGCCTCACCCCCTATTTCGAGAACCTCCCTGATGAAATATTGAAGATAAGGTTCAAAGAACGAGAAGCCATCTGGAAAAACAAAGTCGATATCAAATGCACTCGATAATTCGGAGACTTCCATTTCTTTCGATCCGCTCATGTTTGCAGATATAAAGTATCTCAATCTGATAAACTTGAGTTTTCATCGCATTCAAGCGCGCGCTCTATGAAGCTTTGAGTTTTTCTGAATAGCAAAAGCGCGCTAGACTGGGGAATAGTAGAGTGTATGCCGTTAGCGTCGGGTCGTATATGAATAGGGTGCGTCTGCACTCTCACAGTGCAATTAACCCTCATTTATACTTGATTTGCGAAGCCAAAATACATATTCTGGAGTTTGTTAGCCTGGGAGAGATTCGAACTCTCGCACACATGCGGTTCTTGGAGGGAGGCGGACTTGAACCCGTTTGGGTATGGGGATGGGCGGCCCAATTATTCCTGAAGGTTGATAGTGGATGTTGAAGGCGAAAAGTCCAAGTAATTCTACATACTTATTATGGCTTTGTATTTCCAAGGACGTAGAAATTATGGGCAGGAAAAAGGTAACGATGTCACTTGGCACAAAGTGCCTTCAACTAATCGACCACTACGCAGCAACAACTGGATTTGAGTCCAGAAGCAGAGTTATGGAAGAAGCAGTTTTCGCAGTTACCGAGCTTTTGGGTCATAGACGTATGTTTGCTCAGAAGGCTCAACAGTTGAAAGAAAATCCTTCTAAAGAGGAGATAATGAGAAGTCTTCTCTACATAGGTGACATCCTCTCGAAGTATGGTGCAGTTTTGGATAGATTCGAAAGATTCGCCGATGTTCCACTCACAGAGACAGTCGCGGGCAAGAAATAGAGTGCGCGCTATACAAAATAATAACGTCAACGTGAAGCGTCAGCCGAGCTGCTTTTTTCCAGCTTACAGTTCAGTCTGAACTTGTCGGCAGCTTTTCCGCGGCAAATCCAGGAGCGCGCGCCTACTTCTTCTTTCCTTTTTTCTTCTTGCTCTTTGGCATCTTGCTCAAACCTCGCTAAGAACAAATAATTATGGTTTTTTGTTTATGAATTTTGTTAAATAGAAATACTGTTTAGCGCGCTGTTGTATTAAACAGAATTAACCCTTCAGGAGTGACTTTTCTAAAAAAAGAAAAGTATCTGGATTTTTGGCGAGACTTACTTTTTCTTTGCTGGTTCTTCAAATGTCTCGCAGGCTTTTGCAGCTTTACAATGCGGTCACGCTCTTGCGGAGGAACATAGCGCGCGCGCATAACCTATTTGGCAAAGTTTACGGTAATCTTGGCGCGGACTAACTGCAACTGTAGGATGAAGTCTTCCAGTTTCAGCAGGTTCTGAACCCTTTCGGGTTTAGGGACGGGCAGACCTGCCAAAAAAGGGGTTTTACCGGTAAAATAGGGTGGGGGTCCCACCCCCCGCACTCTAATTTCAGGCACACTTCAGGCTTATTTCAGCTAATCAAACTCAATTCATGACGTTGTGGAAGGCCTGTGCGGGGGTTAAGAATTGAACATCCCTTTGCCGGTAAAAATGCTTGGGTTTCTGCGGCACGGGATAGGTTCGAACGCTCGTTCAAATATGCTCGTTTACTACTATTTTAAGGGTGAAAAGCGCGCATGCGTGTTCCTAAATTGGTCTAAAATGGTTTTTATTCGTCTTTCTTAAGTCGAGGGCAGTTTGGGGTTCATATCTGTCCTTGATTCCTACGAGTACCTGTCTACTCTGAACACAG
>Ga0187866_1000264_pt1 | contig 67652 bp, 77 predicted proteins | sample June2016WEW_11_1_3_FD_133013 | JGI IMG/M metagenome (GOLD analysis project Ga0187866, IMG submission 133013) | Peatland microbial communities from SPRUCE experiment site at the Marcell Experimental Forest, Minnesota, USA - June2016WEW_11_150 | ecosystem: Environmental > Terrestrial > Soil >... | reverse complement strand
TTCAGGCCCCGCCTCGCGGCGAGTGTTGTTTCACCCTTGCGCTTTGCTAACCCTTCGTCTCCATCAGACTGGGTAGAGGACTTTCACCTCCAAGCTGTCAAGCATGCTCGGCACACGAAAAAGAGCGCGAGCGAGTCGCCCGCGCCCACACGAACCGTGACGATTTACGCGTTGGCCAGGACTGGCTCGACGCCGTAGATTGAGTGCCAGGAGGTTGCGGCTTTCAATTTGCCGTTGACGTTGTTGATGTTCTTCACGCCTTCGGTCTCCAGCCACTTGCGGAACGCAGCTGCACCTTGCTTGGCGTAAATTGGGATGCCATCTTTCCAGGTGGCGCGCCCGCAGAGGACGCCATTGAACCTCACTCCGGATTCGCCGGCCAGCTCGAGGGTCTCGCTGAATTCCGCGTTGCTGACGCCCGCCGAAAGATAGATGAAGGGCTTGGTCGCCACGTTCGCGGCTTTGTGGAACAGGTCGATGGCTTCTTTTTTTGTATAGGCTTTCTGACCACCGAATGACTTTGTGCCTTCGACGAACTTCATATTCACCGGCACTTCGACTTTCAGAACATCGACGCCATAGCGGTCTTTGCTGAACTCGCGCATGCTCTCGGTGACGATGTGCGGCTTCTTCTTAGCATAGTCCAATCCCTTTTCGTCCGCGCCTTCGTCGTATCCGACAAACTCCAGGAAGTATGGGATGTCGTTGGCACGGCATTCATCGCCGATACGCTCCACCCAGGCGTGTTTCTTGTCGTTCACTTCCTTGGGGTCGAAGGGCGTGTAGTAGAGCAGAATTTTTACGCAGTCGGCGCCGGCTTCTTTCAACCGACGCGCCGACCAGTGATCGAGCAGATCGCCCAGGCGGCCGGGACCGGTCTTGTCGTAGCCAGTTTTTTCATAGGCCAGCAGCAGGCCGGCGTTCTTGGCGCGGCGCTTGGAGGCGGGCAGTCCCCATTCGGGATCGAGCAGGATGGCGCTGGCGTGAGGAGTCAAGACTTCGGTGACGAGTGTTTTGAACTCCTCCATCATGGCGTCGCTGACTTCTCCGCCCTTTTCTTTGCCAAGCGATTTTTGCAGCGAGCCACGTTGATCCATGGCTGCGGCTGCAATGACGCCGTGCTCGTTCGAGACTTTTCTGAGACCCGCAAGTTTTCCAGGGGTAAGCTTCATAGATTCCTCCAGGACTGCATAAATGAAGATGAGTGCTTGGAAACAGTCAATTGTAAACCAAGCTGGCGGGAAAGCGGCGGGGAAGCGCAAAGCTGAACTTTACGTCTCCCGGAACAAGACTGAGACCTGGGAGGACGCTCAAACTTTGTCAGTCCACCGAGTGCTTGGCGGTGTAGCCGTCGCGGGAGACCACCTCGATTTTCTGTTCTTTGCCTTTCTGGTCTTTCACCTTGAGAGGTCCGCCGTCGGGGGCCACGACCTGCACTTTCAGCTTGCGGTAGGTGCCGTCGAGCTTGTCGTTGGTCGGGCGATAGGTGAGCGAGTATTGGTTGCGGATGTCGGTGGAGATGTCGTGGAACAACTCCGGCATCTCGCCCTCGAACCGCGGAAAGTAAGCGCGGCCTCCGGTCATGGCGGCGAAGTTGCGCATTTCGTTATCGGCCTGCAGGTAGTCCATGTTGTTCACGGGGATGCCCATGCCGTGGGGCGCAGAGCGGCCGCGAGCTTCGTACATTTCCCGGATGATCCATCCCACGCTGACCGGGAAGATGGTCACGTCTTTGGTGTCTTTTATCTTCTTCGTGATCTTGTCCAGCGTGAGCTTGCTGAAGGTATCGACCCCGGTGGTCACCAGGATGATGTACTTCTTTCCTTCGACTCTGTCGAGGCGATCCAGGGTGTCATATAAGGCGTCGAACAGGTTGGTCTCGGCGAATCCGGGAATCCGCAACTGGTTCAGTGCTCCGTAAACGGCTTTCTTGTCCTGGGTAAAATCGACGAGGATGTGCGGCTGCATGTCATAGTAAGCGACCGCGATCCAGTCGTCTTTTTGGAGAGTGTTGGCGAAGGCATAGGAAGCCTGCAGGGCCTGGATCATAAACGCATAGTTGGTGGAGGCGTATTCGACCAGCAGGACCGCGGTGATGGGCGCTTTGGAAACGTTGAAGGTGCTGATGGACTGCGGCGCTCCATCTTCAAACAGGCGGAAATTATCCTTCTTGAGGCCGGGAACAAACTCGCCGCTCTTGGTGGTGACCAGCACGTCCACGTTGACCAGGGGGGCGTTCACCCGAATGGAATAGTCCGGCATGCCTTCGACCTTCTTCGGGGAGACGGGCGGTGGCGGCGGGGGAGCCTCCTCGGGAGTTTTCTTGGGAATGGCGTAGGGACCGATGTCGCCGCCGGGGCCACCAGCTTCGGGCGGAACGTCCTGCTTGGGCTTGCCGTTGTCGTCGCTCTGAGGAGGAGTCTGGGTCTGGTCTTGGGCGGAGGCGGGAGTAACTGCGAAGAGCAGGGTCAGCGAGACTGTCATCGCCAGCATCCATGTAGTGAAATGCTGCGAGCGTAAGCGGCGGTTTGTAACCGAGCAATTGGCGAACATATAAACTCCAAGGAGGAAAATACACCATTGGGAGCGAAAAGGCCCTGTGCTAGTATAGACGCAGGGATTCGCGATTGGGATGTTTTGCCCGGCTCCCGTTATTCCCCTCCTGGCAACGACTTACAATCTGGCGAAGCTAACCTAGTAAGGTGAGGGCTGATGCAGTCCTGCCGGGCTCAGTTCATGAAAAAATTAGCTTTTGCTTTCTTCGTTGCCTGCCTGTCTTTCCCCTCGATTGTCTCTGCGCAGAAGTCTGATTCCGCGCAAAATCCGCCAATCATCCCCGTCAACCAGATTCATGCGGGCATGCGTGGCGTGGCCTACACAGTTTTTGAAGGGGTGAAGCCGGAGGCCATGGAAGTTGAAGTGCTGGGCGTGCTGCACAACGTGAATGGGCCCAAGGGAGACGTGATCCTAGTACGGCTGCACGGGCAAAAGGTGGAGTATACGGGCGTCGTCGCGGGCATGAGTGGCAGTCCGGTTTACCTCGACGGCAAGTTGGCCGGGGCGCTTGCCTTCCGCATTGGAGAATTCTCGAAAGAGCCGATTGCTGGGGTTACGCCCATCGCCGATATGCTGGAGATCAATGCGCTTGACCGTTCGCCTGCGGAAGAGAGCGCCGCGGTTAAGCCGACTGTGAATGCGGTCGCCGGAAAGACTAGCGCGCCGGGCGAAATTTCCGCGCTGCCGGGTGCGGCGCAGGATTCCGGCGGAAGTGGGTTCGCGAATTATTTGAAGCCGATCGAGACGCCGCTGGTGTTCAACGGATTCTCCGAACAAGCCATTCAGCTTTTTGCGGGGCAGCTTGGATCGGCTGGAATCGTGCCGGTGATGGGAGCGGGGTCGGTCAGCAACGACAAGCAGCCTGAACCGGTCGAAGCCGGCTCTGCCATCAGCGCCATTCTGGTGCGCGGCGACATGGATATTGAGGCCACCTGCACCGTGACTTACGTGGATCCTCAGCGACTGCTGGCTTGCGGACATCCGCTGTTGCAGTTTGGCTCCGTAGATCTGCCCATGAATAAGGCCGAGGTGTTGGCGACGCTGCCCTCGCCGCTGAACGCTTTCAAGATCGTGAATACTACCGAGCCGGTGGGAACGTTCGTCCAGGATCGACATACCGGCATCATGGGCGTGTTCAACCGGCAGCCGGAGATGATTCCGGTTACGTTGAGCATCCACAGCAGCACGGGAGTGAAACAGTTCCATTACGAGGTGCTGAACAATCCGAAGCTGACGCCGGTCGCGCTGATGGTGACGGTGTTCAACGCGCTGCACGGAGTGAACGAGTTCGGAGAAGAGATTACTTACCGGCTGGCCGGCAGCATTGGCGTCAAGGGATTTCCTGAGGTCACGATGCGCAACATGTTCGCCCCGTCCGAAGGAGCGCAGCCGGCGGCGATGCAGGCTGCGATTTCTCTGGGCGAGCGCTTCGAGCGCATCTATGACAATCCTTATGATGCCGCGGCCGTGGCGGGCGTGAAGCTGGACTTCGACCTGGTCCGCGAGCGGCGCTGGGCGCGGCTGGAGAGCGCTCGCACGGATGTGACGGAAGCTCGTCCTGGGGAAGAAATTATGCTGGAAACCGTGCTGGCGCCTTACCGCGGAGAGCGCATTGTGCAGCAGATTCCAGTAAAGATTCCGACTTCAGCGAGTAAGGGAACGCTGCGCATTCTGGTGAGCGACGGCGATACGCTTGACCACATCGGGCGTTCGAATCCTGCGTTCGGGCGAAAGCTCGATCTCGCGTCTACGATTTCGCTGCTGAATAAGGAGCACTCCAACAACCGCGTTTACGTCTCGCTGCTGGAGGCCGACCCTGAAGCCCGCGTCGCTGACAAAGTGATGCCGACGCTGCCCATCTCGATCATGAATGTGATGGATGGCATGCGAGGCAATCAAGAGATGATTGTCAGTGGCGAATCGAATGTGGATGAAACGGCAACGGCTCCGCTGGATTATGTGGTATCGGGAGCGCAGTTACTGACGGTTACGGTGAAGTAGAGTGGTACCGAGTACGTTGTTGCGAGTATCTAGATCTACTTCTCGTCCTCGTTCTCGCCCATCTGCTGCGTGAGGTAGCGTTCGTAGCCCAGTTCCCTGATCTGGTGCATCTGCGCTTCGAGGAAGTCGACGTGGTCTTCTTCGTCCTTGAGCAGTGTCACGAATAAGTCTCGCGAGCCGTTATCGCCTTCACGGGTAGCGATGGCGATGGCATCGTTATACTGCTTGACCGCACCGACCTCGAGGGCCAAATCGCTTTCGAGCATAACCTTTACCGTCCCGCCGACTTTCAACTCCAGCGGCATCATGGACGGGCTGCCATCGAGAAACAGGATCCGTTCGATCAGCGCTTCGGCATGCTTCATTTCGCCGATGGACTGTTTCTTGATGAAGTCGGAGAGCCGATGATATCCCCAGTTTTCGCACATCTCGGCGTGCAGAAAATATTGGTTGATCGCAGTCAGCTCTTCACGGAGCGCCTTATTCAGTTCAGCAAGGACTTTAGAATTACCTTTCATGGCGAAGCGAGTATGCCAGAAGGAAAGGCTCACCGGCAAGCCTCTGTGAGGCCATACCAGAGAGGCGCACAATCAAAACAACAGGACGCCGGCTTTTTCCATGTGCCGAAAGCCGTCGGTGGCCCATGCGGCTAACAGCATAAGCGTTCCGTTATAGCCCACGTGCACCAGAAAGCTTGACGCGACTGACTTGGTCACTGCCCGCACCGTGGTGAGCACCACGCCGACGAGAACGACGATCAGCACGGCCGACCAGGAGCGATATTGCGCATAGTGCATCAGGCCGAAAGGCAGCGCGGTGAGAATGATTCCCCAGACAGCTCCCATGCGGCGCGCCAGCACTGGATAGAGGAATCCGCGGAAGAAAAGTTCTTCCATCAGCGGTCCGAGAGTGATGGCGAAGGCGGCGGTGAGATAGGCATCCAGGGGCCGGTCGAAGAATTGATCGAAGGGCGTGGTCTTGGGCATAGGCAGGAATCGCCCTAATGCGTCGAAACTGAGCATAAACACGCCTACGGCTAATAGACTCAGTCCGGCCACACCCGGCCAATTCCAGCGAATGGCTTGCCAGAATCGTGTGTGGTATTTGCCCTCGACCAGCAGGAACATGTAGAGCGCCACGGGGATGTAGGCTAGAAACTGGGAGAGCAGCGCGAGGGTGGGCATTTGCGCGAGTTCGATCCAGCTGCGGTGCGGATGGGTGAACTGGCGTACGGCGAGGACGATGACAAGTTGCGTGATGAAGAGAATGCCGAGCGTGAGGATGGCGATGACGAGGACGTCCCAGCCGCTCCAGACGGGGTTCTCGCCGCCTTTGGGGGCGGGAGCTGTCGGCGCGACCGCGGGCGGCGGAAATGAGTCGGTAGCAATGGGAGCGGGCGGCTGCGGGTCAATGCTCAGCGGGTCGAACTGCGGCTTTTCGGGAGCTGACAAAAAGATCCTTTTGTGACCGAGAACCGGGAAAGTGAAGGTCCCCCAGGGCTAAAGCGCGCTTTCATTTTAGAGCTTAGTGGCACGGCTAAAGCCGTGCCCTTTCACGACTCATTTTGATACTCGTTCATCTTATGGCCTTCTCTTGACGGCCTCCGCTCTAAGCGCTCCGCTTCCCGTTCCCTGCAAAATACCCCGTGAGGGCCTGGCCTGTATACGACTTCTTCACCCGCGCCACCTGCTCCGGCGTGCCTTGGGCTACGATACGGCCGCCTTCTTCGCCGCCTTCGGGGCCGAGGTCGATAATCCAATCGGCGTTGCGGATTACATCCAGATTGTGTTCGATGATGACGATCGAATTGCCCAGGTCGGTCAACCGGTGCAGCACGTCGAGCAACTTTTTTACGTCGTCGAAGTGGAGGCCGGTGGTGGGCTCATCCAGCAGGTAAAGCGTTTTGCCGGTTTGGCGCTTGCTCAGTTCGCGCGCGAGCTTAATGCGCTGCGCTTCGCCGCCGGAGAGCGTGACCGCAGATTGACCAAGATGAATGTAGCCGAGGCCGACGTCGACCAGGGTTTGCAGCTTTTGTTTCACCTGCGGGATGTTTTCGAGAATGGGCAGAGCGTCGGAGACCGGCATTTCGAGCAGGTCAGCGATGGAATTTCCGTTGTACTTCACGGCGAGTGTCTCGTGATTGTAGCGGCGTCCGGCACAGACTTCGCAGAGGACGTAGACATCGGGCAGGAAGTTCATCTCGATGCGGCGCTGGCCCTCGCCCTGGCAGGCTTCGCAGCGGCCGCCGGAAACGTTGAAGGAAAAGCGTCCGGCTTTGTAGCCGCGCTCGCGCGATTCTGGCAGCATGGCGTAGAGATCTCGGATCGCCGTGAATACGCCGGTATAGGTTGCGGGATTCGAGCGCGGCGTGCGGCCGATCGGGGATTGGTCGATGCGAATGACTTTGTCGATGTTCTCCGCGCCGACGATCGCCTTGTGCTCGCCGGATTTTTCGCGTGAGCGGTAAAGTTGGCGGGCCAGGGCGCGGTAAAGAATGTCGTTGACCAACGTGGACTTGCCAGAACCGGAAACTCCGGTGACCACCGTCATCACGCCGAGCGGGAAAGTTACGTCGAGATTTTTGAGATTGTTTTCCTTCGCGCCGAGAATCGTGAGCGCGGCACCGTTCTTTTGACGGCGTTCGGGACGCATCTCGATCTGCACTTTGCCGGAGATGTAAGCGCCGGTCAGCGAGTTGGGCTCGCGCATGATTTCTTCCGGCGTTCCGTGCGCCACCAGGCTTCCGCCATGACGCCCTGCGCCCGGACCGAGATCGATCACGTAGTCGGCGCGGCGGATGGTCTCTTCGTCGTGTTCCACCACCAGAACTGTGTTGCCGAGATCGCGGAGATTTTCGAGCGCGGTCAGGAGGCGGCCGTTGTCGCGATGATGAAGGCCGATGGAAGGCTCGTCCAGAACGTAGAGGACACCGCGCAGCTTGGAACCGATCTGCGTGGCCAGACGGATGCGCTGGCCTTCGCCGCCGGAAAGCGTGGCCGCCGAGCGGTCGAGGGAGATGTAGTTCAATCCGACCGCATTCAGGAATTGCAGACGCTCGACTACTTCGTGCATGACGCGGCCAGCGATCTTCTCTTCGCGGCCCGCAAGTTTGATGCTCTGTGCGACTTCGAGAGCTCCCGAAATTGGCAGCGCGGTGAAATCGGCAATGGAGATGCCATTCACTTTCACGGCAAGACTTTCTGGCCGCAGCCGCTTGCCGTGGCAGGCGGGACATTCGCTCGCAGACATGTGGTCCATCAGCCAGTCGCGGTAGCCTTCCGACGTGGACTCTTCGAGATTCTGCTTCAGATATCCGAAGATTCCGCGGAAGCCGGTCTTTCCGCGGCCGGACTCGCCATTCAGCAGCAGATCCTGAATTTTCTCAGGAAACTTTTCGAATGGCATATTCAGATCGATACCGTGCGCTGCGGCCATCACTTGTAGACTGTGGATCAATCCCTGCGACGCCGAACCCGGGCCAAGTCCGCCATCGAGCAACGGCTTCGACCAGTCGGTGATTACCTTCGCGGGATCGAAATCGTAGCGGCTGCCGAGGCCGTGGCATTCGGGGCAAGCTCCATACATGCTGTTGAAGGAAAAGGAGCGAGGCTCGAGTTGAGGGACGCTGATGCCGCAATCGGGGCAGGCGAGCTTTTCTGAATAGAGTTGCTCATCGCCGCCGACGACGGCCACCTGCACCAGGCCGCCGGCCAGCTTCATGGCAAGTCCTACCGACATTTCCAGGCGGTGCTCGATGCCCGGCTTGACGAGCAGGCGGTCGATCATCACTTCGATGGTGTGGTTCTTGCGTTTATCGAGATTGAGATCGTCTTCGAGGTTGACGAGTTCGCCGTCGACGCGGGCGCGAGTGTAGCCGTGCTTGAGCAGGGTCTCCATCTCTTTCTTGAATTCGCCTTTGCGGCCGCGCACGATAGGCGCCAGCACCATCACGCGGTCTTCAGGCGTGAGAGCCATGACGCGCTGCACGATCTGCTCCGCGGACTGGCGGCTGATGGGGCGTCCGCATTTGGGGCAATGCGGGACGCCGATGGAAGCGAACAACAGGCGAAGATAGTCGTAGATCTCGGTAATCGTGCCGACGGTGGAACGGGGACTGCGGCTGGTGGTCTTCTGCTCGATGGAGATGGACGGGCTAAGTCCATCGATTGCATCAACATCCGGACGCTCCATCTGGTCGAGAAACTGCCGAGCATAGGTGGAAAGAGTTTCTACATAGCGGCGCTGGCCCTCGGCATAAATCGTGTCGAAGGCGAGAGAAGACTTGCCGGAGCCGCTCAGTCCGGTCACCACGGTGAGGGTGTTGCGCGGAATCTCAACGTCGATATTCTTGAGGTTATGCTGGCGCGCCCCGCGCACCGAAATCTTGGTGATGGCCATTAGTTTGGGCTGGATAGCCCTTCCGTAATATCGACAGGTCTCCAGATTTGTCCGACATTAGGAGTGCGCAGCTCTACTCCGTATCTTAGTCGTCAATAGCGGCGGGCGTCAACGAAGGTAGATTGAGGATGCCGCACAGACGAAAGTTGATCCGGCAGCATCTAAATACCGCAATTTCTAACTGCATACAGACAGGGTGGTTGATTGTGATTTCGCTCTTCATGCCTCTCATTCTCTTCGTTACGGTAGTCGCCTCCGTTGGCATTGGCGTCATCGCGGCTTACGCCGCCGTCATCGGCATCCTGCAGGCGTGCGGCCGGGCATCGCAGCAACGGCCCACGGAAGCAAAAACGAGGCTGGTTCTCGTGCCTACGCAGAACCACGCCAGCGGGGACTAAGCACCGCGCCCTCAGAACCCCGTGTTAGCATTTTGTTTGTGCTGTTCTCCGGCGGAATGCCCATGGCCCGCACTCGTCCTATCCCGGTTTCATTGATTCTCCCAATACTTCTCGGCGTTCTGCTATCGACATCGGTACCTGCGGCGGAGCAGTCGCTGTGGCTCGAAATTCACTCCACGCACTTCACTGTGATCACTGACGCGGGGGAGAAAAAAGGGAAAGAAGTTGCGCTGCGGTTTGAGCAGATGCGGGCTGTGTTCGCCATCCTGTTGATGAAGGACCGGCTCAACGAACCCCTGCCGCTAACTATTCTTGCTTTCAAGAACGACAAGAATTATTACCAGAGCGCGCCGCTGCGGCAGGGGCAGCCGATCAGCGTCCCGGGATTCTTCGTGCCCGGCGAAGACCAGAACTTTATCGTGCTCAACTTATTCGAAGAGGAGTCATGGCGCGCCGTGGCGCACGACTTCGCGCACCTGCTGATGAACTACAACTATCCTCCAGTGGAGGGATGGTTCGACGAAGGGCTGGCGGAATATTTCAGTTCCATTCGCATCGACAACAAACAAGTCGAAATCGGGGGCGACCCGGAAATGAATCCCGTCTTCACCCAGGACCTGCTGGAGAATCAGCACGAGGTTCACAATCCTGGGAAGTCGCTGACCGAACTGCTCGGGGGGCAAGTGTGGCTCGCGCTGCCCGACCTGCTCACCATGAAGCATGACACTTCCAGATACGTTGAAGGCACGCACCACACTCTGTTTTACGCGCAGTCGTGGATGATGGTGCATTACCTCCTTCACGAGAAGAAGCTGCCGGAGACAGGAACGTATTTTGATCTGGTCGAGAACCAGCGTGTGCCGGTAGAAGAAGCCGTTCAGAAAGCGTACGGTGTTACGCCTGCACAATTCGACCAGGCGGTGAAGGACTACTTCCACTCGCTCACGCCACTGTTCACAGCGCTCGATGCGTCGAAGCAGCCAGATTCTCTGGCCAATCCGCCGCAGGTGTACCAGTTTCCCACGCCGGTTGGGCCGAATGACAGCGCGATCATGGCCAAGCCGATGCGCGAAGTTGATGCTCGGGCTTTAGTGGCTGAGGTAAAGATAAGAATTCCGGAACGTCGCAACGTCGGCCTGCAGGAATTGCAGGCGCTGGCCACCACTCCTGAACCAACTGCCTCCGGTAAAGCCAACGCCAGGAAAGTTAATAAAGAGAACAACGAAGATGCTCCGCTGGTGGAGGCCACTGGCAATGAGATCGCGCATCGGGCGCTGGCATGGGACCATCTCCAGCGCGGCGAGTTCGATGCGGCGGCGGAAGAATTGAGCGATGCAGCCGCCCTCGACCAGCGCGACATGTGGATTCGCTACTACATGGCCGTGCTGAAGTACCGCGTAGCACAAGCGAAGCATACCGATATTCAGGGACTGCCCAACATGATGCAGGATCTGCGGGCAGTGCTGGAGTGGTATCCGGAATTTGCCGACGCCTATGACCTGATGGCGATGGCACGCTTGGTTGGCGGCGGTCCAGTCGCGGCCACGCAAGCGGAACGCGCCGCCATGCAACTCAGCCCGCGCAACCAGGAGTACGTCTACCATATGGCGGAAATCTACATTGAGGCCAAGAAGTGGGAAGCAGCGCGAGCCTTGCTGGAACACTTGAAGACAAACAGCAATGCACAAGTTGCGACGGAAGCGCGCGGGCAGTTAGAGCGACTGGCGAACGAGCAGAAATACGGCCTTTCGGCAGCCTCCACGGCTCCGAAACTTTCTCCGCAGAGTTCTCCCTTTGACGTGCTGGAACAAGATGCCGCCAAGCGCGCGGCGGCGGAACAGGCAGCACAAAACGCTGGCACCGGGGATAAGCGGGCGGCCAAATTTCTTCAGGGCCGGCTGGTGGGCGTCGATTGCTCGCAGTCTCCAACCGCCGTTCTCACCGTCGCCTCGGCCGGAGTCGTTCTGAAACTGCGCACTGCCGATTACAAATCGCTGCTGCTCATCGGGGCCGACACGTTCTCGTGCGCGTGGAATGATCGCTCTGTGTCGGTGAACTACAAGCCGGGCGGCATTTCGGATGGGGATCTGGTGTCGGTCGAGCTGCGGTGAAGGCGGCCGTTCGTTCGCGCTACCGGCAGCGATCCACGCGAAGCGACCGCAAGTTGTTGGGTGAAACCTAAAATGTAAAACCCTCTCGTTCGGAACGGGAGGGTCGGCAATCAACCATGATTGCGGTTAGGCGCGGACGACGTTGCCCGCCTGAAAGCCTTTGGGGCCTTTCAGCAGATCGAACTCCACGGTCTCACCCTCATTGAGCGAGCGGTAGCCGTTCTCCTGAATCGCGGAGAAATGTACGAAAACGTCTTCCCCCGTGGAGCGCTGGATGAATCCATATCCCTTCGCCCCGTTGAACCACTTCACTGTTCCCTTCTCTCTCACGGAAAAACTCCTTTCGCCATCGATAAGAATTGTTCCCCCGGATCTCCAGTATTGTTGTCCCGGCGAACCAGGACGCCCCCTCAAGAAAACGGTGGAACTCGGTCGCTGCCACTTAGTGCCGAAGAAGTCGCCGCAAAGCAAAAGACCCCTCGGTTCAGCACCGCGCAAACTGCGGCGAGAACTTCCGGAGCCTTGGACCATCGACGCTGATTTCTACGACCCTACTCAAGACGTCAACCTGTCTTACAAACTCATCACGCGGCATTCACCGGCAATGAGCACACGCGATAATAAGCACTACTAAATCGTTTCGCAAGAAGAATTAGAGGATTAGCCTGAAAAATAACCTTCGGTCATATTTAAAACTTTAACACGGTATAAGAAAAGACCCGTTGCTGGGCTCTAAACTTTAGTTTCCGGAGAGGTTGCCAACACGGAGCCAAACCCTTGGTACGATTAGGGTATAGCCCCGTGCCGGATCCAATTACTACTACGGTTAGTAGACCAGCGGACATCGCCCCAAGCCGCCCGCAGCGCCCCCGTCGCGGGTGGTCCTCAGGGGTAATGGTCTCGACTGTGAAATACCTGCTGCGGACCGATGTGCACACGTTTGCGTTTTCTGTCGCCGCCAATTCGATCCTCTCGTTTTTCCCTTTTGTAGTGCTGCTGATGACGCTTATCCGACGCGTTTTTCATTCGCGCGTGATGTACGACGTGGTGGTGGAACTGCTGCGGGACTACCTGCCCGCCGGCCAGGAGTTCGTCATCCGCAACCTGAACGCCATGGTGAACAGCCGCCACAGCGTGCAATTGGTTTCGCTCATCATCCTGTTAGTGACGTCCTCCGGCGTGTTCATGCCACTTGAAGTCGCGCTCAACCGGATCTGGCGCTTTCCAAATAATCGCTCGTACTTCGGCAATCAGTTGATCTCACTTGGCCTGGCTTTTGGTTGCGGCGTGCTGACTCTGCTGTCAGTGGCCATGACGGCGGGCAACGTGGCCTTGCTGGAATTTCTGCTGCGCGGCCACGGCACTGGATTTATTCGCCTGGTGGGATTTGTGGTGATGAAGCTGTTCGCTATCGCCGCCAGCATCGCCATATTCTTCCTCATTTACTGGGTATTGCCCAACGGAAAGGTTCCGGCGCGTGCGGTGCTGCCAACGGCCATGATCATGGGATTGCTGTCGGAAGCTTTGAAGTATGGCTACATTCTGGCGCTGCCCTGGCTGAATTTTGGCGAAGTCTATGGCCCTTTTGCTCTGTCGGTGAGCATGATGTTCTGGGCATTCCTGTCAGGATTGCTGCTGCTAGCCGGTGCGAATCTCAGCGCGGAGGAGCATCAGCGGCACACGCTCTGACGAATGGCTAGGCGACTCGCCGAAGGGTCCGGCTCAGACTTGCCGCAGCTCTGCTTTTGCTTTCTTTATTAATTCTTCGACGTTGCCGTCAGCGCGGACAGTTCGCGTCGCGCTTCCTGTGCAGGGATGAAGTCGGGGTCGGCGTTCTTCCAGATGTCGAGCAGTTGTTGGTAACTGCGGGTCGCTGCCGCGCGGTCGAACAGCGCCTCTGCGCGGGCCGTTCCGAGCAGGCAGAGAACATAGTCGGGCGCCTGAGGGTTACCCGTCGACCCTTCTTGGAGGGCCAGACCGCGATAGCGAACGCCCGGCTCGAAGTCGGTGACGGCCTGCTGCCCATGCTTCATCTCTAAGGATGCACGGCCCAGAAGGTGAGGAATTTTCGTGACCAGCACGTAAGGAACAGCCGAGGTCAGCAACGCCGCGACCTGCTCCGGATGGTGCGCGGCCAGGGCTGCGGCGGCCTTTACTTCGGGCAGATAGATATCGTTGACCAGCGTGTTCGTTGGCGCTTCCGCGGCCACGCGCTCGGTTTCTTTCAGGGCCGCACTTTCCTCGCCGCACAGGGCAAGGGCCAAAGCAGCATTGGGAACAGTCGCCACCGAACGGTCGAGCGTGAGCCCATGGTGGGCAGATTCCCGGGCAGCAGAACAGTTCGATACCAGCGCATCGTGGAGGGCCTTGACCGCGTAGAGTCCGCCCGCCGCATCCGACAGATGTTGTTGCTCGGCTTTTTGTCCCGCCTGCTCCCACTGGCGGTCCGCCTCGTGCATTTTACCCAGATAGAGATAAACGGCTGCCGCGCCCGCCTGTACGATAAAACCGTCGGGGCGCCCGGCTGCCCATTGCACATGTTTCTCCCAGTCTGGCCGGCCAGAGATAAGATCGTCCACCATCGCGTTGGCTTGATAACTGGTGCTGTCAGCGCCGCCCTGCTCCAGCGCCTCTTTCAGATAATGCTCGCCTTCCTGCATCCGGTCGATTCCCATCAGCGTGCCCGCGGCATTGTTGGCCGCGACATCGTTCCAGCGGGCGATCTCCCAGGCCTTCTCGAAACCCACGGAGGCCTGCTCGTAGTCGCCGATCGTCTGGTAGGAGGATGCGAGGTTGTTCCATGCGGCGGCGTCGCGCGGGTAGGTCGCCACGAACAGCTTGTAGGACTCCAGTGCCTTGGGTAGGTCGTACTGCTGCAAAGCGTATTGCGCCTCGATGTACATGCGCTCGCGCTCGGTCACCCGTTCTCGCAATTCGTAGGCCTTTTTCACGTTCTCGACGGCCTTGGCCACTGCGCCCTGGTTCCCATAGGCCACACCCAGACGCGCATAGGCCATGGCGAAGCTCGGGTCCAGCCGGATCGCCTCCTGGTAAAAAGAAGCCGCCTGGGGAAAGTCGCGCCCCACGCGGTGTTCATCTTCTCCCAGGGAAAATGCATGGAATGCCTGCAGCGAAGCAGTCGTGACGTTAGTAAACGGCGTGGTGAGCTTCTGGATGGACGCCATGGACTCGCCCAGCCTCGCCCGCATCGCCGTGGCAGCATTGGAAACGGCTTGCAGCACTCCAGCTTTGTCGTTGGCCGTGACCTGTTCGCGCGCAAACACATCTCCCGTGCCGCAATTCACCGCATTAATCTGAATCACATATGCTGGTCCCAGATTGGCGATTGTCCCCGCCAGATAGGCCTTCACTCCCAGCCGCTGGCCCAACTGCTGCGCCAGTTCCGGCGTAATCCTCTGCTCGCGTGGCTGGCTCAGATATTGCAGGTTATTGTGCAGTTCGGCATCGCTGACCAGTTGCAGCAACGGCGACTGCTCGAGCTGGATGGCCAGCGCCTCTTTCAATGTCGAGTCGAATACCGGGTCGCCGGTTTGGTTGGTAAAGTCGGCCAGAATGAGTTGATCTTTGTCGGTCAATTTCGGCGCCTGATGCTTGCGCCAGTAGAGGCCCCCGGCAACCGCTGCCAGGATCAACACTACGGCCGTTGAAACCACGAGCTTCCACTTCGCCTGCGAGGGAGGAGTCAGCGGTACTGCCTCCACGCCCCCTGGAACCGAGGCCGAGGAACCGGAGGAAACCGCCACAGAGCGACCACTGGTCTTCGTCCCAGGCCCAGCCGCAGCCGGCGGCTGAGATTCTGTCTGCGTGTTCCCACCCGCCACCGGCATGGAAGGAGAAGAACCCACCGCTGAAGAGCGCCCTGACTCGAGGTCCCGCTTGAGGCGGAGCAACTCCGACTTGATATCCACGGCGTGCTGGTACCGCAGATCGCGGTCTTTTTCGAGGGCGCGGTTGATCACGTCTTCCAGCTTGGCCGGAAGTTCGGGATTCAGCCGCACCGGCGCGACCGGCGCACGATTCATGATGGCGTCAAAGATGACTCCGGAAGTTTCTCCGCGAAACGGCACCGCCCCAGTCGCCATTTCATAGAGCACGATGCCAAACGAGAATAGATCGGTGCGCGCATCCAGGGGCTTGCCCCGCACCTGCTCCGGCGACATGTACGCGACCGTCCCCAGCGCCGAGCCCGGGCTGGTTAAGTGCTGAGCGCTCGTTCCCTCGGTTCTGGTAACTTCGGCCGGGTCCAGCACGCGGCTACTATCGTGCGATACTTTGGCCAGGCCAAAATCGAGGATTTTGGCCGTTCCCCGGGCGGTTACGAAGATATTCGCGGGTTTGATGTCGCGGTGCACGATGCCTTTGGAGTGGGCCGCGTCCAGCGCATCCGCCACATCGATTGAGATGGCAAACAGCTTTTCGAGTTCCAGAGGACGGTCGCCGATGAGGTGCTTCAGCGTCTCGCCATCCAAGAATTCCATGACGATGAAAGCGAGCCCGCCCTCTTCACCGATGTCGTAGATGGTACAGATATTGGGATGATTCAGCGCAGAAGCAGCCTGAGCCTCGCGGCGAAAACGGCTGAGTGCGGCCGCGTCACGGGTGACATCTTCGGGAAGGAACTTCAGAGCGACGAAACGGTGCAGCCGCGTATCCTCGGCCTTGTACACCACTCCCATCCCGCCACCGCCGAGTTTCTCGATCACTCTGTAGTGAGAGATGGTTTGTCCAATCATATTTTCGCAAGCGTAGCCCGTGACATCGGGGCCGAGTCCGGTGAACCATCTTAGGAGCCGGGCAGACGCAAGTCAACGCGAACTACCGCGATACGTCACGCGTACCGAATATGCACAGGGTCATGGTGACATCCGTCACTGCGCGATTCCTTTGGACACCGGCTAGGATGTGCCTGGTTTCGCAGTGCGCGCTGCAGTCTTCGCAACTCACGGACGTGGAACATCGACTGGTGCGGGTGCTGGGTAGTGTGCTGGGCCTGGGTTGGTCGCAGTTAAACCTGAACGTAATCACCGGCAATCCTTCTGCTACGCCCGATGACTTCGCCGGTTTCCCTGTGATGCACTACTATGGATTCAGTGAATTGCATTCCGATCACTCTCTGCTACAAAAACCCTTACCAGCTCGCGCCCGATGATGTGGCTGCGCTCTCGCGCCTGTATCCTGCTGGCACATCCGGTAAATCGGCTCCCACTGCCCGCCTTCACGGTTCGGTGTATTTTGTGAATCATTTCGGAGGCCCGGGCCAGCCCATGCAGGGTGTGAACGTGTTCGCGCGTTGGACGCCTCCGATGGCGCTCGGTTGGGCTAAAGCCGACGACCAGCCAGTCGTAGTTGTCATAGACCATCTCGACGGCGCCGGGGACGAGCTTCCGCATTTTGGCAAGAGCGCGGCGGGCGAAGGCGGCAACCTCTGGGTCGTATTTCGCGAAGAAGGAGTCGAGTTGTTGCTCGGCGTCGGCTTGGCGCGCAGCAGCAGGGGACTTCTTCGGAGGTTTGCGGTTCGTCGATTTCCGAGCAGCATGAAATTTCCTGACGCATGCGTATTGATGTCAGCCGTCAAGCCGACTATTTCTTCGTCCACTGATCCACCCAGTCGTTGACCGTTTTGTACCAGAGCTGCGAATTTTGCGGCTTCAGCACCCAGTGGCCTTCGTCGGGAAAATACAGCATCTTTGATGGGACGCCTTCCATCTGCAATGTCGTGAAGAGCTGCAAACCTTCGCTTACGTCTAGGCGGTAGTCGCGCTGGCCGTGGACGACCAGCGTCGGCGTCTTGAAATTTTTCGCGTACTGGTGCGGCGACCACTTCTGGTACATGGCGCGGTTGTCGTAGGGAGTGCCTTTGAACTCCCAGTTGTTGAACCACAGCTCTTCGGTGGTGCCCCAGGCGGATTCGGCGTTGAACATGCCGTCGTGCGAGACCAGGCACTTGAAGCGGTCGGTGTGGCCGAGGATCCAGTTGATCGCGTATCCGCCGTAGCTGGCGCCCAACGCGCATTCGCGGTCTTTATCAATAAACCCGTAATGCGCCTCTGCGTAGTCGAGGCCCTTCATCAGGTCTTCAAACGGAGCGCCGCCCCAGTCGCCGTCGATGGCGTCGATAAACTTCTGCCCGTATCCGGTCGAGCCGTGGAAGTTGATCATAATGACGACGTATCCGTTAGCGGCGAAGAGTTCTGGATTCCAGCGATAGCTCCAGTCGTCTCCCCAGGCGCCCTCCGGCCCGCCGTGGATGAGGAACTTCACGGGATATTTCCTGCCGACATCGAAGTTCGGCGGCTTGACTAGGAAGCCTTCGACCTCGTCGTTGTGAGCGTCGGGGAACCAGAAGGATTCGAGCGGGGACATGAAGACTTTTGAAAGTTCGGCCTCATTGGTGTGGGTTAACTGACGTTGCTCGTCGTTATCTGTAAAAGGCCGAGCCTCGCAAACCTCAGTCGGAGCATGCACTGACATGCATGTAAAGAGCAGATTTCCGTTAGGCGCGAGGATCAGATCATCCGCGTAGCCCCACGAATCTGGGAGTATGTCCGTTGTCGTCCTACCACTCGACAGGTTCATGGGCGAGCCGCTATGCGATCTTACAATCGGCGCTGGAGCAGTCTCGTTATATCCGGTTGTTCCAATACTGTAGATAGAAGATTGCCCTTCCCGCTCCGCAGAAAAATAAAGTCCATCGAGCGCCACCTCGCTCCCGAGCTTGTGCCAAGCCCATGTGAAGCTTCCCACCCAAGCGTCGAAACTCTCCGTCAGATTCTTCTTCTCTCCTGTCTTGCGGTCGTACAGCATCAGGCGGAAGCGGTCGCTCTCGTATCCGGGACGCTGCTGGGCGCGGTAGGCGATGTAGCGGCCATCGGGCGAATAGAGCGGCGTCGAGTCGCTGGCGGGATTGTCGGCGGTGATGTTCTTCGTCTGGGCCAATACCTGCGCGGAGGTTGCGTCGTGCGGAAAAACGGCGGGAACCGTCCAGAGATCGTTGTTGGTGGAAGCGGCTGGATTCTTATCGTGATTCGAGGTGTAGCAAACCTCTTTCCCGTCGGGCGAGAAGGCATAGTCGTCCTGCCCACCGAGTGAGAAAACAGGCGCATCGTAATCGCCGGGGGTGAGGTCGCGGTAGCGGTGATGATAAGGCGGATCGGAATTACCGCCGGGGACAATAGCAAAAAGGGAGACACAAAAGATGTGGCTCCGCTTACCTTCCTTGTAGGCGTTCCAGTGGCGATAGAGCAGATGATCGAAGACAAGGGCCTTGACCTTCGAGTTCTCATGCTCGTGAACTTTGTTGGCATTGCAAGCAAGTTCGTCGGGCTGCTCGTCGCACTCGGGATAGACATCGGAGGTGAAAATAAGAAACTTGCCGTTGGGAGACCAGGTTTCGCCGCTGGCTTCGGTGGCAATGTCCGTGAGCCTGCCTTTTTTAGTGACAGTTCCGGTTGCGCTATCAAACTCGGCGATCCAGATTTGCGATCCGCCTTCTTTCGTCGAGATAAAGGCGAAGCTTGTTCCATCAGGCCTCCAGCGCGGACGGTCGGCGTCCTGATCGGCGATGATCTCGCGCTCCTGACCCCCCGCCGTGGGCACGATCCAGATGTGCGGCGTCTTGGTGTTGGCTTCAAGATCCACATCGACCACGCTGAAGATCACCCACTTGCCGTCCGGCGAAACCACAGGCTCCCCCACGCGCTTGAGCTTCATCATGTCTTCGAAAGTGAAGGGATGCTTGGCCTGCGCAAAGACGGGAAATGTGAAAGCGATGAGAGCGAGAAAAACGGGAAAGAAACGACGCATGAGGGAACCTCCCGACAAACGGATGAGTGTAGCAGGGCGACGTGGCTGGCTTCCAGTTGCGTCCTTGATAGTGCGCAGCGTGAATGTCATACCCGAGAGCATCGTGACTCCCGGGACAGCAGGTTCCTCCACTTCGCTCCGCTCCGGTCGGAAGGACAGAGTTTTTTTCTGAGCGCGGATTCTGCTCCGGAGGGCCCCGACCATTTTTTCAACACGGCAACCCCTTGATTGATATGGCATCCAAGTTAGTGGCAGAACTGCAGCGCCCTACCCCCGGCCTCACTGAGCGGAGAGGGGTCGGGGGAGGGTCGCCGCGGTTAAACTTAGCCGTGGCGATCAATGGGCGCAGGAGTTCGGGAGAACTACGCGTCCTCGCAAGTCCCTCGAGCTACTTATCCGATAAAATAGGGTTATGAATCGGCCGCACCGCATTGTTCTGTTTTTTGCCTTGGTTGTATGCATTTCCCTTGCTTCGCCAGCGATTGCGCAGGAAGGTCCGCTCGAAAACGCTCCGCCCAAGGGCATCACGGCTGAGGAAATTATCCAGCGCTTCGCGGCCAAGGAGAAGGAGTTCAAAGAGGCCCGCGATCAGTACACGTACCGGCAAGACATCACGGTAAAGACCCTGGATGGCAGCACCACCACGGGCGAGTATCACGAAGTTTTCGATGTACTGTTTGACGACAAGGGCAGGCGCATGGAAAACGTAGTGTTTGCCCCGCAGTCGAGTTTGGAGCAGGGCGGGCTTTCGCTCGATGAGGGCGACGTTCAGGACTTCCGCAACCGTCTGCCCTTTGTGCTCACCAGCGATGAGATTCCGGAGTACAACATCCTCTATGTGGGCCAGCAGGCGGAAGACGAGTTGCACTGCTATGTGTTCGACATCGCTCCCAAACAGATTGCGGGCAAGAAACGATATTTCCAGGGACGCATCTGGGTGGACGATCAGGATTTCCAGATCGTGAAGACCTACGGTCAAGCAGTGCCGGAGATTCGTGACACGAAGAAGAGGGGCAACAAGGAAGAACATCTCTACCCCAAGTTCACAACCTGGCGGCAGCGAATCGACGGCAAGTACTGGTTTCCTACCTACACGCGCGCCGATGACACACTGCACTTTAACATGAACGATATTCACATCCGCGAGATCGTGAAGTACGAGGACTACAAGCGCTTTGGATCGAGCGTGAGGATTCTGTACGAGGGCAAGGAAGTTCCGAAGGCGGACCAGAAATCGCCGCCGGATCAGAATCAAAGTCCAGACCAGAAGAAGCCGGACGCGGCGCCGAATCCACAGCCGCCGCAGAAGTAGGTTTCAAAGTTTCAAGGTGTTATTGTGGCGGGGCGCCGACCTGCTCTTGAGAACTGGGAAACTTAGAAACCTAGTAGAACAGATACTTTCTCCACTTATCATCCGACCGGCCCATCAATCGCATGATGTGGCGGCTGGTGTGGAGGTTGAAGGCCCGGGGTTCGCGCATGAGTTTCATGCCGGCTTCGACGGGGAACTGATTGCCTTTGCGTCGGTTGCACAGATGACAGCAGGCCACCAGGTTTTCCCAAGTTGAGGAACCTCCGCGGGAGCGGGGGATCACGTGATCCAGCGTCAGTTCGCCGGAAGGCAGCACGGTGGCGCAATACTGGCAGGTGTTGCGGTCGCGCAGCAGAATATTTTTCCGCGACAAAGCTCGGCTCTGGTGCGGGATGCGGCGATACTCCAGCAGGCGAATCACCGAGGGCACGCGCATGGCGATACGCGCCGCGTGCAGGAAATGCCCGTTCTCCTCTTCCGTCATGGCTACACCCTTGAGCACCAGGACCAATGCCCGCCGTGCAGCGCACACATTGATGGGCTCATAGGAAGCGTTGAGGACGAGTACGGGCGCGTGCAGCGCGTGCCCGTTGCCGTCGCGATGGACAGCCGTCCCTGCGAACAGGTTGGCGGCGTGCCTTCCCGTGAGTCCCGCATCGGCTTCAAACCTTGCTGACATGATGCTCGGTTTCGTCTCCTCCACCCGCGTCTGCACTTAATCTTCGATCCATATTTTCCTGCATACGATGCCGAATCGAGTGGCGCATACTCCTAAATTAGATGCCGACCGCACGAGCCACGCGGATGTCCTGCACGCCGGATGGGATCTCGCTGTCTACCGCGTCGGCGGGCAACTGAATCTCCACATGCTGATCGGAAGCCTTCAGCGTGCGGGCGACGGTTGCGACCCATACTTTGTTTGCTCCGGCGCGGCGCAGAACCCGCGCACACTCCGATACAGTCGCTCCGGTGGTATAGACGTCATCCACCAGCAGCACTTCGCGTCCTTTCACGGCTTCGGGCCGGGCCACTCCGAATGCACCGCGCACGTTCTCGCGGCGCTGATGGCTGGTGAGGCCTGTTTGGGACAGCGTTTCGCGTTTTCTTTCGAGCACTCCGGCATCCAACCGCAGAAGTCCGGGCACCGGGCTGAGTTTCATCGCGGCCCTCGCAATCAGCTCCGCGTGGTTGAACTCGCGCTGGCGAAGTTTGGTGCGGTGCAGTGGCACAGGGACTACAGCAATGGGATCAGCCGGCAATTCGGGTTCGAGCTCTGCGATCGCCTCCGCCAGCATGCGTCCCAGAACATTCGCGGCCGGACGCACTCCTGCGTACTTGAGCAGATGAATCAGCTCTCGTAACCCGGCCTCGTAGCTGCCGTAGGCCACCGCGCGCGCGAATGCGGGATCAATCCGCCGGCATAATCCGCAGCGGGGCTCGGTGTCGGGCGAAGAGAGCGCATAGGAAGAAAACAGGCGCTCGCCGCAAATGGAGCAGACCCCGGCCCCGATGGGCCGCATGGCATTGAGGCACTCCTGGCAAACTGGAAGGCGGGAAATCTGTACTAGAGGCGCGCCGCAGATACGGCAATCGGAAGGAAACAGGACTGCAAACAGACTCTCCCCAACTTGGACAGAAACTCTGCTCGCCCAGGACCGACCATTCGCCGAAGCAATAGATGCCCCTGCCACTGCGGCTTTGGCTTGGATAGCCCGAATTCGGTCTCCGCTACTGCTGAAGACGGCCTCCGTGATGCCCACGAAAAATGGGACGCTTCCGCGTTGCCCGCTTTCCGCAAGTATAACGGCGTCCGGGCCTCCTAGGCAACGTTACGGGTATCGGGGCCTGCAACGGCTGAGACCGAATGCTTTCCGGCCACTTCCGATAGCCGCTCCCGCACCGGCATGAAGATCAAGCGGTAGTCCCTCCGGAAGCATGCCGCACAGCGCACTGGCTGCATAAGAAAGATCGGGAGAAGGTAACGTTCGGAGAACGTGCGGCGTCGCGAACGGAAGCCCGTGTCGCTGCCACAATCGTTGCAGTGGAATTCAAAGTATCGCTGCAGCCATAGCTGGTCAGAGGAATTCTTGGTCACCGTGCACCTCAGAATGATGAAACCACGAAGGGGCTCCAGACGATTATCCCTATTTTACCTTAAGGCGACGAACACGCAAGAGGCAGCGTTTCCTGATCACTATCGATGCTGGAACCCGCTGGAACCCGCTGGAACCCGCATCCCACTTGTAAAGCGGCCTGCCCGCATGCTAACGTGCGCCGTTCCAGTGTTTTGCATATAAGTTAGAGTGTCGGGACTCATCCCATTGCGAGGCTTTCGCCCATGAGTACGGTTGCCCCACCACCTATCCGGAAGAAGCACGTTCCTTACGTTCCCGAAAACATGGAAATGAAAGAGTTCACCTTCCGCGCATTGCTGATCGGGTTGGTGATGACGGCAATTCTGGGGTCGGCCAATGCCTATCTCGGACTGAAGGCCGGAATGACGATTGCGGCAACCTATCCCGCGGCGGTGATCGGGATGGCGCTGCTGCGGCTAATGAAAGGCTCGCTGCTGGAAGAGAACATCGCGCGAACTGTGGGCTCGATTGGCGAATCGGTGGCAGCGGGCGCCGTGTTCACGATTCCAGCATTTGTGATGGCCGGGCTGTGGCCGGGCCTGACCCGGGAGAAATATTGGAACTCGGTAGCGCTGATGGTGATCGGGGGGACGCTCGGGATACTTTTTGTGACGCTTCTGCGACGCGTCATGGTGGAGGACCCCGACCTGCCCTATCCGGAATCAGTGGCCGCCTCCGAGATTCACAAAGCAGGGCAGCAAGGCGCCAAAGCCGCTAAGATTTTATTCGCCAACATGGGCTTTGGCGGATTCATGTACCTGTTGGGCGCGGTGAATGTGTTCTCCGCGAACAATACGTTTCCGGTCACCATCAGTGCGCTGGGCAAGAAGTTGCTGCTGCGCACCGGTACGAATCCCAACGTGGCGACCACGATCACTGGAGGCGCAACACTGCTGACTGCACCCGACATTAGTCCAGCGTATCTGGGCGTTGGCTACATCATCGGTCCGCGGCTAGCGGCGCTCAATTTTGCCGGAGGCGTGCTGGCCTGGGGACTGCTGGTTCCGCTTCTAACCTTCACCATTGGCCCTTACATTCAGGCAGCACAGCCTGCGGGACAGACGCTCGCGTGGCCCCTGCTGGCGGGAGCCATCTATTACTCGATCGTGCGGCCTATTGCGGTGGGCGGAATGCTGGTGGGAGCTTCCTACACCTTGTTCAAAATGCGGAAGCAGTTGGGCGCCGGCATGGCGCGCGCCGTCTCGGACCTGAAGAAGTCTGCCGCGGCGCATCAGGCGACGAATCGGACGGATCGCGATCTTCCGTCGAAGGCGATTTTTGCCGGCATTGGCGTCGTGTTCCTGGCCATGATTGCGCTTTACTACTACTTCATCGGCGGTGCGGGAAATCTATCGACTTCGCAAGTCATTACCGCTTCGGTGGTAGCCGCGCTGGTGATGGTCGTTCTGGGTTTCTTCTTCGCCGCGGTTTCCGGAAACCTGGTGGGCCTGATCGGCTCGTCCAATAATCCGGTATCGGGGCTAACGCTGTGCACGCTGGTGATTGCTGCGCTGTTGATGGTGGCGCTGGGAGTCTCGGGAACCGGAGGCGTGGCGGCGGTGCTGGGAGTAGCGGCAGTGGTTTGCGTGTCATCCGCCGTCGCGGGTGAGATGCTGCAGGATTTAAAGGTCGGATATATTTTAGGCGGCACGCCCGCCAAGATGCAGATTGGCGATCTGTTTGGTGTCGTGGTGGCATCGCTGGTTTTGTTCTTTCCGCTGGCGGTGCTCGACAAGGCATACCACTTCGGCAGCGCGGCGCTGCCCGCCCCGCAGGCCGGCTTGATGGCGATGCTCTCGAAAGGAATTGTCGGCGGCGACATGGCGTGGCCGCTGGTTATTGTCGGGATCCTGCTCGGCATTGCCATGATCATGATCGAAGTGAAGAGTGTGATGCTGTTCGCGGTCGGGATGTACTTGCCGCTGGGGACTACGTTTGCGATTTTCATGGGCGGCGTGATCCGCTGGATCACCGACAAACTCCGCGACCGGCGCGGCTACAACGATGCGCAAAAGGCGCGAGTGGAGAACGCCGGTGTGCTGACCGCTTCCGGGCTGATCGCGGGCGAAGCGCTCTGCGGGCTGGTGATTGCGGGGCTGGTGGGGTCAGGCAAAGATGTGACTCTCGTCCATTGGACGCCTTCGTTCTGGGTGGCCCTAGCCGCTCTGGCTTTGCTGATACTGGTGATGATACGGGTGCCCCTGGCCAATGCTGGGAGTCCGGACGAACCAGCGCCACCGACGGCGATCATGTAAACGACGGCATGCAGAAGTAAGAAGGCGGAATGCAGAAGTTCGAATCCGAGTCGGTTACTTCTAAAATCTGGACTTCTCACTGCATTCTTTTTTGGGCCTTGCTATGTCGATCTTTGGAAATATTGCCACGGTGCGCGAGCGCATCGGGGCGGCAGCTCGACGGGCCGGCCGCAGCCTCGAAGACATTGCGCTGATGGCCGTCAGCAAGACTCAACCAGCAGAGCACATCCGCGAAGCTTATGAGGCTGGGCTTAGAGTATTTGGGGAAAACCGCGTTCAGGAATTTGCCAACAAGGTCAACGCGCTTCGAGATCTACACAACGCCGAGTGGCACATGATCGGCCATCTGCAGACTAATAAGGCCGTAAAAACCGCTGAGTTGTTTCGTGCCGTGGATTCGGTCGATTCGCTGAAGCTGGCAGAGAAGCTGGACGCGGCGGCCCGGGCGCTCGGCAGGAAGCTGGACGTGCTCGTCGAAATCAACGTCGGTGGCGAAGAGGCGAAGAGCGGCGCGGCGCCGGACTCGCCTGCACTCGACGAACTGCTGATGGCCGCACCTCGCCTGGAGGCGCTGGTGTTCCGCGGATTGATGACCGTGCCTCCGTTTTCCGACGATCCCCAAGGCGCGCGGCCCTACTTCCGCAAGCTGCACGAATTGCGCGATGAGATTGCCGCGCGCAAGCTGCCGGCCATCACGATGGACCAGCTTTCCATGGGTATGTCGCACGATTTCGAGGTAGCGATTGAAGAGGGCTCAACTTGCGTGCGAGTTGGTACGGCGATCTTCGGAGAGCGGGCAAAGACTTAGCCGCGGAGGACACAGAGGAAGCCATGAGGCTTTTCGATCGGTTTTGCGCGGGAACCATTTTTGTTCTGGCCATTGTGGATTGCTTGCATGTGCCGAGGACTTACATGGGCAGAATCTGGATCTTGGGGACGGGCCTGGCTTTGCTTTTCACCGCCATGTTGAATCTGCTGCGCATTCGCAACGGCTGCGGGGTACAAGGTTTGAAGCTGTTTTGCATCACTGCAAATGTGACGATGCTCATGTTCGGGATCGCCCTGATGGTGAGTATCGGAAAATCGCGTACGTTACACAACCCGCAAGTGCCTCTGCTGGCGGCCTTGCTGCTGGTCGAGACCGCATTCTCGCTGGGGGAAAGCGCTTGATTCCTATGCAGGAGTCGGGCAGCGCAGTGACCTTTGCCGTCAAGGTTCATCCTCGCGCCAAGAAAAACGCAATCACTGGCGAACTCGGCGACGCGTTGAAAATCTCCCTCACTGCGCCGCCGATCGATGGCAAAGCCAACGAGGCTTGCATCGAGTTCTTCGCAAAACTTTTGAAGGTGCCGCGATCTTCCGTTACCATTGCCTCCGGCCATACAAGCCGCTCGAAAGTGATTCGCGTGGCCGGACTTTCGGCCGAAGAAGTCAGGAAACGTGTTGGGATGTAGACCCGAGCAGATGTGTGAGGCGAGGAAACAAACGAGGGCGAGGGCGCCCGCACCACACGAGTCACCAGGGAGCCACTTTTGAGTTTTTCCGAGCGCTTGCGGGAGATTCGCACCGGGTTCGAACGTCCATTCTGGGTCGCCAATATCAGCGAGATCTTCGAGCGCCTTTCTTACTACGGGGCTTTCGCTTCTCTTGCCCTGTATCTGCAGGAGAAGCTAAATTTCTCCGCCGAACAGACCGGAACACTGACTGGAATATTCGGCGGCATGGTATGGTTTCTCGCCATTTTCGGCGGTGCGGTCGCTGATCGCCTGGGCTTCCGGCGCGCTCTCTCGATCGCGTATCTCATCCTCGCCGCCGCGTATTTTCTGATTGGCTCTATTGGAGCCTCCTGGCTTGCGCCCGTGCGTAACGCTGTGCCGCTCGAACTGTTTGTCGGATGCATTCTCATCCTGCCCGCACTCGGCATCGCGCTGGTGAAACCTTGCGTAGTCGGCACCACAGCGCGTGCTTCAAAACCGAACGTGCGCTCGATCGGTTATTCGATTTATTACACCATGGTCAACATCGGCGGTGCTGCCGGGCCCTTGTTCGCCTCATGGGCTCATCCCCATCTAGGCGTTGAGAATGTTTACCGGGTTTCGGCGCTCTTCGTCTTCGCGATGTTCTTTGTGGTTCTGTTCTTCTTCCGGGAGCCACGTAAGGCTGGAGATGCGCCACCGCCTTCGATTGCCACAGTAGCGCGGAATTTCTGCGTGGTCGTAGGCAACTACCGGCTGGTTCTCCCCGTGCTGCTGATCGCACTACTGCTCCGCATCGGCCTTTGGATACGCCCCGGGTTGAACGTGCCCTGGTGGATTTGGGCCGGACTTCTAGTCCTCGTGCTGGCCGGGATCAGCCGCTTCATGTGGTTCCTCGTGCTTTTCACGGGTTACTGGATCGTCTTTTGGCAGCAGTACATCAGCTTGCCGGTATACATTCACGGCTACATCACTCCGCATGCAAATGTCGAAAAAATTCTGGTTACCGACGGGCTGACGGTGATCTGTCTCACTCTCGCGGTAAATTATCTGACGCGCAAGATACCGGCATTCCAGGCTGTAATTCTGGGGACTCTGATCACTTCCGTTTCTTGGATAATTCTTGTTTTTCGGCCGACAATCTGGGGAGCGATTCTTTCGCTCTTTGTGCTTGCACTGGGGGAGATCGTCCAACAGCCGCGCTACTACGAATACATTGCGCTGCTTGCGCCTCCCGGACAGCAAGGCACCTACATGGGTTTTGCATTCTTGCCGATCGGGATTGGGTCGCTGATCGGCGGATGGTTCGGCGGCACGCTCCTGCATCATTTCGGAGAAGTCACGCACCAACCGGAGCGCATGTGGTGGGTTGTAGCTGGCGTGGGCGTGTCGACCACCGCGCTACTCTGGATTTATGACAGGGCGTTCAGAACTGTAAGTGCTCCTCCCGCACATTAGGCCTGGCCCGCTTGCGCTTGACTTGAGCCCCGGCCTCTGGAATCATTCGCTCCCAGTTAGTGAATCGCAAGGAGGTTCTATGCCACATTATCTTCACCAAGTCGCGTATTCCCGCGAGGGCTGGGAAGCGCTCCTGGCGCATCCCCAGAACCGCATTGAGGCGGTAAGGCCTGCGATCGAGAAGTTGGGAGGCAAGCTGGAAACCGCATGGTTCGCCTTTGGAGAGTACGACGTGGTGGTTGTTACCGAACTGCCTGACAATGTGAGCGCTGCGGCGATAGCCATGGCATTCGCGGGCGGTGGTTCCTGCAAGGCTGTCCAAACCACGCCGCTGATGTCCCCGGAGGAAGCTTTGCAAGCAATCAGAAAGGCCGGGGAATGCGGCTATCGGCCGGCAACAGTGACTGCTCGCGCCGCGTAAACTAGATTGCCACGATGAGGAGCCAAGGCGGCCTGGGCAGGCCGCCTTGTTTGCTGACCAAACCCATCACTGGACTTTAGCCTGGTAAGCCATGCCTCAACCCAAGACCACGCCTGCCCTCATCGCCGCCCAGATCCGCCGTGCACTGAGAGACGGCGGTTCCGCCGAGCATGCCGCGGGTGTGCAGTGGTTTTTCAAAGACGAAATCAAATCGCACGGATGGTATACGGCGGACTTGCGGCGTGCAGCCGTGCGTTTCCGGCGGGAAGTGAGAAAAGAACAAGGGCTCGATTTTCTGGTTGAGGTTGCCAATCAGCTTTTCTCCGGCTCGGTGCTCGAAGAAAAAGTTGCCGCCGTGTTCTTGCTGGAGAAACTGGATAGCGAGTTTGGCGACCGCGAATTCAAGCTGTTTGAGTCCTGGCTTGACCGGATCAGCAGTTGGGCCGATCATGATGCGCTGGTGCATGACCTGATCGCGCCGATGGTGGCGTCCAAGCCCGCGCGTGCAAAGATAGTCTCGCGATGGGCGAAGTCGCGGAACCGCTGGCGGCGGAGGGCGGCTTGCGTGGCCCTGATCCGGGGAGCACGCGCGAAGATGTTCTTCCCGGAGATTGCGAAGCTTGCCGACTCGCTTCTCTCGGACCAAGATGACATGGTGCGGAAAGGATTAGGCTGGCTGCTACGCGAGACCGCCAAGTACGACGCAAGGCGGACGGTTCCGTATCTGGTGAAGATTCGCGCACGCGCGCCACGGCTGGTGCTGCGCACGGCCTGCGAGACGCTGCCGGCCGCGATGAGAAGACAGATTTTGGCCGCCTGAGTGTTCCGAGGTGAGCATTGCGTCAGGCAATTTCGATGAAAAATCCTTGGTCGCAGTATTGGGACAAATCAGGGCTCGCCGGAACAATTGGAGGGTGGTTCTGAAGGCTGAAATTAAGAAATGGCCGGCTATGTCCTACAACCAAGTCATGTCTCAGTTGCCTGACAGTGAATGTTACGAAGTTGAATTCAAATCTAAGAAATACCAGGTGGAAGTCGAACTGTTGGAGGACACAGAACTATACATCCACGTCGGAATATCCGTGGACGACGGTAGTCTTCCGGCCTCTCTCTGGCCCGCGGCCTCTAGTTTCGTTTGCCTCAAGAACGGGCCCACCACCGCCATCCTGGTTCAGAAATAGCTAAGCCAGGCATCGCTGCGGCGCTGCTTCAGAGCAGCAAACCAGCGGCACAGCGGATAAAGCGCCAGCATGACGATAGCCCACACCAGGTAGACGATCGGCAAAGAGTATCCCCATCCGGGCGGCGGGGTAATAGGAAACTGCCCGAGGCTAGGCGACTCGAACATCCAATAAACCTGCCCGTAGCGGACATAGCACACCGCGATCGCAAGCAAATGGATTAGGGGTATGTGCAGAAGGTAATAAAACATGGGCACCTTGCCGATGATGAGCGCGGGCCGCAGCCATTGCGGCGTGCGGGCGTCCACCGTCCATAAGAAAAGCATCGCCGGGCCAAGCGTCATTAGAAGAAACAGCAGCGACGGCGGATACTTCGTGCTATTCAGAAATGAGAGCACAGTAAAAGCCGCAGATTTCTGCGTGGTCCAGCGTACTGGATCGCCGTAGAGATTGATCGCGCGCAAAACAAGAAAGGTTACGGTCAGGCCGGTGCCCGACGACAACAAAAACGCCTTGCGGCGTTCCGATGGCCAGCTATAGATCTGTCCCAGGCCGTAGCCCACCGCTGTGACTCCGATCCAGGGGATGAGCGGGTAAGCGACGAAGACGATGTGCCCAGGCTCGTTCAGGATGAGGTTGGGCGAGTGCAGGATGGACCAAATCGGGTTGGAGGATTGTACGGAATCGAACAGATTGTGGGTTGCGATCATCAACAGACCGAATGTCGCCACGACGGAAGCCAGCAGATAGACCAGAACCGAGAGTGTAATCATCGCCCAGCCCAGTGCCCACAAAACATTGAGCAGGATCAGATGGTAATCAAAGTTAAACTGCCAGCCGAAACAGCGCACCACCACGAGTTCCAGAAAGATCAACCAAAGCCCCCGAGTAAAGAGGAATCGCGATAACTCACGTTTTGATTTCTTGCGCAGCGAGAGATAAGCGCCGGTGCCAGTGAGGAGGAAGAAAACTGGCGCGCAGAAATGCGTAATCCAGCGCGTGAAGAATAGTGGGATCGTCGTCGTGGCGGGGTCGGTGGGGTTCAAAGCCGAATTGCCGAAGAAGTCCCGCGTATGATCGAGAGCCATGAGAACCATGATGACGCCGCGAACCACGTCGATCGATTCGACGCGTGGGCGCTTCATGGTGACGGTTTCAGTCATGACAGACCAACGGCGCAATGTAGCATCGTAGTTGACCAGGAACCAGCCTGGAAAGTTCGCAGTCAGGATACTGCCTTTGCGTCCCGGATTCGCCCAAATCAATTCCATTGTTTACAATAGAGGTTTGCCCATGGATCTGGCCGCCATCCAATCTGCGCTGCGCGAACGCAACATCGACGCGTGGCTTTTCTACGACCACCATCATCGCGATCCAATCGCCTATCGGGTGCTCGATTTGCCGGCGGGTCTGATGGTCACGCGGCGCTGGTTTTACCTGATACCGGCGCAGGGGGAGCCCGTGAAACTGGTACACAAGATCGAGGCCGGACACCTCGATTCCCTGCCTGGCGGCAAGCGTCAGTATTCCGGATGGCAGGAGTTGTTCGACAGCTTGAAGTCAATGCTCGCTCCCTATCGCGACATTGCCATGCAATATTCGCCGAACAATATTGTGTTCACCATTTCTTTGGTGGACGCCGGGACCGTTGAACTGCTGCGGGGCTTAGGCAAGAACGTAGTCAGCTCCGCCGACTTGGTCGCACAGTTCGAAGCCACTTGGAGCGAAGAGCAGATCAAGACGCACTTTGCGGCGCGCGATAGCGTGGATTCAATCGTAGCGGCGGCCTTCAAGGAAATCGGCAAGCGCGTGCGCAACGGCGGGACCACCGAACATGAAATCCAGCAGTGGTTTATGGAATCGTTCCGCCGCGAGAATCTGCTCACCGACGATCCGCCGATCGTGGCCGTCAACGCCAATGCCGGCAATCCGCACTATGAGCCGCGTGCCGATCATCCAGTTCCCATTCGCGAGGGCGATCTGGTCTTGCTCGACGTGTGGGGAAAAAAGGACGTTCCCGATGCGGTTTACTATGACATCACTTGGATGGGCTTTGTCGGCTCGGCTCCATCTCGACGCATACGCGAAGTTTTCGAAATTGTGCGCGACGCGCGCGACGCTGGCGTCAAAACCGTGACGGACGCGATCAGCGCCGGGCGCCCGATTGCGGGATGGGAAGTGGATCGCGCCACCCGAAACCACATCAAGAAAAAGGGCTACGGCGATTATTTTATTCACCGGACAGGACATTCCATAGGCACCGACGTCCATTCCAACGGGGCCAACATGGACGATCTGGAAATCCACGACGAGCGCCAACTTCTTCCCAACTCGTGCTTCTCGATCGAGCCCGGCATTTATCTGCCGGAATTCGGGGTGCGCAGCGAAGTCAACATGCTGGTTCGTCCGAAGTCGGCAGAAGTGACCGGCAATATTCAACGCGAGATCGTAATTATCTGATGGCAAATTCCACCCCAGCAAAGACAAAAGCGGTTGAACCGGCGCAGCCCGCCAGCATGATGTCGATAATCGCGCCCGCCGTGGGCTGGCTCATTCCCGGGGCAGGCCACCTCATCCAACGACGCTGGATTCGCGGCCTGCTACTGCTCGTCTCGATCGGAACTTTGTTTGTGCTCGGACTGCTGATGCAGGGCCACATCTACAAGGCCAATGGCGGCGACATCCTCGATATTCTTGGATTCATCGGAGATCTGGGCGCGGGCGGAATGTATATTGCGACCCTCGCCTTGAATGGAGGCCAGGGAGCGATTGCCTTTGCGATTGCGGATTACGGCACCAAGTTCATGATCGTTGCCGGTCTGCTGAACTTCATTGCGGTGGCGGACGCCTACCACATCGCCATCGGAAAGAAACAATGAACCAGCTTTCAGCCATCAGCCGTCAGCTATCAGCTAAGAACTCCCGCACCGTGGTGAACCAATGACCATTCAGCTCACTCATTTCAGTGCGGCTTTTGTATTCGCGCTTTTTGCTTCCATAGTCTTCGGCATTACGCATCGCGAAACTAGTCGCGATATGATCCGCTATGGCCTCTACTGTTTCGTGATGTTCTTGGGCGGTATTCTGGTGGCGGGCTGGGTAATGTGGCTGGTGCGGCGTTAGTTTCTAGCTCCTAGCTTCTGAGTCGGACTTCTCCAGTTTGAAATTCTTGTGAACTCCAACATCTTCCGCCAGGTGAACTGGATCGGCAAGAAGTCAGAAGCTAATGCTGTTAGCCTCTTTTCATCCCTCCCACACGAAGGCATCAAATACTCGCTTCGACTCAAAATTCAGGCGGCGGTAGAGGGCTACTGCGCGGGAATTGGCCTCGGTCACGGTGAGCGAGAGCATGGAAAAGCCCCGCTTCCGAAGTCTTCCCGCAGTCGCCGCCAGAAGGGATTCGCCAATGCCACGCGAGCGATATTCCGGGAGCACACACACTTGCGTCACATGGCCCACGTCGCCGCGCACGCGCGAACAGAGAATTAATCCGATCAGGTTTTTGGCTTTGCGATCCACGGCGGCGAATGATGACTCCGCGTCGAACAATCCGCATCCCGGAAAGCGGACAATATTATTCAGGAAACGCAGCGATCCGCCCAGGGTGTGGTACTGATCATTGATCTGGGCATCGACGTGGCCACGATACGCCGCGGTAATCACGGCGGCTGCGGACTGGTAGTCGGCTTCAGTCCAACGCCGGATTTCAATTTCGCGATGGGTGGGCGGCACGAGCGGCGAAATCTTACCCAGCTCGAGAACCATGAACAGGCGCGGATGGCGCTGAAATCCCTGATCCAGAAACGGCCGAGCGACGCTTCCCGATTCGTGCGCCAGCAACTGTGCTTCGACGCGATGGATTCCGGGTGACTGCTGCAGCGTCTCTATCACGTGCGTCAACAGCTTAAGCTCCACTTCGCGCGAATTTGGAAGACGGTTGCCATTAGCCACGAACAGATCGCCGACCACGCCCTTGCTGCCCTCATACACAAAGAAGGTGTAACCGAAGATGCGGCCGCGTTCGATGGCGGCGTAGCCGGGAAGAATTTTCGCGTCCACGTAGCGCAGAATCATCTCCGCCGAACCGCTATAGTCCCATGAGAGCAGGCTGGCCCACACTCGACCCTCGTCGTCGAGCAGAGGGCGCAGATCCACGGAGGAAAAATGTCTGAGGTCGAGAATCTCCACGAGGCTCCTGCAAACTTAGCCCAGCATTCTGGCTTCGTTCGCGGCGGCAGAACTCCGAGTTTAGTGCGTTCGAGGACGCGAGGCAAACGGGCAGAACACAGGGCGGCAACATTGATAGCTTTGCCGAGCGTTTAGTGCGGGGAATCTACCGCTACGGCGGCGACCCAGTAGTAATCAACATGCCGCGGAGCATAATGGCCAAGATAAGAGACGCGGCGCCCCGCTACCAGCTTTGCGATCTCCACCTGTGAATTCTCCGGGGCCACCAGCAGGTGCTCCTCTTGCGGGACTCTGCCCCAGTCATAATTGAAGGTTAAATGGTTGCGATAAAAAGTCAGGCCGTACTCGAGCTCGCGGGAGACATGGAAGACAGCGAGCGTCAGCGGATGTGTCTCTATCGCAGCGATTTCCTGGGCCAGTGGCCGCGCCGAGAGTGTTTGGTCGATCGCTGCGGAACCAAGTTTCAACACGGCTCCGACCGTGAGCACCACCGGAATCAGAGTCACGAAGCGCAGCATGCGTAGGCCAGTCTTGCGCACCAGAGTCAGCCCGATTCCGGCACAGAGTACAAATGCGATGGCAAGAGCCACGAGCATCGGCTGGCCTCCGGGAAGACGGTGCTGCATGATTAAGTATGCAATCAGCAACGCTGGAACAATCGGAGCCGCGGCGAACAACGCGTGCAACACCACCACCCACGTGGCGATTCGTTCGTCTTCACTTCTTTGCAGATGATGCCTTAAGTAATCCGCTAACAGCAGCGCTCCCGCCGGAATCGCGGGAAGAATATAGCCGGGAAGTTTCGATTGAGAGATTGAGAAAAATACCACAGGCAGGACGAGCCAGCAGCAGGCGAAAATGCTGATTTGATTTTCGATACCATCTCGCGACGCCGCAATCGATTTTCGCTCGGCCCACCATTTTCTCAGCGACTGCACCAAAGCTGCGATCACGAACACCATCCACGGAAGCAACGCCATGGCGGTGACTGGCAGGTAATACCAGAACGGCTCCGTATGGTGATAAAGATTCCTTGAGAATCGACCGAGATTGTGCTCGACAATAAACTCACGGAAAAACTCTGGGTTGCGCACCTGCACTGCGAAATACCACGGCAGGGCGATGACGCAGAATAAGCAAATTCCTGGCAGCCAGAGAGTCTTCAGAACCAGCCGCAATTCGCGAACCGCGGCTGCGTAGAAGACGATCACCACCAACGCTAGAAACGGCGCGACTGGACCTTTCGCCAAGGTCCCTAAAGCCATGAAGCCATAAAACGCCGCGAGGTAAATTTGCTTTCCGCTTTCGCGCCACGCCCACCAGCCCAGCATGCCAATGGTGAAAGCCGCGGCCAGCGCCATGTCCATTGACGCGGCATGAGCGTAGCCCATGATTCCCGCAGAGGAAGCCGCGATCAGTGCGCCGTCAAGCTCAAATCCGCGCCGAAAGCGGCGCAGAAAGAAGTAGCCTGCCAGCACGAGGAAAGTGGCGTCAATCGCTGAAGGCAGCCGCGCGGCCCAATCGCTCACCCCAAAGATGCGGTAAGCCAGCATGGCTTGCCAGTAATAAAGTGGCGGCTTTTCCAGCCACGGCTGGCCGCCGAGCGTGGGTGTAATCCAATCGTGGCGTTCCAGCATTTCGCGCGCCACCTGCGCATATCGTGGCTCGTCGGCTCCGATCAGCCCGAATTGTCCCAGGCCATAGAAAAACAAAAATGCACAAAAACCCGCAAGCAACAGCGAGTCGGTGCGAGTGCGATTCGTCATGCGGCTGAGATTCCGGGATCTGCGGGCATCAGTAGCGATTGATTGTTGATTTCGGATTAACAAGTCGCGCTGCCGAGAGCTGTCAATCAACAATTAAAAATCAGCAATCACCAATTCCCGGAAGAGACACGCTCATATTTTATTGTACGGAAGGACCGTGGCACAGATTCTCCAGAATCTGGTGAACCGCCTGGGCTAGTGGACCATCGACGGAACAGCCGCTGGCGCACTTATGGCCGCCGCCGCCAAACCTTTCGGCCACGTGCGCCACATCGAGCTTGCCCTTGCTACGCAGGCTCACGCGAAAACGTCCGTCGGGAAGCTCGCGGAAGAATGCAGCAACCTCGACTTCTCCAATGGAAAGCACATAATTCACCAGACCTTCGCAATCTTCTTCCTTTGCTCCGCAGCGGTTCATTTGCTCCTGCGTCACCCAAGTCCAGCCGACGTGGCGTTCGGTATTAAGGTTCCGCAACGCTTCTCCCAGCAACCTAATCTTGGCGACGGAGTGGGCAAAATAAATATTGCGCGCACAATGGGAAGGATCAGCGCCGGCGAGCACCAGTTCGCGAGCCAGTGCGAAGGTATGCTCGTTCGTCCCCTGAAACATGAACGACCCGGTATCGGTCATCAGCGCGGTGTAAAGGCAGGTCGCCATTTCCGGAGAGAATGGCGTCCCAGCTTCGCGCGCCAGACGAAACACCATTTCTCCCGTGGCTACGGCATGAGGATCGATCCAGTTCACGTGCGCGAACGGGCGTCCGCTAACATGGTGATCGATACTGATCAGGAAACGGTCTTCCAGTCCTTCCAGCCTGGTGCGGTTGATACTGTCGCACTCCAAAATAATTGCGGCTTCGTAATTCCCGCCGACGTGGTTCGCCTGCAGAACCTCGTCGGCAAAGGGTAACGTACGGTAAATTCGCGGGACACCGTCGTGCAGCACGACGTCAGCTCGCTTCCCCATGGCACGCAGAACCTGGCAGCACGCCAGCGCCGATCCGATCGCATCGCCGTCCGGGCGGGCGTGCGATGTAAGCACGAACCGGTCACGTTGCTCGATTTGCTGGAGAACGTCCCGCAACATTGCTATACCTTTTCGGAACCCGGGTTGGTATGAGATCTCATTCTTTTTTTCGCTCGCGCTAAAAGTTCTTCCACCCGCGCTTTTTCCCGCTCCGAGCGGTCCAAGCGGAAATACAATTCTGGCGCGCGCCTCAGTCGCAGACGCTCCACCAATTCATGCCTTATGTATTCTTTGGCGGCGAGCAAGCCTTCAAGACTTCGCTCCGCTTCCTCATCGTCGCCGTCCACATCCACCAGAACCTGCGCCGAACGACCATCGTCGGCAACATGCACGGCGGTCACGCCCACAAGACCGATGCGCGGATCCGCCAGTTCTCCTTCCACCAGCGTTTCGATTTCCTCGCGCAAGGCCTCGCCTAACCGCCCGCGATGGTACTTCACCCCGCGCTTCTCCACCTTTCACCTCGAAGTAAAACGCATGAGAATATCAGAAAACCGACCGCAAGTGTTGGCCTGCAAGTGCTATTGTCGCGCACAAAGGAGCGATCGTGGTAAGTACAGAGGTAACAACGCGATAGCGGGGCCGTTCCGCGCTGCAACAGCCTCCCGGCCCACGCCAGGGGCCGTGGCTGGCCTTAAGCCGCGTCCTGACTGCGAGTGGGCGCAAAGTTTTCCCTTGACCTAGAGTGCGCTCTAGCATGTGTAATGGAATTATGAACCTTTCATCGCCGGTCGGGGCCAGACATCGATCTCCGAGAGCTTTCACATCGGCACACTTGCGGCGCGGACGGGCCGGAGCATTCATGCCATTCGCTGGTATGAAGCCCAGGGACTGATACCCGGCGTGGTTCGCGATAACGGCAGGCGGCGCGTCTACAACGAACTTCACCTCGGTTGGCTCGATCTTATCGATCGCCTGCGCCGCACTGGTATGTCGATCGCACAGATGCGCGAATATGCCGCCCTCGTCAAGCAAGGGCACCGCACACTGAGGAAAAGGCACAAGCTCCTGTCTGCGCACCGCGCGCGCGTCAAAGAAAAAATCACAGAGTGGACGCAGGCACTGAAACTGGTTGACCGCAAAATCGATTTCTACGGAGAGTGGCTTACGACAGGCCGAAGGCCAGCAATGTTGCCGCCGCAAAATCTACGAAAAAGACCGCAACTGAGGAGGAGGAGGAAATTACGATGAGTGCAGTCGAAAACAAAAACACCTTGCAGCGCATTTTCTCCGAGCTGGCCAATGGGAACTCACGGCCGTTCGTAGACAGCATGGCCGAGGATTTTAGCTGGACCATCACCGGTGCGACCAAGTGGTCAAGAAAGTTCGCCGGGAAAAAGACCGTCACGGACGAGTTGCTCTCCGCTCTGCGCGCCCGGCTTGCCGCACCGATCACCACGGTGGCTCATCGCTTCATCGCTGATGAAGACTATGTAGCCGTTGAAGCTCGGGGTAACAACATCAGCAGAGACGGAATACCATACAACAACAGTTACTGTTTCGCCTTCCGCCTTGCCGGCGGGAAGCTGCAAGAGCTGACAGAATACTTGGACACGGAATTGGTGACCGCGGCCTTGGGGGATCCAGGGTTTGGCCCTTCACGGTAGACCTTCGCTCCCGAGGAGAACGTGGCGCCAAAGGTCAAGCGCCCCTACTACAGGTATTCCACAAACGAGTCGGCAACTTGCGCCCCGTGGTTGTTGGCAATGCGTGTAGCCTGCCGCTCAACGTTCTTCATCAATCCATCCAGATAGTCACGTGAATCGGAGATGCTCACCACGCCAATGGTGGCGCGATTCCACAGGCTGCTGGCATCGAGTTCCGCGACCGAAACGTTGAACGAACTGCGCAGACGGTCTTTCAGGCTGCGCACAACCTGGCGTTTGTCCTTAAGCGATTGTGCCGCTTCGATGTGAAGTTCGAGCGTGAGGAAGGCGATGGGCATGCAATTCGGTTCCCGATTCTCGATTCTCAGCAAATACACTGTGTTGAGGACTGAGAACTGAGGATTGAGAACCGAGAAGTGGGAACTTCCTTATGCGATCACTTCGGCCGCGATGCGCTCCGTGGCAAAGGCCTCGATTACGTCGCCAATTTTGATATCGCCGTAGTTGGAGATTGAGATGCCGCACTCCATGCCGTTTGTGACCTGACTGGCGTCATCCTTGAATCGGCGCAGCGATCCCACCTTGCCCTTGAAAACCTGCACGTTGTCGCGCAGCAAGCGGACTTCGGAGTCGCGCTTGATCAAGCCATCGCTCACGCGGCAACCGGCCACTGTCCCGACTTTCGGAATGCGGAAAACGTTGAGCACATCGGCGCGGCCCTGATAGTGTTCCTTAAACGTAGGCTCGAGCAAGCCAGTCATGGCGCGCTTGATCTCGTCCTGCAGTTCGTAAATGATCGAGTGCAGGCGGATGTCCACTTTTTCCTGCTCGGCGATTTCCTGTGCCTTGCGCTCCGGCCGCACGTTGAAGCCAATGATGATGGCGTTCGACGCCGAGGCCAGCAGAACGTCGGTTTCGGTGATTGCGCCCACGCCTGAGCGCAGCAGCTTCAGGCGAACTTTGTCGTTCGAGAGTTTTGTGAGCAAGTCGGTAATTACTTCCACCGAGCCCTGCACGTCGCCTTTGAGAATGACGTTCAGTTCCTTGGTACCCGCGGCCTTGATCTGCTCCGCCAGTCCTTCCAGCGACACGCGGGAACTCTTGGCCAGCGCGGCTTCGCGCGATTTCTGTTCGCGGTATTCGGAGATGCCGCGGGCTTTGTCGCGATCGGCCACAACCACAAACTGATCGCCGGCCTGCGGCAACGCCTCCATACCGATAATTTCCACGGGTGTGGAAGGCGGAGCCGTCTTCAACTGAGCGCCGCGATCGTCAAACATCGCGCGCACTTTGCCGTACACATTGCCGACTACAAAATTATCGCCAGCGTTCAGGGTTCCGTTCTGCACCAGCACCGTGGCCACGGGACCGCGGCCACGATCGAGCTTCGCTTCCAGCACCACGCCAGTCGCCGCACGCTCGGGAGTAGCTTTCAGCTCGCCCAGATCGGCCACCAGGCAAATCATTTCCATCAGCAGATTCAGATTGGTTTTCTTCTTCGCCGAAACATCGACGAAGACGGTCTTGCCGCCCCACTCTTCCGGCATGAGGCCGCGGTCGGCAAGCTGTTTCTTCACGCGGTCGGGCAAAGCATCTGGCTTGTCGATCTTGTTCACTGCCACAATGATGGGCACTTCCGCGGCGTGCGCGTGGTCAATGGCTTCGAGAGTTTGCGGCATGACGCCATCGTCGGCGGCCACAACCAACACGACGATGTCGGTGGCTTTTGCGCCGCGGGATCGCATGCGCGTGAAAGCTTCGTGGCCCGGAGTATCGAGAAACACAATTTCGCGTCCGAATGCGGGCGATTCCTTGTCGGTAATCCGCACCTTGTAGGCGCCGATGTGCTGGGTGATGCCTCCCGCTTCGCCTTCCGCCACATTCGTCAGACGAATCGAGTCTAGCAGTGTGGTCTTACCGTGATCGACGTGGCCCATGATCGTGACCACGGGCGGACGAATCCCGGTTTCAGGCGCTGACTCTTCGCCAGCAGCAGCCGCATCAACTTCTTTGGCCGTCTGTTCTTCGAACGTGATCACGTTCGTATCCGCGCCGAAGAAGCGTGCCATTTCGCTCGCTAGTTCCGCGTCGAGCGTCTGGTTGATCGTGGCGAATACGCCCTTCGACAATAGACGCGAAATCAAATCCTTGGCGCGGATATCCAACTTCTCCGCCAGATCCTTAACGCTGATACCTTCCGTAATCGTGATGCTGCGCGTGATCGGCTGGGGCTCGTTCGACACCACCATGCGCGGTGGCGGCGTGTAGCCCTTCATCGGACCTTCCTTCACGCCCCGCGGAACATAGCGCTGACCGGGACGTCGCGCTGGCCCGCCCGGACGGCTGCCTGGCCGGGTCGTGCCGGGAGGTGGCAGAGCCGGACCTACACCCAGCGGTCGTGCGCCCGCGGGCGCTTGCCGTGTGGGATGCATGGGACGACGCTCGCCGGGACGAAGCGGAGGACGCGGCGGACCACCACCCTGTGCGGGCGGACGCCGCTGAAAAATCGGTTGGCCAGGAACTGGACGTCCCGGCGCGGCACGCATCGCGCCGCCGATCGGAACTCCAGGCTGCACCGGCGGCGGAGCCGGACGCACCGGAGCCTTATAAACAGGTCGCGGCCCAGTCTGCGGAACGATCATACGCGGCGCTGGTGGCTGCGGACCTGCTGGTTTTGCCGTTACAAGAGGCGCGGCCGGAGCGCTCGCCGAAACCGTCGGAGGTGCTGGCGCAGAAGGAAGCACAACAGGCGATGTCGCTGCACGCCCCGGAGGCGCGGCCACTGGCGAAGACGCGGGCGCTGACGCAACTGGAGGTGCTACTGCGGGTCGCGAAGTGATAACCGGAGCCGGCGGAGCTGCGCTCACGGAAGCTGCCGGAGGTTCCACGGCTGGCTTCACTACCGGAGGTGCAACCGTTGGGGGCCGACTCACTGCAGTTGGAGGCGTCGCTGCTGGTTTCTCTACCGGAGGTTGCGCGCTCGGGGCCGCCGTCATCGGCGGTGGCACTGGACGTGGCGCAACCGGCGGAACAACCGCTTCCTTCTGCTGCGTAATCGCCTTCAGCACATCTCCCGGACGCGAGATGTGTGACAAATCAATTTTTGTCTTGATTTCTTCTTCGCCCCGAACCGGTCGAGAACTGGATTTGCCAGCCGAAGAGGAACCTTCCGCGGCGGAACGGATGTACACACGCACCTTTTCCGCTTCATGCTCTTCCAGAGAACTGGAATGCGTCTTCTTCTCGGTCACCCCGACTAGCGGTAGCGTATCCAGAATGGCTCTGCTCTTTACTTCCAGCTCTCGGGCTAGATCGTTAATTCGAACCTTACTCATCCGGCCTTTCGTTTCTCCGCGTTGTTGTTAGGTCTTCATTGCGACCTCACGGAGAGTCAGTTTCTTCAGTCCCACGCCGTCGAACTTATTCCAGCGTGTCATGATTATTCTCTGGGTTCGGAAGCGGATTCCGCTTCCGGTGCAGGCTGCTCGTCGGAATTTTGCGCCTGCCCTTCGTGCTCATCTGCGGCAACTGCCTGCGCTTCGCCCGCGGTGTCTTCAACCGGAGCTTCACTGGAAGCCAACTCCTCACTCGGCGCTGCTTCCGCGGTAACTTCCTCAGCGCCTGCCTCAGAAGCCTCCGCCGTAGTCTCGCCCTCCGCCGACGCTTCGCCCTCAACCGCCGCATCCGGATCCAGGCTGGCAAAGTAATTATTCACCGCTAGACTGATTTTTTCCACCGTCTTCGGTCCGATACCTTCAATCGCCTCAAGCTGCTCCGGCGTCATGTCGGCAAGCGCCTCGACAGTGGTCACGCCAGCAGCGCTAAGCTTCTCCACCAACCCATCCCCCAGACCGGGCACGCTCTCCAGCGGCGTGGCCGTCTGCGGGACCATGGCTGACATCTGCTGCTCAACTTCCTGGCGCTTTTCTTCCTCGCTTTTGATGTCGATCTTCCAGCCCAGCAACTTCGCCGCGAGGCGAACGTTCTGGCCCTTCTTGCCGATCGCAAGGGAGAGTTGGCTGTCATCCACCACCACTTCCAGATGCTTGCCGCCAGAATCGACCACGGTGACTTTGCTGACCTTCGCGGGTTGCAAAGCCTTCTCGGCGAAGGTCACCGCATCTTCGTGATACTCAATGATGTCAATCTTTTCTCCGTGCAGTTCGCGGATGATCGACTGCACCCGCATTCCCTTCATGCCCACGCACGCGCCCACCGCATCCACGTCTTTGTCCTTGGACATGACGGCGATCTTCGTGCGCTCGCCGGCTTCACGCGCGATCGCGCGGATCACTACCGTGCCGTCATAGATCTCCGGCACTTCGGTCTGGAACAAATGCTGCACCAGGTCGGGCACAGCGCGAGATACCACCACGCCCGGACCTTTCGAAGCCTTCTCCACGCGCGCAATCACCACCCTAACCCGCTCGCCGATCGCGAATGACTCCAGCCGTGACTGCTCCTTGCGGGGCATGCGCGCCTCGGCCTTGCCGATGTCGAAGATCACATCGGGTCCTTCCACTCGCTTCACCGTAGCGTTCACCACTTCACCGACGCGTCCGATGTATTCGTTGTAGACCGTGTCGCGCTCCGCCTCACGGACCTTCTGGAAAATCACCTGCTTCGCCAGTTGCGCCGCGATCCGTCCTAGGATTCCTTCCGTGACCTTCGGAATTCGCAACTCTCCACCGACCTCCAGGTTGGGATCGGCCTTGCGCGCATCTTCCAGCGTGATCTGCAGCTGCGGATCTTCCACTTGCTCCGGCGTCTCCACCACCGTTTTCACCGCGTAGGCATTAATCTTGCCGCTTTCTTTATCCAGCTCGGCGCGTAGATTTTCCTGCGACTTGTAGTACTTGCGGGTCGCCATCACAATGGCGTCTTCTACCGCAGTCACCACAATCTGCGGATCAATCCCCTTTTCGCGGCTCAACGCGTCGATCGTGTTGTAAAGCTCACTCGCCATAAAAGTATTCCGTTACACTGTTAGGTCTTGGGTCCTTGGGTTTTGCCCAAGACTTATGACCTAACACCTGACTTCAGATCTCCGGCACCAGATTCGCCTTCTCCACGTTGGCGAATTCAATCCCGACCTTCTGTCCTTGCTCTGCCACCGCGCCCATCTTCTTGCGCGACTTCTTGCTCGCCGCACTCAGGTCCAGTGTCAGACGGCCTTCGCGAAAACTTTCCAGCCGTCCTTCGAAGTACCGGTTATTGTCGAGCGGCTGCCTGGTTGTCAGCTTCATCCGGCTGCCGACGAAGCGCTCAAAGTCAGACACTTTCGTGAGTCTGCGGTCCAACCCCGGCGACGAAACTTCCAGAGTATAGCTGCCCGGCATCGCATCCTCGACATCGAGGATGGTGCCAAACTCGCGACTAAAGTTAGCGCAATCTCCGTGCGTCACTCCTGCGAGCGGATCACCTCCGGCCGCCCCGGGTCTGTCCAGAAACACGCGCAGCATCCGGGCTTTGCCACTCCCGCGAAACTCGACTTCGACCACTTCCAGCCCGCTAGAGGCGGCTACCCGCTCCGCAATCTCCCTTACGCGATCAAGCTCAAATGCCATGCATCCAATAACTTGCAGTCCACACCGGTCGGCCGATTCCTCCGCAACGAAAAAGTGGGCTTGCGCCCACTGGTGTGCCTCGCCAAATGCCGGTACCACACAACAGTTCTCAGTTTTCTAATATACGCCGGATGGGGGGTAAAAGACAAACGCCGGAGCCTTGCCCGCCGCAAGAACTGTCCCCAACCAGCAAAAAGATCATCGCTTCGTTTTCAATTCGTATTCGGATCTCAAAGGCCCGCGCCGGAACTAACGTTTCCTGGCCCCAACAGCGCGCGCCCGGGGAACGCATCCGGCACGATCTTGCCTTCGTCGATCACAACCGTTCCTCCTACCACCAGATATTGCACACCCACACTTGGCTCCATAGGCTTCTCGAAGGTAGAGCGGTCGCGGATCGTATTTGCATCGAACACCATGATGTCGGCGTCAGCGCCCTCTTGCAGTCTTCCTTTTTGTCGAGCCGCTGGCGTCGACCGCTCCAGCATCTCTGCCGGCATGAGACTCATCTTACGGACCGCATGCATCAGCGTGACGGTCCCCTTGTCGCGCACGTATTGTGCCAGCACTCGCGAGTACGTTCCGGCATTGCGGGGATGGCCTTCGGCGCCATCGCTGGCAATCATCACCAGCTGATGAGGAATCACCTGGTCTACCACTTCCTGCGTGTTGGCGAAAATCAGTACCCAGCGCGTCGCGCTGGAATTATGCAACTCGTCGAAACGCTCCTTAGTGAGGTGCTCGCCAGTGTCCGGAAGCACGAGATCGCCATAGTCGATTGCCAATTTCTCGCGCCAGCCCGGGTTAAACAGCGCCGAATTCACCGCCGTCATGCCCGCAATGTAGGGATGCGCTTCGGTCGTTACGTCCAGGCCGCGGGCTCGCGCTCCTTCCACCATGGAGAGACATTCCAGTGAGTCGCGCAAGCAAGAGCTGTTGATGTGCACGATGTGCAGCGAAGCGCCCGTGATGGCAGCTGCTCCGATCACTTCGCTCATCGACTCAATGGAGGAGCCGGGCTCGACGTGTCCCCCGCTGCGCACGTGAGTGTAGACCGGCAACCTCCGCTCGGCGGCCAGACGGAACATGTCAATCACCTCCAGCCGGGTCGCGCCGGGTGTGTACTGAATGCCCATCCCAATGGCCAAGCCGCCAGCGTCAAGCTCCGAGCGCAACCGCCCCCCCCATGGCTTCAATTTGCTCGGGGGTGGCGGCCTGATCAGTCGCTGCGCCGCTCTTGGGCAGGATGGTTCCGGCGGGCAACGGTGCGCCGAACACCTGAGCCCTCGCCGCTATGGCTGGCCGAAATGCCGTAGTGAATTAGAGAATGACCTTCTTTCGCTTTCAAGAACTGAGCGACGTCGGGCGCTCCGATTTCCAGTTCCAGCGCCGTCGTTACGCCGTCAAGCGCCTTGACCCGTTGGCTCGCCATGTCCTGCCCATGCTGGTGCAAGTCAATGAAGCCAGGAGAGACCACCCGCCCTCCGCTCAGTGCCGCGGACGAGACGCGAGCAATTTTTCCGTCGCGGATGCCCACATTGCGCACCAGCATCCAATCCGGTTTCAGGATCCAAGACGCGGCCCCCCTCGAGAACGAGATCGTATTGCTGTGCCGCTGCGACGGTCGTTGAGACTGCCAGAAGACAGAAGGACAGAATCAGCCTGCGCATAGCTTGCTCGGTGAAGACTAGCGATGATATCAGCCTCTAAAATACCCTGCGCATTTGCCTGAATCGCTTCGCCCTCTCTAAAATGAAGAGTGGCCCCCACAGCTGGGAGAATTCCCGAGAAACTTATGATTCATTTTCCCGTGCCCGAAGCTCTCACCTTCGATGATGTTCTTCTTTTACCCGCGCGCTCCGATGTAATTCCCGCAACTGCCAATACCCACACGCAGCTTACCCGCAATATCAGCCTGAACATCCCCGTTGTTAGCGCCGCCATGGACACCGTCACCGAATCTCACATGGCGATTGCACTGGCTCAGCAGGGAGGTCTCGGCATTATTCATCGCAACCTCACAATCGAGCAGCAGGCCAATGAAGTCGATAAAGTAAAGCGTTCGGAAAGCGGCATGATTGTCGACCCCGTCACCATGTCGCCCACCGATAAGGTTAGCGATGCGCTCGAAGTCATGCGCAAGTACAAGATTTCCGGCGTACCCATTACTCAGCAAGGCCGTCTGGTCGGCATTCTCACCAACCGCGACCTGCGCTTCGAGACCCGCTTTGACATTCCCATCGATCGCGTGATGACCAAGAAAAATCTCATCACCGTGCCCGTGGGCACCACTCTCGAAGATGCCGAGGAAATTCTCCACGAGCATCGCGTCGAAAAACTTCTCGTCGTCGACGACAAGTACAACCTCAAGGGACTGATCACCGTAAAAGACATTCAGAAAAAACTGAAATATCCCAACGCTGCCAAGGATTCTCAGGGGCGCCTGCGCGTAGGCGCAGCCATCGGCGCCACCGGGGATTTTCTCGAGCGGGCCCAGGAATTAACCAGAGCGAAAGTTGACGTGCTCGCAATCGACAGCGCGCACGGTCACTCCAGCAAAGTGCTCGAAGCGGTGAAGGTGGTGAAATCGAAACTGCCTGACATGGAGCTGCTGGCCGGCAACATCGCTACCTTCGACGGCGCTTGCGAATTGGCTCGCGCCGGAGCGGACGGCATCAAGGTCGGCATTGGCCCCGGCTCCATCTGCACCACGCGCGTGGTTACCGGCGCCGGCGTGCCGCAGATCACCGCTATCGCCGAGGCCTACCGCGCCACGAAAGACGCCGGCGTTCCCATCATCGCCGACGGCGGCATCAAGTACTCGGGCGACATCACAAAGGCTTTGGCTGCGGGCGCAAGTGCGGTAATGATTGGTTCGCTTTTCGCCGGAACAGATGAAAGCCCCGGCGAGCTGATCCTCTATCAAGGCCGCTCCTTCAAGTCGTATCGCGGCATGGGATCGATCGGCGCCATGGCCCAAGGTTCCAGTGAACGCTATTTCCAGAGCACGGAAGGGGATTCATCCGCCGCGGTCTCTGCCAATGACGGCGATTCGAACCGCCTGGGCAAACTGGTTCCTGAGGGCATTGAAGGACGGGTTCCCTATCGCGGTTCGGTTGCCATGATCGTCCACCAGATGGTTGGCGGATTGAAATCAGGCATGGGCTACTGCGGCTGCTCGACAATCGCCGAACTCCTGCAGAAAACGCGCTTCGTGCGCATCAGCGGCGCCGGACTCCGCGAGAGTCACGTCCACGACGTCATGATCACCCGCGAGGCTCCCAACTATGCCATCGAGTAGCGCGCGCGTTTGAACTCCCACCGGCACAATCTTCTGACGGCGTGGATCGCCGCGATTCTCTGGCTCATCGTCATTGCCATTGAATCCACCGCCATGCTCTCTTCCAGCAACACCAGCCGGATCCTCTATCCTCTGCTGCATTACCTCTTCGGCTTGGATTGGATGCGCTTTGAGCACTGGCACTTCTACATTCGCAAAGGCGGCCACGTCGTAGGTTACGGCGTCTTGAGTATTTTGGCATTTCGGGCTTGGCGCGAGACCTTCCCGGCGCGGGGAAATCCGTTGTGGACCATACGATGGGCCAGCATCGCTGTACTGATGACGGCCTTCGTGGCCAGCCTCGATGAGTGGCACCAGAGCTTCATCCCGTCACGTACGGGAACTCCGCGAGATGTTGCTCTTGATACGTGCGCTGGAATCGCAGTTCAGATTCTGATTTTCCTGTGGTGGAAGAGTTTTGGGAAGGGCACGGCTCTCCGCCGTGCGGCTCAAGCCCCATAAATCAAAGGGCTTTAGCCCTTGAGAGGACCGTTACTTCCGCGCCGCGCTGCCTGCAAAAGTACCGCCGCGACCAGCGCCAACGCCGCAGAGAAATAAAACGGAATCGAGGCTCCATAATGCTTCCACAGTTCGCCGGTGATCAAGCTGGCGGCTAGAGTTGCGACGCTGGTCACGAAAAAATAAATGCCCAGAGCGCGGCCTCGTACATATTCCTCTACCGTGTCAACCACCAGCGCCTTCAGCACAGGCTGCGTTAGCGCGTAGTAGAAACCATACACTGCCATCGCGATCCAGATCGTCAGCGTGGAGGGCGCACGCCCAAAAATAAAATACACTGCGGCAAAAATCACGTAGCCGACAGAAGCGACAAGCCGTCGCGGGACGTGGTCGCTGAACCAACCTGCGGGCCAGGATGCAAGCGTGTAGGTAATGTTGAAGACCAGGCCGAGCAGCGGCGCGAGAGCAACGCGAATTCCGACATTCTGCGCCCGTAGAACGAGGAACATGTCGCTTGAATTGCCTAGCGAGAAAAGTGTCACGGCGTTGAGAACGAAATAGAAACTGGTGGGAAGCTTTGTGTTCTGGCCTTCGCTCTTCTGCCTGGCGGCAAGTGAAGCAGATGTCTTGTTCTTTCTTGCATCTGAGCTTTCGACACCGTTTGTCGTGGACTCTTCTCCGCGCGAGCGCTTAGTCTCACGTATCCCCACCACAGCGACCAGCACACATAATGCTCCGGGGATTGCGGCTGCCCAGAATACACTCCGAATTCCGAACCGCGAAAGCAGGACCAGCGCGGTCAGAGGCCCGGCAATGGCCCCGGCAGAATCCATCGACTGGATCAGTCCGTAAGCTGAGCCCAGCCGGTTTTTCGGCACTGACTCTGCGACCATTACGTCGCGCGGCGCTCCACGTACGCCTTTGGCAAGGCGATCGGTAAAGCGAATCAATAAAATTTGCGGCCACGCAGTGACAATCGCGAGCAGAGGCTTGACCGCATTCGCGACAAAATATCCCGTGACCACGACCGGCTTGCGGCGGCGGATGTGGTCAGTAAGATATCCGGAGAAAAGCTTGGCGAACGACGCCACACTTTCGGCAACGCCCTCAATCAATCCCAACTGCGCCGGCCCCGCTCCCAGCGACCCCAGAAACGCCGGCAAGACCCAGTACGCCATTTCCGTGGCAGTGTCGTTCAGGAACGACGTGATGCCGAAAGCGTAGACGTTCCGAGCAGCGGAGGGCTTCGGCTGGGGGGAACGGTCAGGCATGTTTAATTTTTACCACGGAGGCACGGAGATACGGGGAAGGCAAGGTGTCTGGGAGTTAAGACCAGAAGTCCCGTATGTTCTTGATAGGGGGCTGGCCCCTATGCTCACGGACCAGCATAACGATGCCAAGAGCGACGACGCAGGCGCCCATGACAGTCATCAAGTCATACCTCACGAAGTTCTGCCATTCTAGTTCGCCCTTAGCGACGTACACCCTGATATTGTGGCCGTCGTCAGCCGGGTAGATCCGCCCAACATCGGGACGCGGCGATTGTGGCATCCAGCCGTAAAAATACAACCCAGTGGCAACGGTAGAGAACCTTCTTGAGAGCACGAGATTGAGGCGTTGTTGGCATCAAATCACAGGTTCGACTTTAAGGAATCACCGCAATTGCGACGACCGCCTCAGTACATCGCGTCGTACTTGGTGACCACCCACTGGCCATCTTTGTTTTCGGTGGTGACGGTGAAGAGTTCCTGATAGGTTCCGGCCTGGCCGCTGCCGTAACGGCGCTTGCCGCGGTAGTGAAGGATGGTCAAGGGCGGTGCGCTCTCCCACTCCGCCAACTCCCAGGAAAGCAGCGGATGCTGCGCCTCGGAGTTGCAGATGAAGTGCGCATACTTCTTGCGGTAGTCGTGCTCCCATTCGGAGAGCAGTTGGTCGCAGTGGCCGTCTCGCAGCTCATGCAAAAATTTGTTGGCGCTGTGCTCGATCGTGCGATCGCGCAACGGATTCATCCGGATGCTGACGGGCAAGCCGGTCAGCGGATCGTGATCCTCCGAGCGCGCCAGCACCGGTCCCTGATTGCTCAGCCACCAGATGTAGCCGAGAAATCCAAACACCAGCAGCGCCCCAGCGCTGACGGCAATCGCGATCTGTGTGCGAGTGAACCCCATCCTGAGAGAAATTTTATCTGGACGGCAACTTACGGCAAGATTACCAGCGGTAGCCTCGGGAGGACATGTACTGCCGCGACAGAGGCCCGCCTCCCGCGCAAAAAGAAAAGGCGCGGCCGAAGACCGCGCCCTGAATAAACTGGACAGCAACTGCTATTTCTTGTCTTCTTCTTTTTCTTCCTTCACCGGCTCGATGCCGCCATCGTGCTGCGCTTGCGCCTCGGCATCTTCCATGGCCTTCCTGGTTTCCGCGGCCTTCTTGGCGCGGGCTTCGGCGCGCTTCTCGCGCTTTTCGTCCAGCACCTTCTCGCTGCCCAGGAGTTCGAGGAACGCCTTATCGGCGCCGTCACCTTTATTCCAGCCAGTGCGGACGATGCGCAAGTATCCGCCGTTGCGGTCGCCAAAGCGAGGACCGATGGTGTCAAACAACTTCACCACCGCGGCATCGGTCATAAGGTAAGCTGCGGCCAGACGCCGTGCCGCGAGGTCGCCACGCTTGCCGAGAGTGATCATCTTCTCGACCAGCGGACGCGCGGCCTTAGCCTTCGGAACGGTCGTCTCGACCCGTTCCTCCACGATCACCGACGTGACCAGGTTCCGCAGCAGCGAGCGCCGGTGCGATGTGTTCCGTCCGAGTTTGTAGCCTGCTACTTTGTGGCGCATGTTGAACCTCAGGGGGCTAAAGCCCGCTTTATCCTTTAGCCCTGGGCGGGCACGGATGAAGCCGTGCCCTTCCCAAAGCCCATTCTCACGCTACTCATCTCAGCCGGCGAGACCCTTCGACTTCGCTCAGGGTAGGCTGCCGGCGCTACTCTTACAGCTGGTCGTCCGGTCCGTAGGCCGAAGCCGGCAAGACCAGGTTTGATGTTGGGCCGGGCACGGCGTTGCCGTGCTCGTCGATCTTCATGCCCAGGCTCAGACCCATCGTGGAGAGAATCTCCTTGATCTCGTTCAGCGACTTGCGGCCGAAGTTCTTGGTCTTGAGCATTTCCGATTCCGTCTTCTGCACCAGCTCGCCGATGGTCTGAATGTTCGCATTCTTCAGGCAGTTATAGCTGCGCACCGAAAGCTCGAGCTCCTCGACGGAACGGTTCAGGTTCTCGTTGTGGATCTCGGGCTTGCGATCATCCGACGCCGACGTGCCGGTTTCGATTTCTTCCTCGAAGTTGATGAAGATGTTCATGTGGTCCTTCAGCAGCTTGGCCGACAAGCCGACGGCATCGGCAGGGGTGATAGAGCCGTTGGTCCACACTTCGAGGGTAAGTTTGTCGTAGTCGGTAATCTGGCCGAGGCGCGCGGCTTCGACGGTGTAATTGCACTTGCGCACCGGCGAGTGAACGGAATCGATGGGAATGAATCCGATGCCGAGATCTTCGTCGAAGTTTTTGTCGGCGGAGGTGTAGCCGCGGCCGCGCTTCAGGCGCATTTCCATATCGAGCTTGCCGCCTTCACTAACCGTGGCAATGTAGACATCTTTGTCGAGGACTTCCACGTCGCCATCGGCTTCGATCATTCCGCTGGTGACTACGCCCGGCTGGTCGGCGCGCAGATAGATCGCTTTCGGAGCGTCGCCGCTCAGCTTGAAAGGAATCTGTTTCAGGTTGAGGATGATGTCGGTCGCGTCTTCCACAACTCCCGGGATCGACTGGAATTCGTGGAGCACACCTTCCATCTTCACCGCGGTGACAGCCGCGCCTTCAATAGAGCTCAGCAACACGCGCCGCAGAGCGTTGCCCACGGTGGTGCCGAAGCCCCTCTCAAAAGGCTGCGCCCAGAAAATGCCGTACTTGTCGGTAAGGGTGGAAGTATCAACTGCAAGACGTTTCGGTTTCTGAAAACCTTTCCAAAGCATTTGTTTCTCCTTCGGCCGTTTGGCTCAGCCCTGGCTCCCTGAATCGGTCCATGTTACGTAAAGCGGATTCAGGTCAAGCGCCAGGACAGGCTGATCTGGCTCGAACTAATGGACCGTAAAAATAAAACTTGAACCACGCGCGCAAGATCCTTCGCTCCGCTCAGGATGACGCCCGCGAGCTCAGGGGCCTCGCGAAACAGCGTCACTTGCTATACAACTCAACGATCAGCTGCTCGTTGACCGGCAACTGAATATCTTCGCGCTTGGGCAATGAGAGCACTCGCGCCGTGTAATTGTCGCGATTCACTTCCAGCCAGTTGGGCAGCGTGCCATGGCTGGCGAATTCCTTGGCCAGTTCGAGCACAGAGAGTTTCTTGCTGTTCTCCCGAATGGAAATTTCCTCGCCCGCACTCACTTCGTAAGAAGGAATGTTGACCTTGCGGTTGTTAACGGCGACGTGTCCGTGCCGGACCAACTGTCGCGCCTGTCGCCGCGATTGCGCAAAGCCCAGACGGAAAACTACGTTATCCAGACGGCGCTCGAGCTGCTGCAGAAGCAATTCGCCGGTAACGCCCCGGGTGCGCGCGGCCTTCTCGAAGTAGTTGCGGAACTGGCCTTCGAGCGTGAAATAGATCCGCTTGGCTTTCTGCTTCTCGCGCAACTGCAGACCATAGCCAACAATCTTGGCCTTACGGTCTTTCCCATGTTGTCCGGGAGCGAAGTTGCGCTTCTCGATGGGACACTTGTCGCTGAAACACTTTGCGCCTTTGAGGAACAGCTTCATGCCCTCGCGGCGGCATAGACGGCAGACTGCATCGGTATAACGGGCCAAGTTATTCTCCTTTTAGATGACCGGTTTACGGGTTTGGCTTCACCCTTCGTCCCGGACGGGTTAAAACAAGTTCTCGGTTCTCAGTTCTCAGCAAACTCCAAATCCTTTGGTTCTCGCTTTTACTGAGAACTGGGAACCGCTTCCTAGACTCTTCGCCGTTTCGGCGGACGGCATCCGTTGTGCGGGATGGGCGTCACATCGCGAATGGAGCGCACTTCAATGCCGGACGATGCCAAAGCGCGCACCGCCGACTCGCGACCGGAACCAGGGCCGCTGACACGAACGTCCACGCTGCGCACACCGTGATCGCGCGCCATGTTGGCGGCATTCGAGGCTGCCTGCTGCGCGGCGAACGGCGTGCCTTTACGCGATCCGCGGAAGCCCAGCGATCCCGAACTTTTCCACGACAGAACGTTTCCATTCATGTCAGTGATGGTCACGATCGTGTTGTTGAAGGACGCCTGCACGTAGCACAGACCATGCGGAACGTGCTTGCGCTCCTTCTTCTTGAACGTTTTCTTCTTGCCTTTTTTCTCCGGTGCGGCGGTGCCGCCCGCTGCTGCTGGTTTTGCCATGAAATCAGTTCTCAGTTCTCAGTTCCCAGTTCTCAGAAAACCCGGTCTTAACCGAGAACTGAGAACTGAGAACTGGGTTTCTATGTTTTCGACGTCGCCTTCTTCTTGGTCGATACCGTTCCCTTACGCGGACCTTTGCGGGTGCGCGCGTTGGTATGCGTGCGCTGTCCCCGCACCGGCAGGTTGCGGCGGTGACGGAAGCCGCGATAGGAGCCGATTTCGATGAGCCGCTTGATGTTCATCGAAACTTCCTTGCGCAGATCGCCCTCCACCATCCCTTGCGCCTCAATCACGGTGCGGATGCGGTTGACTTCCTCTTCGCTGAGGTCCTGGACCTTCTTCATGGGATCCACTTTGGCCTCATCAAGAATGGCTCCGGCGCGTGGATGCCCAATGCCGTAGATGTAGGTCAGCGCGATGTTGATGTGCTTCTGGCGCGGTAGGTCAACGCCTGCGATACGTGCCATAGTCTGTCCTTAACTCCGGCGCCGGGCTTACTTTATCCCTGGCGCTGTTTATGTTTCGTGTTGACGCAGATCACCCGCACCACACCCTTACGGTGGATAACCTTGCACTTGTCACAGATTTTCTTTACCGATGCTCGTACTTTCATAAACCAGCTTTCAGCTTTCAGCCGTCAACAAAATCATTCGACTGAGACAGCGACGTTTCATTTATAGCGATAAACAATCCGGCCGCGATTCAAGTCGTAGGGCGAAAGCTCAACCGCGACCTTATCGCCCGGCAGGATGCGAATAAAATTCTTCCTCATCTTGCCAGAAACATGCGCCAGCACTTGGTGCTTGTTCTCCAGTTCCACCTTGAACATGGCATTGGGCAGTGGTTCCAGAACCACCGCCATCACTTCAATCGCGTCTTCTTTACTCATCGACTCCTTAGATTCTCCGAGCGCGAGATCCTTCGCTCCACTCAGGATTTCGGCCGCGGACTCCCGCTTCGCTCACGCCCGCTAAACGCCTCAACTTCAATCGCGTCTTCTTTACTTCATGCACCCCTTAGAGTTCTCAGTTGTCAGTTCCCAGCTAAAACCTCTCGCTTCTCATCTGAGAACTGAGAGCTTGCTTTCTACTTCGTCAAAATTACTGGCCCGTCTTTCGTTACGGCTACGCAATGCTCAAAGTGCGCGCTGAAACTGCCGTCGGCGGTGACCGCTGTCCACTTATCGCCCAGCACGCGCGTCTCCGGCTTGCCAAAATTCACCATCGGTTCGATGGCGATGACCATGCCTTGACGCAACTTCGCGCCGTGACCGCGCGCTCCGTAATTCGGCACCTGCGGTTCTTCGTGCAAGTGCGTGCCAATGCCATGTCCGACAAACTCGCGTACTACGCTAAAGCCGGCAGCCTCCACATGTTCCTGCACCGCCGCTCCCACGTCGCCCACGGTATTGCCAATCACCGCCTGATCAATGCCGCGGTAAAGCGACTCTTCGGTCACAGTCAACAGCTTGCGCAGTTCCGGCTTCACCGTTTCGCTGACCGGAACCGTGATCGCGGCATCGCCATAGTAACCATCCAGCACAACTCCGCAATCAATTGAAACAATATCGCCTTCTTTTAATTCCCGCTTTTCTGACGGGATGCCGTGCACAATCTCTTCGTTCACGGACGTGCACAATACGCAGGGATAATCATAGTATCCCTTAAACGCCGGCTTGGCTCCGAGCTCCGCGATCTTCTTTTCGGCGACACGCTCCAAGTCCATCGTCGTTATACCGGGCGCCACTATCGAGCGCACATGATCGAGAACCTGACGCACGATGTGGCCACTCTGCCGCATCCGTTCAATCTCAGCCGTCGATTTGCAAACAATCGCCATTTCTTACGCGTGGTGATCTTCAAGGATGCGGAAGATCTGTTCCGTTACAACATCCATGGGCTCATCGCCATTCAGTGAGATCAGCCGACCGGTTCGCTGATAGTAATCAGCGACAGGACGAGTCTGCTCCTGGTAGGCCGCCAAACGGGGCTGAATCACTTCCAACCGGTCGTCATTGCGGGTTACCAGCTTCGACCCGTCAATATCACATACTTCATCGACACGGGGCGGCTGAAAGTGGACGTTATAGATCCGTCCACAGGTGGGACAAGAACGGCGTCCAGTAATCCGGAGCAACAGGTGATTATAATCCACGTCCAGACGGATCACAATTGGCCAAGCCCGAGTAGGCCACGAGTTGTCAAAGAGCTTGTCGTCAAGCAACGCATCCAGCCACCCGGCCTGCGCCGCAGTCCTGGGAAAACCATCAAGAATATAGCCCCGCCTACAATCCGGCTGGATCAGTCTTTGCCGGACCATCTCACAAACCAAGCCGTCGGAAACCAGCTCTCCGCTGGCCATGACAGCCTTTGCGGCCTGCCCGAGTTCCGTACCTTGCGCCACGTTGTGCCGCAGAATGTCGCCAGTGGAAACCTGCGGCACCAGGTAGTGTTCCATGATGCGCTTGGACTGTGTCCCTTTACCCGCGCCCGGCGGGCCAAGCAATACCACCGGACCTACGTCACGTGAGGTTTCCTGCGCCATCGAGTTGGCCAAAGCCTCCCGAACAGTGTTCCCGGAAACCTCCCACAAGGCGGTCCAGGTGCAGCAACCCCAAATCTTCTACTTGCAAACCGTCCCAAACTCTTAGCCCGCTCACGACCAGTTACGACGGCCGCGAATGCGTCCGCTGCGCGGCGTGAATCCATCGTAATGTCGCATGATGAGCTGGGCTTCAATCTGCGTAACCGTATCCATCGCCACGCCCACCACAATGAGCAGTGAGGTTCCGCCAAAATAGAAATTCACTCCCAATCCGTTGGTCACCCACACCGGAAGCCGCTCGAACAACGAGCCTCCCAGCCAGAACGGCAAATGGTTCAGGTGAATACCGGTAATCATCCACTCGGGAATGAACGAGATGATGATCAGGTAGAGTGCACCCACCAGCGTGATGCGGGTCAGAACTTCGTTGATGTAATCGGCCGTGCGCTTGCCCGGGCGAATACCCGGGATGAACCCACCATACTTCCGCATATTGTCGGCGACTTCACTAGGATTGAAAACAATCGATACGTAGAAGTACGCAAAGAAAATAATGCCCACTGCATAGAGCAGAGTATAAAGCGGTTCGCCCCATGCCAGCATGCGAAACAAGTCGCCAATGTAGCGGCTGTTGCGCAGGCCGTAGCCGACAGTTTGCGGCAAAGTAAGAATCGAAGACGCGAAGATTACGGGCATCACCCCACCCGCGTTAACCCGCAAGGGAAGGTGAGTAGACTGGCCGCCCATCACCTTACGTCCCACAACGCGCTTGGCATACTGCACCGGAATTCTTCGTTCGCAGCGCTCGACGTAGACGATAAACGCCACCACGGCGACCATGAATACGACCAGGAACGCCATCAGAACCGGCGTGATGGCTCCCCAGGTTCCGTTCTTGGCCTTCTCCAAAAGATCCTCGACACCACGCGGCAGGCCCACCACGATTCCAGCAAAGATTAGCAGCGACATGCCATTGCCGATTCCGCGATCGGTGATCTGCTCGCCCAGCCACATGATGAACGCACTGCCGGTGGTCAGGGTCATCATGGTCATGAGACGGAATCCCCAGCCCGGGTGATAGACGAAGTCGCCCATTTTCTCCAGACCGATGGCAATGCCGAACGACTGCACCGCGCTGAGAATGACCGTGATGTAGCGAGTCCACTGCGTAATTTTCTTGCGTCCCAGCTCGCCTTCTTTTTGCAGCTTGGCCAGCGGCTCATACACCACAGTCAAAAGCTGCAGGATGATCGATGCCGTGATATACGGCATGATGCCCAAAGCGAAAATGGTCATGCGGCGCAGGTTGCCGCCGGAAAACAGATCCACAAAACCGAGAAGCGATCCCGCGTTATGAGTGAAGGCGTCTTCCAGTTTGAGGAAGTTCACGCCTGGCGTGGGGAGGTGCCCGCCCAGTCGGTAGACCGCGAGCATCGCCAGCGTAAACAGAACCCGCTTGCGCAGGTCGGGGATACGGAAAATGTTCGCCAGCTTCTCAAACATTACTGCAAGACCTCAACCTTGCCGCCTGCCTTGGTGATTTTTTCCAGCGCCGACTTGGAGAACTTGTGCGCGTGAACTGTGATAGCGATCGTCAATTCGCCATCGCCGAGAATCTTAACCGGAAGCTTGGCCTTGATGACGCCCGCCTTGCGCAGAACGTCAGGCGTGATGGGCGACGCGTGCAGATCCTCGCCCAGCGCTCCCAGCCGCTCCAAGCTCACGATGTTGAATTCCTTGCGGAAGATATTGGTGAAACCGCGCTTCGGCATGCGGCGGTGCAGCGGCATTTGGCCGCCTTCAAAGCCACGGATCATGCGCGAACCTGTGCGCGAACGCTGGCCTTTGTGTCCGCGAGTGGACGTCTTGCCCATGCCGGAGCCCATACCACGCCCTACGCGCTTGCGCTTCTCCGCTGCCTTCTTCGGTGCTCGAATGTTCGAAAGATTCATGATTTCGCCGCCTACTCTTGCACAATCTCAACCAGATGCGGAATCTTGGCCACCATGCCCCGAATCGCCGCATTGTCCGGACGCTCGATCACCTGGTTTAACCGGGTGAATCCCAATCCCTTCACCACCAGTTTGTGCTTCACTGGAGTGCAAATGGCGGAGCGCACCCACTTCAGGTGAATCTTTCCGCTGCCCGCTGTCGTTCTTTTCGCCATCATCGCTGATCCTTCTGCAACTTAAATCTCTTGCATTGACTTGCCGCGCATGGCAGCAACGCTCTCCCGGCTCTTCAGGCTTCTCAGTGCGGCAAACGTCGCTTTGATGACGTTGTGCGGATTGGTAGTGCCAATCGACTTGGTCAGCACATTCTGCACCCCCACCGATGTCATCACGGCGCGCACCGCGCCGCCTGCAATCACGCCCGTGCCTTCCGGGGCCGGCTTCAACAGAACTTTGCCCGCGCCATAGCGTCCCAGCACCAGATGTGGGATGCTGGTCTGCGTCAAGTTAACCTTGATCAGATTCTTCTTCGCCGACTCAATCGCCTTGCGAATGGCCTGTGGAACTTCCTTGGCCTTGCCCGCGCCGTGACCCACCACCGCCGCCGAGGGATCGCCCACCACCACCAATGCGGCAAACGAAAGATTCTTGCCGCCCTTCACCACCTTGGTTACGCGGTTGATGGCCACAACCTGGTCTTTCAACTGATACGAATTCGCATCGAGCTTCTTAATCACTGTTGGCATTCTGGAAACCTGATTTCCTATTTCCTGATTTTCTCGTGTCCCAAACCCCAAAAATTAGTCCTTAAAATTGCAATCCCGCTTCCCGCGCTGCGTCCGCAAGAGCTTTCACGCGCCCGTGATAAATGTAGCCGCCGCGGTCAAACACAACCTTGCTCACACCCTTGGCTTTGGCGCGCTCTGCAATGGTCTTGCCCACGTTCTTCGCGGCCGCGACATTGCCGCCGGTACGCCGGTCTTCCTTCTTGCCCTCGGCGGAACTCGCCGAAACCAGCGTGGTGCCGTGCAGGTCATCGATAACCTGAACATAAATGTGATTCAGCGAACGGTACACATTCAACCGCGGACGCTCGGCCGTACCCTGCATCTTCTTGCGGATGCGGTCGTGTACGTGCCCTCGCTTCTGATTTTTCGAGATTCTTGTAAGCATCTTCTCTAATCCTCTAAAGATCTCTCACTCTGAAAGAGATCCTTCGCTTCGCTCAGCGACGAGCTCAGACGCCCGTCAGACGCGATCATTTCGCTCCGGTCTTACCGACCTTCTTCTTCAACCTTTCGCCGGCGTAACGTACGCCCTTGTTCTTATAAGGATCGGGCGGACGAAGCGACCGCATCTCAGCCGCAACCTGGCCGACCTGCTGCCGGTCGATTCCAGTGAGCGCAATCCTGGTCTGCTTGGGATCCACGGATGCGTCAACGCCAGTGGGCAACGGATACTCAATCGGATGCGAGTAGCCCAAGCTGAACACGACCATCCCTTTACCTTTCATCTCGGCACGATAGCCAATGCCGACGATTTCCAGTTCACGGGTCCAGCCCTTGGTGACGCCTTCCACTGCATTGTTGACCAGAGCCCGCGCCAGTCCGTGCACAGCAGCCTGCGAATCGTTCTCGCGCACTGCGACGATGTGTCCGTCCTTCTGTTCAACCTTAATGCCAGCCGGCAGAGCCGTGTCCAGCCTGCCCTTGGGCCCCTGCACCAGCACAGTGTTGCCTTCAATTTTGACCGTCACCCCTTTGGGGATCGGGATCGGCTTTTTTCCAATTCGTGACATAAATTCAGCTCTTAGCCTTTAGCGCTTGGCTCTTAAGCTAACGCAGATCGCTGTTAGCTCGGCCCTCTGCGTCTCTACCAAATCTCGCACAACAGTTCGCCGCCAACGCCTTCCTTGCGGGCCTGGCGTCCAGTCATCACTCCGCGCGGCGTGGTGAGGATGTTGATCCCCATGCCACCGAGCACGCGCGGAATCTCGCTGCGCCGCACGTAAACGCGGCAGCCCGGACGCGACACGCGTTCCGCCTTTGAAATCGCGGCCTCATTGTGAGCGCCGTATTTCAGATAAATCCGGATCACCTTGTGACCTTCCTCCTCGGTGGCCTTGAAATTCGAGACGTAGCCCTCTTCTTTCAAAATGCGGGCAATCTCCAACTTCAGCCGGGAGGCTGGAATATCCACCTTCTGGTGCCGCGCCTGGAGCGCATTGCGCACCCTCGTCAGCATATCTGCGACCGGATCGGTCAACCTCATCGTTTGCTTCTCCTCTAGCCACCCGTTCGCTCCGCGTTTCGCGGAGAACCTGCGGCGGCTTGCTTAATCTTCACATCTGTCATCCTGAGCGAGACGCCTTTTGTCTCGCGAAGGATCTCGCCCGCCACGCGCCTGGCTCGCTTCTCTACCACGACGACTTCGAAACTCCAGGAATTTCCCCGCGCAGCGCCAGTCCGCGGAAGCACAGGCGGCATACGCCGAATTTGCGCAAGTAAGCGCGCGGGCGCCCGCACAGCTTGCAACGATTGTGCCTGCGCGTGGAAAACTTCGGCCGTTTTTCCTTCTTGTCGCGCGCTAGCTCAAACTTCTTTTCGATCTTCGCGTCTTTAACTCGTTTTGCTGTAGTCATGCATTCCTTAAAAGAATCTGTGTCGCAAATCCTGAAATCTGGAAAACCTATTGCGTCCGGAACGGCATGCCCAGATGTTTCAAGAGCGTGCGCGCCTGATTGTCGTTTGCCGCCGTGGTCACGATGGTGACGTTCATGCCCTTCATCTTGTCGACCTTCTCGTAGGAAATCTCCGGGAAGATCAACTGGTCGTGTAAACCGAGCGTGTAGTTGCCGCGGCCGTCGAACGACTTCGTGGAAACTCCACGGAAGTCGCGCACGCGCGGCAGAACGATATTCACCAGCCGGTCCAAAAATTCATACATGCGGTCGCCGCGCAGGGTCACCATGGTTCCAATGGCTTGTCCTTCGCGCACTTTGAAAGCCGCAATCGACTTCTTGGCTTTGGTAACGATCGGCTTCTGGCCCGTGATCTGGCCTAGCTCGTTCACCGCCGGATCGAGGATTTTCGAGTTCTGCGTGGCCTCGCCCATACCCATGTTGACGACGATCTTGTTCAGGCGTGGGACTGCCATCGCATTCTTCAACTCCAGCTCCTTCAACAGAGCTGGCGCCACTTCCTTCTCGAACTTCGAACGCAGCCGTGGCCGCTCCTTGGCACTGTGCTGCGCCTGTGCCGGAGCTTTCTGCTCCTGCGACGAATCTCTCGAACTCTTCTTATCTTTCTCTTTTGCCATTTCGTTTTTTCAACTTCCTCCCACGGTTTCGGAGTGGTTACCGGTTCGTGAGAATTGATGACGCAATTTGCAGCTACTTATCCAGCGTCGTGCCGCACTTCTTACACACCCGGACTTTCCGGTCGCCGCGCACCTCGTGCCCGATACGCACCGGGCCGCAGGTAGCGCAAACCAGTTGCACATTGGAAAGTGCGATCCGGCTTTCCTGCTCGGCGATTCCGCCCTTGATATTGCGCTGCGGATTCGGGCGCACGTGCTTCTTCACCATCATCACGTGTTCGACCAGGAGCTTGCTATCGTTAGGAAACACGCGCAGCACGCGCCCTTCCTTACCCTTATCCCGCCCCGTGATGACCTTCACGTTGTCGTTGCGGCGGATATCCACTCGCTTTTGTACTGTGCTTACGGTTCGCATTCTCTAAACCCTAATTTCGTAATTTCCCGATTGCAGATTCCTAGATCACTTCCGGTGCCAACGAAACAATCTTCAAAAATCTTTTGTCGCGCAACTCGCGCGCCACTGGACCGAAGACGCGCGTTCCTACCGGCTCGCCAGCGTCATTGATCAGCACCGCCGCATTCTGATCAAAGCGGATATACGTGCCGTCGCGTCGCCGATGCTCCTTGCGCGTCCGCACAATCACAGCCTTCACCACTTTGCCCTTCTGCACCTGGCCATCCGGAGCGGCTTCCTTCACGGCAGCAGTGATTATGTCGCCGAGGCCGGCATTCAGCCCGGTCGAACCGCCGAGCGGCAGAATCATCTGCAGCTTGCGCGCGCCGGAATTGTCGGCGACCTCCAGCATGCTTCTCATCATCACAGCCATGGCTTCAATCTCCCTCGATCTCGATGCGGCTACTTGCTTTCGGGCTCCAGCGCGATCTCCGGCACCAGCGCCGTCTTGCGCACAATGTCTTTCAGCTTCCAGCGCTTCAGCTTGGAAAGCGGACGCGTCTCTTCGATCCGCACCACATCGCCCACGTGCGCTTCGTTCTTCTCGTCGTGTGCATAAAACTTCTTGTTACGCGCCACCACACGTCCGTAGAACGGATGAGCCTTCTTGCGCGTTACCTTGACGACGATCGTCTTTTGCATGCGGTTGGCGACCACTTCTCCCACCACTTCCTTGCGCCGGCCCTGCACGTGCTCGGCCTGCGGTGTAGCCTTCCCTGTTGCAGTTTCCGCCATTATGGTTTCTCCGTTGCGGCAGCGCGCGTGCGCTCGCCCTGGATCGTGTTGACGCGCGCAATATCCTTGCGCAGCCCGCGAATCTTTTTCAGGCTCTCGGTCTGGCCCATGTTTAGCTGAAACTTCAGCTTGAACAGCTGGTCTGCGAGATCCCGTCCCTGGTGCTGGAGCTCGGCGTCGGTTAAGTTGCGAATCTTATCGGATTTCATAAAAATTCAGTTCCCAGTTGTCAGTGGCCAGCTGCCAGTAAAGGCCGAACCTTTTCAGTGCGCCGTATCACGCTGGACCAAAGTCGTACGCAGCGGCAGCTTGTGCGACGCCAGCCGCATGGCCTCGGTCGCGTCCACCATCGTGACCCCTTCCATCTCAAACAAAATCTTCCCCGGACGCACCACCGCGACCCAGTGATCGGGCGCGCCTTTGCCCTTACCCATACGTGTTTCGGCCGGCTTCTTGGTGACTGGCTTGTCTGGAAATACCCGGATCCAGATTTTCCCGCCGCGCTTTACGAAGCGGGTCATGGCAACGCGGCTGGCTTCGATCTGCCGGTCGGTGATCCAGCCGGGCTCGAGCACCTTTAGCCCGAAGTCGCCGAACGCCAGCGTGCTTCCGCGCCACGCTTTGCCGGTCATACGGCCACGCTGTTGCTTGCGGTACTTCACTTTCTTTGGCATCAACATAAGTCAGCTCTTAGCTTCTAGCTCTTGGCTCTTAGCCAAAACTTTGCTTGTGCTGCAATCCCTTAAAACGCGCCCACGCCTTGCTGCTGGTCCCGCTTCTTAGTCGGCAAAATCTCGCCCTTGTACACCCAGCACTTCACCCCGATCACGCCGTAGGTGGTTCTAGCTTCCGAGAATCCGTACTCGATGTCGGCGCGCAGCGTATGCAACGGCAAGCGTCCTTGCAGGTACCACTCCGAGCGCGCGATTTCATTGCCGTTCAACCGTCCACTCACCCGGACCTTAATGCCTTTGCACCCGAAGCGTAGTGCCGAATCCACGGCCTTGCGCATCGCCCGCCGGAAACCCACCCGCTTTTCTAATTGCAGCGCGATCGCTTCTGAAACCAGCTGCGCGTCGAGTTCAGGCTTGTGCACTTCCTGGATATCGACAAACATCTCGCGCGAAGTGCGCTTTTGCAGATCCGCTTTCAGCTTGTCGATTTCCGCGCCCTTGCGCCCAATAATGATTCCAGGACGCGCCGTCTTGATAATAATGCGCAGCTTGTTACCCGGCCGCTCAATCTCGATCGAGCTCACGCCCGCCGACTTGAGCTTTTCCTTCAGCTCGTTCTTCAGCTTGACGTCTTCGAGCAGCAGCTTGTCGTAGTCGCGCTCCACGAACCAGCGCGACTTCCACGGCTTGGTGTAGCCGAGGCGAAAACCATAAGGATGGACTTTTTGTCCCATTGCTTCTCCTAATCAAAACTTTCAAAAATTTGGCCAGTCAACAAGCCTAAACTTTACTTCGCAGCCGCCTTCTTCTTGCTCGTTTTGCCGGCTGCCTTCTTCGCTACCGGGGCACGCCGCTTCGCCGGAGCCCCAGCCGATACTGCCCGCGTCTGCCCAGGAGCGTGGGCCGCGCCATTCCCGCGCTCCGCCAGCACTAACTCGATGTGCGAAATACGCCTCTGGTAACGGAAAGCGCGTCCCTGCGGCGCCGGACGGATGCGCTTCATGCGCGGACCGTCGTTGGCGATGGCACTCTTCACGTACAAATTGTCGAGTTCGATATCAAGATTCTTCTCGGCACTGAGAAAGTTCGCGTTGTCCAGCGCCGATTGCAACAGCTTTCCCACGTGCGCCGCCACCCGCTTCTTGGTGAACAACAGTGTGTTACGCGCCTCTTCCACCTTGCGCCCCTTGATGAGTTCCAGCACAAGCCGCGCCTTCTGCGGCGAGACTCGCAAGTAACGCATTTCAGCTCGGAATTCCATTCGCGTCTCCCCTTATGCCTTCGGCGGCGCGGGCGCTGCCGCCGGAGTAATCGCTCCCGGACCTCCCGGAATGCCCGCTGGCTTCGCGGCCACTTCCGTCGCCGCCCGCATGGAGTGGCCCTTGAAGTTGCGCGTAAAACTGAACTCGCCCAGCTTGTGTCCTACCATGTTCTCGGTGACGTATACCGGAATAAATTTCTTGCCGTTGTGCACCGCGATAGTGTGACCCACCATCTCAGGAACTACGGTGGAACGCCGCGACCACGTGCGCAAAACTTTCTTTTCGTTCCGCGAATTCATGGCCTCGACTCGCGACATCAGGAAGCCATCCACAAACGCGCCCTTCTTAGTTGAACGTGCCATAAATTTGCTCTTATCCTCTACTTGCTGCGCCGGTTCACAATGTACTTATCTGTCCGCTTGTTGTTCCGCGTCTTGTAACCACGGGTCGGCTGACCCCACGGCGTCACCGGATGCCGTCCACCCGACGTCTTGCCTTCACCACCACCGTGCGGATGGTCCACTGGATTCATCGAAACGCCGCGGTTCACGGGACGCCATCCCAGCCAGCGGGTGCGTCCCGCCTTGCCGATGGTGATGTTTTCGTGATCCAGATTGCCAACCTGCCCGATGGTCGCCATGCAGTCCTGCGAAATCTTGCGCGTCTCGCCGGAAGGCAACTTCACCAGCGCGTAATCGGATTCCTTCGCAATCAACTGCGCCGCACCGCCCGCGGAACGCACCATCTGCGCGCCCTTCCCCGGCTTCAATTCGAGATTATGAATAGACGTGCCCGGCGGAATATTGCGCAATGGCAATGCATTACCGACGAGAATATCCGCCTCCGGTCCGCTTACTACTTTCTGTCCCACCTTCAGCCCTTCGGGTTGCAGAATGTAACGCTTCTCGCCATCGGCATAAGCCAGCAACGCAATGCGCGCCGAGCGGTTGGGATCGTACTCGATCGTCGTCACCGTCGCGGGGATGCCGACCTTCTCGCGCTTGAAGTCAATGATGCGCAGCTTCTGTTTGTGCCCGCCGCCACGATGCCAGCTGGTAATGTCGCCCGAGTTGCGGCGTCCGCCGGTGCGCTGCTTCTTCTCGATCAGCGGCTTGTGCGGATGCCTCGTCGTGATGTCGTCGTTGACGATCGTCGTGCGGTAGCGCAACGTCTGCGTCGTCGGTCTGTATGTCTTGATTGCCATAATTACTCTTCTCGTAGAGACGTTACTTGCAACGTCCCCGCTTGCAGCATCTCCGCGCCCGAGACGTAGCAAGCTACGTCCCTACGTCGCCTCTACAAATTCTGCGCGTACTCCGGCATCTTCTCGCCGGCGCGAAGCCGTACATACGCCTTTTTCCAGTCGGGACGGTAGCCGGCGAATTTTCCTCGACGCCGTTCTTTCCCTGGATACGTTGCCGTGCGCACGGAAAATACCTTTACTTTAAAAATCGTTTGTACGGCTTGCTTGATTTCGGTCTTTGTCGCCTTCGGCGAAACCTGGAAGACCAGCGTGTTCTGATTTTCCTTGATCGCCAAACCTTTTTCGGTAATCACCGGACGGCGAATGATCTGATATGCGGATTTCATCAGGCCACCTCCGCCGCTTTTTCATGACGCACGCGCTTCCGCGGAGAAGCCGCGGCCTTCTTCGCTCCCTCGTCTTCTTCTTTCGCCGCCTTGCGCTGTCGCTTGGGCAAAGTATCTTTCAACGTGAGCTGCAATTTTTCAATGGCGGGATGAGAAAAGATCACGCGATCGTAGCGCAGCAAGTGATACGGGTGAACCTCGTTGCCCGGAATGAGTTCGAGCCCTTTAATATTGCGCGCGCTCAATTCCAAATTGCGATTGCCCGCGTTCGGCGCTTCCACGATGAGCACCGTCGACTCCACCTTCAATGCTTCGAGCGCGGCCCGGAACTCTTTGGTCTTCGGTTCTTTCACGTCGAACGCGTTCACCACGGTCAGCTTGCCATCGGCAAACTTCGAGGCTAGCGCCGAGCGCAACGCACCCAGAAGCTTTTTGCGCGGAAACGCGTAGTCGTAGGAACGCGGGACCGGACCGTGCACCGTGCCGCCATGGCGCCAGAGCGGCGAACGGATCGAGCCAATACGCGCGCGTCCCGTGCCCTTCTGCTTCCACAGCTTCTTGCCCGAACCGGAAACCTGCCAGCGGGCCTTGGTCGCATGAGTGCCGCGGTGCTGCCCGGCGCGGTAATGCTTCACCGCTTCCCAGAGCAAGTCTTCGTTGACCGCGCCGAAAATTTCATCGGCGAGATCGAATGTCCCGACCTTGGCGCCGCTCAAGTTGTGAATATCTATAGTTGCCATATGCGTTCCGTATGGGCCCGGGCGACTCGCCCGCGCTCTTTTTATGCCTTCTTTGCCGCTCTCTTCGCCGCCTTCAACGGATCGACCGTAGCCGCGCCAGCAAATCCCCGGCGCTCTCTGGGTGGCTTCTTCGCCTTGGTGATAACGATGTACCCGCCTTGCGGCCCGGGCACACTGCCTTCCACCACCAGCAGATTCTCATCCTTGTCCACACCCAGCACGCGCAGATTGCGCTGCGTCACACGCGCATGGCCCATGTGTCCCGACATGCGCATTCCCTTGAACACGCGCGAAGGAAACGCCGAAGAACCAATTGAACCTGTGATTTGAAACATCGAGCCGTGCGATTTGGGACCGCCTCCGAAATGATGTCTCTTCACCACACCCTGAAAGCCGCGCCCCTTGCTGACTCCCACGATGTCGACAAACTTTTCGCCTTCAAAAATCTCGACCAGCACGCGGTCGCCGACCTTCACCGCCCCGTCGCCATCACCATCGCTCTCCAGCGGCACTTCGCGCATGAACTTCACCGGAGGAAGATTGTTCTTCGCGAGGTGACCGCGCGCCGGCTTGGTCAGCCGCGACTCTTTTACGAATTCAACCAAGCCAATCTGGGCCGCTTCGTAGCCATCCTTCACCGCCAGCTTGTGCTGCGTCACCACGCAAGGACCAGCCTGCAGCACGGTGACCGGACGAACGTCGCCCTTCGAGTCAAACAACTGCGTCATGCCGACCTTCTTACCCAGAATGCCTGTAACTTTAATCGCCATCTTCGTCTCCACCCAGCTTGGCTCGTCACTACGGCGGCTATTGGCTGAGAGCTCGGGCTGCAGCTAAAAGCTAGCAACTAGGAGCTAGAAGCTATTTATGTTCCTTGCCGAATGCCTTGATCTCCACATCCACACCCGCGGGCAGATCGAGCTTCATGAGCGCGTCCACCGTCTGCTGCGTCGGCTCGAGAATATCGAGCAGGCGCTTGTGGGTACGGATCTCGAACTGCTCCCGCGACTTCTTATCTACGTGCGGCGAACGCAGCACGCAGTACTTGTTCTTCATCGTGGGCAATGGGATCGGCCCCGCAATTTGCGCTCCGGTGCGCCGTGCCGTTTCCACAATCTCGCCCGTCGACTGGTCCAGGATGCGGTAGTCGTAAGCCTTCAACCGGATGCGAATTCTTTCTTTTCCAATCACGTTTCACTCTCGCTAACCCCTCCCGGCGTCTCCGGAAGGAAAGAACCTGCGGCAGGAAGCAAGCCGCTTTTCTAAATACAGAAGTTAAGAGTTCAGAATGTGGAAGTTTTCATTTCGGTTCTTACTTCTGCATTCCTAACTTCTGACTTCTGACTTGCCTTACTGCACAATCTCCGCAATGGTTCCGGCGCCGACCGTGTGCCCGCCTTCGCGAATGGCGAAGCGCAAGCCCTTCTCCATCGCCACCGGCGTGATCAGTTCAATCACCAGACTCACGTTGTCGCCC